>Ga0335072_10006864_pt1 | contig 16615 bp, 14 predicted proteins | sample Lox_Sample_21_FD_206725 | JGI IMG/M metagenome (GOLD analysis project Ga0335072, IMG submission 206725) | Soil microbial communities from Loxahatchee National Wildlife Refuge, Florida, United States - Lox_Sample_2.1 | ecosystem: Environmental > Terrestrial > Soil > Wetlands | place: USA...
ATCGAACGCGGCTTCGCTGTCAAGGTTGTCGGCTTGAAGCAATTGCGCTCCGAGATTCGAGGTCATGATCAGCACTGTATTCTTGAAGTCGACGGTACGGCCCTTCGAGTCCGTCAGACGCCCGTCGTCCAATACCTGCAGCAGAATGTTGAACACATCGGGATGCGCCTTCTCGATCTCGTCGAACAAAATCACCGAATAAGGCCGCCTGCGCACCGCTTCGGTCAGCTGGCCGCCTTCGTCGTAGCCGACATATCCGGGCGGAGCGCCAATGAGCCGCGCAACAGCATGCTTCTCCATGTACTCCGACATGTCGATGCGGATCATAGACTGCTCGTCATCGAAAAGGAACTCCGCCAATGCGCGGGCGGTTTCCGTTTTGCCTACGCCGGTCGGTCCCATGAAGAGGAAGGAACCGATTGGCCGCTTGGGATCGCTCAAGCCGGCGCGTGCACGGCGAATCGCATTTGCAACCGTTGCGATTGCCTCGTCCTGGCCGACCACGCGTTCGCGCAGGCGGCTCTCCATCTCGACCAGCTTGCGAACTTCACCCTCCAGCATCTTGTCCACCGGGATGCCGGTCCACTTGCTGACAATCTTGGCGATGTCCTCCTCGTCGACTTCTTCTTTCAGCAGCCGGGCGCCTTCGCCCCCATCCTGTTTGGCGTTTAACCGTTTGAGTTCGGCTTCCAACTGAGGCAGCTCACCATACTGGATGGCGGCGGAACGTTCCAGATTGCCTCTGCGCGTCTGCTCTTCCATTTCAAATCGCAGAGCTTCAATCTTCTTCTTCAAATCGGTCAGCCTGGTAATTGCATCACGTTCCGACTGCCAGCGTGCCCGCAACCCTGTAGCGGCCTCCTTAAGCGAGGCCAATTCTTTGACCACCGCCTCGAGGCGTTCCTTAGAGTTTGGGTCGGTTTCCCGTTTCAACGCCATGCGCTCGATTTCCAGCGAGACCATGCGCCGCTCGAGCTCGTCAATTGCCATCGGCACAGAGCCGATTTGAATTGCCAGCGAAGCCGCCGCCTCGTCGACAAGGTCGATAGCCTTATCCGGCAGAAAGCGATCCGAGATATAGCGATGCGAAAGCGTGGCCGCGGCTACGATGGCGGAGTCCTTGATACGTACGTTGTGGTGCGCTTCGTAGCGCTCCTTCAGACCCCGCAGAATTGCAATCGTGTCTTCGACATTTGGCTCGCCCACGAAGACAATCTGAAAGCGCCGCTCCAGTGCGGCATCTTTCTCGATGTACTTGCGATATTCATTCAGGGTGGTGGCTCCGATGGCCCGCAGCTCACCACGTGCCAGCGGCGGCTTGAGCATGTTCGAAGCATCGATGGCTCCCTCGGCTGCGCCCGCGCCTACCAGCGTGTGCAGCTCGTCGATAAAGAGAATGATCTGACCGTTCGATTCTTCGATGTCTTTAAGAACTGCTTTCAGCCGATCTTCAAATTCGCCCCGATACTTTGCCCCGGCAAGCATAGAGCCGAGATCAAGCGAGATCACGCGCTTATCGCGCAGCAGTTCGGGAACATCACCGGAGATGATGCGGCGCGCCAGACCTTCGACGATCGCAGTCTTGCCCACGCCAGGCTCGCCAATCAGCACCGGGTTGTTTTTGGTGCGGCGAGAAAGTACCTGGATCACGCGCCGAATCTCCTCGTCGCGGCCGATCACAGGATCCAGCTTGCCCCGCCGCGCCAGCTCGGTCAGATCTTTCGCGTAGCGCTCCAGAGCCTGATATTTGCCTTCCGGGTTCTGATCGGTCACCCGCTGGTTTCCACGCACGGACGTCAGCGCCTTAAGAATTGCCTCACGTGTAGCGCCGAGCGACGTCAGCAGTAATTGCACCGGATCCTTTTTGTTCTGCGCCAGCGCCAGGAGCAGGTGCTCGGTTGATATGTATTCGTCCTTGAAATCCTGAGCCTCTTTCGAGGCTTCGTTCAACACCTTCTGCAGGCTGGACGAGAGGCCCGGTTCCGACGTGGCGCCAGAGACTTTCGGAAGTCCCGCGATCGCCTGTTGAGCGCTGGCCAATAATTGATCCGTGGGAACACCAATCTTCTGCAGCAGCGGAATGATGATGCCTTCTTTGTCCTCGACCAGAGCTGTTAGCAGGTGCATCGGCACCACTTCGGGCTGGCCGTTCTCGTTTGCCAGAGCACTGGCTTGCTGGATGGCCTCCTGCGATTTCAGCGTAAATTTATCCCAACGCATTGCCATATAAGTTCATCCTCGTTGACCCGAACATCCTGTGATTTTGAGATTTGGAAATCTAGGAAAAATCCAGCACCCCTTGGATGCTAAAGTTCCGGCCACGTCTTCTATTTTGATCTTCGAAAGTGTGGAGAAGAAAAATATGGATTCACCCCAGGAGCGAACTCACCGGGGTGAATCATTTGCGGCGATCGTGATTACGCCGTCTTAACTGTTTCCTGCTTCTGGGCCTCGTTCAACTCCCTTGCGGAAGCCACATTGACCTTGATTTGCCTGGGCTTGCTCTCCGGCTTCTTCTGCAGTTCCAAGCGAAGAATTCCAGCATCGTACTCCGCCTTAATGCCCTCCGGGCTCACCGTGTTGGGCACCGTGAAGGCGCGATAAAAGCTGCCGTAGCGACGCTCCACGCGATGGAAGTTCTCTTCCTTCCCCTCGCTCTGGAAATTGCGCTCGCCTTTCACCGTCAAGGTGTTGTTCTCCATGCGGACATCAAGATCCTCCTGGCGCATGCCGGGAATCTCGATCTTGAGCACCAGTTTGTGCTCGTCCTCATAGATGTCCACTGGGCGTACAAAGCCAGCGGCGGTCACAAGCTCGTTCTCTCCGTTGCGGGCAAAGTCCTGAAAAAGACTGTTCATGCGGTTCTGCAGAGCCACAACGTCACGAAAGGGATCCCACCGAGTAATTGCCATACATCTCCTCCGAAAGCGGGCCGGTTTTCGGCCTGCTGTTGCTTTGATGTATAGCATAGCACAAAGGAGTCATAAAATATGAGTTAGTTTATGTCATATTTCAATGGGAAGTTCTGGTGTAGCCGCCAAAAGGGCTCGAGTGTAGGCTTCGGCCGGGCTGAAGCAGATCTGTTCGCAGTCCCCCTCTTCGACAATCTTGCCCGCGCGCATCACTGCAATACTGGTAGAGAGATAGCGGACCAGCGGCATAGAGTGGGAGATAAAGAGATAAGTTAAATGGAATGTTTGCTGTAGCTGCCTGAGCAGATTCATGATCTGGGCTCCGACACTGACATCGAGAGCGGAGACGGGCTCGTCCAACACCAGCAGGTCCGGCCGAAGGGCCAAGGCGCGGGCGATGTTGATTCGCTGCCGTTGTCCTCCCGAAAACTGGTGGGGGTAGCGGGCGAGGGCGGATTCGTCCAGCCCGACTTCGGCCAAAAGCTCCCGCAGATCCGTCGGAGGGTGCTGGCGATGGATCCGGAAAGGCTCGGCCAGAATTTCAGCCACAGTCATGCGGGGGTTGAGAGCGGCAAACGGGTCCTGGAAGACGGGCTGCATTCGCCGGCGGAGTCCGCGAAGGCTGCTACTCGAAGATCCACAGATGACTTCCTGGCCGTCGAAGGACACGCTACCGGAAGAAGGTGGGACGAGGCCCAGGATCATCCGGGCGACGGTACTCTTGCCGGAGCCGGACTCCCCTACCAGGCCCAGTGTCTCCCCTTTGGCGATGGTGAAGGAGACCCGGTCGACAACGCACTTCTCTTGGCGTTGGCGCCTCCAACCGATGTGGCGTGTGTAGTTCTTCGTGAGCTGGCTGACTTCAAGCAGGGCCATGGCGGGATCCTAGCAGGATGCCGCCGGAGGCACGGTCAAGATTTCGTGGTCGTCTAAATATCGAGGTTTTTAACGTCCAGAGCATTGTCCTCGATGAACCGGCGCCGGGATTCAACGTCTTCACCCATCAGGGTGCTGAAGATGGATTCGGTCTCTGCGATGTCTTCCAGCTTGACCTCAAGCAGGGTTCGGCGATCGGGATCCATGGTCGTTTCCCAAAGCTGAGTGGAAGTCATCTCTCCCAGTCCCTTGTAACGCTGGACATCATAGTCACGCTTACCTTGCTCGATGACGTATTCGAAGACCTCCCGTGCCGACTGCTTGGTGACAGGATCCGCTGGGGTCCGTTTTCCCTTCTTTGGCTTGGCAGCGCTGTCTGCTGCGACTGCTTCCGCAGTCTCGGTCTCTTCCGCTGCTTCTGCGGCCTTGGCGTACTCGACCACGTAAGGCGCCAGGAGCTCCTCACGGATTAACGAGTACTTGGCCATCATCTGCCGGAACTCAGGAGAAGAGGCAAGCGTCCAGTCAATGCGCCGCTCCGCACCCTGGCTGTCGGTAAAGCTGACGGACCAGGTTCGATGCTCTTCCTCGTAGCGAGGGGCTCCCACTGCCTTGAACTGAAAGCGTTTAGCCATCTTTTGCAGTTCCGCGTGCAGCTTGGCAAGTTTCGGCGGGGCAGAGCCTTCAGACTCAAAATCGGAGCGACGAAGGAGCTCGAGGCGCGGTACCAACTCGGTGGCTTCATCGTTGCGCAGATGCTTATCGGCCTTCTCGAACACGGTCAGGTATTCGTTGAGCTGGCTCATGAATTTTGTGAGCGCCGACCCTTCCAGATGTTTCCCTGCATTCCCGTAGCGCAGGCTCATTCCTTCGGAGGCCCGCTTGATCATGACCTTGACGAATTCCCGATCGTCCTTGATGTACTGCTCAAATTTTCCCTTCTTGATGCGATACAGCGGCGGTTGAGCAATGAAGACATGGCCGCGTTTGATCAGTTCGCCCATATGGCGGAAGAAGAAGGTAAGGAGCAAAGTACGGATGTGCGAGCCGTCGACATCGGCGTCGGTCATCAGGATGATCTTGCCGTAGCGCAGCTTGGCTGCATCGAAATCATCTTTGCCAATGCCGCATCCCAATGCGGTGATCATGGCCCGAATTTCTTCATGACCGAGCATCTTGTCGTAGCGGGCTTTTTCGACATTGAGGATTTTGCCCTTCAGGGGAAGCACGGCCTGAAATTTTCGATCCCGGCCCTGTTTGGCGGTACCGCCTGCGGACTCGCCCTCAACCAGGTACAGCTCGCAACGATCCGGCTGGCGCTCGCTGCAGTCGGCCAGTTTGCCCGGCAAGCCACCGCCATCCAGGGCGCCTTTGCGCCGCGTCAGGTCTCGTGCTTTTCTTGCTGCCTCGCGAGCACGAGCTGCTTCAATCGCCTTGTTGATGATCCGCTTGGCGACGGGAGGGTTTTGATCGAAGAACAGGCCTAACCGTTCGTTCACAAAAGCCTGTACCGTACCGGCAATATCAGAGTTGAGTTTTCCCTTGGTCTGGCCTTCGAACTGCGGCTGAGGCAACTTCACGCTTACGACCGCCACCAGACCTTCGCGAACATCGTCGCCGGAGAGGTTTTCCTTCACGTCTTTGAACAGCCCCATTTGCTGACCGGCGGTGTTGATGGTGCGGGTCAGAGCAGTACGAAATCCTGAAAGATGAGTGCCACCGTCGACGGTGTTGATGTTGTTAGCGAAGCTGAATACCGACTCAGAATAGCTGTCGTTGTATTGAAGGGCGATGTCCAACTCTACGCCGTCGCGGGAAGACTCCATCACGATGGGCTTGTCGTGCAGGACTTGTTTTCCTCGATTCAGGTGCTTGATGAATTCCGCAATGCCTCCCGCATATTTGAAGTCAGAGCGCTTGGCCTCGCCCGTCTTCGGATCGGTGGCGCGTTCGTCCACCAATCGGATCTCAAGCCCCTTGTTCAGAAAGGCCAATTCGCGCAGCCTTTGCGCCAGCGTGTCGAAGTTGTATTCGGTCACGGTGAAGATGGAGCGGTCCGGCAGGAAGTGAATTCTCGTGCCGCGTTTCTTTGTAGTTCCGGTCTGCTTCAGCTTGCCAAGAGGAATTCCCTTGGCATAGCCCTGCTCGTAGGTGTGCTGGTCCTTCCATACCTCAACATCGAGTTCTTCGCTCAACGCATTGACGCAGGAAACGCCGACGCCGTGCAGGCCGCCGGAGACCTTGTAAGTTGAAGAGTCGAACTTGCCGCCGGCGTGGAGTTTGGTCAAAACGACCTGCAAGGCCGGCATCCGTTCGCCACCCGGCGTATCCATCTCGTCCACAGGAATGCCACGGCCGTCGTCCGTGACAGTTATGGAGTTATCGATGTGGATGGTTACATCGATGCGTGTCGCAAAGCCAGCCAAGGCCTCATCGACGGAGTTATCCACGACCTCATAAACCAGGTGATGAAGCCCTTGATCGCCAGTCGAGCCGATATACATCGCGGGACGAAGACGCACGGCCTCCAGACCTTCAAGGATCTTAATGTTGTCACCGGTATAGGCGCGCTCCGGAAGCAAAGTTTCGCGAAGAGCTGCGGGGGGGACAGCGGCGGAAACGGGAAGTTCTTTGGTGGACATGCAACTCCGGACTACAAGCTCGGTGAAGTGTTCTCGGCGCGAAGGGCCGAATCGGAAATAACACCTTGAAAGTGCAGGGTTTGGCTACACTCGACTGGCTTAATTTTACCACGTTTAAGGGCAAAATTGCCCATCCAGGGAGGCGGTTGGAGGGTGGAAAACAGGGCACCTTCCTTTAATCAAGGGGCGAGCCGATCAAGCGGGGCAACTCGAACGTCCAAGTACCCAGGTCACCATTATTCCCTAATAGAAGGATGCAAAAGTAACCACTATTTAGGGTACTCTAGATCGCATCAACTAAGGTACTGCGGTAATGGAAAGAGTGGTTAGCTTCTATATGTCGCTAAATTGGCGCGGTTTACCGGAGTTGCGCAATATACTCTCCCTGGCTTTCCTTTGCCAGAGTAAATGACACCAAAGATACCCGGAGGTAACCAGAAAATGAAACTCTACGTCCATGCGTCGATCTTTTCCCTCGTCTTCACCGGTTTTGTAGCCAGCGCACTCACTTTCCATCCAAGCACCCCGATCGATGCGACGCATAATCTGGTTATCTCGAGCTCTATGCCGGTCCCCAGTTGTGATCCCGCGACCGGATGCGTCGCCAGTGCAGCTGCGATGCCGGTCCCGAGCTGTGATCCTGCCACGGGGTGCGTGACCAACGTGGCATCAGTTGCAGCAATGCCTGTGCCGAGCTGCGATCCCGCTACCGGGTGCGCCACAAATGTAGCTGTCGTATCCGCCATGCCTGTCCCGAGTTGCGATCCTGCCACGGGGTGCGTGACCAACGTGGCATCAGCTGCCGCGATGCCTGTACCGAGCTGCGATCCTGCCACCGGATGTGTCAACTAGAAGCAAAATTCAGTACTAACGCGTATTCCGCCAGTACTCAAACGATGCACTCATAGCACAAAAGTGCCAGTTTTCGCGGTTTTCTTGAGTTGAGGACCATCCCGTTTCGAGCTATTCTCAAGACTCGGAAGGGGTGTTGTGATGACAAGCGTAGCCCTCACCATCTTGTACGCAGCAGAACCCATTCTTCTGCTGGTGACAATGATGGCTCTCCTCAGATCCAGGGAACAGCGGCGCTTCCCAGCACTTTTCGCGTACGTATCTCTTCGGCTCGGGTCTTCGGTACTGCTGCATTTCTTGCTGCAGGTACCTCATATGATGACCGTGAGCGAAAGAACCGCTTATGCGTGGTACTTCTACAGCTACTGGTTAACCTATGTGGCTGGAGCGGTCATCGTCTTCCTAGTCATCCAGGAGATGTTCCAGGCCTCCATGGATCCCTTTCCCGGGCTGAAGTGGCTCGGCACTATCGCCTTCCGCTGGGTAGCGTGTATTTCATTTGTAGCGGCAGTTGCAGCCCTTCTGACCCCTGGAGTCAAAGGCGACAAATTCCTTCTCGCAATGGTGGCGCAGGTGATGCGCTGTGAGAGCATCTTTATCCTGAGCTTGCTGGTTTTCCTGATGCTTGCCGCCGGCAAGTTGGGCCTTTCCTATCGCAGCCGTGTCTTCGGTATCAGCTTTGGTTTCGGTATCATGGCCGCCGGTGATCTGGTCGTCTCCGCTACCTTCCTGCACTTCAGGCACAACATGATGACGTCTACCATCAGCGTCATCACCACCAGCGCAAGCCTCCTGACACTGGTTGTCTGGTCGGCATACTTCATGCAGCGTGAGCCGGTACGCCAGGCCGCTGTTCTCGACTCCTCGTCATCCCTGGCACGCTGGAATGAGATCGCCACCACATTGGGTAACAGTGGACCGCGGGTTCCCGTGGTACCTGCTCCTGCAAGCAACTTCTTCCTGCAGGACGTGGAGAAGGTGGTCGATCGGATCCTGGTGAAAAACTCGCTTAACGTAGCCAGCTAAACAAGCCTCAGCAAATGCTAAAGGCCATAACGGCGTTTCCGTTATGGCCTTAGAGTTTTGCGATCGACTTACCCGCGGGTCTTCCGCCTTATCTTGCGGCAACCTCGACAGGCTCGACCGAGACAAAGCGGCCGGACTTGCCGCGGTCGGTGAACTGTACCCGTCCCGCGATCTCGGCATAAAGGGTATCGTCTTTACCCCGGCCAACATTTAGACCTGGCTTCAGCCGGGTACCGCGCTGGCGCACGATGATTGACCCGCCAGTGACCACCTGACCGGCAAAAATCTTCACGCCCAGCCGCTGGGCGTTGGAGTCGCGCCCATTTTTCGAACTACCTAAGCCTTTTTTATGTGCCATTGCCTATCCCTTTTTCTCGGAACTCTGTTGCTCGGGACCATAGCTCAATCCGTTGACTTCGATGCTGCTGATCCGGATTTCAGCGTAGGACTGACGATGCCCCTGCAACTTCTTGTATTGCTTCTTGCGCTTGAAGTGGAAGACCAGAACCTTGTCGCCACGTCCTTCGCTGACCAGAGTGCCCACGACTTTGGCGCCGGCCGGATTGACAACGGAGGAAGTCCCATCAGAGAAAGCCAAGACGTCGTCGAACTCGACTCCACTGGCGGCTTCGCCTGCAGGCCTCTCAATCTTAATCACGTCGCCCGGGGCGACGCGGTATTGCTTACCACCCGTGCGGATCACCGCGTACATAAAACCTCCCTACGCCGAACCTGAGCGACGCGGAAAAACTGGGCTGAGAATGGAATGCCGAATGTGCTCAAACCCTTGGGTGAGCAGAAGGCTTAGGTCTCAAGCCTTTTAAGTTTACTTTCTCGGGAAGTCCGGGTCAACTCAGCGGATTGAAAAAGATAAACGCCAAGAATCACGATCAGTGGTTCCAGCGGATGGCGAAAACGCGCGTGGGCGGCGACCGCGTAATAGACCAGCGGGATCAATAGGAAAGCCCAGGCGAAGAGCCAAGCCGCGGGCGCCCTGCGATAAAGGGCCAATGCAAGACCGAGTAATCCGCATACGCTGCCAAAGATGAAGTTGAGGTTGCGGGAGTATTCGGCCCACTCGGTGCGGCTGACCGGGTGAGGAGTTCCGGCCCAGAAGAAAAATACGCGCCGCAGCGTATTGCGAAGAAAGAGATTTGGATTCTTGCGGATAGCCTGGAACGCTAGTGCACCACGCATTTGGGAATAGGCGATTTCGCCCATCGAAGTGTAGAGGCGCAGCTGGTCGGGCGACTGGATGGGGTGGTCGTATTCCATCAGTAGGCCGGTCGCCCCGGGTCCGTTGCCCAGGTACAGTTCGGCGCCGAGATTCCCTCGGGTAGGCACGAAGTGGTGGAAGACGATCCAGTTCCTCCAGGTCCAAGGGCCGAGGCAGGCGGTAAATAGCAGAGCTGCCAGCAGAGGGCCACGGATCCGGTTCGCCCGGTTTCCGGACAGGATCCAAAGTCCGCAAGCAGGAAGAAAGATCAAGAGTGCCGGGTTGCTCAAGCCGGCCAGGCCCCATAACAGCCCGAGGAATGCCCATCGGCTTGGCGTACTGCCGGATCGAAGGCGGAGCGACAATACCACTACCCAGGAGAACAGGAAGGTGCTGAGGGAGCTGTCCCATATCCAGCGCACGGCGTATTGCATGGCAGCCGGATATAGCGCCCAGATCCAAGCCGACCATAACGCCACGTTTCGATTGAAGCAGCGATCTGCGATTTCCCAGATGGTGAAACAGGTGAGAGCGGAAAAAAGACTGTTGAGGCTGAGAATGACCCAGGCCGAAGCCGGCGTGAAGACACCGAAGAGCTTGAAAACTCCCGCTAAAATCAGGGGGAACAGGGGTCCGACCCACGTGGTCGGTCCAGTATGCCCGCGAAAGGGATCAGCGAAGCCGTAGCCGGTCGCCAAAGCCCTCGCAATCCGGCCCATCTCCTCGCCAAACAACATGTGATCGTCGTATGGGCGGATGCGATAGGTATGCGCCAGGGTGAGATATAGAACGCGCACCGCGAAAGCTGCCCAGAAGGTCAACCATGGTGCGCGAAATCTGTGGCCGGGAGGATTCATTTGAGCTGCGATTTTACCAACCAGCACCCTACGGCTAGCGGCAACGGCAGGTTGTCGTGGGTATTGGGTGAGGGATATACTGGTAACTCGTCAGTTTGGTGCGTGCAACTGTCTTGTGCCTCAGCAGCTATCGTCCTCTTCGATAGCGCGTTCGCAGATTTGAGACGGCCGCATTTCTGAGAAAAGTTTAAGCTCTGGAGTTCGTCATGGCTCAGGTTTGTTCAATTTGCGGCAAAGGCCCGCAGTTCGGTAACAAGGTCTCGCATGCGCACAACGTTTCCAAACGCCGCTGGAATGTGAATTTGCGGCCGGTCAAGGCCGAAGTCGGTGGGGGAAATAAGCGGATTCGGGTGTGCACCAGCTGCATCAAGGCGGGCAAGGTGGTTAAGGCCTCGTAAAAGGCCGGGCTGAAAGTATTCTTTGTCAGAGCACGCCGAACAGGCGCAGGATTCTGTCCTGCGTAGTTCAGCCGCCCCTTCGGGACTGCGTCGTCTCTCTGCCTCGAACCCAGGACTGCGTACTGGGCTATTCTCAGCTGTCCCTTCGGGACTTCAATTCCGAGCCATCTTTCATCCTGCTCGACTTTGACCGGCGCGAGCGCTACAGCATTGCCATGACGTCGATTTCTACCAGTGCGTCCTTGGGCAGCCGGGCGACTTCCACCGTTGAGCGTGCCGGGGCCACCCAGCCGTCGCGGGCGAGGTAGCTGGTGTAGATCTCGTTCATTGCGGCAAAGTCGGTCATGTTTTTCAGGTAAACGGTGGTCTTGACCACGTTCTGGAGATCGCATCTCGCAGCCGCGAGCACTGCCTTTATGTTTTCCAAAACGCGAGTAGTCTGTTCGCGGATTCCGCCCTCGACCATTTGCCCGGTTGCTGGATCGAGCGGAACCTGGCCGGAGGTATAAATGAAGTCTCCAACTTGTACAGCCTGAGAGTAAGGACCAATCGCCGCAGGCGCATTGGAGGCGGAAACGGGAGTTTTGCCTGGAAGGCTCATGCGCTGATTTTAGCTAAACCTTGTGTGCGCGCTGCACATCACGGACGCCGGGCACGCGCCTCAAACCACTGACGAGCCGGTTGAGGTGGCGCATGTCTTCGGCTTCCAGAACGAACTCGACAATCGCTTCAGAGTCTCCCGTCGACTTGGAATCAACTCCCCGGATGTTGGTGCCGTCATCACTGATGACAGCGGTCATTTCCTTCAGCATTCCGGCCCGATCGTCGCAGAACACAGTTAACTTCACCGGGTAGGTCATCTTGCGGCCGGTAGTCTCCTCAGCCATCTGGGCCCATTCCACGGAAATGCGTCGATCGCTTTCGTAGAGCAGGTTCTGAACGTTGGGACAGCTTCGGGCGTGCACCGCCACGCCTTTGCCACGGGTGACATAGCCGACGATTTCTTCACCGCGAATGGGATTGCAACATCGGGCGCGGTAAACCAGCAGGTCGTCCTGACCCTCCACCTGCAGGGAGTCGGACCCGTGCATGTGGACGCGTCGTACGGCCTCCGACATGGCAAGCTTGCCGGCTTCCTTCCCTGGCTCCAACTCAGCCGAAGTTGGCGTAGTGGCGCCGGGCGAAAGCTTATTCAGTACCTGGCGCGAGGAGTATTTACCAAAGCCAATCGCCGCCATCAGGTCACTGGTCGTGGCTAGCCCGCATTCGCCGGCCGCCCGGGCGTAGTCCGAGTCAGTCAGTTTGGCCAATGAAACCTTATACTTACGCGCTTCGCGATCGAGCAGCTTCTTGCCAATCTCGATGGCCCGCTCACGCTGGTGCTCGTTGAGCCAATGCTTGATCTTGTTGCGCGCTCGGGAACTTTTGGCGAAGGTGAGCCAGTCACGGCTGGGGGTGTGGCCATTTTGTGTGACTACCTCTACGATGTCGCCGTTGTGCAGCTTGGTCCGCAGTTGGGCCATGCGGCCGTTGATCTTGGCGCCGACGCAGGTATTTCCGACTTCGGTGTGAATGGAGTAGGCGAAGTCGATCGGCGTCCCGTCTTTGGGGAGTACGACGACTTTTCCTTTGGGAGTGAAGGTATAAACCTCTTCCGGATAGAGATCGATCTTGAGCGTGGAGAGGAACTCGTTAGGGTCGGTCATCTCCCGTTGCCACTCGACCAACTGCCGCACCCAAGCTAAGCGTTGCTCGTCCCGGGCACTCGTTGGACCGCCGGAGGCCTTGTACTTCCAGTGCGCGGCGATCCCTTCTTCGGCGATGCGATGCATCTCTTCCGTCCGGATCTGGACCTCGAACTGGTGCCCACCCTCTCCCATCACCGTGGTGTGCAGCGATTGATACAGATTGGGTCGCGGCATGGCGATAAAGTCTTTGATCCGGCCGGGCACCGGACGCCAGATGGAATGAATCAGGCCGAAGGCGGCATAGCAGTCCTGCACGGTATTGGTGATCACTCGAACAGCCAATAGGTCGTAAACCTGATCGACAGTGATTTTCTGCTTTTGCAGCTTCTGGTAGATGCTGTAAAGACGCTTGATCCGCCATTCCACGCGAGCCTTGATATTGTTCTCGCGCAACCGTTCGTTGAGCAGAGACTCGACCGAGGTCAGAAACTGCTCATCCTCCTGGCGGCCGGCATCCACCGCATTCTTTACCTGTTCGTAGCCGAAGGGATCGACGTAGCGGAAGGCCAGGTCTTCGAGTTCGCCGCGGACCTTGCCCATGCCCAGGCGGTGTGCCAGGGGAGCATAGATATCCAAAGTTTCCCGGGCGATGGATTCCTGTTTGTCCCGGGACAGGTGCTGCAGGGTACGCATGTTGTGCAGCCGGTCCGCCATCTTGATCAGGACGACGCGAACATCGCTGACCATGGCCAGGAGCATTTTGCGCACGTTTTCGGCCTGGCGATCTTCGCGGTTGGCGAACTGAATTTTGTCGATCTTGGTCACGCCCTCCACAATGTGCGCGACCTGCTCTCCAAACTGCGAGGTGATGTCTTCGGTTGTGACCGGGGTGTCTTCGACGGCATCGTGCAGCAGTCCGGCTGCGATCGCCGTCGAATCCAGCTTCATCTCCGCCAGTACCTGCGCTACTTCGAGTGGATGAAGCACATAGGGTTCACCTGAGGCACGGAATTGACCGTTATGGTGCTGTACGCAGAATTCCCACGCTTTGCGGATCACACCGATGTCGTCGGTCGGGCGATTCCTGCTGATCGTCTGAAGCAACTCGGCAAACTTCGTAGCCAGGATATCCGGCTCGGCAGAAGGCTCGAGTGGCGTGGAGTGCACAGTCGCCATACCTGATTATAGGCTGCATACATTAGCCCTGCTACCTGAGACGCCCGGGATTGTCCCCGTAAAAGGCACCAATCTTGCGGGATTTAACGTTTCTGCAGACGCTAATCCTCCCAAGCCGCGGTGTCTTAGCAGTGCCGGAAGGGGTTTCACTGCTCAAAATCGGGTGTTGCTGCTGTGCGAAGATGACTTGTGACTCGTGAACCAATCTCCGCGCCTCCAAGCGCGGCATCCCATCCTCCTTATAGCGAAGGGCCGGTTGTGGTTATCTCCCGCCGGGCCGCCGATCGGCTGCGGGCGGGCCACGTCTGGGTCTACCGTTCCGATATCGAGCACCTGGTGGAAATGGAGGCTGGTCTGATCGCGGTCGCCGACCATCGCGGCATCCCTCTGGGTACTGCTTTGTGGAGTCCCGCTTCCCAAATCTCGCTTCGTCTGGTGACGACTGAGCCTTATCTGCCGCATCGGGAATGGATGGCTCTGTTCGAACAACGGCTGCGCCAGGCAATTCAGCGCCGCTCCGGGATGCTGGATGAGGGCACGGACGCTTGCCGGCTGGTTTTCAGCGAAGCGGACCAGCTTCCGGGTCTGATTGTGGACCGCTACGGCGACCTAATCCTGGTGGAGATTCTTACGAAAGCGCTGGACCGGAATGATATCCGAGCGTCGATCGTGGAAGTGCTGCGATCGGAATTGTCTCCGCTGACCATCGTGGAACGGTCGGACCCGCGCATCCGCGAACTCGAGCAGCTCAGCGAGCCTGCGGACGAGCCGCTTTTTTCAGCGGAGTCCGTTGTGCAGCTTACGAGCATATTCCATCTCAACGGGCTTGCCTTTCACTACAACGCCAACGCCGGGCAAAAGACAGGAGCGTTTCTCGATCAACGTCTGAACTACGCGGCAGCGTGCCGGCATGCTCATGGGGAAGCTCTTGACGTCTGCACCTACCAGGGAGGTTTCGCGCTGCATCTGGCTAGATCATGCTCTCGGGTCACCGGAGTCGATGCCTCCCGTGCTGCTCTGGAGACAGCGGAGGAGAACCTCGCGGTCAACCGGCACCGGATTCAGGCCCCTGTGGATTGGATCGAAGCGAACGCCTTCGATCTTCTTCGTGATTGGAGTACGGCGGGCACCACCTTCGACACCGTGGTTCTCGATCCTCCTGCCTTTGCCAAGTCGAAGCGCGCCGTGCCGGGAGCTCTGCGAGGTTACAAAGAACTCAATCTGCGCGCTTTGAAGATGCTGCGTCCAGGCGGAACGCTGGTCACTTGCTCCTGCTCTCATCATGTTTCCTGGGACGAATTTCACGGCGTAGTGGCGGCTGCGGCAGGAGATGCGCAACGAAGAGTTCTGCTGCTGGAGCGGCGCGGGGCGGCGCCCGATCATCCTGTGATTCTCAATATCGCCGAAACCGAATATTTGAAGTGCCTGATTTTGCGAGTCGACTGAGATGGCATTGGGTCCTTCGTATCAGCATGCATGGCTGGTGATCGCCTCTTTTCTTGCCGGTGCTCTGAATGCCGTCGCAGGCGGCGGTTCCTTCCTGTCGTTTCCAGCTCTTTTGGGGGTCGGTGTTCTTCCCATTCAGGCGAATGCAACCAACACGGTTGCTCTTTGGCCGGGACAGTTTACGTCCATTGCCGCCTACTGGCAGGACCTCAAAACCAACCTCAAGTTGGTCCTTCCGGTTTGTTCGGCGGCTCTGGTGGGGGGATTAGCCGGCGCTATCGTTCTTCTTCGAACGGGGCAGGCCACGTTCCTGGCGTTGGTGCCGTGGCTGTTATTGTTGGCGGCGGGCCTCTTTGCGGCCAGTGGTCCCGTATCCGGGTGGCTGCAGCGTAATCGCGCGAGCGCTGCCGGCGCGCGGCCCCATCTCGCGCCGTTGTGGATCAGCGTGGTGGTGGTCTGCTTCTACGTCGGATACTTTGGCGCCGGGGCGGGCTTTCTGCTCATGTCGGTGCTCGCGATTTTCGGGATCCAAAATATCAACCAGGTAAATGCGCTTAAGGTCATCGCCACCACCGCGGCGAATGGCATTGCTGTAGTGACGTTTATCACGCAGAAACAAATTACCTGGAAATATTGTCTGCTGATGATGGTCGCGGCGGCGGTGGGCGGCTATCTCGGTGCGCGTTATTCGCGCGGCTTGAATCCCCGATTTATGCGTATGCTCGTAGTTTGCCTTGGCCTGGCAATGGCGGCCTACTTTTTCTGGAGGCAGTATGCTTAAGGAGAGAAAGTTATGACCCACGAGGGCATTCGATTCATCTCCGAACAGGAGAGGCTGGTGCAGGAGGACGCGAATCGCGAGCTGCCGCGCGAAGCTATCGATCCAGCCCGTGTCCGCGTGCAGAAGACCACGGGCACGGGTATGGAGATCGACTGGAAAGATGGCCACCAGAGCCATTGGACCTTTTCCTGGCTTCGCGATGCCTGCCCCTGTGCTACCTGTCACGAAGAACGTGAAGCCGGCGGCCGCCAGCCCGGCGAACCCAAGGCCGAGCCGCCAACGCTTTTAAAGATGTACAAGGCGCCAGCGCGGCCTGAGTCGGTTTCGCCTGTTGGCCGTTATGCCATCAGTTTCCACTGGAACGACGGACATCAGAGCGGGATTTATTCCTGGGATTACCTGCGACGGCATTGCCAATGCGAGAAATGCAGGGCTGTTCGTTAGGGCAGTTTTGCTGGCAGGAAAGAAACAGCAGGTCTCTCCGCTTCGCTTCGGTCGGGACTATTCGTGCGGTGAAAATGACGGAAATGCGATTCAAGTCGCTGTTCTTTGCTTCCAGCCTCAGTGATAGTCCCACCAGGGAGTGTCTGTCCCTTCAGGTTTATTTCTTAGGATGTGCTGGGCGATTTCGACGATACGTTGCTCCTGACTCACGGGGCCCTGCCAGCAGTGGGGCTTCAGATTGCCGTACGTGAATTGAATCTGAGAGCGAGGCGAGGTCGTTGTTTTGAGCCATGCATTGAGC
>Ga0335072_10006865_pt1 | contig 16613 bp, 13 predicted proteins | sample Lox_Sample_21_FD_206725 | JGI IMG/M metagenome (GOLD analysis project Ga0335072, IMG submission 206725) | Soil microbial communities from Loxahatchee National Wildlife Refuge, Florida, United States - Lox_Sample_2.1 | ecosystem: Environmental > Terrestrial > Soil > Wetlands | place: USA...
ATTGCTATACCCAGGAGCCACGACTGCTGAGTGGCATTTTCCTCAAGAAAATGCCACCTCTCACTAATCTCGAGGGGGCACATGAATTCTGGAACCGCTCTAAGGAGCTGAGGGCCTGAGGGACTGAGAAAGGCCGTTAACGTGTCCCTGACTTCCTTAGGGGCGGGGACGCGGCCAACCCCATAGCCCTGAAAAAATCGGGCGCCCGTTTGGGCGCCCAATCAGCATTCCAATGCCGGGGTGTCGGGAGTGAACTCCCGACGATGGGATCAGCGCCAGTAATAGACTCCGCCCACCATGTAGTAGGGGCGATAGTAGACGGGCGGATAGGCATAGTAGGGGGAACCGGCATAGCCATAGGCGCCGTATCCGTAGGGATAGCGGCGATAGAGGCTGGGACCGCCGGAATACAGACCCTGGGCCAGGCGAGCGGCTTCCTGAGCGCTGACGGGTTGCACCGTTATCGGCGCCGTCAGATGGAAGGTGACCAGGGCCTCGGCCGGAATCCATACATTCGGTCCGGGCGTTGCCGCGGAGGCTGCGGTTCCCGCCGCGGCGCCTGCGCCGGCGCCAATGGCCGCACCAGTACCGCGACCGGCTATGCCACCAATGATGGCGCCAAGCAGCGCGCCGCCAAAGGCGTCACTTGCCGTTCTGCCGGCCTTATTCGGCCCCTTCACCTTGAACTGATCCGAGGTGAGTGGGTAGTTCTGACCGCCAAGGTCGAGCGAGGTGAGGGCCAAAGCCAGCTCGGAGCTGCCGCCCAGGTCGCCGGATCCAACCTTCTTCACATTGGTCACGACGCCGTGCAAAGTGGCGCCGCGCGGAATGGCCAGCACGCCTCCCAGAGTCACATCGCGGATGACCGTGAACTGAACCGGGGTGCCGTCGGTGGCGTGCTTGGTACCGACCGCTTCAGCCGTACGCACCTGCAGCAGCGTGCCCGCAGGCAAAGTCACTGGAGCAGTGGCGTACTGATACGAGGGCAGGGGCGGCGGCGGGGGCTGCTGTGCATAGTAAGGCACGCGCGGCGGATACGCCGGGTATTGCGGCTGCGCAGGGGGTGGAGGCGCCTGACCCTGGTTCGGGGCCGGCTGGTTGATGCCCGCCTGAGGCTGGCCCTGGTCGGCCGGCTGAGGCGGAGCGGCCTGGTTGTTGCCGCTCATGGGCACATCGTCATCGGGAGCCGGGGCGGTAGCATCCTGCGCCGCCTGCGGGTTACCCACCTTCAGATTGTTCTTTACATTGGTCACACCGTTCACGTGGCCGGCAATCGAAGCAGCCAGTTCGCTTTCAGCCTCGCTGGCCACCGTGCCAGAGAGCGTGACCTGGCTCTGAATTGTCGCGGCGGTAATCAGATCGTTCTTGAGCGCCTGCGAAGCGTCCAGAGCCTGCACCACATCCATTTCAATCTGGCCATCGGTGCGCTGCCCTGCGGCCGGGCCGGCCGAGCCATCTTGCTGCGCGATTGCCACGGCAACCGAAAATACAGCTACAGCCGACCATGCCACACTTTGCAAGAAGATTGTCTTTATCGATCGACGAGTCATGGTTTTCGTTTCTCCTCCGCCAATCTGTTAGATTCCGGGCGCCGCAATAAGGAGCAGCCCAGAGAATCAAAATCTAAACTGAGATTCCGGCTCAAATATTTAGACGATATACGCCGGAAGCAGTCATGGGGATAAACCCGGCGGCTGGGAAAAAGTTACGGGCGTGAGCCGGGCGCTGCCGCATCCTGCCAGGCGCACAAAATGAACCGCCGATCAGAAGCGAATGGTCCTGAAGTCGTACGAAACGCCCGCCGTAAATCCCTGCGGATCGAGGGTCTTGCCGAGAAGACCCGGCCACATCTGGTACTCGTATTCGGCGCGCAGCCACAATCGATGGAAAGCGCGGTATTCAAAGCCGATTCCCGGCGAATAAACAAGGTTGGTTGTCGAATAACCGGTATTGACTCCGTTGACATCAAGCGTGTAGTCGAGCCTGCCGAAGCCGAACAGCCACTTGCCGTAAGGTCTGAAGTTGCGATAGCGCCGCCACTCATAACTGGGGCCGGCGCTGAATGTCAGCTGGCTGAAATTCGTCAACCCGTTGGTCGCATCATAAGCTGTGTTGTGGCCCTCTGCCTCGATACCGAGTCCATCAAGGTACGAACGCAACCCGGGACGCCAGTCTACCCAGCCGGTGTAGCCCAGCATGCGGCTCTTGCCCCAGTCGACGTCTAAATCTGACATTCCGCCGCCAACCGTGAAGGGCAGGTTTGGCCCATAGGCGGAGGGAACAGACTGAGCAAATGAGGGAGAGAAGGCGCAAGAAAAGGCCGCCGCCAAAACTGCTGATAGTATCCTGAACCACTTCATCCTGCATCTCCTAGGGGCCCGAAGAATGTTCTCCGACGCGGCAGCATGCGGAGGGGGAAACTTAATCTCGCGGTTGAGATCCAAGGAAAGTTTCCAGTTTAGGTCTGGCACCATGACAGGTCTTTTGCCTGTTACCTAATAATGTAATTAGTTGTCAGCGGAACCGGGAGCTGCTATGAAACAGCTTACCTGCGTGCAGGCGTTTCGTTCAAAGGTCTAGACAAAAATCCCCCGGCCCGGATTGGATTGCAGCGGGGGACTCGCGCTATGCCTAAGCCCTACGCTTCATAGAAGTTTCGCATGCTTTAAGGCGGGTCGGGAAATACGGTGTCCGCAGAATGTGGCGGAAGATTACGGCACCCTGATGCTCCCTCAGCAACGACCAAAGACTCACTCGCTGCCACTAAGCGGCCACGGAAGACCGCATTGACTCCGGAACGGTGGCGCACGGATACACCACCTCCTAATCCGCCATCCGCGCAGCCGCGGCGGTGAGTCATTCAAAACGTGCCTCAAAAAGGGATCAAGGCCAGGGCTGCGAGGGTTGCGGGCGGCGCCGGTCGTTCGAGGATTCAGGCGCCGTGACGCAAAGTGGTCTCGATCTCGCCCGGTACCCGCAGAGTCTCACGCGCAGCGACTGCGGCAGATCCGGGATGCGGCAACTCCAGAACCGCAATGACGTCAGTGCCAGATGGGTTTGAAGTCATAGATGAAGCCGAGCGTGAACCCCTGCGGGTCGAGCCACTTGGTGTTGCTGAAGAGGTGAGGCCACCCCTGATACTCGTAATCGGCGCGCAACCAGAGTTGACGGTGCAGGCGGAGATTAAAGCCTCCGCCTGCCGAATAAACATTGCGCGTGTCGTGGGTGTAGTTGGGGAGGTTGGGGACGCGGAAGTCGATACTGCCGAGCCCAACAAGGCCCTTGGCGTAGATCTGGAAATCGCGGAGAACGCGGACTGTGAACATGGGCCCGCCGGAGCCGGTAGTCTGTTTGAAATTACCCGGCAACTGGTTGGAGCGACCGTAAGCAAGGTCTCTGACTTCGGCATCCAATCCGAGTCCGGTAAGGAAACCGCCTTTTGGCCGGGGGCGCCACTGGCCCCAGATCGTGAAACCGTCCATGCGGTTGTGGCCCCAGTCAACGTTCATATTCGACGCGCCTGCGCCGATTGCGAAGGGAAATTCTCCCTGGTACGCTTCGGGGGCAACTTGAGAATAGGCCGGACCCAGGGAAGTGAAAAAAGTGACCACCAACACCACTGAGAACAGACTGGACAACTTGATTGTGCTCATTATGCGTCTCCTATCGATCCGAAATATCTTTGCCAATGCGGCAGAAGCCGGCAGGGGAAGTTAGGTCTCTTAAGCCCGCTCCCGACCCTCTTCAACAGGGTCGACAGAGAGCCCGTGAATTGAGATCCAAGGCAAGAGTTTGATCCAAGGAAACATTTCGGTGGCCGATCTGCACCGCGTTTGTTTTAAACGCCGCTCTAAGAGGAACGGCCCGCATGCTCTAATTTCAGCTTCGCTTTCAATGTTTCTTTGACTAAGAGCGGTATCGAATAAGAGGGAAGCAGGGCCCTAAAACAACAAATCTCCCGCCTCAGATTCGATCGCGGCCAGGAAATCGCGTAATGATTTGACCCGCTCGCCCGAAAGAAGTTTCGATTGATTTAGATGCAGTTCAGACGGCAGCTCGCGCAAGAGGCGGTTCAACATGGTGAAAACCGAGGAAAAACTTTGGTAACGGGTATCGCGGCCGACCTTTACGAACGCCCGCAATGCGCCGATAACCCCAAGCTGCTCAAGAATATCGGCGTCGCGTAGCAGTACAGCCTCGATTTCTTTTGGCTTGTCATTGGGCTGGTGTGCGCCGATAGCCGCGGCGACGCCGTCGATTTTTTGGGCCGGAAATCCCCAACCGGCAAGCAGTTCGCGGGTGCGGGCGACAGTGTAAGGGACATGATCCCACCTGGCCAGCGCGACGAGATCGTTGGGGCGATGGCCGAGGAAGACTCCCAGGTCGTGCATCCACGCCGCGGCGAACAGAATGTCATCGTCGAAAGCCAGACCCTCAGCCAGGGCGATTTTTGTGGCCAGCGCGTAGAGACGGGGCTGATGGCCGAATTTGTCAGGCGGCTGAGCCTCGCGGCGAATATATTCGACGACCAAGGTGCGCCAGTCGGGAGCGGTCATCGTTGGTATTCCGGCCAGTTGGGCGTGATACGGATCAGGTCGAGACCGCCCAGGTCTTCAAGCACAAACTCGGGTGAAGCCGCGGGTACGCAAACCAGGGAGCGCGCAGGCAATTCGAGCGGGTCGAATTCCTCAGAGACGAGCCGCCCCGAGCCCTCGGCCGCGAATAAGTATTGCAGGCAGCTTCTTTCGGTAGACCAGCGCAGGTTTTCGCTGGTGCGAATGGCGAAGACGGGGATCCGCTCCACGCGAAAATACTCCACATCGATCAGAACGGTGCGATCGACCCATTCCTTTGGCTTGATCTTTCCGGCACGCGTTTCAAACTTGATCGCTTCGAGAGCTTTTTCAATGTGCAGCTCGCGGGCGCGGCCGTAGTCGAACATGCGATAGGTGATGTCGCAGTTCTGCTGAGTCTCAAGCAGAATGGCCCCCGGCCAGATGGCGTGCACGGTTCCGGCATCCACAAAAATCAAATCGCCGGCCTCGACAGGAACAATATTGAGGCTTGATTCGAGCATGCCGTCGAGGATTTCCTTTTCAATCTGTCCGAGCGTGGTGCCGGGCTTGAGGCCCAGGGCGACTGCGGCGCCGGCTCCGGCAGCAAGCGCGTACCAGCACTCGGTTTTGCCTCGCGGCTGGCCGTATTTCTGCGCCATGGCGTCATCGGGGTGCACCTGGACGCTGAGCTTTTCGCGCGCGAATATGACTTTTATGAGGAGCGGCGACGCGGTCGAGGGCGCATCGGGACCGAGCAGCGCCTGGTGATCCTGGGCAAAGAGCGCGCCCAGCGTCTTGCCTGCGTGGGGGCCGGTGGCGACGACTGAGTTGTCGCCGGTGAGCCAAGCCTCGCCGATCGGATCGCCTTCAGACACGCGGTCGAACCAGGGGCGCAGGTCGGCGAAGCCCCACGGCCGGGAGCTGAACCAGGGATCGATGCGGAAAGGCGCGAGCTGGTGAATAGTGGGCGGTGATGAAGCTGCCATGGAATCGACCGTACGGGTTTCTTAAAGAGCCATGAATGCGGCGCGGTTCGCTCAGAGACCGGGAACAAGGACAGCTCTCAATCTGAAATTCCAATCTATCAGAGGCGGCGAAACGGGCCACGGAATTAGGGAGATTTTGCCCACGGCCGATGAGCGGGCAGCAGGTCTTTTACGCCGTGATATTCTCGTCCCAATATGCACCGACATGCTCTGACACTGCTCTGCGGAATCGCAGCTTTTGCGCTGGTGCAAACGGCTGCGGCACAACAGTTCAAACCCAAGACTATCCAGTTCAAGGGCGCACCGGACTTTAGCGATGCAGATTTGCTGGCGGCATCGGGACTGAAGAGTGGTGTGGCGCTGAGTCAGGCTGACATGAACGCTGCCTCGCAGCGCCTAATGGACAGCGGAGTATTCTCGAACCTCAGCTTCAAGTTCGACGGGCAGGACCTGATCTTTGTGCTCACGCCCGCAGCCGGCCTTCTGCCCATTCAACTGGCGAACTTTCCCATTGACTCAGGTAAGGAACTCGACGCCGAGCTCCATTCGCAATTCCCCCTCTATCACGGACTGGTGCCCACTGAAGGCGGGCTGATGGAGTTGGTGCGCGCAGCACTCGAAACAAAGCTCGCATCCGCAGGATTCAAGGCAAGCGTGTTGGCCGTGCCGGTGTTGACCAGGGGAAAAGCCAATGTGGTTTCCTACTCCATTGCGTCGCCGGCAGTAGTGGTCGGAGACATCAGGCAGGCCAGCGATTCGGCAGCCCTCGATCCCGGAGCGCAGGCCATCCTCGGCAAGCTCACCGGTGCGCCTTATGACGCCGATGGCACGCCAAGCCAGATCTCGACTTACCTGGGCAACTACTTCCATGACAATGGCTATCTCGAGGCTGCAGTCAAGGCCGGGCGGCGCGGCGCCGCCACGATGAACGCAGCAAACGATGCCATCCAGATACCATTTGAAGTCTCGGCGGCGCCGGGCAAGCAATATTGCCTGGCCGCTATCAAACTCTCGCCCGATCTGCTGGTGGCGCAAGCCGACTTCGACCATCAGGCGCAGATTCACCCCGGCGACGTGGCCGCCGCACAGCGCCTAAACGATGAATGGGCGTATGTTGCACGCCAGTACAAGAACCACGGCTATATGAAGGTGAATGTGGACGCAGAACCTGACTTCGATCGCGACAAAGGAACCGTGACCTATACCGTCAGCGTGCAACCCGGGCCGCAATACACCATGGGAAACCTGACCATCGAGAACGTGTCAGACGAGCTGCGAGCCATGATGTTGAAGGCGTGGAAGATGCCCGCCGGATCGATTTACAACCAAGGCGCGATTATCGGCTTTTTTGCAACGCACGGCGTCAACCCCGATCTGGAACGCGTCTTCGCGAACGTGAGCGTGAAGTATACAGAGCGCTTGAACGACGCAAACCGCACAGTTGACCTCACTTTGCGGCTGGAGCGAAAGCACTGATCAAGATATCGTAGTTTGCATGATGCATTCAGTGCTGTTTGAAAACATGTTCCATATGCCGCTTTCGCTGGCCGAAAAGCTGCTTCGTCCGGTGATTGTCTACCTGGTGCTGGTCGTGTTGCTCAGGATTTTCGGCAAACGCGAGCTGGCGCAGTTGAATCCGTTCGACCTGGTCGTTCTGCTCTCGCTCTCAAACACCGTGCAGAATGCCATCATCGGCGACGACAACTCGGTAACCGGCGGCGTAATCGGCGCCTTTGGCCTGCTGGCCATCAACTGGCTGGTGGTGAGGCTGCTGTTCAAGTCGCAACGGCTGACGCATGCGCTTGAGGGAAGCTCGACCACCTTGATACTCAACGGGAAGATCGACAAGCGCGCATTGGCGCGGGAGTCGCTCACTCGCGAAGAACTGCTCGCGGTCATTCACAAGCAGGGATTCGAGGACTTTCATCAAGTGAGCCGCTGCGAGCTGGAACCCAACGGCACGTTCTACGTGGAAGGGATTGAGCCGTCGATCGCCGACAAGCGCCACGACGAACTGATGGCGCGGATTGAGGCGCTGCAGGCGCAGGTTGCTTCACTGCGGGCGCAGCCGGCGAGTGAGTGAGCGTGTGTCTCCTATGACACTGGCTTGCCCGTTTCAAAGGGGGCGAGGCTCTCGATTGTTGGGAGGCTGAATTCGCCCTCATTTTCGTATGGATATATTTCCAGCTCGCTCAGCTTGCCCTCATCTTGAAATAGCAAAACGCCAACACTGATTCCTTCGGGTGTTTGTCCGGAAAGGTCGGCTACAATCCGTTCTTTCGCAGCGACTGCCCCTGGAGCGCCGTCCGATACAACAAGCTCGATTGATGGGCAGCCACAGGTACATGAGCGTTTCGCCCGCAGACCCTCTATCTGAGGCAAATATAACTTTGCGTCGTCAGATCCATGCTCCAAAGTCCAACGAAGGAGTTTTTCTTCTTCTTGCGTGAGCGGTCTCAGGGCCAGATCCGCCATAGCGCGCCCCCCATGCTTACCTCAATATAGCCGAAAGAGAAAAAGCAAGGGGCGATGCCGTAAGCATCGCCCTTCCACAGTTGGCGCGCGAAGCGCGCGGCTGCCTTAATGGCAAATTACTCCCACTCGATGGTGCCGGGGGGTTTTGACGTAATGTCGTAGACCACGCGGTTGATGCCGCGCACCTCGTTGACGATGCGGTTGGAGATGCGCTTGAGCAGCTCAGTCGGCAGCTCGGCCCAGTCGGCGGTCATTCCATCTTCAGAGTGAACGGCGCGCACCCCGGCGGTATATGCGTAGGTGCGCTGGTCGCCCATCACGCCTACGCTCATTACCGGCAGCAGTACGGCGAAGCTTTGCCAAACCTTGTTGTAGAGGCCGGCGGCCTTGATCTCGCCTACCACAATCTCGTCGGCTTCCTGCAAAAGCGCAACTCGCTCGGGGGTTACCTCGCCCAGGATGCGCACCGCCAGGCCCGGACCCGGGAACGGCTGACGGCCGAGGATCTCCTCGGGCATGCCGAGGTCGCGGCCGATGCGGCGAACTTCATCCTTGAAAAGGTCGCGCAGCGGCTCAATGAGCTTGAGTTTCATGCGTTCGGGCAGTCCGCCCACGTTGTGATGACTCTTGATGGTCTGGCTTGGTCCTCTCACGCTCAAGCTCTCGATGACATCGGGATAAAGCGTTCCCTGGACCAGCCAATCGACCTTGCCGGTTTCGCGCGCGATGCGGTTGGCCTGGTCTTCGAAGACGGCGATGAACTCGGCGCCGATGCGCTTGCGCTTGATCTCGGGCTCGGTGACCCCGGCGAGTTTCTCAAGGAAACGGGCGCTGGCGTTTACGGCCACAATGTTGAGGCCGAGCTTGCCGCGCAGATTGCGCTGCACGCCCTCGAATTCGTTTTTGCGCAGCACTCCGTTGTTGACGAAGATGCAAGTGAGCTGGTCGCCGACGGCTTTGTGCACCAGCACCGCGGCCACCGACGAGTCGACGCCGCCGGACAGGCCGCAGATCACATGCCCGCTGCCCACTTTCTCGCGAATCGTCGCTACCGTGGTCTCGATAAAGTGCGCCGGCGTCCAGTCTCCGCGGGCGCCACAGATGTCGAGCACGAAGTTTTTGAGGATTTGCGGCCCGAGCGGGGTGTGGTGCACCTCGGGGTGGAATTGAACCGCCCAGATGCGGCGCTGCTCGTTGACGATGCCGGCGAGCGCGTTGGAGGTGGCGGCGGTGCGATGAAAGCCCGAAGGCAACTCGAGAGCCTCGTCGCCGTGGCTCATCCAAACGTGAAGGCTCTCGGGCAGCCCGGCGAACAACTGGGTTGAGCGGTCCGCCATTGAGACTTCGGCATGGCCATATTCGCGCTTGAGCGCCGAGCGCACCTTGCCGCCCAGATGATGAACGATGAATTGCAGCCCGTAGCAGATGCCGAGGATGGGCGCGCCGATTTTGAGGATGCCGGGATTGGCAGCCGGCGCGTCAGCGTCATATACGCTCGACGGGCCGCCGGAGAGAATGATGCCGATGGGGTTCAGGGTGAGGATTTCGGCGATCGGGGCGGTGCAGGGAAGAACGACGGAAAAGACGTTGAGCTCGCGGATGCGACGGGCGATGAGCTGAGTGTACTGCGACCCGAAATCGAGGATGACGACGGTCTGTGTGTCCACGCTTCAGTTTGGCAGGGGGTGGGAGGAGATGTAAAGAACAGGAGATGTGCTTCGCTTGGAGCTATTTGTAGTGGTACCGCGCTTGCAGGAACGCGCTTGCGGGAAATTGATGCGATCCCATGAGACGCGATAGATGGCGTGGAGCCCTTGAGTGATGTCGCGGCTTACGCCGCGGGTACGCGTTCAACGGCGAGCCGCAATCCCATTGCCTTCAGGATCGCTGTCAGGCTGCTCAGCGCGGGATTTCCCTCTTCAGAAAGGGTCCTGTAAAGCTGCGTGGGGTTCAAATTGGCCTTTTCGGCAATCTCTTGAACGCCGCCGAAGGCTCTGGCCATCTGGCGAAGCACAATCAAGAGTTCACCCTGCTCACCGTCTTCGAGAATGCTGTTGAGCATTTCAACGGCGTAAGCCGGGTCGTTGCGAAACTGCTCCGCCATTGCTTCATCGTGTGTACGATCTCTCATTGCCCCGACCTCCCCTGCCAATCTCTCCAGTATGCGCAAGCCCGTTTGATGTCTGCATCCTGGGTTCGCTTATCTCCACCGGCGAGCAACAGAACCACTTGGGCTCCCGCGAGCGCGTAATAGACGCGATATCCAGGTCCTAGATCGATCCTCATCTCCCACACTCCGTCGCGACAAAATCTGTGGTCGCCGAAGTTGTCGGATTCCATCCTGTTGATACGGCGATCGATGGCAATTCGTCCCTTCGTATCACGCAAGCTCCGGAGCCAATCCAGCACAACATCTTTGCCGTCCGGAGCGAGATAATGCCGAATCTCGTGCACGTATAATTATCGTTTATAAACGAATATTTTGCAACAACCCGATCCCAATCATTGTCGCGTGCAGAGCTCCCATTCCTTTGCTCTTGAGGCCGGGATTTTACCGTCATGCTTGAGTTTGATGTGTTTTCTACCCCACGCGCAGATCGATTCGAGCACCGGCGCAAGTGTCTGCCCGTACTCTGAGATGGAGTACCAGACACACGGCGGGAGACTCTGCGTCTGGCGGCGCACCAGGATTCCGTCGCGCACCATTTCCTGAAGATGGCGGATCAACATTCGCTCGGTGATGCCCGGAATGCGGCGCCGGATTTCGCTGGTCCGCATCGGTCCGTCTGACAATCGCCAGAGGATTGTTCCCTTCCATCGTCCGTCGATGACGGAAAGCATGGCGTCGATCGGACATTCGGAGAGTTCTTTTTTCGATACCGGCATGGCCGATTCGCAGCTCCTCGACTGGTGCGACTGGCACTGACGACTTTGTCAGTACAAGCATTTGAGTCAGCATATGAGTTTGCTGCGTCCGATGTACAGGAGGAAGCAATGAGCTACTTTCTAAGCGGTATAACCGTCATTTCAATCGGTCTCATGATCGGGGTGGAGCTTTCGGTGTGGGCATTCATCAACCCGATTTTGTGGAAACTTGAGGTACACGCCCGGTCACAGGCGGTTCGCCTCTTTGCCCAAAAGCTTGGCGCGGTCATGCCGTTCTGGTACGCAGGCAACTTTGTGCTTCTCATTGTTGAGGCGGCGGCTGTTCGCAGGCAACCGGCGACATGGCTACTGGCAGCCGCAGCCGGAATCTGGGCCGCAGTCATCGTTCTGACATTGATTTTTCTGGTGCCGATTAACAATCGACTGGCCCGCCCCGAGCCGGGTTTTTCTCACGAAAATGCGCATCGCGAGCATGTGCGCTGGGACGCTCGTCATCGCGCCCGCGTTGTCGCTTTGGGCGCAGCCCTGGTGCTGCTTCTCATGGGCTTGCATGTTTGACAGACGCCGGGCCAGGGCCTGCACATCGGGCCCCTGCATAATTCACTGTCCTGAAATTACTTTCCCTGTGATACGCTGGACTGCTATAAAAAGCCGGTGATTTGCTTGCCCTTGCGCCAGAGCAAATCGCCTGCCTGCGACCATCAGGTTTGGCCGACCCGCATCCGCGGCCGTTCGATTCCACGGATATATCCTGCGAATTCACTTTCGCCTTGCCGCGTCACCCGGAAGAACGGGAATTCACTTCAGAGGGGCCTTCAATGAAAACCAATCACTTATTCCTTGCGGCGATGATCCTGGCGGCGGGAACCGCCCTGGCGCAGTCGCCCGCCGTCTCTCAGGGCATCGCCGCGCAGGACACAACTTCGCAGCCCCAGGAGCCGCCGGCGATCAAGAGCTTCGACACGTCGGCGATGGATCTGACTGCCGATCCGTGCACCGATTTTTATCAGTACGCATGCGGCAACTGGAGGAAGAACAACCCCATTCCCAGCGACCAGGTGCGCTGGGCGCGTTCATTTTCAGTGCTGCGAGAGCGCAACCGTTACCTGCTGTGGAAGGATCTTGACGCGGCTGCCAAAAACCCTGCCGATGCGCTCGAGAAGCAATATGGCGATTTTTACGCCGCGTGCATGGATACGGCCACTGTCGAAAAACTTGGGTTTGCGCCGGTCAAGGCCATCTGGGCGCAGATTGACGGCCTGACGGACGCCAGCGGGTTGGCGGCGCTGCTGGCAGAACTGAGCAATGAGGGAACGCCGGACGGCTTTTTCCGTTTTGGCGTGGAGCAGGACGAGAAGGACTCGTCGCAGCAGATCGCGCAGATTGGCCAGGGCGGCATTTCGCTGCCCGATCGCGATTACTACATCGTGGACTCCAAACGCTTCCAGACTATCCGCACCGAATACGTGGAGCACATAAAGAAAATGTTTGTGCTGGCCGGCGATACGCCCGATGAGGCCGCGAAGGAAGCTGCCGCGGCGATGGAGATCGAAACCGCGATGGCCAATGCCGAGACCAGCCGAACCGATCTGCGCAATCCTGAAAAGCGCTATCACATCTACGAGGTCGCCGATTTCGACAAGCTCGCGCCGCTGTTTGATTGGAACGGATACTTCAAGCAGGTTGGAATCGGCCATTTTGACACGCTGAATGTTGCCACTCCCTTATACTTCAGCGAATTGAACAAGCTTATCGCCAGCGAGCCGCTCAGCAGCTGGAAGAGCTATCTGCGCTGGCAGTCGATGCACGGGCTGGCGCAGGACCTGCCGCAGGCATTTTACGATGAGAATTTTGCCTTTTTCGGGCGCACGCTCGCCGGCCAGCAGGAGCCCGAGGCACGATGGAAGCAATGCACCTCAATGACCGACCGTGCGCTGGGCGAAGCCGTAGGCCAGGAGTGGGTGAAAGAGAATTTTCCCCCTGCGGCCAAAAGCAGCATGGACCAGCTGGTTGCAGAGCTTGAAAAGGCGCTCGGCGAAGACATCGGCCAGCTGCCCTGGATGAGCGAGGAGACCAAGAAGGCGGCGGAGCAGAAGCTGGCAATGTACCGCAACAAGATCGGCTACCCCGAGCACTGGCGCGATTACTCGAGCATCAAAGTGAGCCGGAACGATTTGATCGGCAACGTGCAGCACTCTGCCACTTACGAGCGCAATTACCGCTTCGCCAAACTGGGCAAGCCGGTGGACGAAAAGGAGTGGGGCATGACTCCGCCTACGGTGAATGCCTACTACAATCCGAGCTTCAACGACATCAACTTTCCGGCCGGCATTTTACAGCCGCCGTTCTTCGATCCCAACATCGATCCTGCGGTGAACTTTGGGGGCATCGGCGTGGTCATCGGCCACGAGATGACCCACGGATTTGACGATGAGGGATCAAAATACGATGGCAACGGCAACTTGCACGAGTGGCAGACGGCCGACGACAGGAAAGCGTTCACCGAGCGGACCGAGTGCGTGGCCGATGAGTACAGCGGGTTCGAGGCTGCTCCGGCAAAGGGCGACACTCCCGCACAACATTTGAATGGCCACCTCACGCTGGGCGAGAACACGGCCGACAACGGCGGCTTGCGCATCGCCTTCATGGCACTCGAGGACGCTTTGAAGCAGAAGGGCCAGATCGTCGACGAGAAGATTGATGGCTTCACCGAGGCGCAGCGCTATTTCATCGGCTTTGCGCAGGTGTGGTGCGAGAACTCGACCGACGCGTCGGCGCGGCAATCGGCGCTTACCGATCCACACTCACCCGGAAGATGGAGGGTCAACGGCAGCGTGCAGAACTTCGATGAGTTCGGCATAGCCTTCGCCTGCAAGAAGGGAACCCCGATGTACCCGGTCAGCTCGTGCCGGGTGTGGTGAGCCGGGGAACGCGGCTTGAAGAAATCCGGTGGGAGAGCAGGAGGCTTGGCGCGGGCCGAGCCCATGCCCAACCCGTGATTCTTTGAACTCCGGGTTGACCTTTGCCGGACTGTTCGCGTCAAAACTGCGATCGATTCCCACAGCGACTTTTGAGGAAGGTGATAAAAACTGCCGGCCGGGCATTCGGGCCCGCGCGACAACTCAGAACAGCTAAATACAGGACTTGGTGTGCGAAACTAGGCACAACCCGCCTCTGGCTTTTACAATGCATCAGGGACCCGTCCCAACCCAGCGCTGCTCGGGAACGATGAAACTTGGCGGCAATCGCCGGACCAGGATGAAGGATTCGCATGAAGTTTAGGAAATTCGGCAAGGCGCTACTGATGAGCGCCCTTTCAGTGGGCATCATTTTCGGTGTCTCGTCTTGCATTGAAAGCTATACGGTCGGTTATTTGTATGTGACGGGTACGGAGACGGCCCAGTCGGGTAATAACGGCGTCATCAGCGGCTTCAAGATCGATCACAACACCGGTCAGCTCTACACAATCAATGGCCTGCCTGTCTCTTCCGGCGGATCGAATCCGGTACGCGCGGTCCTGACCCTGGGAAGCCGGTTCATCTACGTCCTGAATCGGGGCGTGAACGCGGAGGGCACCGGCGACTGCACCACTGCCGATCCGTGCCAGAACGCGAATATCACCGAATTTGCGGTGGGCGGCAACGGCATTCTCACTCCCGAGCAGACCTTTTTCTCGCAGGGTCTCAATCCCTTCCGTCTCCTGGTCGATCCTACGGGCACCTGGCTGTTCGTCCTCGATCACGATTCGATTGGGGCGGATGGTGTGAATCCGGCCTCGACGTCAAATCCGAATGCGAGTTGCGGCGACGCGCTGGGTGGTGGACTGACGGTTTGTGGCGACATCACGGTCTTCCAGATCAACCAAACCACCGGCTGGCTGAGCACGGTCCTCAATGAGCAGGTGACGCAAGCCAACTGCCCGGGAGGGGTGGCAAGCTGCCCGTTGGCGTACTTCCCGATTCCGTCCAATCCCATCGATTTTGTTCTGGCCTCGGGATTCATGCTTACCATGAGCGGAATTCCGGCGACCGGCGACTCAATTCTTCCGTACTCTTACTCGAGCTCGAACGGCCAGCTGCTGCTAAGCCAGAACAGCTCTCAGCCCCTCAGCGACCCCTACAGCTCCAGCACGTCGGGTCCGTCGGCTGGCCTGGTAACTCAAGCCACGGCCCTGGTGGGCGCGGGCAGTGTCTACTACGTGCTCGACAACGAGCCCATCAGCATCGTGTTCAACTGCCCTTCCGGGCAGACCTGCTCCCCGACGACTTCGCCGAGCCAGATTGTGCCCTACACGCTCGGTACAAACGGCGCCTTGCAGGCCGATACCAGTGGCATCCTCCCCGACGCCCCCTGCCTCGCCAATCCCACCTGGCTGATGGTTAATTCGAAAAACGAATACATCTACGTGGCCAACGCGGGCAACAACGTGACCGGCAACAACTGCCCCAACAGCGGCATTGCGGCCTACTACATTACCACAACGCCTGCTTATCAGCTTAGCTTTGTCTCCGACGAGCCATTCCTTTCAGGGTCGGGTCCGCAGTGCATCGTCGAGGACCCGTCCAACCAGTACGTTTACACGGCAAATTACTACGATTCGACGGTGACGGGCCGGGTACTCGACCCGAATTCTGGCGAGCTCGACGACATGCGTGTGAACAGTACCTACACGCTCCGAGGTCCAGCGACCTGGTGCCTTGTGGATGGGCGCACCGGATAATGCCGCGCCCTTTGCCGTCAACGTTGCGGCAGACTGCGGCCGGAGGGTTCGATTCCGGCCAGAGGTTTCACCCGGAACCTGAGATTCTCGGCGAGCTGCAAAGGGGCGAAGCTTACTGGGAATCAGAATGCCGGCTGCACTCGATTTCGAGATTTGTTTTCAAACCGGTATGGACGGGTCGGCGGTTGTGGCCCTTTGACGAAAGATGCGCATGAAGTTCAACAAAACGAGCCATCTGCAGCGGATCCAAAGTTGCTGCCCCGGGGAAACAATGGGCGTAGTGGCATTTTCAACGAGAGAATGCAACCCTTCACAGAACCGTAAAAGGTTCATGAACTCTGGAACTGCTCTGGTCCTGGCTGGCGCAGCCAGCCTGTTGATGGCATCTCTGCTCACTGCCTGTGCAGCGATCACCGAAACGCTTACCGTCGATTTTGTCTACGTCGCCAGTTCCAAAGCCGCCGGTGCCAACAACTACGGCCAGATCGACGTATTCGAGATCAACTCCGAGTCGGGTAAGATGCGGCAAATTCCAGCCTCGCCGTTCCCGTCTGGCGGGCGCCTGCCGATAGCCGAGACAGTATCATCCGATAACCAGAATCTGTTTGTGGCGAATCAGGACGACAACAACATCGTCCAGTTCGTAATTGGCACCGACGGCAAGCTCTACCCCTTCGACACGGTGAACACGCCGGGCATCTTCCCGCTGGCGGTGACGGCTAACAAGTCGAATCTGTTTGTAGTCGATCTTTACCAGCCCCTGCCCATCTGCTCAGACGCCGATCCCTGCTCCGGCTCAATCGCCGTCTATCCCATCAATCCGGCCACCAGCTCGAATCCGGTCACTTTGGGGACTCCGGTCACAAACAGCGCGGTTGGCGCTGCCTATTGGCCGCTCACGGCACCCAATGGCACCGACATCATCGTGCCCACCGCGATCAATCTAGTTGCCTCAGGCTCGTACGTGTTCGTCACCGCCTACGATTGCGG
>Ga0335072_10006866_pt1 | contig 16613 bp, 21 predicted proteins | sample Lox_Sample_21_FD_206725 | JGI IMG/M metagenome (GOLD analysis project Ga0335072, IMG submission 206725) | Soil microbial communities from Loxahatchee National Wildlife Refuge, Florida, United States - Lox_Sample_2.1 | ecosystem: Environmental > Terrestrial > Soil > Wetlands | place: USA...
GCTTCCCCACCAAGATCTTCAGTAATTCTCCTCGGAAATTGAAATGCGGAACTGCAACCAACAAAGCACAGGTACAAGATATAGCTACGCTCTGTAAACTTGGTTCGCCATTTTTGGACCTGCCACCACTCGCAGGCTGCGCAAGCTTCGCCAATTCTCGAATATATGCCTGGTAAGAGCTAACCAGAGCCTGCTCATAGGCTCGTATACGTCGGACTTCCTTAGATACCTTTGTTTCCATATCTTCCTCCGACAAAGGTCGTATCCGATACCCGGGTACTATGTCCTTGTACACCGCCAATTGTGTTACCAAAGCAAGTTTCTTGATCACTGTAATTTGCGATTGTCCAAACTGAGCAAGTGACTTGAACGCGCCGGTGTTCTCTTCCGGATCCTCATTGAGCAGCAATGCTAATCTTGCCATCTCCTCCTTTGCTTCTCGTATTTGTTGTCGAATTGGCACAGTGGGCTTCTCTTCGATCGTATCGTCCACAACGTCCTCTGAGCCTTCGCTGAGCCATGACAGGTCGCTTTTTGCATCTTCAACCTCCTCCGGCACTTCGACTTGCTGAATCAGACCCTCAGCAGTTTTAATCGGCAATCTGGTGTTCTCTTTCTCCTTCTTCTTGCCTTTCCTTGGCCTAGTTTCGTAGTCTTGTTCCAGATTCCAACGAGCTGCTTGATTATAAAAGGCCTTCTGATCTGGGGCAGCATCTAATGTCGGAGACAAAGAGTCTCCTCCATCAGTAGGAGGCGGTGTCAGCTTGCGCTTCTTAACTGGTGGTGCCCGTGACATTATGTGATGTCGTTGGACTGTCTCCAAATGCAGATAATTATTTTCGAAGTCTTTATCGCGGGTCCACTTTCCCCGATGCGATCGTTGACTCGCGAAAAACTTCCCCGCTGGAAAAAAAGTTTCGACCTCCCAATAGCTACTCAGAACTAGCAATATTCCAACAATAATTTGGGCGATCAAACGCGCTCTCTACAGAACTGAAGAGTCAAACGAGAGCTGTATACTTCGTCAATATGCGCCCCCTCACCGAAGAAGAGACCCTAGTTCTCTTCAAAAAAAACTTACTACACCGGCAGCTCTCTCAAAACCTTCACTGCGCCCCTCGATAACAGTCCAAACTCCGATCGCTATGTCTTCCGGCTTCATCAATCTCACTGCTATTTTGTGCGCCTCTCCATAGCCAATCTAGCAACCTCGGTATCAAGACATCAGCTCTTGTCCTTAGGAACATGCTTAGGTATGCTCCTGCCGTCTTACACCTTGTTCTGCATTATGACTAACACCTTTCCCAGGAAAATTCACCATAACCCTCAAATTCCACTTCCACATCACAGCCCTCCCCATCCTCGCACAACACGCGCGTTATAATGTCTAGGTCAAGCCGAACGGCGAGCCCTTCCATGCATACCGTCAAAGCACATGTCGGCCGCTGGTCAGAAGACTGTCCTGAGCATCAGGGAGTTGTGGTTTATAGTATGGATAATACGCATTCGGGGGCTGACATTACGGCTAGGAGAACGCAGGAGGCGAGGTGGTTGGATCCGACGGGTATTGCGGCCTTTCGGCAAGCGGATTGTGGTGAGTATTTGAGGGATGAGGATAGTTTGTTTGCTACAAGCTGAGGATGAGGGTTACATGGTTTGACTGATTTAACGTGGGGGGTAGAGAGGAGACGGCGTGATGGGAGAAGTCAAGCGATGGTAAAAGACAATGGCGGACGTAGACGCAGTAAGCAGGGTATATCAAAGGTATTGCTGATGCTTGATGTGTATCACGTCCAAGAAGCAGTCTAAGAGCACATGAAGACTACAACGAGCGGTCAGACTCGGCATCGCTAGAACTTCCCTTATGGGCCATAGCTAAGCCAATGGAGGCAAACTATTTGGTTAAAGTTCCTGTCACAATTTTATCTGAGTCACTATAGGAGCTGCGTAGATCTCTCATTCACTTCTTCGCAGCTGCTTCTTTCTCTGTGCTGATTCTCCATCTAAAACTCTAACTTCATCTCGTTTTAGTCCAAATAGTTTCGAGCGCTCTCTACTACCCTCTTCCTTTGTGTTCGTGTAAAATTGGGAATATTGGGCACTGGAGAAATATGCATGGTCTTCCCTTTGACACATTCTTCGATAAACTGGTTGAAATTTTCTCTGACTATTGTTGCTATAAGATAACTAACCCTTCATCAGCTGACCAACCTTTCCTCGCCCTCCCATCCAAGTTGGCCTCTCTTTCACAGATGCACCAGCTACTTAAGCTAATGATTTCTTTCCTATCAAGCTTCCAAACTCTAATGTCATCCACTTGTCCTCGGACTCTTGGATTGCGAATCGACCAATGCCATTTGTGGAGGTTGAAGTGCCATTGAAGCGCTGTCAATCGGCCGCCGTGACCGTGAATTTATAGGGAGTAACAGAATAAACAGCCGGCGCTTTCCAAACGTGCGTACATTCTAATTCTTTCATCTCCTCCACAAACCTCTTTCATGTTTCTTTTTCTACCACACTCCTTCACGAATCCCGTAGCCTTTGAAAAGCGCATGTTGCGTCTCTGTTTCTGCGAGCTTATCCTACACAAGCAGTGTGCCAACGTTGACGACACGGGGCCGCTGGAGCTTAAGCGTAGCTAAGAGAGATTGGCAAAGTTCTCTACTATCGCTGTCATGGAAGATTTCTAATTGTGCGAGGTTATTGATTGCTGGGTGCTGAAGCATGCTCTGATCCGAGTAGCTCATGGCCCGGATCATTAAGTTAATGTCATCGACTTGAGCCTGCTGCAGATAGATAACATCTTGTGAAAAGCTCACGTAGATAGGCATACGATTCGAACGGTAGACTGTATAGGAAACCTACCTGGAGCTAACCTCAAGTAAAGTCGAGCCAGCAAGCCTTTACTGTGCGTTTGAAGGATATATCATGCCTAGAAATTGATACAGTGTTGTTTTGAGTCCAATAACCAATTGAAGAGAATTACATTCTTATCATGAAGACAGTAGACTGAGTTAACAATGCGATGCTCGTACTGCCAGGATGAGGAATGCTCAGGAGCGAATTCTTTGAATAGTCAAATGGTTGAGATGCGTTTTCGTTGAGAATTTTTCTACGATCGTCTAGCAACTGAAGAGTAATTGATCTTGCGAGTTGATTGATTTAAGTTTGCTGACTAGTCCTCTGAATATTCTTGTGGTGTACAATAATAAATGTTCTCTACTACATACGTTTCCTTCAATAACTCACTATTCACTCAATTTCTAGATATAAAAAGATTGACCTCGACCTCTTCAAACATTTTCTGCATACCATCAACATCACCAGCACTGCAGCCACAAATTCCCATAAACGCCTTACACCAACCAACTTATACCTTGCCTTGAAACTCCATATCCAAACACAGACACAACTTAGCGACTAATACCAAGTGAACTTCCATCAATATGTGCAGAGAAATGTACAAGCTATTTACAAGCGGATGCAAAGAGCACGAAGATACTCAGATCTGCAGTGATCGATTGCGCGCAAACTCTTTAGAAGACGCTGGCGTCAACCCTCGTTATCGAAGAGTTCGGCAGTTCACACGAAGATGCAGAGATAGCTGTCAGCTGCGATATAAGTTGCAATGACGTGAGTGCGCTGTCTGCTTGGCGGAGGCAGGAGACGTAACTCCTAGAGTAGAGGAAACAACGCCTAGACCGACATAATGGAGGAAAGGGGGTGCGGCGTGATAGCAGAACGGAAAGAGAGAGAGATTCACTGGAACCCTGGTTCGTGGGGATGGCTACTAACTGGGATGAACGGGCATGGATTTAAGCTGTGATCACTTTAAACTTGAACTTTGCAAGGCTTTAGGCTATCAAGTAAAATTGCTTATGTATTCGGATTTGGACTGTACGAAAGATAAATGTTGATTGTGAAGATTGTGAACAGCGAAGAATTTGGAATATCAAAATTCGAAGGTATAAAAAGTAGTGAAACACTTACTTGATAAGCTTCCAAATGCTAAATGCCAAATGCTTCTACATATGGATGAAATACTACGTCAGGAAGTTATCGTAGAATATCTGGCAAATAATAACGCACTGCCTCTAAGCTCATGCTCATAACTTTCTTCATCGTATTTCAAAAGCCTGGAAACTCATATATTGGGCACCAAATGCCGCCTTCAATCAGGTGAATAGCACAAATTAACAGCCAGGATTTAGTTCTAGTTACACTGCGCCTCGAACTCCATGACACCAGAAGACCCTTTCCGGATACTCTCGTGTGGTATCCCCTCGTGAAAACGCCATCAATGCAACTCTATGCCACCATGACGCTGGAAGATCATACACCTCCGTCTACGGAAGGGTCACACTCTCTAAGGAGTATTCAACCTTGGGTAAAAAGCTTGCGATCTGGTTAGGGTCGCGCATAGCTATGGTCACATCATCGGGCAGTTTCCCGGAACGTAAGAGACTCTATACACTGGCTCAGCTGGTTGCTCCCAAAGGTTCCTAAAGGTAGGAGCATGACTTACTTGCATCACCGCGTCGAACTTCTCCTGGGTTGCCGAATATTCTCTAGTAACCTTGCCAGCCTTGAAGTCCACATAAACTCTTGTATCCCGGATCCTGACAATGACGTTGTCCAGTCTCATGAACAGTCGGCAAAGTAGGAGCATCCGCTCTGGCATAACCCGAACCTTGACGGAGAATATGGAGATCCCGTTGTCATCCAGCTCACTTTCATAGAGCACTACTTCCTCAAAGAAAAGTATGGGATCGGGGCGCTTTAGTAGTGCTATGGGGATAGGATCATTTTCGGATGTAAATGCTTTGCCCGTAACGGTACCCTTGTACTCCGTCGTATAAGACCAATCGAATGGCTTTACCACCTCCTTGATGCCCTCATGTGTCTTCTCTCTATAAATGGCAAACACTTAGCTCAAGCCTCGAACCATTTGATATATTATCACAAACCTGCTACTCGACCACTCTTTGGAATATGCAACTTTGAGCATATTCTTGTCCGTCTTGTCCACTCGATCAAGAGCATCAAACGCATTGAACTCCAAGCGCCAGCCACTAGCAACATGTTCGATAGACACTATATTATCCCCGAAAATCATCTCTGGGACTGGAATACCAAGCTTCTTAGACATCTCATCAATCGGTCCTGATTTTGAAATGGGCAGCTTGCGCGCGCTGATCTTGAAGCCATGTTGGGTGTGCGAAACGGTGGCGAGCTCTGCCTCATCTGGAGAAGGATAAGGCTCAGATATTGGGCCGTTGAAAGACATAGCTAAAGGCAGAGGTAGGCGCATCTATCAGCCACAGCTTGCAGAGGTAAAGTGGCACTGTTAAACAGGTCGCTATTTCAGATTGTGGGGTTGTAGTTCGATGGGGCTCGGAAGCTTCAGGTTGCCCTGACAACGGATTGCCTGATTGTGTTGACCTCCAAACTTTAACGAGTTTCAAACTCATGAGTAAGTCGACGTCGCAACAAATTACTAACCCGCAGCTAATTTTGACTTTCCTTTCTATTCACATCTGAGTGAATCTATTAGTTGCTGAATAATTCACTATGGCCAATCGAGGACTAGAATCGCGCTTTGCGCGTATGTCCGTTAACGATGAAAATGATCCCGGCGATGGAAGTAAACCATATCTCAAATCAAAGGTCAGCAATAGAGCATCTTATGACGATGCACAGCTGACAATGTCATAGGCAATGCCTTCACTTACTGTATCTAACTCACAACTCTCGCAAAATTCAAGTCGAGCCAATCTCCTCAAGATCGCCCTCCAAAACACAAACGCTGCGAGCACAATCACAACAGTCACTGTCCCTTCCCAAGCTGTACAATGGCGAGGTTCCAACGCCCCAACAAACCCCAACTCTCCACCTCGTAAACCCACATCTAGCTCCTCTCGCAGCTCTGATGAACTTGTCAAAACAGAGCAGAACTCGACACCTCTATATTCGCAACCAACAATGCCTAAGCAATTCCACCTTGGCATGTTCGAAATTGGAAGACCACTAGGAAGAGGGAAATTTGGTCGCGTCTATCTCGCTCGCGAACGTAGTACAGGATTTATTTGTGCACTGAAAGTTCTCCACAAATCCGAGCTTCAGAAAGGCAAAGTTGAGAAGCAAGTCCGCCGGGAAATCGAGATTCAATCCAACCTGAGGCACCCAAATATCCTGATGCTTTACGGGCATTTCCATGACAGCAAGCGAATATTCTTAATTCTCGAGTTTGCAGGTAGGGGAGAATTGTACAAGCACTTGCGGAAGGAGAATCAGTTTCCGGAGTGGAAGGCTGCATCATATATTGCGCAAATGGCCGCGGCACTGAAATACCTCCATAAGAAACATGTTATCCACAGAGATATTAAGCCTGAAAACATTCTGGTCGGGATCCATGGAGAGATCAAGATATCAGATTTTGGCTGGAGTGTGCACGCGCCAAATAATCGAAGGAACACGATGTGTGGGACTCTCGACTACCTTCCACCTGAGATGATCAAACCAGGATCGAAGGACAACTACTACAATGAGAAGGTTGACCTGTGGAGTCTAGGTGTCTTGACATATGAGTTTTTGGTTGGACAAGCACCTTTTGAGGATACCCCTGTGCAGACGCAGAGAAAGATTGCGAGAGGAGAGATGACAGTACCGCCATTTGTGAGTCGAGAAGCGAAAGACTTGATCAAGAGAGTAAGTAGCGTACACGCTTTCTCAAATTAATCACTAACTTGGATAGTTATTGGTGCTTGATCCTGAGAAGCGGATTCCGCTCGACCAAGTTCAGCAACATCCGTGGATCATCAAGCATTGCGTGAAAGGAGATGCTGCCAGTCAACTAGCGTCGAAGTCTTCTGGCAGTAAGTCATCCACTGAATCTTGGGAATAAATAATGAGAACTTTTCTTTGTTTATGACATTGGCGTTCGGCATGAAGGAGATGGAACAGAGTTAAGCAATATAAGCATGATACTTGGAGTCAGAGATCATTACCTTTCTAGAGCGCCCGCCAAATTGACACAATCGTCTATTTCCATGCCCACCGTCAACGTGTATAAATGCAATATAATACAAGAGAATGGAGGCCTTGGCTCATTTGTATATTTCGTCAAACGGCCTAGTGTCCGCAAAGCAGGAGTCCCAGACCTCGTTCACGACCTTGATGGCCTGTAAATCATCTTTGCAGCTTGGTCTGTTCATCACAGACCTCACAGCCCGAGCCCTGACACATGCTTGATGTTGCTGTGTAACAGTCCAGTTGTTTCGCGTGAAGAATTCTCGTGTCCATCTGCATTCACCACTTAAACTTGAGGCTCTGATCTGTGCAATCCAACAAGTCAGTAGAGGCTCAACGTCAATGCTCACACAAAAGCTTATGAGAGAAAGGCCTACCTCTGTACAAGCAGCATGCCTCAAATCCGCCCAATCAACTTTAAACCTCAAATGATCCCAAGCATGCACCATCTCATGCGCCAACGTATCCTCCATATGCCCCTGACTCCGCATCTCATTCGCACAAATCATAATCCCATGATCCGGACTAAAGCCTCCTCCCTGCCTCACCCTCCTCTCTACCACGGTCCCCTCTACATCCTTCTCCTCGACAACCCTTGTCACGCATCTTCTGCATTGCACATTGTCTCCGTCGAGTTTCCCATTGAGCTCAGAGATGTTTTGTGATAGGAATCGGATTATGGGCGAATATTTGAAGAGGTAGTCTCGCCATTCTTCACAGCGCGCGCAGTCGCGCGCTTCATTGCGGATGTAGGCGGCCTCACGGAAGCGGTCTTTACCTTCGGGAGTCATGCGGTTGGTGAGGATGTTGAAGTAGTTTGTCCAGGGGGATGAGGGGTCGTAGCCTGTAGCGGCGGGGTCATTGTCAGATTGTGCTGTAGGTGCAGCTGGAGGAGGTTTTGATGTGTCTTCGGCCATTGTCTCTGATGATTGGGACTGGAGTGTGTATGCAAGACAACGCGCTGTCGCTGACAAGGTACATATAGCAAGGCGGTGAGGGTGAAAGATTTCTGCCATGCGATTTCGGCGGGATGCATAAGATTCTTCATAATAATATTATTCTGGAGGTTTTAAATACTATCTCTAGCGAAAATGAAGAGGCCAAAGTCTATGACAATTGTCATAAAACTTGGTGAGCTCCTAAAGCCTTTCCCAAGAGATCTCAAAATATTCTAATCACCTGATTGAAGGGACCAGCTCCATCGTTGACGAGAAGAACCATGAGCCTCTTTCTTCGACCCTATCTATCTTTGTTGAGACGGCTGTCAAGCTTCAGAAGGATGGGCACAAGGTAGTTATCGTCTCGTCCGGGGCTATTGGAGTAGCTCTGGGAAGCATGGGGTTTGAAAAGAGACCCAAGCACCTCCCAAAGGTGCAGGTATGGGATTCTGGACTCTCAAAATTGCACTAATTGACTATTTTGCAGGCTCTGGCAGCTATAGGTCAATGCAAACTCATGAGCATGTGGGACACTCTTTTTGGCTTTCTTGGACAGCCTATTGCGCAGATATTGCTTACAAGGAATGACATTGCAGATGTATGTATCAATCATACATATTAGAAAGTTTAGCTAATAATTTCTACAGAGAACTCAATATCAGAATGCACAAAACACGTTCTCTGAGTTACTAGAAATGGGTGTCATACCGATTGTCAATGAGAACGATACTATTAGTGTGTCTGAAATCAAGTTCGGTGACAATGACACGCTCTCAGCTATTACAGCTGCAATGGTGCATGCAGATTACTTGTTCCTCATGACTGATGTGGACTGCTTGTATGACAAAAACCCACGAACCCATCCAGACGCCCAACCTATCGAGGTGGTGGAAGACATCGAAGGCTTGCAGGTAGACGGTCTGTCTCATAACCCACATGCCCCCGCATTACTGACGCTTTCTAGTATCCAGTGCAGGCTCTACTTTGGGAACAGGCGGGATGTTCACCAAGCTCATAGCAGCCCGCCTCGCCACATCTGCAGGCGTTACCACCATCATAACCCGGTCGTCCAACCCCGGCAACATTGCAAACATTGTCTGTTATTTGCAACTTCAAAAAGGCCCGAACTCGCACTCGCTACCAGGTACGCCGCCTCAAATAGTCAAAACCAATCAGGTCATCGAAAACGCTCTTGAACAGCAGCCCGTACAAATAAACACCGCATTAGCTGCAGCTGCCGTCAAACCTCCCCTACACACACGTTTCATTCCCTCCGACCCACCAATCCGCGATCGCTACTTCTGGATCCTTCATGGCCTTGCGCCTCACGGAACCATTTATATCGACGCCGGCGCCCAACGCGCGCTGGCCAACAAAAGCGGGCTCCTCCCTGTTGGCGTGGTCGACGTTGAAGGCAACTTCGCGCAACAAGAAGCCGTCCGACTCGTCGTCGTGAACCGCCTTCCCGCAGCATCTCGCGTCTCAACTGGTGGAAAGTTGTGGGATGGCGCGCCGGTTGAAGTCGGTAGAGCGCTGGTAAACTATTCGGCAGCTGAGATTGCGAGGATTAAGGGTGTGCAGAGTACCGAGATCATGGGCTTACTGGGGTATGCGGATAGTGAATATGTGGCGCTGAGGCAGAACATAAGTTTCTTCAAGAGAGAGAGTCGACCGGTTACGCCGAGTTTGGATGCATAGGTGTTGCGGGTAGTGGATATTAGTATAGCATCGGTATCAGGTGTTTTGAGACTGGATGGTTGGTTGTGGTAGATTGAGATGGGAGTCATGGCGTTACTGATTGCCTGTCTTATACTGATACCTTTTCAAAACACCTGCTCCATGGAATTTGCCTTTTCTTATTAGGATCGAGGATATATACTCGAAATAGTCTACATCTAAAGACGATAGTCCAGTCTTGGCTCACTGTTTCACAAGGAGTCGTATAGGAATAATATTCCAAGAAACAGCTGATAAGGTTGGAGAGGAATAACAAAACCGTACATGCTACCAGGGTATCGAACTTCCCGCCCCTATGCTCCTCTGGATGAAAACTCATCAGTCATAGCTTTGCGCCAATTACCAGATATTTTACATAGAGTAATTCCATAAATGTGGTAATATAAACGACGACGAGGATACTTCGACGCACGTGGCACAATGTAAAATGGACAAGAACATAATGATGATAGAGGTGAAGATTTCCAAATATCGAACTTAACATAAAATGGATGGTAGCTTGAGTATAATTTACAAAATACTTGAAATTTGGTGGTGATCGCAAGTTCCCTTAGCTCTACCTTCATCGTTGTAGGGAATTAGACATGCATAAGAGGGGCTAGATAATTTTGCTTCAGGCTTCTAGACTACTAAAAATCAGGCACAGACTATGTGTAACACCTGATTTTCTAGTAGGTTCCTACACTTCGATAGGTACCTTCTCTTTCTGACCAATTATATCATTGGGATTAGACCCCTGTCAAACTTTGACCATCGCTAACATAGAATAGAGTCATGTGCTGGAGAAAGTAATTTAGCTTTGCCACCCCTTACTGCCTAGCCTTAGCTTAGTCATACACACGAAAGCCCCCAGCTTTATCTGAGCGCGTCGTCCAGTCTTCGCTCTTTCTTCCTTTCTTTGAGCATGTTGGAATTATAGCTGCCGTGACTATTAGGGAATCTGTGAATCCTACAGAATTCTTTGGATCCCACAGCTGAAAACGAATATGGATGTATAGGGCCCATATGCACCCGGTTTCTTTAATTAAGCAAGTCAATCAATTCATGCTGCGCTCATATTTCCAACAGAGCAACGTCTTAGTCAATCCGCCTCATCCTTAGTGCCTACCTTGCCTAGTGGAGTCTAAAAGACAACAGTCCTTCCCATATCGGCGCTCATCGTCCGAAACCCTCTCGCTGTTGTTTTTCTTGAGAAGGACGTTGTGGCGAGCCATGGCTTGAGGTTCCTCTGGAGGTGTCTTTTGGGCTAGAAACTTCTTCGCTAAAGGCTTCTTTGTTGAACGCTTTTGGGAGGAAGAAGAGGTTGCATCTTAGTGATGTAAGCATCTGCGGAGAACCGATCCAGCATGCTTTAGCAGCGAGAGAGGAGGATGATGCGACTTTAGCTGTCGACGAATGGTCGTCAAGCGAAAGGAAAAATAAAACTATTCAGACTCAATCCAGACATCTTACTTCCTTACAATGGTGGCACAGGACTTATGCTTGGCCAACCAGAAAGGAAAGGAGCGAAAGGGGAATAAGATTTCTGAACCCTTAGGCCCCTTCCCTTTTTGAGCCAGCAAGCATACAAAACACAACACCATCCAAAGACGAAGGCAAATAACTTTTAATTGCTATGCTATGCTTTTATGACAGTATATTGACAACGGGAGTTCAAGGCAAAAGTAGTCTATCAGAATTTTACCCTTTTTCCAATCTTCTGTCCATCCTTCCTTTCCAACGATAGCGAATTGATATGCAGGATCCAGATAAACGCCGCAAAATGATTTTCGAGTTGAGAGGCGCCAATGTACTACAACGGCTTACCCCCAATAAACTCAGACCAGCGTCTGACCTCAGACGGGATGCCTTTGACGCGTGGGAGCTTCTCGCTCATGCAGCGGGCGAAGAGCTCAGCAGTCTGTACCAGATTATCAGCATCATCTCAATCGCACCGAAGTCAACGCTGGAACATACTCTAGGCTCATTGAAAAGAGGAATTCCGAAATCGACCGCGTCTAATTAGCGGCAAAGTCAGCACTATGTTCTGAGAGATCGCATGGTGGGACAAATACTTCTGCGCATTACGTAATCCAGATCGAGAGTCGTCTTGCCTCTTGCCTTCGCGATGTTGAAGCAGCATCTGATGTCGTACTTCTTGAACACCTCTCTGAGTGCCCGCTTGTCCTCCTTCGGGAATTCGATCACTTCGACCTTAACATCGCCCTTGGACTTGCTCTCAAGGAATTCCTTGACTTCTTGATCCGCAGCGTAAAGCTTATATCCAAGGGGGCTTACGTAGTCCACAATGTTCGTCAAGGCTGTCTTAGTGATATCGCCACCGAACAGGAGACCCTCTCCTGGCTCTGGCACACGGAAGTTCATTGTTGATTGCATCGATGCCCTATATATAGTAAGCATGGGTGACTCTGTAGTATATGTGTGGTATATACCAGTAAGCTTCAACGAGGTCCTTTCCGAAACAAGCGATTTCACCAGTTGAAGCCATTTCGACTCCTAAGAACGGGTCCGCGCCAGCAAGTCTCGTCCAGGAGAACTGTGGAACCTTGGTGGCAATGTAGTCGCGCTTGATGGCCATGAGATCTACTGGTTCAGGAACGTCCTGACCAACAAGAGCCTTGGTTGCAACGTCGACGAAGTTGACACCAAGAGTCTTGCTGACGAATGGTAGACTTCGGGAACTACGAAGATTACACTGAGCGGCTTGTTAGCGACAATTTCTCCCACGAGTCACTGAGAATCGCTCACCTCAATCACTTTAAGGCTATCTTCTCCTCCAGCCGAAGTCGGCGCCTTTATGATTTGCATGTTGAAGGGACCACTGGATGTTTGCAAGTTAGTCTCAGTTTCACAAAGATATGGTGCTTAGTATAAAGCTCCTGGTATTATGCGCAATGCTGGGGAATGAAGAGTTTGAACGTTCAGGATCATCCTTACGTGATAGACCAGGCTTTGGCGACCTTGTCGGCGATTTCTTTGATACGGGCCATTGTTGGTTCATCAAGAGAGACAGGTGGGAGGACGAGAGTAGCATCGCCAGAGTGAATCCCGGCATTCTCGACATGCTCAGATATGGCTGCGCAAAGAACAAGCCCATTGCTTGCGACTGCGTCCACATCAATCTCCGCCGCATTTTGAATAAATTTGGTACTAGATACGAGATCAGCATGGTATTCTAAATCAATACATATTAAACAAGGTTCAAAGTGGTCAATTGAATATTGCTCTTGAGGGTCGAAAAATCGATTCTTTAGGGGGGATGCCAGCGTTCAAAGAGGCCGTAGGGTATCCTCACATTACGACTGGATGGTCCGGAGAGACGTTGCTAGCGGCCTCAAGCTTCTCCTTGAGATCCTCCTTGTTATAGATGACGGTCATAGCAGCACCGGAAAGGACGTAAGATGGACGGACGAGGACAGGATAGCCGACTTTGTCGGCGAAAGCCTCAGCTTCGGCAACGCTCGTAAGTTCCTTCCATGCCGGTTGATCGACGCCGATACCTAGAAGTCGGCTTGTCAACATTGCATTCTGACCATATATTCGGGTGCAATGGAATCTGCGAGTTCCGAGGTTTGTCTTGGGAACTGGGAATATCTAAGATAGCCCAAAGCAAGTCTTGGGAATCATTGGCGGGAGGTAAAAAAGACACAGGTATTCTTACTATCGAGGATCTCGGAGAACTTCTGTCTGTCTTCTGCTTTATCAATGTCGCGTGGATCGGTCCCGAGGACCTTGGCCTTTCCTGTCTCCTGCAACCGAAGCGCGATGTTCTGTGGCAATTGTCCGCCAACGGACACAACCACTCCTGTGATTTTTAGTAACTTGCAGGTTCTTTTCAAGATCTGAGAAACCTTACCCGATGAGTTCTCTAGTTCATAGATATCCCTAAAGAGGTGTGAAGTTAGTTTGAAGAACATGAGATCTGTCTCGAATCTTGGAGAACTCTTACATCACGCGCTCATAACTCAACTCCTCGAAGTAGAGCTTATCAGCAGTGTCGAAATCAGTTGAGTAGGTTTCCGGATTGTAGTTGATCATAACAGTTTTCTTGCCCATCTCCCTTAACGCACGTGTAGCGCTAACTGCACACCAATCGAATTCCACGCTGCTTCCAATGCGGTATACACCAGAACCAAGAATGATAATGCCATTGTCTTTAAACGAAACGTCGTGGGAGGAAGCATTATAAGTAGTATATAAATAGTTCGTGTCGGCCGGGAACTCCGCAGCAAGTGTATCAATCTTCTTGACGAAAGGAGTGATGCCCCTGGATTTTTGCAAAGTCAGCGTCCCTCCATTTCTACGATATCAACGCCGAAAGCATGGAGGCAGGTATCCTTACCAGCTCTTTCTCTTCTCACGCACGAGATCTTCGGTGCTTCCCACAGCCTTGGCGATTTGGCGATCACTGAAGCCTTGTTTCTTAGCTTTATGAAGAACCTCCCGTGGAATGTTTTCTAAGCTGCCTATGTTTTGGAGTTGAAAAGTCGTATCCGCGATCGCTTGGAGCTTGTATAAAAACCACTTATCAATTTTTGTCAATTCATAGATGCGGTCTACTGAATAGTTCTCATGAAGCATAGCTTGACCGACAGCCAACCATCTGCGGTCACTTGGGTTTGCGAGCTCGTAATCAAGATCTTCGAAATGATCTCCTTGGAAGCCGACGTATTTTGGATCGACTTGGCGGATAGCTTTCTGGATGGATTCTTCGAATGTACGACCGATAGCCATAACCTCGCCGACTGACTTCATTGCTGAGCCAATTTTGCGGTTAACATGCTGAAATTTGCTCAAGTCAATTTGGAAGTTAGCACAATATCTAAATGGATGTATTTGAAGAGCAACGTGAGTTGTGATTGACGAGACCTGTCTTGAAAGTTGATAAACCGGTAAGACTAATCTTGAAATCACACAGGGAACAAAGGGAGGTGATAGGCAACTAACCCCATCTTGGGATTTTCGTAACAATGCTATTTGAATGTCAGTGTTCAGCATAAAGAACTTTCGTCATCCGAGTGCTTACTAATCTAAGCTGGGCTCGACTGTACGCTTGCGAGTTAGCATAGATTTCTGAATAGACGGGTTTTGAGAGAAACAGGGATTCTCATGAGAGCGTGAGACCACTCATCAGACTGCAAGCAAAGCAAAGGGGTTGCAAGTATACTTACAATTGGCTGTGGTAGTCTTGGTGACAGCATTTGGAAGCTCTGGAAGTGTATAGCCAAGACCGATCTAGTCCCCTAGTTAATCCAATTTCAAAACAGAACAATTTCAAATGCAGCAACGTACCTTGGCAGCGGTGTATGCAAGAGGGTAACCAGTAGCCTTCGAGGCAAGGGCGGATGAACGAGAAAGACGAGCTAGAACACACAGATACACACACTGTTAGATTTTGAACTTTGTAATACTGGGATTAAGGTTTGCTTACCGTTGACCTCAATGACTCTGTAGTCAAGTCCATCAGGCTGGAGAGCATACTGTACGTTACACTCACCAATTACACCCAAGTGACGGACTATTTTGATGGCGGCAGAGCGAAGCATATGATACTCCTCATCTGACAAAGTCTGAGAAGGAGCGACTACAATCGAGTCGCCAGTGTGGATACCGAGTGGATCGAAATTCTCCATGCTGGACGTTCACAGGTCAGATTCTCTTCTTCATGAATAGAGTTCAGGATGGTCATGGGGTCGTGAGCCTCAAGGGATCTTTCATAAGTCCAATAATTCGTGAGACTACTATTGAAACAGCAAAATTCGGGGAGCAAAGGGTTCGCACACAAAAGAAAGATACCCTTACTTGCAGACCGTGATGCAATTGTTGCTGGCGTCTCGGACGACTTCGTACTAGATGTCTGCGAGTTAGCATTATGTTTTAAATGGTTGGATTTTCAAGAGTAACATGGCTTCACTAGTTGCGAGACCTGTCTCAGGGTTCGAAGAACTCGTGAGACTACTTTTGAAACCACAATCAAGGTAAGCAAAGGGCTTGCAGGTAGCTCACTTCTACTTCTTTCCACCCTTTTAATGATTTCTCGACCAAGATTTGTGGAGAGAGGGTCAGAGATCTTGCGGACAAGTTACGGAGCTCTTCTTCGTTGTTCGCGAATCCAGAACCGAGACCTCTGTATTGTGAGACGATGTTAGCATTGATTCATTCAGAATGATAATGGTGTCACGAACCCGAGAGCGTAGGCTGCTCTGACGATTATTGGATATCCGATGTCTTTTGCCGCATCTAAAGCTGCCTCGACGGTGCCGACAGCGATAGATTGGGCAATTGGAATATTGATCTGGCCGAGAGCTTTTGCGAAGAGGTCTCTGTCTTCTGAAGTCTCTAAAGTCTTAATCGGCGTGCCAAGGACTTTCACGCCGTAACGCTCAAACAATCCCATACGTTCCATCTGTACTCCAAGATTGAGGGCCGTCTGACCACCGAAGGTAAGGAAGATGCCATCAGGCCTCTCGCGCTCAATAACGTATGTGACATATTCTGGTGTAATTGGGAGGTAATAAACCTCATCGGTAAGGACGTGGGCGGTCTGGATGGTGGCGATATTCGGGTTGATAAGGATTGACTTGACGCCAGCCTCCTTGAGAGCCTTGAGAGCTTGAGAACCTGTAAATCGTGATACCCGCAGTCAGCACCAGTTCAATTGGCATGTATACTCGAAGTTTTGTGCTGACCGTGGTTTTATCCCCGGCCAATTAAGCTCCAAGCTCCAATCTGAGTCACTCAACCAGTTCGTAAAGCATGAGAAAAGCACAAACCTGAGTAATCGAATTCTCCAGCCTGTCCAATACTCAAACCACCAGACCCAATGACCAAAACCCTCTTAACGTCGACTGGGTTGGCACCTCTCTTAAACACACCACTCTCGATGTATGCCTTGGCATTTGGGGGTTG
>Ga0335072_10006867_pt1 | contig 16613 bp, 10 predicted proteins | sample Lox_Sample_21_FD_206725 | JGI IMG/M metagenome (GOLD analysis project Ga0335072, IMG submission 206725) | Soil microbial communities from Loxahatchee National Wildlife Refuge, Florida, United States - Lox_Sample_2.1 | ecosystem: Environmental > Terrestrial > Soil > Wetlands | place: USA...
AGCAGATGGCGGAAACGTCTCTCACCAGCAGATATAACCCCGGCGAACGGCACTCGTGCATCGCATTGAACTGCGTCGGTGGAGCGACGCTGGAGAACGTCAGCTTCGAGAATATTCATCTGGTCTTTGGCGGAGGAGGAACCGCCGAGGACGCTGCGCGCCGCGACCTGCCGCAGATTGCCGGCGAATATTTCATGCTTGGGCCCATGCCTGCCTATGCGTTGTACGCGCGCAATTCCCGGAGAATCACACTCAGCAATGTGCGTTTCGAGTTGAAGACTCCCGACCTGCGGCCGGCGCTGATCTTCGATCACGTAACAGATGCAAGCATCAATGGATGGAGCCTACAGGCGGACGCAGGTGCTGAATCCGCCGTCCGCTTCATCGATGTGGAGCAGGTGTTGATTACAGCAGCACGAGTATTGACCCCGGCGAAGGCATTTCTGCAACTGGAGGGATCGGCGAATGGGGAAATCGTTCTGGATGGCGGAGATCTAAGCAGAGCGCACGAGCCGCTGGCGTTCAAGGATGGCGCGGATAAAAGCGCGGTCACGCTTCGGGAATAAGACGCGAGGCAAACTCAGCGCTCGCCTCGCCGTAGCCAGAGAAGAGGCTGGCGGATCGGGTGGTTGCGGATCACTTCAGGCACGACAGGATCCGGGTTGAGGCGCTGCCAGAGGGCTAAATAGTCCTGCCGTTTGTAAACAAGTCCGGCGAAGAGCAGACTGGGCTGGCGTACGGGTAGATCGTCAAAATACTCCACGTCGTGTCGGTAGGGCCACGACGCCTTGTCTTCGATGTAGGGAGCCAAAAAACGGAACGACGCTTTGAGCCCGCGGCCGTCGGGTAGCTGACAGGTCCAAAGATCATCGCTCGCGTCGGATAAGACGTGGGCGCTCATTCCCAGCACATCGAGATTAAAAAGTGAGTAGCTGTATGGCTTGGTGCGAGCAAGCTCCAATGGAAAACTGCCGTCGTGAGCGACCTGATCCGGCAAGAGCCGCCTTTTGAACCGATCTGTGCAATAGGCGAGAATTTCGTCATTGCCGGTGCAGGCAGCGAACTCGGCAGCCTGTAGCAGCCAGCAGGAGCCATGGTTGTTCTTCTGGTCTCTCTCCTGGTGGCCGCGCTCTGAAGTTGTGATCCAGTTAAGATAGCTCGCTATCCATGCGCGGCACTCCTGCGAATCGTCGGCGCTGATACCGCGAGTGCGCTCCAACACGATCACCGACTGCGCTACCTCGACCAGATGGAGAGTATCGATGATGCCAATGCTGCGGCCGGTATCGATGCCGTGGATGGCCTGCGCATACTTCAGATCAGGATTCATTCGCGTGGCCGCTTCGATAAACCACGCGCGTAGATGCGCAAGGGCATGATCGGCATAGGTACGGCTGCCAGTGAGTAGCCACGCCGCTGTGAGCGCGGGCATCTGAACGCCGAACCGAATGAGCAGCTCGCGATGGGCGTCGAAATTTGCCGGGTTCGATTCCCCGTCGCGGCGAATGTACGGCCCGTTGGGACTCTTCGGATCAGGCCACCAGTAATCGCCCTCCGAAAAATAGTCGTGAAGTCCACCCGCACTGCGAGAAGCAGGAACCGCAGTTATCGTCTTGGGCTGCTCATGCAGATATACTTCCGCAGCGCGCAAAACGCGCGGACGCTCCAGCTCTGCGACTTCAGTGTACGGATTTGCCCACGAACCTCGAGACTCGCTCGCGAGCAGCATGGCAGGGACGGCGGTAACCGCAAAAGAGACTGATGAAAGCAGGAAGTCGCGCCGTGAGAAAGCAGGAGATGTTGGTATCACTCCCATCACGGATGCAAGCCAGACGCGCCGGTGTAGCCGAGGCGTTTTGAGATTTCCATGGCAGCTTTCTTCACCGCCTGGGCGATCTCCGACGTTCGCGTTCGCGACATCCGCGTGACCGGACCGGACACGCTGATGCCGGCAACCACGCTTCCGGAAGAATCGAGAACAGGAGCGGCAACGCAGCGCGCGCCGAGTTCCACCTCTTCGTTGTCGATGGCGTATCCGCGACGCTGGACACGGCCGATCTCGGCAATGAGATCAGCGGACCTGACAATGCTATGGCTCGTCAGCTTCTCGAACTTGGCAACGGAGAGCAACTCGTCGCGAAAGCCAGCCGGTTGCCACGCGAGAATCGCCTTCCCGAGCCCGGTGCAATGGAGCGGACGACGCATGCCCACCTGGGAGGCAAGGCGGAAATTGTGCGGGCTTTCAAGAACATCGAGATAGAGGACTTCCCTGCCATCCAGCGCGCCGAGGTTGACCGTCTCACCGCTCTCACGCCAGAGCTCTTCCAGGATCGGACGACTCACCTTGCAAATTGTCGACTGATAGGTGCTGCCAGAACCGAGCCTCACGAGCCGTGGACCAAGCAGATAGGCGCCTGTATTGTCACGGACGAGGTAACCGGCTTTTTCCAGATGGGCGAGGAACCGGTAAGCGGTGCTCTTGTTGAGCTGGGCCTGCTCGGCAATGTACCGAAGCTGCAAACCGTTGGGCGAGCGATCGAGTAACTCGAAGATCGCAAGAACCTTGGTAAGAACGCCCACCGGGGCGGAACTCGATTTACGTACTCGAATCAACGAAGCCTCTCAAGAGAGATCCTGCTCATCGTAGCAACTGCTGGCCAAGCCAGCAATCCATTGCTCATTTCTCATATTGAATTGCGGGTTTCAACAATAAGACAGGATCTCTCATCGCTATAACGCGGGTCGTCCCGCAGCGCGGTACAGAGGTTGAGAGAGTGTCAAAGCGGGTCAATCGCCAAAAACCCAGAAAAGACGCGGTTTTTCCATTGAAAGCTGAGTCAAATATTGAAATGGTTATTTCATTTTTCTCCCAAATGATCTTGACCCCATATACCGAATCGCCTAGATTGCGCTGTGCGATCGGGAACGCTCGTTTTGTCCCGATTCCGCCAGAAGCACAGCACTGCTCTGGAGCTTCATAGGACATCCGGATTTGAGGAGGCCGCATAATGCGTACGGCGTGTCGTCATACGACATCCGGAATTACTTCACCTGGAGCACGGTCTACTCGCTACCGTTTGGCCGGAGACAGCGCTGGGCACAGTCCGGGGTCTTGTCCTACATTGTGGGCGGATGGTCGGCCAATTATCTGTTTCAGCCGCGATCCGGGCAGCCTTACAACCTGAACGTCGGCGGCGATGTGGCTAACATATCTGGCGACAACGGTTCGGTAACCGGTTATTCGCGTCCCAATGTTATTGGGCAACCGATGGTTGGAAGCTGCGGGTCGACACCTATCGGAAAGCGCGGCCCCAACGGCTTCTGCGAATACAACCCGGGGGCCTTTGCGATTCCATCCGGGTCATTCGGCAACATGGGCAAAATGCCGTACCGCCAGCCTTACTACAACAACCTCGACTTTTCGCTGGTGAAGCAGACACCGCTGACTGAGCGCTTCAACCTGGAGCTACGAGCCGAGGCCTTTAACCTTTATAACGCGCAGATCATGGGCAGCCCCGGCTCGACGATCGGGAACTCCTCTGCCGGCCTGGCTACGGGCCTTGCGAACGGGAATGCGCCGCGTGAATTGCAGTTTGGGGCGAAGGTCACTTTCTAAACCTCTCTCCGATGGAGAGTTTTTGCCTCCCAAAGTGCTGCAAATCTCGCGGGATTTGCAGCACTCTTTTTGCCGGAATTAGTTCCAGTCGACTTCCCTGCTATTGCGATACAAAATTACGGGGCGACGCGCGTCGAGCGCAATGGAAACGCTGCCGTCCCGCAGCTGCATTGGTGCGCTCTCACGCCGGTCCGGATAGAGCGCCACAGCAGTAACCTCGGTGGCATTCCAGCCTGCGGGTACAGGGACGCTGACAGTGCATGGAGTAATCGAGTAGCAGGCAATCTTCACCGGCCTACCCTCTGATTCTCCGAATGGGCAAAACACCGCGTCATCCTTCAGCACATCAACACCGTTGAGAGAAATGCGCAGAGTCTTGGTGGTGAGGTTGCCTTCAATGATTGCTCCGCCTTCAAGATGAATGCGGTGCGTATCTCCGTCCCGTTCGAAGTCTTCGAGGTTGCGGCCCCGAAGCGCGAAGAATGGCACCATGTTGAGGTAGAAGGCATCGAGGAATATCGCAGGGTCGCTGTCAGCACGAAGGATGCTGTGCGCACAGGCCCCATAGAAGCGCTCCAGGATGCGCACGGTAGCCGCATCGCCACGCACGCCCGCACCGGAGAGACCCCAGATGGCGCTACCGCCGTAGATAAGCGGAACCAGGGGAATGGCGGTTCCCCCGAAGGGGCAAGGTGCAGGACCAGTGAGATACCAGTAGCAGCTGATGTGGCCGATCATCGGATAGCGAAGCGCTTCCGAACTGACGTCGACGCCATGCGCGGCAAATCCCTTGAGCACCTTGTAGCGGCCATCGACCAGATTGCGGATGCCGCTTGCCGGATGCTGAGGATCCCAGTCATTACGGATGGCGTAATAGGAAAGAACATCGACGTGTGTAGTGTGCTTGAGGCGATAACGCTCGCAGGTGTAACGAATGCGTTCCGGGGCGGGCCCATCCATATATTTCGCCAGGCCAAGGATGTAAGATTCCTCGCCAGTCCATGCTCGGCTTTTCCAGAGCTGCCCGTCCGGACGTCGCGCGATGAGCGCATCGTTCCAGGCTGGGCTGCTGCGGTACGCGTCGTCGTAGTTATCGGAGAGCGTTACCGTCACGTTGAGCGCAGCGCCCTGCTCCATTAACTGCATCATGCCGTCATATCCGCCGATGCGCTCGTTGACCACATTCACCGCAGGGTAGCCGGTATCTTTGCCGCGAAACTGCCATCCCCAAAGATGCACCACCTGCGGCGAGTGATCGGTGAGCGCGGCGACGCGGGTGACGATGTCGCGGCATTGCTCGAAAGTGGCTGACGGCTGGGAAAAAAGCGGCTCGTCACAACGGATCCCGTAAACGTACTTGTCGTCGTAGAAATGCGTAGGGATCGCCGGCATGTGGCTGCGCACGAACCGGCCGGCTGCAATCCATGCTTTGGCGGGGTCGCCGGTTACGGGCATAAAATCGAGACGACAGCTGGATGGCTGCTCGATCAGAAGGTTCGGTGTGTTCGGTTGCCGCAGTTTCGCGGCGCTCCGCGACCGAGGTTGAGATCGTAGCAGGCGCCTCCATTCACGCGGTGCACCTTGATTGTCCCGAGAGCTGCGCTGCGTGAGCCTTCGGTTCCGGCGACGGCGAGTGTGGTGCCGTCCATATAGGCGGTGGTCTCCTGCACGCAAAGCGCCTGTGAGGTGCCGACCATGACGACAGGTAATGTCCCGAGAACGTTGCCCCAGAACGTGTTCGGAGGCAGGCTGCCTGCTTTTGCCGCGGAGAGCATCGCCAGGCTGCCGCCCTGATCGCCGTACGCAAGCCAGGCTCCGCTATCCGATTCGTGGACGCTCACGAGGCGCGGCATCCCTACTTCAATTAATTCGAAGCCCGGTAATTCCTCAATGCTTTCGAGGGTGACGACGAGCGTGGTTCCGCGCAAGGAATAACGCACAGTGAACTGCGCGGCCGGGCTGCCGCCGAAAGCCGCGCGATAGTGAAAATCGACGGACGCCTGCGACGCCTTGTGCCTTTCCGGCGCAATGTTCAGCGTGTTGAAGGTCCAGGGATCGCGACAGCACAGTGTGACCGTTAGGGGCGAGCCGGAGACTTCACCGTGTAGGCGCGAGTTGTTCTTCAGCAGACGGTATTCGTACGGGAGCCCGCGTTCCGGATCGAGAATCACCTCCAGTTCCGCGCTGCGAAGGACGAGCGGGTGCGCAGGCGGCGCCGACTTGCCTGCAGCAGGGGCCGCAGGTTCCTCCTGCGCCCGAGAGCAGGGTAGAAGTGATTGCGCACCAACCGCGGCCGCGCCGCTTACCCCCCATTGCAAGAAGCGGCGCCGATTGAAAAGCTCCTCATCTGATTGCATCGATTACTTCCCTTTCGGTGAAGTGAGCATCTGGGAAGAGGCGGAGGTTCACACCTCGTTCATCTGGAAAATGGCCCCATGACTGGCAGGTGTCTTAGCCAATAAGGTGAGGCGAGAAGGACAAGTGTAAAGTTCCAGGAATATGTCGGGACAAACGTCGATATTCGCACATCCCGCATTGTTGGTAGCGGGTCTGAGCAGTGTCAACGAACTTCATGTAAGACTGTACCGGGATGCGAGACAGCACGTTTTATTTCAGATAGTAGTTTGATAATTTCAGTATCTGAATATAGAGAGCCTGACCTGGACCCGTTCCTGTCTGAACGTCGCATCGGAAATTAATCTGAATCCTGAGGTGGCTACAAATGAGCGCGCAATTCTCTCGCCGCGAAATGTTGAAAGGAGCCGGCGCCTCGCTGGCATTGCTGGGAGCACCGGAAGTATTGGCACAGGCCGGCGGAGGGCAGACCGGCAACGCCGCGTCTCCGACCATGACCCTGCAGGATCAGACTCGCGCGCAGCGAATGCAATGGTGGCACGCGGCACGCTTCGGCATGTTCATTCATTTTGGCGTCTACAGCATAATTGAACGACACGAGTGGGTCATGGAAGATGAGGCGATTCCCATCGGCCAGTACACGCCGCACGCGGCAACTTTCCGGCCGGTCCCGAACTCTGCGCGGGCCTGGGCGAAGCTGGCTAAGGCCGCCGGCATGAAGTACATGGTGATGACTACGAAACACCATGAGGGCTTTTGCAACTTCAATACGCAATTGACCAACTACTGCGCTCCCAAACAAGGCCCCGGACGCGACCTGGTTCGAGAGTATGTCGAGGCTGCGAGAGCCGAGGGCATGCATGTGGGCTTCTACTACTCACTCATGGACTGGCATCATCCCGATGGAGCGAGATGCGCGATTGACGAGGCGGCGCGGCGGCGCTTTGTTGATTACACGCATGGGCTCATCGAGGAGTTGATGACCAACTACGGCAAGGTCGACGTGCTCTGGTACGACGTTGCCTGGCCGCTCGATGTAAACGGGTGGGAGTCAGAGAAGATGAACGACATGGTCTTCAGGCTGCAACCGGAGATCATTGTTAACAACCGCAACAAGCTTCCCGGCGACTTCTCAACCCCGGAACAGAAGATTGTGGCAGAGACGAACGGCAAGGCGTGGGAAGCATGCATGACTCTCAACGACAGCTGGGGTTATCAACGCGCCGACGATAACTGGAAATCGTCGCGGACGGTCATCCGCAACTTGATTCAGTGCGTGCGCGATGGCGGGAATTATCTGCTGAATATTGGTCCAAAACCTGATGGATCGGCTCCGGAAGAATCGGCACGCATCCTAACAGAGGTGGGCGCGTGGATGAACACCAATGGCCACACCATCTATCAGTCTGACCTGTGCCAGGTTCGGCGATCGAATTATGCGAGCTTCACCCGAATCGGGAACACCCTCTATATGCACGTTCACTTCTGGCCGGGCGAATACGTCGCTATCAGCGGCCTGCAAACGAAGGTGAAGTCAGCACATCTGGTGAAAGGTGGAACCGAAGTAAAGTTCACGCAGGACGATTTTCAGACCAAACTTATCGGCCTCCCCCAAAAGGCGCCCGATTCACCGGTGGCCACCATCGCCATCGAGTGCGAATCCGAGCCCACGCAGGATACGATTTACGTCCGAAAGAACAAGCCGCGTGACGGCGTGTAGAAGACAAACCGCTCTCACCCGCACTTGAGACAGATGCTTGCCTACCGCATATAGCGACAGGTAGGCTTTTGCAATTGCGTCCGCACGGGCCGTACTTCAAGCCTGCGAGCCATCTTTCAGTCCGCGAACCCACAGCGCTGCTACATCCTTGCAGTCGTGAAGATCGAGAACCGGAGCACCCGCCGGGGTCTTGATATGAAAGAGGTCCGCTTCCTCGACGTTCTGCATGATCAACGCCGGCCGCACATCCTCACTCATAGCAACGATCTCGACGTTGCTCATTGTTACATTCTTCACGTGTCGAAGAAAAAAGCCCTGTGATGGCATGTTCCCAAACATATTCGGTTCAGGATATTTCTGTTCATCCTCGGCAGGCATGACGGCGGCCTGTTCTTTTGTGCCGCCGCCCCGATGCTGGATGTAGATGTTGTGGAGTTGGAGATCCTGAATCTCGTGCCCCGGAACGCCGCTGATGATACACCCCAGGTGGGAAGCTGCATTCGAGCAGACAATGTTGCTCAGGACGACTCGCTGCAGCGTTCCCGTCTTTGTCGACTCCACAGGTCCGCGCAGGCGGCTGCCGAGGCGCATAAAGATCGGCGCTGAGACGATATCGCGCATCGTGATGTTGGTGATCGTCATGTCTTCGAGCAGTGCACCGTCCACCGTTTCCAGTGCGAGCCCCTGGCAGCCCTCGAAAACGCAATTGGACACGGTGATGTTCTTGAAGCCACCGTTCGACTCCGTGCCGAATTTGATTCGTCCGGTGTGAGGAACACGCGCTGAAGGATCGAATTTCTTCCAGGTGCCGTCGAGCATTGTTCCCAGTTCGTACGCTCCGGTCACAAAGCAGTTGGTGATAGTCAGATTTTCGGTAGCTCTGGCGTATCCCAGCGCGTAGCTGCTCTTGGGGACAATTGCGTCGTCCCACGGCGAATTGATTGCGCAGTTTGCAACATGCACATTGCGGCAGCAATCAATATCCATGCCGTCGCGGTTGGTGTCGATTGTGAGCCCTTCAATCAGCAGATTGTCGACGCCAGTTGCAAGGATTCCAAACCAGCCTCCCTGCAGGATCTGAAAATTCCTCAGCTGCACATTGTGGCAATTCTTCAGACTGATGGACTTGTTTCCAACGCCGCTGGTTCGCCGGTCGGCGGGGTTCTGACTCTTCGGATCATTGCTGCGCGTCAATCCTCTGCCCCAGATACGCCCCGGGCCACAGATCGAGATGTCGTGAAGTCCCTCACCCCAGATAAGGCTGTTATGCCAGTGGTTGTGCCCGTAGTCCTGGTAAGCCTCCCAGGCCTGCTCCGGCTCCGGCTCGTCGTACCCGCCGGATTGCCCTTCCGGCGGCGCGTCCGCGCCAATGATCACCGCCCCTTGCTCAAGGTACAGCGCTACATTGCTCTTTAGCCGGATTGAATAGCACAGGTATTGTCCGGCAGCGAAGCGAACGGTTCCCCCGGCGGCTGACGCAGCTTCAATCGCGCGGTTGATAGCGGCCGTATCGATCGTCGTCCCGTCGCCTTTCGCGCCAAATGCCCTGACATCGAACACCCCTGAACGATGATCCGTACCCGGGTCTTCGGCCGAACCCGGCTGACCGTACGCTCCCGTTGCCCCCATGACCGCCGGTACAGCGAATGCACCGGCTCCCGCGAGCTTTAGAAACTTCCTGCGCGCTGTAGTATCCACTTGCTCTCCGATCTCCATGAATGATTGGTTGGATTTTTGCATCACCAGATGTCATTTAACGCGGAGCAGGACTACTCCGTGCGCGGGCACGGTAACAGTGTAGGAATCCTTCATTTTGCCGAGGTCTTTGGCCTGCCAGATATCGCGAACCTCCACCGACCCACGAAATCCAAGTCGCCTGAAATCCACTGGAATTGTAAGTGCGGTTGCGTGCCGATTGAAGACGCCAACAGCTTTTGATCCGTCGGCGAGTGGCTTTGCCCATATCTCGAGCGGCCCTTCGGCACTCACGCGATCTCCCTGCTTGCCCAGCCGGTCCTGATCGATGGCGATCACTTCACGATTCGTGAGCATGGCAGTTGTCTCCGGTGTCATCGTGGTTAGATCGTTGCCGGCCAGCAGGGGCGCGGCCAGAATCACCCACAGACTCATGTGCTGGCGATATTCTTCTTCGGTCATACCGCCGTTGCCTACTTCCAGCATGTCGGGATCATTCCAGTGTCCGGGTCCTGCAAAACGCGCCAGACCGGCCTGACTGAATCCAATGTCGACCATGCGGGCGTAGTGGTCGCTAATGTCTCCGGTGGTACGCCACAGATTGCCGCCTACGTCAGTTCCCCATCTCCATACAGCGTCATTGCCGTATTGGCACAAGCTGTAAACAATCGGCCGGCCGGTTTTGCGCAGTGCGTCCCGCATCTTGATGTAGGCATCGACCATCATCTTGTGCGCGGCTTCAGGCGTGGGGGCCGCTTTCAGCTCCGTGCGCAGCCCGCACAGATCATATTTCAGATAATCGATGCCCCACTTCGCATAGGTCGCTGCGTCCTGGTCCTCATGCCCCAGGCTGCCCTCGTAGCCCGCACATGTCTTCGCACCCGGAGAGGAGTAGATGCCTAGCTTCAGCCCCTTACTGTGAACGTAATCCGCAAGCGCCTTCATGTCGGGAAACTTGCTGTTCGCCTGAATATTGCCCTGAGCGTCTCGCTCGCCCTGCCAGGTGTCGTCGATGTTGACGTAGATATATCCGGCATCCCGCATTCCGCTCGACACCATCGCGTCGGCCTGCGCGCGCACCGTCTTATCGTCGATCGTGCGGTGAAAATGATTCCAACTGTTCCAGCCCATCGGGGGAGTCGCCGCGATCGTTTGAGCTACTGCCCTGCACGGACCGAGCACCGCAAGACACGCCGCGGCAATACCGGTCATTATCGAATTTCGCCAACTGCGAGATGCCGCCCAATACTTCATAGATAAATCTCCTCCGAGGCTAATCACTAATGCATAACGTGATAGGGGGACGAACCCTTCGGCAGCGACACGCTTGCTGCATCCGAATCTCTGCTTTCCCCATTTGAATTCACAGCAGTTACTTTATACAGATACGTTTTTCCCGGCGACGCAGAGTTATCGAGAAACGTTGTCGAGGTGAGGCCGCTCGCGAGCTTTTGGAAAGAATTCGTCCCTTCAACGGATCGCATCACGCTGTATATAATTGCTGCGGGCGATTTCGCCCACGACAAGGCGATTCGCCCATTCTGTACCTGTCCGCTCAGATCAGCCGGAGTCTGTGGAGCTGGGCCATCCGGCAGCAGACCATACACGCACAGTTGGCCGCTCTCCGTATTCCTTGTGCCGAAGCTGGCGAGATATACCTTGCCGTTCGCGATCGTGGGTGGCGACATCTTGGCATAGTTGCCGCAGTCGTCGCGCCCGGCATTCTCGAGTGAATTCCAGAGTTCGTGGAGAGTGTCGTCAGCGTCGTACGCGTGCAGGATTCCCGGCCGTGATTCGTGCCAGGAATCGCCGGTGGCATGAATCGCAGCCCAGAGAATTCCATCCTTCTTGCCATTGGCGGAGAGCGAAAGCATCGCGCCCGGATGTCCCTGGTTTGCCTCCGGTCTCATCGCGGCCGGAGTCTCAGTCAGTTTTTCTTCGTTGAACCGATAGGCACGCAGGTGATCCCGCTGCCCCCACATGTAGATCATTCGGCCGCTCTTCGCGCTGTCCCAGAAGACGATGCTGTGGAGATGGGAGCCTGTAGCCTGAAAGTGCTGAACAGCGTGCTCGTCTCCCAGGTGCCCCATATCATCCGCATTCACAAGATACAGGACTCCCTGCTTGCCGCCATCCATCACCAGGTGGGTGCCCGGTACGAGCATTGCGCCTGATGAGTCGAGATCGGCGTCAGTCGAATCGAGATAGGCATGGTTTGTCGGAGTAAACCAATCCAGCAGCTTCAGGTCCGGGCTGAGCTTGAGAAAGCTTTCGCCAAAGTTCGACTTGCCATCCCAGCTCCCGTTGGCAGTTACAACATAGACCTTTCCACTCGCGTCAATCGCCGGCGCCTGCCCGGACTGCCAGATACTTGCCTCCTGACCGGTCGGAGACGTATTGAATACCGCTGTCTGGCGAAGCGATTTCGCATCGAACCGCATTAGAAAACCATGATAGGGCTCTTTGTCACAGTGCGACGCATAGCCCACATAAATGCCGCCATTGCCCAGAGCAAGAGCCGGTCTCTGGTTCTCCAGAAGCGGATTGAAGTCAGGAGCTTCGATCACAACCGGACTCCCCGGAAGATCGACCCCGGTGCTTATATCAAGCGCGTGCAGACGCTGAACGAAGTTATCCTTGATGCGGGTGAGAGCCACCACGTAAAGCGTGCCACTCTGCTCGTCGATCACCGGAGTGCCGACAATGCCCATGTCCCCATTGATATCTGTGCAACCAAAATCCCAGTCGTTTACGTTTGCGGGCGTTCCAAAGTTGACATGCCACAGAGGCTTCGACGCGCTGGGATCGTTGGCATCAAAAGCGTAGACGCTGTTGTTCAAGGTGGTGATGTAGGCGACATCGTGGGTTCCGCCGCTGATGGCCACATTCGTGACGATGAGCGGCTGGCTGTAGACCTGATCGTCCACCACTCTCTTGAAGATCATCCCAAACCGTCTGACATTCACGTTCGAAGGTGTGAGCACAGTTTCGTTCAGGTTCGCTCCAGTGCGCTCGCTGTCGTTGTGCTGCGTCAGGACGTTCACCTGGGCGCGACAAGGGGAGCTTTGCCACAGCGGCAGCATCATCACGATTAGATTCAGCGTCATTCCCAGTTCGAACTTGTGAGCCAGACACCATACCCTCATCGAGATCACGCCTCCACTTCCTTCGTCATTGAGACAGGTTATATAGGACTGCTGTGTGGACAAATGGCTCGCTACATCACCCGGGTCTTATGGAAACGATATGTGTTTCGCCTCCTCTGACCTCGACGATATGGTAGGTTTCGCTGGAGCCTCCCAGCCGAACGGTGACCATCTTGTGCTGGTACCGGTGCCTTCATTCGTGACCGTCACCACCGCATTCGGAACGACGGCGCCCGACTGATCCTGAACGGACCCCAGCAGCGTAATTGCCTGCCCAAACAGATTGATCAACGAGAACTGCAGGACGACGAGAAATCCTATGTCCAACCTTACCCGTTTCGTTTAGGCCTCCATTCAAAAGCCCGGCCCTCTCGCGATGCATGTGTGCGCACCAGCCGCCACGTTCTGTCTGACTGCATCACCTACCGAGGCGATCGACGTGAGCGGGCCAGTTATCCAGGGCGAGTTGGCGCTAACGTTCCGGGTGAAACCGAATAGCACAGCCACCTCCGCTTGCCAAATGCACCGTAAGTGTTTCGCCGCTCCGCACATCCTGCTGGCGGATGGAGATGTGTTTAGGGCTTTGCGCAGCGTCGGCGGCATCTTCATAGATTTCTGCTTTGTATCTCCCTTTTCCGAGAAAGCTCAGGGGAACCATTAGATCGCGCGCCGTCCAATTCGTGGCGCTTCCGAGGTACCACTCGTCGCCGTGCCGCCGCGCTATGGTCACAAACTCTCCCGGCATGCCATTGAGAACCCGGGTCGCGTCCCACGTCGTCGGAACATCCTTGATGAACTGGAAGCTCGGCTGGTTGGCATAAGCCGAGGGCACATCGGAAAGCATGGCAAGAGGCGCCTCGAATATAACGTACAGCGCAAGCTGTTGCGCTCGTGTACCCGTCACCATTGGACTCTGGTCGCGCGCGACGAACTCCTCCTGCGTCTCGTTGTCGAAGCCACCCGGGGTGTAATCCAGGGGACCGCTCAGCATGCGCGTGAAGGGGAACGTCGTGCGATTAACAGGGCCATCGCGGCGTCCGGCCTTGTTCTGCTCCAGACCAAGCACGGCTTCGTAGTCAAGAACATTCGGATAAGTTCTCTGGATTCCCCACGGCTGCGTGGCGCCGTGAAAATCCACCATGAGGTGATGCTCGGCGGCGAGCTTCGCCACATCGTAGTACCACTTGATCCCTTCCTGATCGTTGCGAAGAATGAAATCAATCTTTACGCCGGCCACTCCCCATTTTTCATAGAGCGGGAATGCCTCCTGCATCTGCGCGGCGACCGATTTCGAGTACAGCCAGATCCATACTTTAACGTTCTTCTTCGCGGCATAACGCAGAAGTTCCGGCACGTCCACGTTGCCGCGAATTTTTGTAATGTCCCTCCCCGACCACCCTGCATCGAGCATCATGTACGGAAATCCCGACTCGGCAGCAAAATCGACATAGTATTCCATGTTCTCCGTCGTGTACGCGGATTTGCCGTCCGGGCCCAGATCACCATCCCACCAGTTCCATGAAGCCTTCCCGGGATGGATCCAGCTTGTGTCGGCGATGCGATTCGGAGGATTGAGATCAGTGATCACATTCGACTCGACAAGGTCGCCCGGCTTATCAGCGAGCAGAATCACGCGCCACGCACTGTCGTGAGGAAGACTTGCGTCCACTGCCGGTCCGCTTCCATCCACTGGAGGTGAAATTTTGCTCACCAGGTAATGCCCTGCCCAGTTGCCGGTCGGGTTCTCGAGATACATGGCGGCATTGCCTTCGAGGTAGGCTTCTCCCACGGCGGCCCACGCTACACCGGGCATGTGCAACAGCATGGGTGCGCCGTTCAGAATATAACTCGAGACGCCGCCCTGATTACTCAATGCGCTTAACACTGAGGGCACGTACTCGCTCTCGTAGGCACTCTGATAATTCGGTAGCCGCAATGCCCATGCCGAGGCATCCATAACAGGACGAAATTCAGTGTCCTCCTGCGTAAGCTGGTACCGGGAAAGCGCGGCCTGCTCGGGCACGTGATATCGGAAGGCGACAGCGCTGTTATAAACCCGCGCCTCAATGCCGAACCTGCGTCCCGGGCTTGCGCTCTCCACGGCATGAACCGTCAGGCTATTGTAGGCGTCGTGGATCGCAGATGCCTTGCCCGCGAGCAGCGTGTAATCGTCGACGCCGGAACCGGGCGCGGTAGCTGCGATGTGAACAGCGGCGCCAAGGGGCGGCTGATTCGCCAACTCCAGACGAAGAGCAGAGTTCTCAAAGACCTGCTTGTCGTGAAATGCGACGGAATAGACAAGCTGACCATCGTGCCCGGTTTCGTGCCCTTTGCCGGGCTGCACGGAGAAGCGCAGTGTGATGCGATGATCGGGCGAATTCACTTCCACCGGATTCACCTGCGCGCGGCTCGGAGAAGCGGTGCCGAACGCTAGAACAGAAACCAGACTCCACACGGAATACTTCCATCGCAACATGCTTTTCTCCATCAATCAATAAGAATAGACAATCCGCATTCGCGCAATCGACGCGCCGAGCGATGAAGCAGCCCCTAAGCAGTTCTGCGCGAAGAGTGACTCGTAGGGAGCTTCAAACGAAGATCACGGTTTCGAACGCGGGTAACGACAGCAGGCAGTTCGAAGAGCTGAGAAGTTGCAGACCAGGCGGCAAAGATTCCCCAAAGCTGCGGACCGCATCCGTCCTTTCGGGCGGGACGTATTTTGACAGAAGCTGGATGGTTTCTTCGGCGGTCCCAAGGGCCGTGAGGCGGGAGATTGCCTGTTCACGAACTGCGTCATCGATGTCACGGGAGCTGTCGCCGGTTCGCCTCGCGATCAGCAGGATGGCTAAGCTGGTTGCCGATGTGAAGGTGGGCAGATCGAGCAGAACTTTCAGCCACTCTCCAGCGATCTCAGACGTCACGACAGAGTGCAGCGGTCCGTACAGTGGAATGCGCGCACCCAACCGGCCGAGCGACCAAAGCCAGATGGCATTTTCAGGTTCATCCTCGATCTTTGCCACCAGCTCATTGCCAAGCGAAGCGCGGGCGCTGCCCAGGACGTGTTCGAGGCTGGCAACCAGACGCCACCGCTCGTATTCGATTTGCCGGTTTACGCGGCGTTTTTCTTTGGGGCCGGAATACATCCGATAGAGTGCCTGCTGCTCGCTGGCATTGATGCCGCCTGCGATCCTGCGCAACAACGCGAGCATTTCAATCTGACATTGAAGATCGTCCGCAAAGACAAGCTTGTTGAACGCAATGCGCCGCAGATGATTCATGCGCGCATCGTCACCAGGCACCCCGAACCCTGGCCGCACGCACCATCCGTAGAGGTTGAGCCAACGCACTTCATGACGGGGAGATTTTTGGCGTCCCGGTGCAACCTCGATGAGCACATCGCAGAAGCGGCGGATGGCCGTGATTGGCCACGAGTCCCGCTTCGCGCGGAGGGCCGCTTCCATCCGGCTTGCAAGATTGCCGGCCTCGTCATCGGCCGAACCTTCAAAAACACGGCGGATCAGTTCTGTTGCTGATTCGACAGTTGCATCGGAAACCGTAACTGTCGAGGAAGGTGTCGGCACAAGTTGGGGCCTGGGATCGAGTTGCTCGACTTGTGACTCTTCGCCGCGCAATTCAAATTGCAGCCGCCAGCGATGCTGCGTGTCTCGCGATTCACACCAGAGCTCGAGCGTGCCAACCTCTGTGAAACTGACCCGGAGACGAACAGTGAGATAGAGCTCGCGCAGCTTCTTACCGTAGCGCAACAGGCTCACCAGCGGAGCATGAAGATGCAGGTCTTCTTTGTTCAAGGCAACGATCTCACCGTGCGCATCGTGCCGTGTGCGCGAACTGTACAGCGTGAACGACACGGGACGGTTCGCCAGCACAGAGAATTCGTGATTCAGCAGCGGAAGCGTCGTGCCCTCGTCGACTCCGGCAGGCAAGACGCAGATTCCTCGCAGAGCGCCTTCGGACGGCAGCGCGATGTAGTAGGTGCGTGCGCTGCCCGCTCTGACACGCAAACCAGTGCCACGTCGTACGCGTCCGTAGTAAGCCGCACCCCGCGCAACCGCGCTATCGA
>Ga0335072_10006868_pt1 | contig 16612 bp, 9 predicted proteins | sample Lox_Sample_21_FD_206725 | JGI IMG/M metagenome (GOLD analysis project Ga0335072, IMG submission 206725) | Soil microbial communities from Loxahatchee National Wildlife Refuge, Florida, United States - Lox_Sample_2.1 | ecosystem: Environmental > Terrestrial > Soil > Wetlands | place: USA: Florida...
TTCTCTGACCTCTCGCTGCAGAAAAATTTCAAGATCACCGAGAAGGTTAACGCGGCTTTCAGATTCGACGCTTACAACGTCTTCAATCACCCCGTCCTTGGCTTCAATTCGAACCAGGGGAACACCTGCGTGGATTGCGCCACCAATCCTTCTGCGGGGCAAATCACCGACATCGAAGCGGATGCTACTCCGGGCACGCCCACCGGCATGCGCCAATTGCAGTTCGGCGTCCGACTCACCTTCTAATCCTCACACCCCTAACTCGAACAGGGAGCTCAGCGATGAGCTCCCGTTCTTTTTTCGGGCTGGGATGTTGTGTCGCTTTCGGCGAAGAACCCCGAGGCCCCACACTCGAACAAAAAATCCCAAACCTCCGTGAGCACATAGGTCCAACGGCGGAACGTTGCTTTCAAAAGCCGCCATTATTTCGATGGTACCTAATTTTGCGCCATAACTATCACTTTACGGTGTTTGAGGCCGTACGTTTTGCGCTTTGCTGGCACGCTGACCAACTAAACTCACCTTTTTCATACTCGTTTCACAAGCTACATTGCAGGCAATCTAACCGAAGAGCAGTGAAACTGACTCTCGTGGAGAGGTATTCGTTGCCCAATTCATCGGATGCTAACTCAAACGTCAAGATTCAGTCTCGATTACTGAGGGCCCGAGACAACTCGTCTTGCTAAACCGTTGTAAGCCTAACTTGGACGAAAAAAACGCAGAACCCGCAGGACGTCAATACCACTCATCTTCTGCATTCGTACGTTAAGCAAAACGACGTCGGGACGATACTCGCGCAAGGTCAACAAAGTTGGAAAGGCCTGGAGAGAGAGCATCACGGGAATCTGGAATCAGCTTGTCTGCAGCTTCCTGGCTTCCCTGTGCGTACTCCAACAACAACGAACATGCTCAGCACGCAAGAAAAGGCAGCCCGATTCGAGCTGCCTTCATTCTAGTGATGGGTATTCCTTTGCGTTACGGCTTGTAGTTGCTATACCGGACCTGTCTTATCGCACCGAGTGTGCCGCTTTACGGAACCGGAACTGGAACAGCGGATGAGCTGACGTGTGTCAATAACCACCGCCCGTCGATCTTTTGGGCCTCACCGTCAAGGTCTACATGGCTCTTGGCTGTCCAAAACGGCTGGCCGGTGGCTGGATCCAACGACACCTCGAAGTAATGGCATTCGAAATACACCGATGATTTCCATTGGCCGTCATAATCCTCTACAGGGACAGACTTCGTTTTGTACGCCGGGGATAGCGAGACAAACTTATTGGCTGCCTGCAACCCGCCGGAGACATACTTGAAGAACGTGCACAGCGCGCCCTGTTGACCGGTGGCAGACGTGTCGCCCGAGGGTAGAGGGCAACTTGCGGGATCATCCGGGTCGCCGTTGCCGATATAATTTCCTGCTGTGGCAGTAGTGTTGACAACCGTGAGTTCGGCGTCTTTAGTCCAGATCGCGAGTACGTCGCGGATTCGCTGAGTTATCACTGCAGGCGAATCGCCATTCACTGGATCGTGCACGCCGACAGCCGCGTGAAAGGTTGCATGAATCTGGTGCTCCAGTTCAGCCACCTGGACTAGCCGCTCTTCATCGTCTCCAGAGCCGCCGGCACGGGCAGCTCCTATGGACCGATAATTCCAACTGCGAGCAATGCCGCAACGCATGTGTACTTCCCAAGAGTTCGCATCGATGTATTGGATTTCATGATGTCTCCTTTGTATCCTTTCTTCACCTCAATTCATTCGCCAGTCCTTGCCTTGTTGCGCCCTTCAGCTCACGATTCGCTCCCGCAGCCGCCAACGTTTAGCGCGGCTCGATTGGAAGCAAGAAGTAAACAACCTGCCAAATCAGCAACTTACAGCTTCACCCGTTCGCGTTCGCACTCACGGCGTCAGATGCAAACCTGTAACCCTTGCCTGAAACCGTCTGTATGAACCGCGGCCGCGTGGTCGCGCGAATCGGAACCTAAGTAGGTGTACGCTTGGAAGTAACTGAGCATTTCGGCTATCTCGGCGGCCCCAGGAAACAGACCCGCGAAGACTTCCTTGGGAACTTGGTTGAACGAGAAGTTGTGACCTTGTCGATTTAGCGTACCGACGACTTCATTGAAGCTGAGGAAATCGCCGACCAGGGGCAGAATCCTCGAGTCACAATTCAAGCGCGCACATGGGTAAACCCGGAACTTTTCCGGCTGCCCGACCCAGGAGTTAGCTTGCGGCTGCTGGGGCCGATTGCTAGTGGTAAGGCGATTTATCAACGCCAATGACCACCATCATGTAAGTCTCCGTCAAAAGATACAGTTGCCGATGTTGGGGATTCCGGTAGACTCTTTTCGTGACGCAGGCGTGAGAGTGAAGCAGGGCTTTGAGAGAGGTAGTCAGAACGATGAGGAAGCCTTATCTTCTGAGTTCGGCGGCATGGCTGCTCCAGTTCGTAGCCTGGTTCATTCCCGTAATTAAGCCTGGTGAGTTCCGCCCGGCGATACCCGGGTGGCAAGCGTTTCGCTACGCGGCCTGCGGAGTTTGGGCTTGTAAGGGCGTCCAATTCGACGCTTGGTACTACGCGGTCCTTTCAACCATAAGCGCGATAACGACGCTGTTTTTTATTCTGGCTTCACCGTGGGTTGTGTTGCGCGGGTCGCGTTCACTTCGAAGGGGGTTTGCATGGGCTGCGGCGACAGCCTTTATTTTTAACGCTCACTGGATTGTCATTTTTGGGTCAGAGAGGTCCGAACTGACAACTGGATACTTCCTCTGGTGGTGTTCGTTTCTGCTTCTGGCGATAGGTTTGTTCGGTCTCGCAGGGGGAAATAGGACAGAGGCTGCCCAAAGTCAAATTGCACCACTTTCAGGATGATTCTTGATCAGGAGATATACCGTTCCACGAAGGCGTTGGCAACGTCAGTCGAACTGGAAACCTGTCAGACCGATGGCGCTCCGTCTATAGGTCCGGATGCTTTGCGGGAATACTGTTCCTGCCATTTGTCGGATCAGCTTTCAGGATCCCTGATGTGAACGAAGACCTTCAGGTAGCTACTTCGTTCGTTCGCCTTCAGAGCACAAAGTCTTGAACACGCCCGGTGACCAGCTTCCTTGATGCCAGACGGCTTAAATCTTGTGAATATCCGTTTTTGCGCGGCTCGGTTACCATCCACCCCGCCCGGCTCCGTAATCGCGACACCTTCGATTCGAAAGACCGACAGCGGTCCAAACGCAGCAAAACGGAAGCTTTCATTTATGTTGGTGTGCACGGCTCTCTTGTTCCTGACAGCTAGCCTTCTACCAGATAATGGCGCTGGTTAATTGGAATCATGTTCCAACTTTCCGCAGCATTCCGGACGTGCTGGCAAGGAGGAACGGTCCCAGCCGCCACCTAGCGCTTGGACTAGTAGGACGGCGCTGGCTAGGCGACGGCCGAGGATGTTAACGGCAGTGACTTCATTGGTTAGTGCGGCATTTTGTGCGGTGATTACTTCGAGGTAGCTGGTTACGCCGCCTTCGTAGCGAGTTACGGAAAGGTCGAGGGAGCGTTTTGCGGCATCTACCGCGGCGGCTTGAACGCCGGCTTCGTTTTCCAGGATTCTCAGAGCGGCTAAATTGTCTTCTACTTGTTGGAATGCGGTTAGCGCGGTTTGACGATAGTTTGCGACGGCGTAGTCGTAGCCGCTTTTTGCTTCGTCATTGAAGGCGCGGCGGCGGCCAAAGTCAACGAGGGTCATGGCGGCGGTGGGTCCGACGGACCAGATCGCGCTGGGACCCTGAAATAATGTGGTAATGACGGCGCTGTCGAAGCCGCCCGAGGCGGTGAGATTAATAATCGGGTAGTAGGCTAATTTCGCGAGGCCGATTTGGGTGTTGGCGGAGGCGACCTGGCGCTCGGCGGAGGCAACGTCGGGGCGGCGCTCGAGCAATTCGGAAGGCAGGCCGACGGGAATTGGCGGCGGCGGAGCAGTGAGGGGGAGCGGGGGAAGCGTGAAGTCGGCGGGAGGCTTGCCGATCAGGACGGCGAGAGCGTGTTCGTATTGGGCACGGGCTACGCCGACGTCGACGGCTTGGGCGCGAGTTGTTTCGAGGATGGTGCGGGCTTGCTCGACGTCGACCTCTGAAGCAATTCCGCCGTGATAGCGGTCGTCGTTGAGTTGCAGGGCTTGTTCGTATTGAGTCACCGTGTCTCGCAGCAATTTTTCTTCGGCGTCCAGGCTGCGCGCGGCGAAATAATCGACGGCGAGATCGGCGTGCATGGTGAGGTTGACTACGGCGAGATCGGCAGCGCTGGCCTGGGCTTGTTCGCGATAGTATTCGACATTCTTGCTAACGCGGCCCCAGGCGTTCACTTGATACGACAGGTTGAGCGGGACGGTGAAATCGTTGAAGGTGATGCCGTCGAAAAGCGAGGAGAGCGGCGGGCGATTCTCGGAATATTTCTCTCGAGTGGCGGAAGGATTTGTGGTGAGGGTGGGATAGTAATCGGCGCGATAGTAGCGGAGGACGGCACGAGATTGCTGATACTGCGCGACGGCGGCTTTGAGATTTTGGTTGGAGACGTTGATTTGCGCTTCCAATTCGTTGAGCTGAGCATCCTGAAAAATTTCCCACCAGTTGCCGCCGAGGTTCTGGTCGTTGGGCTGCGCAGTTTTCCAGTTCCCTGTTTCCTTGTAGGCAGGAGGAGTGGCAACGGTGGGAGTTTTGTATTTGGGGCCGATGGAGCAAGCGGAGATGGAAAACGTTGTGGCTGCGAGCACGATGAGGTAACGGGCGCGACGTGGAGTATGGAATACGGCTGAGGACGCGCGCTTCATTTGAAATCTCCCGGCAACGTGGCTTGGACAATTTGGACAGCCTGGCCGGTGACGAGCGAGTCCGGTGGATTCAGGATGACCTGATCGCCGGCTTTGAGACCGGCGACAATTTCGATTTGTTCGCCGAGATCGTGCCCGGGGGTCACCTGGGTGAGGACTGCCTTGCCGTCTTTGACCACGCCAACTTCCAAATTTGTGGAGCGAAAAAGCAAAGTGCTGGTGGGGAGCAGGAACGTGGAGTCTTGTGTGGGGACCTGCAAATGGACTTCGGCGTAGGAGCCGGAGAGCAGAGTGTTGGTTGGATTGGGGAGATCGATTTCGACAAGCAGAGTGCGGGTGGTGGCGTTAATTGCTTCGGCCGTGCGGACCATCTTTCCGGTGAATTTGCGGCCGGGAAATTCGGTCAGCTCAATTTCCGATTTTGTGACGCCGGGCTTCATGCCCTGGGAATATTCCTCGGGGACGTTGACGTAGACACGCAGGATGCCGGCTTGTGAGATATGAAAGAGGTCGGTTCTGGCGACGGTATTGCTGCCAGAGTTGATGAGGTCGCCGATATCGGTGTTGCGTGCGGTGATGATGCCGTCAAAGGGCGCATAAACTTTTTCGAAGGAGACGAGAGCTTCGTAGCGTTGGACGCTGGCGCGGTCGGCATCGACGATGGCGCGGTTGGCGTTGTAGGTGCCGACGGCGTTGTCGACATCCTGCTGGGCGACGGCGTGCTTTACGAGAAGAGCTTGATAGCGGTCTCTGGTGATTTGGGCTAGTGCGAGATTGGCTTGAGCGGTGTCCAGAGTGGCGCGAGCCTGGGCGAGTTGCTGATCGACTTCCGGAGTTTCAATGAGAGCGAGGAGTTGGCCTTGTTTCACGTGGGCGCCGATATCGAAATACCATTTGCGGAGATAGCCATCGGTGCGGGCGTAAATCGGCGAAGAGATGAAAGGCTGAATATTCCCGGGAAGGATAATTTCCTGGGCGGGTGCGGCTCGTTTTGGTAGCACGACGGAAACGGATGGGACAGCTAACTGGTCTGTGGTGGCGCGAAGTGCGTTGCGGGTTGCAATGCGGTAGCGAATGCCGGAGATGAGGAGCGCGGCTACGATGGCGACGACGATTAAGACGATCAGCCAAGGCTTACGCGACCGCTGGGCTTGTGGCGCTGGATTTGTCGAGCCTCGGCGCGGATTCTGAATTTGTTGGTTGATTTCGGTTTGAGCCATGGGTCATGTCCCTGTGTGGGTGCCTGTGCCGGCAGCCGGTGTCTGGTTTGGCGCGGGAATGTTTTTGCGCATGCCGTGGAGCACGCTGAAGAATGTTGGTACGAAGAAGAGTGTGGAGACGGTGGCGAAGAGAAGGCCACCGATTACGGCGCGACCGAGTGGCGCGTTTTGTTCTCCGCCGTCGCCCAGGCCGAGAGCCATGGGAACCATGCCGATGATCATGGCAAGCGCAGTCATGAGCACGGGACGGAAGCGTGTGAATCCGGCTTGCAGTGCAGCCTGGATGGGATCTTTACCTTCAACCATTTGTTCCGTGGCAAAACTGACGACGAGGATGCTGTTGGCGGTGGCGACGCCCATACACATGATCGTTCCCATGAGCGCGGGAACGCTGAGAGTGGTGCGGGTGATGAAGAGGAACCAGGCGATACCGCTGAGGGCGGCGGGCAACGCGGAAATCATGATGAAAGGATCGAGCCACGATTGAAAATTCACGACGATGAGGAGATAGTCGAGAACGATGGCGACGGCGAGACCGCTGAGAAGGCCGATATAGGAGGCCCGCATGGTTTGTACCTGGCCGCGGACGATGACTTGCGAACCGCGAGGGAGATGGCTGCGGGAGGCGTCGATGAGTTTGGTGATGTCGCGCGCGGTGCCGCCGAGGTCGCGGCCGGAGACGGAGCCGAAAATGTCGATGACGGGGGCGATGTTGTAGTGGGACTCGACGGCCATGTCCGTGCCGCGCTTGATGGAAACGAGGCTGGCCATAAGGGATGGAGGAGCATTCGGATCGCTGCCGGTGACGGGGATGTTGACGAGATCCTGCATTTTGTCGGCGCGGTACTGCGGGGTTTGCGTGGCGATCTGGTAGCTGACTCCGGTTTTTGGATCTACCCAAAAAGTTGGGGCGGTCTGGAAGCTGCCACTGAGGGAGACGAGCAAGTTTTGCGCGATGTCGTGGGCGGTGAAGCCGAGTTGCTGGGCTTTTGTGCGATCGATGTTCAGGTGAAGGAACGGCTGATCGAAGGGCTGTTGAATGCGCAGGTCGGCGGTGCCGGGGACATAGCGGATTTTCTCGAGCAGTTCGCTGGCCCATTGGCGATTCCCTTCCAGGTCGCGGCCGATCACTTGAATGTCGATGGGAGCTGGCAGGCCAAAGTTGAGAATTTGCGTGACCATGTCCGACGGCAGGAAAGCGAACATCACGCCGGGGAATTTCTTGGCGAGGGTGATGCGGAGATCGTTGACGTATTTTTCCGTGGGATGGTGATTGGCTCCGAGAGTGACGAGGATGTCGGCATCGGAGTTCCCTACCGGGGCGGAATTGCTGTAGGAAAGATTGATGCCGCTGTAGGGCAAGCCGATGTTGTCAATGATACTGCGGACTTCTTTGGCAGGGATTTCCTGGCGAATGGAATTTTCGACGAGGTCGCACAGGAATGCAGTGTCTTCGATGCGCAAGCCCGTGGGACCGCGGACGTGAAGTTTGAAACTGCCGGCGTCAACGCTGGGAAAGAAATCCTGTCCGAGCCATGGAATGAGCAAGGCCAGTGAGCCCAGAGTGACCGCGAGGAAGAGCAGCAAGAAAGCGCGGCGGTGGTGGAGGCATCGCTCGAGAAGGCCATGATAATCTTCGCGGAAGCGTTCGAAGGCGGCTTCGAAACGTTTTTGCATCCTGACGAAAGGATTACGGCTAACTTCGGCGTGAGCGCCGACTTTTTCGCTGCGGAGCAGATATTTGGCCATCATGGGAACAACGGTTCGCGAGAGGAAATAGGAAGCGAGCATGGCGAAGACGACGGCTTCGGCGAGGGGCAGGAACAAATAACGCGCGACACCGGAGAGCATGAACATGGGCGCGAAGACGATGCAGATGGAGAGAGTGGAGACGAAGGCGGGCGTGGCGATCTGCGATGCGCTGAGAAGGACAACCTCGTCGAGATCGTCTTCGGGGTGGAGTTCGCGGTTGCGGTTGATGTTTTCGACTTCGACGGTGGCGTCGTCGACGAGGATGCCCACAGCAAGGGCGAGTCCGCCGAGGGTCATGATGTTGATAGTTTCGCCGATGAGGCTGAGGACAATAAGAGAGGTGAGGATGGCGAGGGGAATGGAGGTAGCAATGATGAGAGTGCTGCGCCAGTTGCCGAGGAAGATGAGGATCATGAACGCGGTGAGGCACGCGGCGATGAGGGCTTCGCGGACTACGCCATTGATTGCGCCCAAGACGAATATGGATTGATCGGCGAGAGGATCCATTTTTAATTGAGGCGGAAGGGTGCTGGCGATCTGCGGGAGAAGAGACTTGATACCCGCAATTACTTTTAGCGTGGAAGCGTCGCCCGCTTTTTGGATGGTGAGGAGGACGGAACGCTGGCCGTTGACGCGGACGATGTTGGTTTGCGGAGGAAAACCGTCGCGGACCCAGGCGACATCCTGGACGTAGATGGTGGTGCCACCGATGGTTTTGATGGGGATGCGATTGAGCTCTTCGATCGTTTGAGGAGCGGCGTTGGGAACATCGACGTCATATTCCTTGCCGCCGATTTTGGATGTGCCGGTGGGGAGAATGAGATTTTGCAGGCTGATGGCGTTGACTACATCCAAGGCGGAAAGACCTTTGGATTGTAAGGCGTCTGGATTGAGATCGACCTGAACCTGGCGCTGCTTGCCGCCGTAGGGATAGGGGACGGAGGCTCCCTCGACGGTGATGAGCTGTGTGCGGATGAAATTGAGGCCGTAGTCGTTGAGCTGCTGCTCGGAGAGTCCCTGGCCGGAGAGCGCGAGTTGAAGAACGGGAACGCTGGATGCGCTGTAGGCGAGGATAAGTGGCGGCGTGGTTCCGGCGGGCAGTTGGCGAAGCTGCGTCTGCGAGACGGCGGTGATCTGAGCGATGCCACGTTCCACGCTGGCGGTGGGCTGGAGAAAAACTTTGACGACGGCGACGCCGTAGAGGGATTGGGATTCGATGTGCTCGATGTTGTCGACGGTGGTGGTGAGGGCGCGCTCGGTGACGTAAATGATGCGGTCGTTCATGTCTTTGGGAACGAGGCCGGCGTAATTCCAAATGATGCTGATGACGGGGATGTTGATGTTGGGGAAGATGTCCGTGGGGGTGCGGAAGATGGAGTAGAACCCCATGCCGAAGATGAGGATGCTCATCACGACGAAGGTGTACGGCCGGCGTAATGCGAGTCTAACGATCCACATAGTTACTTGTTCTGTTGGCTCGATCTACGGAAACCTGGGAATCGGGAAATTTCAGTTGTTTGGCACTAGTGTTTTGGGAAGGGTGAGTCGGGAGTGAGGACCCGAAGAACTCACATGCGACTACTGCATGTGGGGCACCCGGCAGGTATTTTGAGCGTGGAACCCCAAGATGCCGGCCTGAATACGCGGCGCTACAACGGCGGGAAGACCGAAGACCCACCCTTCGCGGAAGGCGCTCAGAGTGGGCCTCCCGGGAGGGAGAAAAAAGCAGGTCCCTCGCTGCGCTCGGGATGACAGCTGTTTTGCCTTGGTGCCGGGGGTATGGTGCGCGCGACTTTGTCATTTACAAACCCACATCATGATCCCTACTCCGACTACTTTTCCTGGCCGATGGAGTTTTAGAGATTGGGGCGGAGGAAAAAGCTATTTTTTTTGGTGGGGGAGGATTCCAGGGTGGGGGCGATGAGACTTTGATGGCTGGGTCATTGGAAGAGGACTTTGGCCATCATGCCTTTGTCTTCGTGGTTGAGGAGGTGGCAGTGGAACAGGGACATGCCTTTGATTATGGGATCGGTGAAGTCCATGACTACGTCGACCGATCCGCCGGTGGCAACGTTGACCGTGTCCATCCAAATGGGGTGATCGAGACGCACGCCGTTCTGGGAGTAGACGAGGAAGTGGGTTTGGTGGATGTGCATGGGGTGGAGTTCGCCGGAATTATTGAGAATGCGCCAGTGCTGGTAGGTGCCGATGTGCACGGTGGTCATGGGCGCGGCATCGGGAGAATATTTTTGACCGTTGATGTAGAAGCCGTTTTTGTCTTCAGTGAAGATGACGACGAAATCGGGTTCGTTTTTTTCGAAGGATTGCAGATCGACCTGCTTAAATTCGGGTTTGCGCGAATCGCGACTTGTTTCGTGCGCGGCGTGTGAGGCGGGAGAACCCGGGTGGACATCGGCGAGAACCATGGCGGGATTGGGATCGCCGTCCGGGCCGGTGTTTACGCAAAGCGTGCGAAGAGTGGCGTTGGCGTTAGCGGTGGGGCCAGTGACGATGGCTTCGAGGCGCCCCGCAGGGGCGATCAAGGCGTGCTCGACGATTTGTTTGGGATTTTGCGGATCGTGGTAGGCAAGGGGCATGCCGTCCATGGCGATGATTTCGAGTTTTTGCGTGTCGAGTTGAAGATCGACGTACTGGTCGGCGGAGGCGTTGACGACGCGCCAGAACTGACGCTCTCCGGGATTGATGCTGATGGTAGGACGAAGCTGGCCGTTCACGGTGAAGACGCGTGCTGTGGGGCCGGGCTCGTTGCCGCACGAGGGAGGTTGGGCGTTCACTTTTTGGAGAAGGGCGGCGGCGTTGGGATCGTGCTCGGTGGATACGCCACGGACGATCAATATCTGTTCGCGCAGATTGCGTACTTCGGGGTAATAGCGCTCCATACCTTCGATGACGATTGCGCCGGACATGCCGTCGAGCGCCTGGCGATGGCTTTCACCGTGGGGATGGGTATGATACCAGAAAAGGCCGGGCGGGTGATCGCGCGGGATTTCGACGACGTAGTGAAGAGTTTGGCCGGGCATGGCCATCATGTCGATGACGTCGTCCTGCGGGGCTTGCGGAGAAACTTCGAGGCCGTGGAAATGGAGATTCGTCATGTTTTTGCAGGGATTGATGGCGCAGGTTTCCGAGGAGTGGTCGGGGAGATGGTTGACATAGGCGATTTTCAGGGCGTCGCCGGGGTAAACGCGAATGGTCGGAGCGACGGTATGGCCTTTGTAGGCGAAGGAATCTTTGCCTTGTGCGTTCAGCGTTGCATCCAGAGTGAGGGAGACCACGTTGGTATGAGAGCGGGCTTCCAAGGGCTCGACCAACGGGATCGCGCGATCCACCGCAGCTGCGGTGGCGATGAGGAAAAGCGCGGCGAGGTAACTACAACAGCGAAGATTCATGGAAAAAGCCGCTCCTTTCTTCATCAGTGAGGGTGACTCTTTTAGCCGAGCCATTGCGGGTTGGCGTAGGTGCCGTCGAAATTGTGGCTGGTTTTGTAGAGTTCGAACTGGCCGGCTTTGGCGGCTGTTGCAGTTTTTGCTAGAAGAGTGGCGACCTGGGAAGAATCCATTGGTTGAAAACTGCGCGCGGCGGCGAGGGCTTGCTGAAGAATGGGAAGCGAATCGCAGCCGGTGATGACGACGCTGGTGGGAAGATTCATGGCGTAGTGGAGGCACTCGGTGGCGGTGACGGTTTTGCTGTCGAGGATGATGTGGTCGCCAATGGGCTTCATGCCGAGTACGCCGATATTGTCTTTGACGAGGACAGGCAAAACTTTCTTTTCGAAGCTGTCGAAGTGGGCATCCATTACGTTGAGGGGCATTTGCACAGTGTCGAAGCGGAAGTTATGTTGTGCGGCGGTGGCTAGCATTTTGAGGTGGATGTCCGGACTTTTGTGGCCGGTGAAACCGATGAAGCGGATTTTGCCGGCTTTTTGCGCTTGCTGAACGGCTTCAAGCGCGCCACCGGCGGCGAATATGCGATCGGGATCGGTGTCGCGAATGACTTCGTGGAATTGCATGAGGTCGATGTGATCGGTCTGGAGGCGGCGGAGGGATTCATCGATCTGGGCAGTGGCGGCGGATTTCGTACGGCCATCGATTTTGGACATGAGGAAAGTTTTGTGGCGATAGCCGTCGCGGAGGGCGTTGCCCATGCGGACTTCGCTCTCGCCGCCGTTGTAGTCCCAACAGTTGTCGAGGAAATTGATTCCTTCGTCGATGGCGACGCGGATGATGCGGATGCTTTCCGCAGGATCGCTCTGCTTGCCAAGGTGATATCCGCCGATGCCGACCATGGAGACGGATTCGCCGGTGTGGCCCAGAGGGCGATAGGGGATGCCGTTATTGTTTTGCGGCGTGGCGTTGGCGGGAAGCGCGCCGGCGGCGAGGAGAGTGCCTGCGGCGATGCCGATGAATTCCCTTCTCGTTACGCCTGCGTTTGGATCGTTTTGAGTTAGGCTCATGAAATGCTCCTGATTTTGTGTGACTGCATTTTGTGTCACTGCACTTTGTCCGACTGCTCTGGGACAAACGCTATGCTATCCAAAAGCCGGATTGCTGGAGAGCGGCAGATCGCGGACGCGCTTGCCGGTGGCGGCGAAGATTGCGTTGCAAAATGCGGCTACGAAAGGCGGCACACCGGGTTCGCCGACGCCAGCGGGGGGCGCGCTGCTATCGACGATATAGACATTGGTTTGGCGCGGGGCTTCGTTAATGCGGGCTACGGGGTAGTCGTTGAAATTGGATTGCTGGATGACGCCGCCCTTGGCAGTGATTTCGCCGCTGCGGACGATGCTGGCGCCGAAGACGGCGGCGCCTTCGAATTGCGCGCGGGTGACTTCGGGATTTACGACCAGGCCGGCATCGAGGGCGGTGTCAACTCGGGGAATCCTAATTTCGCCCTGGTCGTCTACGACGACTTCGACGACGGTGGCGACGTAAGTAAGAAAACTGCGATGGGCTGCGATACCGAAGCCGTGTCCTTTGGTGCTCTTTTTGTTGGCCCAGCCGGATTTTTCGGCGACCAGTTCGGTGACGTGGCGAAGACGGCCGGTTTCCCAAGGATAGGTTTTGTAGTCGGCACCGTAGTTTGGATAGGCGACGCCGGTGAAATCGATGGTGCGCGGTGGGCCGATGAGGTCGAGAAGATATTCCAAGGGATCGCGTTGCGCGCGGTGGGCGAGCTCGTCGGTGAAAGATTGGACGCCAAAGCCGTGATAGATATTTGCGACGGAGCGGAGCCAGCCGATGCGGACGTGGGCTTTCGCGGGGCCATTTTCGATACTAATGTTCGTCAGGTCGTAGGGCATATCAGTCCAGCCCTGGGCGAGGTGAGGAGGATCGCCATAGACGGCGTTAACGTCGAAGATTGAGGTGATGGGAGGAAAGACGGAGCGCTGCAACCAGGCAGTGGGTTTTCCTTTACCGTCGAGAGCGGCTTTGAAATACATTCCGGCGACGGCGTTGTAGTAGTCGAACTTGATGTCGTCTTCGCGAGTCCAGACGACTTTTACGGGCTTGCCTACTTTTTTAGCGAGGACGGCGGCTTCGGCGACGTAATCGGGCTTGGACTTTCTGCCGAAACCGCCGCCGAGGAGAGTGACGTTGCAAATTACATTTTCTTTAGGAATGCCGAGTTCGCTGGAAACGATGGCCTGCGCGGCTTGGGGATTTTGCGTTGGAGCCCAGGCGAAGACTTTTCCGTCTCTAAATTCTGCTAGCGCCATCATGGGTTCCATGGGCGCGTGAGCCAGTAGAGGGACGTAGTATTCGGCTTCGAAAACGTTGGAAGCGGGCGCCGTTGCCAGGGCTACATTGGCGTCGCCTACGTGACGCACGAGTTTGGTGGGATTGCGGGCGGTGGTCTGCAATTCTTTTTTGTATTCGGCGGAGTCGAAGGATTCGTTGGGGCCGTTGTTCCACGTGATTTTCAGCTTTCTGCGGCCCTGGATGGCGGCCCAGGTGCTGTCGGCAATGACAGCGACACCGCCGAGCGGCTGAAACGCGGCCGGGGGCTTGAAGGGATCGATGAGAACGGTTTGGTGGACGCCCGGGACTTTGAGGGTTTCCTGGTCATCGCAGTTTTTTACTGTTCCACCGAAGACCGGGGGATGCGCGATGGTGGCGTAGACCATGCCATCGACGTGGGCATCGATTCCGTACATGGCTTTGCCGGTGCAGAGTTTTTCGAGGTCGTAGCTGGTCATGCCTTTGGCGATGTAGCGCCAGTCGGCTGGTTTTTTGAATTGGAGCTGGTCTTTTTGGGGAACGTTGAGTTTGGATGCGGCAGCGGCGAGTTCGCCGTAGCTCAATTTGCGGCCGCTTTTGGAATGTACGACGGTGTGGGGTTCGGTTGTGCACTCGGTGGCGGGGACGCTCCATTGCTGTGCGGCGGCCTGGACCAGCATCCAGCGGGCGGAGGCGCCGCACTCGCGCATGATGTCAAAGAAACTGCGGATGGAATGGGAGCCATCGGTGTTTTGATCACCGTAGCGGTGATCGCCGATGGCCTGATCGATGAGGACTTGTTTCCAGTCGGCGTCCAATTCGTCGGCGACAACGAGAGGCAGCGTGGTGCGGATTACGGTGCCCATTTCCGAGCGGTGTGCGACGATGTGGATTGTGCCGTTGGTTTCGATGCCGAGAAAAACGTTGGGGTGAAATGGAGCGCGGTCCGCGTCGGTTTCGCCGTTCGCTGTTTGTGGAAGATCCATCCCAGGCGCGACGTAGCGGACCGCTAGAATGAATGCGCCGGTGCTTGCGATGCCTTTGAGGAAGGAGCGTCTGCTTACGTTTTCGATGCGGCTCATGTGTTTTTCTCCGCTGCCAGCTTGATGGCCGCGCGGATGCGCTGGTAGGTTCCGCAGCGACAGATGTTGCCGGCCATGCCTTCTTCGATTTCTTCGTCGGTGGGATGAGGCTTGGTGGTCAATAAAGAAATCGCCTGCATGATTTGTCCCGACTGGCAGTAACCGCACTGAGGAACGTTTATTTCCATCCAGGCTTGCTGAACAGGGTGAAGTCCGTTGGCGCCGATGTCTTCGATGGTTCGAATCTCGCTGTTCGCGGCGGCGCTGAGGGGCGTGATGCAAGAGCGGATGGCCGTGCCGTTTTTGTGGACGGTGCAGGCGCCGCAGAGGGCCATACCGCAACCGAACTTTGTGCCGGTAAGGCCGAGAGTGTCGCGAAGGTACCAGAGAAGTGGCATGTTTGGGTCGCCATTGAAGGTGCGATCGACGCCGTTCACTTTGAGAGTAATCATAGGAAGCGGTCTCCGTGGGATTTGCAAAATTTCATGTGGCTACCGATTTCTTTGCCACTTCGCCGGAAGACATATCTTCCATTTGCTTCATGACCACGGAGAAATCCCGATCGGCGTAGACGGTGAGGGCTTCGGAATTGACTTTGAAGGAGGCTGTGGTTGCGGGCATGGCCGCGTGGACGTCGTCTGCAAGCTGGAGGATCAGACGAAAATCCTTGTTCATCAATGGGAGCGGGAATTGAGGGCCATAGTCGTTGTGGACCGAGCGGGAAAGCTTTCCCGCGTGGGCGGGTGCTATGACGGCGGTCTGCGCTAGGACCTGGAGAAGGACATCGCGGCTCAATCCAGATTTTTCGCCCAAGGCGGCGGCTTCGGCGATGGCCTGCATTCCGATGCCGAGAATCGTGTTGACCACGAGTTTCATGGTGGTGCCGGCGCCATTGGGGCCGAGATGGAAATATTTGGCGGCGATGGATTTGAAAATGGGCAGAGCTTGCTCGAAGACGTTGGGGTTGCCTCCGGCAAGTAGAGTTACGGTGCCTTGTTCGGCGGCGGGAGTGCTGCCGGAAATCGCGACGTCAAGGACTTGCATGCCGGCGTCGGAACCTTTCAGCGCGAGTTCGCGGGAGGTTGCCGGTAAAACGGTGCTCATTTCCAAAATCACCAGGCCGGTTTTCGCGTTGGCCAGGACGCCGGCGGAGCCGAGATATGCATCGCGAACGGATTGATCGTCGGTAAGGCAAGAGAGGACGACGTCAACGGATTTGGCGAGAGCCGCAACTGACTCCGATGGCGAGGCGCTTTTGGCTTTGAAGCCTTCACTCTTTGCTTTGTTTCGGTCGTAGACCGACACGGAATAGCCGGCGGCGAGCAAGCGCGCCGCGATGCGGCTGCCCATGTTGCCGAGACCGATGAAGCCGAGTTTGGTGGTGCTTGGCTCGAACGAATTCATGTTGCCTCCCTAAGCGATTCCGTCCTCTTTGCTGGTGCGCGCGTTATCTATCAGATGCCGGAACTAGGGGCGATTCGACAAAAACTTTCCAGGACATTTGACCCGCCGTAGGCCAGGACATTTCTACCGGATAGGTGGGCACGCGGACTTCCATTCTCGTTCTGCCGCCGGCGCGGATAAATTAACCTGCGGCAAGCACTTAGGGAATCGCCGAAAAGGACAGTTGGAGGCTTCGCGGCGCTTTGTCGACACTGATGGCGCGCAGGCGACACTCTACGCGCATCGACGGGGGTCAATCGGAAAACGCGGGGAAATAGATAGATTCGGGATCTTCTTTTAACTTGACGACCACAACGGTGAGATCGTCATCCAAGGAATCGCGACGGGTGAACTCAGCCACGGAGCGGTAGAGCTCATCGCACTTGATTCTCACCGTGCCGCGCGGATTGGCAAAGATCACTGCGGCGAGCCGATCGCTTTGTTATAAGCGTCGACGGACCGTTCGAGACCAATGCCGATCGCGCCTAAGTGTCTAACAAACGTCCCAATCCGGTCGTACAGTTGCTTCCCTAATTCGCTGATTTCTTTTGCATTCTGGGCGATGCTTT
>Ga0335072_10006869_pt1 | contig 16612 bp, 16 predicted proteins | sample Lox_Sample_21_FD_206725 | JGI IMG/M metagenome (GOLD analysis project Ga0335072, IMG submission 206725) | Soil microbial communities from Loxahatchee National Wildlife Refuge, Florida, United States - Lox_Sample_2.1 | ecosystem: Environmental > Terrestrial > Soil > Wetlands | place: USA...
TCCAACCCACTGGGTTAGCCCAAGTGGGACCGAACCCACACAGCTAGCCGCGTAACTTAGTGGGCTGGAACCCAGCCACAGGAGGCAGGCGCTTGTAGAGACTTATCTACTTAAAAGCTACAGCCTGAACTCAAAGCCTGTTTTGTGCTTTGACTTTTAGTGGCAACGGGTGCATATGCTTTTGTTAGAAGTGATGTACTGCGAAAAGCTGCATTCAGACCTGCTCAAAATTACTGACGACTCAGATCATATACATAGGTGTTTTCCGGAATGGGTTTCGTTCTTAAAGTGGTTTGGCTATGATTGAGCAAAATGTCTTCTCCCAGAGTGGCTTGGATATCTTTCGGCACGACTCAGACAGTCCTCACGGACGCCATGCTGAGTCTTTTCTGGGAGGGAGTAAAAGATGAGTTGATCATAGCGATACCATTTCTTAACAGAATGATCCTATCCTGTCGAGGCCGAAATGGAGGTGGTGTCGCCAACGACAACGACAACGACAACGACAGCGACAGCGACCACGACGATGACAACGATGATGACGTCGACGACGACGAAACGGCGAAATGTCGAATCTCGAATCGTGTTGCTGCAGCGATGGAGAAATGGAGTAAGACTAAGCTCCTATGGAATAATTTATAGCGAGAGTTAGCTGAGATGCTTATATTCTAATCTCTGAACAGATATATTAGACTTGGACGACGAGAAAATGCTAGAATGCTTGCAGGAAGCGCTTGATTCAGCATTAGGTTAGAGTTAAAGGCTTATATACCTGTTCTCGATAAGCTCAAACCCCAATATCATGCATTTCAGCTTACACGTAATATAGAAGCGCAAGCTATGCCTCGACAACTCAGATATGCGAGGATGGTGCTCGAATCGATCGGTAAGATCATACCGCTATGGCGGTCGTCGCCTAGATGCCATGGTAACTGAGAATTGCTTAGGCCTGTTCGATGTTGATATAATAATGGAATATCGAGAGGCTCCCCTAGCCTCACGAAAAGGAGATGTTCAATGTAGGTGCACTGAGGCACATATCAGTTTCGTTAACTCTTGCTTATTTTGAGACGTAGTGGAGATAATATCCGGTCATTCCAGCCCCAATTCTCACGATATAATAGTCGTTCGGTGCGATGATTGCCACAAGCCACTTCGAGGTGCCTACATGGAATGCACATCAGGCTGTGAAGTTCTAACAGCCGGTGGAGGTAGACCAGCTCGGTCCAATTACAGAGTTTGTATGTCTTGTTTCCCGAACACAGACCATCAGCGCAGGCATCTTCGCAAAACCGAGCATAAATACGTGCCATCATTATCCTTACAATCGCAACTCGACGACGAGGCATTCCTGCGGTTGCGGCGTAGGTGCCAGAAAGTTCAGCGCGAAACAGACTATGCTGAGGACCTAAAAGAGCACGGTCGAGTAAGAGCAAATCTATTCCGAACTTTTCCATCATTTCAGAGACGACTCTTTCCGCTCGGAAATGTACACTCGGCCTTAATGGTTGGTCCATTACTAATAGAAAACGGCGTCAAAGAGTAGGTACTTTTCTTGAAGCCTGAGAGGATTTTAGTCTTTGAGCTAACTAGAACAATTAGCTCACAACACGGTGTTCGCATATCTCTCCGTCGCCTCCCAGGGACCTTTGGGCACTGGGAAAATACAGGACCGCGGGCCATTATAGCAATAAATGAACAAAGGGAGTTGTTTCAAGCATCTGAGGCGCCAAAGCTGCGAAATATTCAGGCATCGGCAAAGCAGGTGCTTGGAGGGTTATTTTCAGGCCATGTGGCTGAATGGGGTGGCATGGAGGAACTTATAATTAAGGGAATGGCAGCACAAGCAGGGCGCTGGGAGCACAAACCATTCAAATCTCTAATCTTCAACAGGCGGGTGCTCGAGAATGCCGCTCACAATATTATTCTTCTCTTAAAGCTTGGTTTCGAGAGGACCTTGCGAAATCATCTCGGCAAGTTTGCTGGAAGGCTGTTTCAGAAGAAAATCAAACTTACTTGGAACCAATACTGGAATAATTGCCAAACGCTTTGCGAGGCTTTGATTGATCGGCAGTCATACGGAAAACTATTTGCGCCGCTATCTTCTCCGAGTCAGGGAGCTGATGTCCCGCTAAGATACCTCCTAAGTTTCGTCGGCCCTTTCATTCCCAGCCCAAGCGGTGGTCCACTGCTCAGCTACGGTCCCCTCAGTGCATTTCTCAAAGTTCCACACCGAGAACTGGACATGATAGGGTTTCAGGAGATGCAGGGCCGGAATTCTGGGCCTCTTGATCCGATTTGTGCCAAAATTTTTGCCTGGCCCTGTCAGAATACCAGTTGTGGCTTAGCTGATCATGCCTGGAATAACCCTTATGAATATTGTAGCGTGCTTCAATTCCATCTCACGCGAGACCGCCAATTATATACACATTCAGACGGCCGTGATGTGCGGCCTTTGACAGATGATGAGTGGTTCCAGAACAGGTTACACGTCCTGGAAGCGCTGGACCAGTTTTTATGTCTGGCAGCGAGAGTACTCGAAAGCTTCGAAGGCAGGTGCGAAAATCTTAGCAAATGGAAGCCTGGGCCTTCGGAGCTCGGGCGTGTTGCACCTCTTTATATGCCAGAGGATTATGTCACTATTCAACAGGAGGATAGCTATGTGTCACCGTTCAGGAGGATTAGAGAGAGAGGGTATGTAGTTTATATTTCAACCTGTTTTCGCAATTGCTGCTGACGACGGCAAAGGCAGTTGGCGAGAATCATAAGAGTTCCTAAGGAACTGCGCGCTAACCGTGGAGAGATTCGGGCAACACGTCATCCTGTTGTGTTAGATACAATTGAAGGACTACGCTTGTCCTAGTTCTTCAAGTTAGCAACATATGTACCATAAACCAGCAATATGCTCTCGTGCAGATATTAGACCTGTCAGGGAGTGAATGAATAACTTTTCCACTGTGCTACCTAGCCACAAAAGGCACAACGCCGCTCTAAGCGAGCAGCGGTTATTCTAATATATAAGGAACAGACTACAGTGCGGCTCTGTATCCGGCTATCACTCACATGATCCTAGACTTCATCCGTGACAAGACCAAGGCTCTGACGTTTCGAGCCGATCGCATTTCATCATTTTGCTTCGAAATTTGAGCGAAAAATATCCGACTGGCGAGTTTTTGATATTCCCGTCTTTGACAGCCACTTCCGCAGAGTTCGGTCTCGTTTCCGCCAGGCGAAACCTGCCTTGACTTCGATTGTGAAGCTTGCATCTCCCTCTTGAGTCGGCTCCAAAATAGAATGTCCTTCAGTATTCGCTTTCCCGGGGAGCCATTGGCGAGCATCCTGGGGCTGATCCTCCCATTGTACTTGAAAAGCCTGAGATAGCGCACCAGCCGAAGAAAGAAAGATCTCATGAGCAAGTAAGATAATGAGTCTGTTTTGCAGCCATTCTCCATCACTTATTGGCGTTGTCTCTTCAAAAGGATCCATTGTCTTGTATCGTTCGTAATTAAGGCGACCTCGGATCAGATGTAGCTGCAATATCGAAGCAGACTCGCTCGGTATGAGCCATACGTGATTCTTAATAGTACAATTTCTGTTGATACATGGCCAACACAGTATTTTAGCACAGGACTTATCGAGAGGAATGGTAGGCCACGTTTGAAAATATTCGATTTCGTCCTCGTCGATATGAAATTCTCGAAAGTAAGCGCCTGAAGGGGTCGTCAAGAATTTAGATGAATCCCAAATCGAGCCTATAGTGTCTGCTAGAAAGCTTAAAAGGTATCTAGGTTGCGTTCCAGCTCTAATACTTGAAGGACACACAGTCGTAAGAGTTGTAGCGAAGACTTTTCCGCCCATTAGAGCATTGCAAAAGGCCTGGCAATTGTTTGTGAACTGATTCCAAGATAAATTGGTTTGGCGGTCAAAGATCTTTGAGGTAAAATGCCTAAGATACGACTGTACCTCCAGGTATAAGTTTTTCTTGAAAATCTCAATTATTCTTTCAGATGCTTGTTCTAGCATCTTTCGATTGTAAGCCAAACTTTTGGCGGGACGCTCTTGGTATGCCTCGCTTTCCGATATGAGCTTCAGTATGAGGTCATCCTCCACCCCTGCCCAGTCTAGCAAGTGTCCTGAGAAAAGGCCTCCCATAACTTGCTTTTCTATGGCATGTATTTTCCTTTCTCGGTTTATTCGTACACGAGTGGAAATCTCCCGGTTAGGTAAGATTGCAATTGCCGGCGTTTTATCCAGTTCAAATACTGAAAGGGCGGCGTTTAGAGGACGCCTTAGCGTAATAAGTACTCCTCTGGTATTTCTGAGATAGTCAATACCTGCAGCAAGAACTGGAAATGCTTACGAGCATACCCTATCTCGAATAGAAGAGGCCCGAACATCACCATAGAATGGACATTACCATATGGTAATAGCCAAGATTTTACGGTTTCAGGCGCTAAAAGTAATGCCATTCGCAAAGCTCTCTTTCCATCTCGTTGATCTTCTCTTGCGTCTTCGCGCTGCTGTAGCTTTTGGATATCATTCCGCATTGTCGTTTGTTGGGCATCAGTTAACGGGGGGTTCAAGTGATCTAGACAAGGCTCATATGGTCGTGTCTTCTTTAAGTGGCTCCTAACATGTGAAGTAGTTGGAAGGCATACTGCACAGACATTAAACTCATGTTGTATAGTTGCGCAACCGGTATTGCTTTCAGGATCATGATGGACGCAATGCTGAGTACATCGATAGAAGATAGACCGAATTGGCCGACGACATTCGCAACAAAGCAGTGACTGGACCCAGATTGAAGAAGCACTAGAAGCATTTGGTACTTGAGAGACATTCACTGTCGATAAGTAAGCTACATAGCCAGATGAGACTAGCTGCAAACCTTGCACTTTGCCCATCTGCGATCGTAAAATCGGCTCCCTGTATTCTACAATGGTACTGATATCGAAGACAGCTACATGACAACGTATTAGAGAACCACAACGACTAGTATCCGGCTAGCTCACCTAATCCCGCTAAAAGCATTCGAGCTCGACGGTATCTGACGCTTTTGTTTTGACGCTCTAATGGAAAAATTTCAACCGTGATCTTGAAATTGCGGATCAAGCTGACCTGCCATATGAGTAGCGGCATACGCCCAGATATCATCAAAGACAGCTTGATTGTCGTCAAGCTTGAAAGGGGCTAGTCCCATAATCAGCTTCACGTGAATCAACGGCCGAGATAATCTTACACCATGCAGCTGCGAAGTAAGCTGCTCGATCAGGTAGACGAAGCATAATCTCCTCTTCCTCTGGGAGGGTCTTCTCGTTGTCCAACTTCTTTAGGCTTAGTATCGCTGAAGCGATTTCCCTTCTCAGACCCTCCCAATAGACCTTCTCTATCAGCTCGGAGAGGCTTTCTTGCGAATTCCCTCGAGTTTCCCATGGAGTCAAGTCAGATTCAGTGTTTAGCCAGTCCGCCATGGTACGTTTGTAGAGAGGCAACCTTACAGTATTATAATCAAATCGGACCGCGAGGCGGGTTGGCGCAGGACTAGGAATGAGGCGAGCGAAGACAGCGCTCGGTGCGAAGAGTTGTGAGCTAAGGAAAAGCAGCGATGGATATAGCGCTGGATTTGTATGTACAAGCGGCGGGCGACAGCGGAGCTCAAAATAGTGAACAATAGCCTAGAAATTTAGCGATCTCTCACTAAACTTTTAGCGACTACTCCATCTGAAAAGTACCCGTAAAGCATCCGTAAAGTACCCATTAATGACCCGAAAACCTAATAACATTTTAAATAACAAATTTGCATATGAATTTTTACTAGGCGCATTGTATTAGCTTTACTTTTTTGTACAGTAATCTATTATTATAATTATGAATTTGGTTTTGGCGTGCACGGACCAAGTCTAGTCAGCCTAGTCGTCCTCTTCAACACGGCTTCGAAGCTCCGCGATCTGTCAGAAGAGAATTTCGATTGTTAAACATTGGGATTCAGATACGATCTTACGAAGTCGGACTAGGAATTTCTATCTGCTATCAAATTACTGCCATTCTCCAATCGGGATGGTTATGGTGTCTTGACTCTTGAGGAAGTCGCCGCCTACATTCAGTGTCTCGCTCGAGCTCTACCCAACGCGCTAGGAGCGTTGACCACCTCTATTCCGTTCTTCGAATGCTTAAATCTATCCACTCTTAACTAATTGCCATGGTACTCCCTGGTCAGTTTTCCCTCTCTCTCGAATTAACAAGGTTGGTACCCCTAGGGCTTGCCACAGCGAGGAAAACATACGATGCGGCGATGATCCTTGCCAGATCCCTTCAAGTAGGTGTGATCTTCGTCTCGCATTGCTAAATAACTTGAGACACTCACTGATTTCATTGATCAAAGAGCTCAGGATCGGATATTGTGGTCGAAGAAGACCTCTTGGAACTATTTGGTCGTTCGCGAATTGCACCCCAGCTCGAGTCCCGATTTAGGAGAGATGTGTCGGTCGCGAAACCTCCTCGCCATCTCTGCGCAGACATCGTACTCTATGATGGACCTGGACCAACGGTAAACCGGGCATGTACCGGAGAGACTGCCTATTTGTCCATGGTCACCCAATGTAACTGATCTCTATATCTCTTTTTTACGCTCCTTTATTAAAGAAAAATAGGCTCCTTTCTAGTCTCTATTTTCGATAAAAGCTCCTTAGCAGCTACAATCGCTTATCACTTTGAAAAACAAAAGGAGGGGGTTCCATATGACCAATTGTTAAGAGCCGTTCCGAGTCGTGAAACTATCCGCGGCGTTCTGCGAGCTTGCGAGGATCAAACTTCGTCATTTAGTTGGCGCGATGTCATTCTTCCTATTGGCATGGTTCTTGGGATTCCAGAAGAAGAAATGTAACAGTAACATATGTTGCAAAATATCGGAGCCGCTTACTAAACAAAATAGAGCAGGTTCCAACCCATACCCGCAGCAGTTCTTCGAGGGCTCATCGGAATGCTGCCTCTAGTTCAACACTTTCCAGAAGACCGACTAATTTACATAGAGACAGGAACTGGTGTCTGCAGCATTGTGGCTTGGGCACATGTCATTCTTGGATTGTCCGTTGTTGTCAACTCCTCAGACGACTTTCTACACCAAGACTCGAAAGAGTATCGATTTGGGACATCCCATGAGCAACTCACTATCTTCCGCCCAATTGCCATAAACCCTTCTATAACGTTGCTCTCTGCTGCGACAAAAGATGCTCTCCTAAAGTTTACTGAAGAGCCCGATGAAGAGGAGATTACATCTACCGCTAAAATATCTGCCCTTGGCTATGGGACAAAAATATTGAATTTCCAGATCTACTGGGAAGACGGACGAGAAAATCTAATATCAGAGATATCTTACGTCACAACGGCGTTTGCAATTTGTGTGTCTAGGAGTCTTGTCATTAGTCGTAGCGAAAGAGATTGCCGCCGTCATAATCTAAAGGGTAGTGAGTATGTGGAAAGTGGTTTGACAGAGTTCGTAAGATACAAGGTCTCAGAGGATCGTATCTATGAGGCAGCTTGTTTTATATTTGGCAATAACAAGCTCAAAAGAAAGAAAATCGAGGACTACGTGGTGAAATATACAGAACGACCTATATACGGCATGGAGACTCCGTCAGCGATCTCTGCCATTGTCAGTGACTGGCCAGCTAAGCGCAAGGATCGCGTCTGGTCTGACTCTTGCTTGACTGCAGCTCAATTGTGTGTCTTGGTACTGGCTTTTGCACACGTTGTAGATCTTGAGGCATGTTCCAAGTTCGAAATGTGCCAATTTCCAAGTCTACTAGCGACATCAGAGTTGTCAACTGAGCTAGCAAAATGGGATGGGAAAGCTTTTCTACCGATCCGCCATCTTGTTTGGTTTGAAGTTATTGCTTTACTCCTTGTTGGCCATACTGAGACCATCGAAGACGATAGGGTCTGTTTGTTCAGTAATTGGGGTTGGAGTATCTATATCAACACACTTGGAACGCCAGATCCGAGTTCAATTGGTATGTTCCTCCCCTGACCTTGAATTAGGTACTAGATAGGCTCAGTTATCTAAAACCCTTGATTTAAATGCACTAACTAATAACTAGAACCTGGATTTGTTTCTATCAAAAAGGGAGTACCAATGCGCAACGGGATCTGGAAGCATAAAATATTCGACGGTCCTGGAAGCATTCAACATGGGGGTCTTGAAGCTAAAGAAGAAGTGGTAGCGGCATGTGGCAAATCCGTCTCATTGTCCTGTCTAATGCCTGTTGAATATGGGCCTCCTTTAATCGGTGAGCGAGGAGATAGCTTCATTGTCAGTCTGCGCCTTCAAGCGGAATATAAGGGTACAATGTTAATGGCTCGAATGGCATATGGGGATCTATTTGCAGCTATGTGGAGTGTTATGAAGTCGCACCCTTGTTCTCATGGAGCAAAACTTGGGGATCAGGTCGTTCTCCCCCCAGGTTCTACTGCTGTATCAAGAATAGATACTACCTATGACTCAACGGAACATCAGAGTCTAGTCATAGTTCTAACAGCACTCAACCCTGCGGCAAGGTGGCTGGCTCTTGTTCATATCTGTCAGTACAGCTCTTCGAATGAAGCCTATGGCTTTACTCCAGTGATGTTGCGCGGGCCTGATTGTTGCTTTCAGTGTGTTCTTGATCAGACAATGAGACAAGCGGGAAAGGGGCCGTGGTGCATTGTGCTGTAGAGACATTTCCTTGCCATTTGAAATTCAAAATGTATTTTAATTTTTTGCCTTAACTCTGAGGGTATTCTTTTGAATTAAACACCAAATGCAAACACGAAGCTTGCGTTGATTTATACAGTCGAACTCTCTCGAATAGTGTTGAGCGCAAGATCAGAAACACCCAGATATATCTGGGTGCCTGCCTATAATTTAGCGCTAGATATCTATGGAGAAGCTCCTTCTAATCATACCACAGCGCCTCTCAAATTGTCGTTGAGAGACAGCATGCAAGAGTTCAAAGACGGAATGCATGAGCCGCTAGTTATCACCACTTAGAAAATGGAATCTCTCTTCATGGATGAGAAACAGAAGTAGCGTGTTATCTTGAAAGAACTTGAAGATATCGAAATATCTGTAGCAGTCTCTGATGCTAACAAAGGATTTATCCAAGAATGGTTCAAGGAAGCTATCAGCAGTGGTGCCTTCGAAGAGCAAACCTTTGGAGATGACTCCAGCAGCATATCACATAAGAATGAATTACATGACTCCTTCGAAGATAATGCTTCTACTACAAACCAATATGATAGTCAAGACGCTCTTTCCCATCAGAATGAAGACGGCTAACTCCCCAAATTCTAGTCAAATTGGAGCACGAAGTTACCCGACAATCACACTGGAGGACTCTTCAAACCTTGCTCCGAGGCTCCCTACTTAGAAACCATCAAAACTTGCACTGGAAAAGATTCCACAAAACTCCATGCTCACTGGCCCAAGTCCTTATCTTCAGGACACGGCCAATTCTACTCCTCGAAACCCTTAGATCAGACCCAGCGCTGATTACCCTTGCTTATAGATGCTGTCCTGAGCATATATTTCCGTAGAGGAAAAAGGAAAGGGAAAATCGAAGGAGAAACGGGTCACCTTAAATATATATATCTCTATATATACATAACCCGTTGCAGGGAGGGAAGTTCCCAATGTTCTAAGGAATTGTTCTAATTGCAAGTGCTAAACCCCCTCTCATTCTCTCAGAAGCGCTTGATTTGAGGTAGTACTGTGGAACTTGACAAAAGGTTATTTTAAGAGGAATTTACAGCAGGTACTTCACGAGTGATGCATTCTGTCTTCTAAAAAACCCAACCCTAAACGAAGAATTACGTACCTAAATATCCACATTCCCTTGCTGTCGTAGATCAGTGGCATCCTTGATCTTGGTCGCATTGTCGCCGCTACATTTTCCTCTGAGAAATTCGATTGTCTATAGCAATTTTGGGTTACGAATCGTCCAACACGAGGCTGTGACATACGACCGCGGTTGGGAAGTGGGATGATCTCGCTTCGGCTTTCTTGGCATAGCTGGGAAGCATTAAAGCTAGTTGACCACTGTTGCATATGTAGCACTTACCACAATTCTTTCAATATATGCGGAAGCGTTGTCGTGACTGGGGCGTGGTAAACTAGCAAGTAGTCAGAACGTGAGCAAAAGCAGCGAGGCCCCTAACCGGATTCTGTGGGTGGATTTGGAATTTGGCCATGACGACTTCACAAGTCCTCGACTTATCCACCTTCATCCTTCGCGAAGTAACACCTGCTGAGAAACTTGCCTGCTGGCGCGCCAACAGCACCTCCTGGGCTGGGAAGCTCACGATAGAGGACTACATTGGCCGCGAAACCGCCATTGGGAGTGGGGACTTGTCGCGCGATGGCGGGATCCGCTACTGGGGTTTCACAGCGCCTCCTGCGGATGGCGGCACGGGCGACCAAGAAATATATGCGGCAGTCGAGTCAATAAGGAAGCCCGTAGTCGTGAAGACAAGTGATGGCGGCTTCAGTATAGAATGGAGCTATGCTGCTGCAAGTGTGTTCACGCCTGCGAAGTACCGGGGCAAGAAGGTTGCGGCATGGATGATGCGCAGGCTGGGAGAGTGGTTTGACAGCGAGGAGGCGAATAGCAGGTTCAGTGTCTTGTATTCGGATGTTGGGGTATATACAATTCCCCAGTCCATCACTGCCTCACTGATAAGCAGTTGCGGCTCATAGGAATACTACTCCCACCTTGGCTGGCCCTCTTTCCCTTCCCTCGAGACCTCCCTTCCTCCTATTGCCGCTGCCGCCTCCTCTGACACAACGCCTCTCATAGTAAGCACTCTTCCTCCGCTCTGTGAGCGCGACGTCTCCGCTCTCGTCTCTTACGTCCGGGCCGCCCCTCTCGAGCCAGGAATCCACACCCGTCTCGCCTTCCTCCCGACCTACGCCCAAGCGGCCTGGCACTTCGGCGCGGAGGAGTTCGCCGCCTTGAAACTCTTCACCGCCCCAGCCCGCACGCCTTCCATCAAAGGCGCCATCAGCTCCAGCGGCGAGACCTGGGGCTACTGGTTCCACGACTATAACGATGAAAAACTCAGTCTTCTCCGACTTGTGTCATTGCATCCGTCATCGACGCCAGAGGATAAGGAGAAGGCCCTGCTTGAATTGGCAGCTGTTCTGCGCGCTGCACAGGCTGAAGCCGCGAGCTGGACATTCAAGAAAGTCGTTCTCTGGAATCCTGACCAGCGCACGTTGGCTGCGTGTAAACTCGTGCTAGGAGATGGCAAGGAGGTAGAGGTACGACAGCGGACCGAGAGCATCCCGTGCCTGAGGTGGAATTTGGGGGATGAGCGGCGAGGATGGGAGAAGGGGGTAGATTGGGTGGCGTTGGAAAAGTATAGTTGGTGCTGAGACGCAGCTTGAGAAATTATTTTCACCATTGAGATCTGATAATACATGCTTGTGCTAAGAGATTCCATGTTTCCTTTTCTTTTTCTCTAATCTTACAAATCCGACATAAAAAGGGAGAGCAACTACTCTGGGTGAAGCTGTTTAATCAGGCGATCGTCTCCTGTCTCTTTTGCGCGGTCGATAGCGGTCCGCCCAGAGTTATCCACTATATTAGGATTCGCGCCTTTATCGAGAAGAAACTTTACCATCGGAACAGAGCCTGCTCCAGACACCCAGTGCAATGGCGTACAGCCCTGGGAATTCTGCGCATTGATATCTGCTCCTTCCTCTAGCAGCATGCGCATTACGGATTCATGGTAAGGGCTTGTTAGCCTCATTCTTGAAGCTAGGTCCTCGCCTTGGCCGTCACTGTTGTCAAGGTCGTCCTTTTTATCGTACATTAAGTTGCCAATCTCTGTATGCCCACCCCACGCAGCCCAGTGCAGCGCTGTCGAACCGGTGTTATCTGTTGCCGCAGGACTTGCGCCTTTCTCCAATAGCCTTTGTACCAATATCTTGTTGCCTCCCTCTGCCGCGCCCAGCAGTGCTTCTGCGAGAAGGAGGTTCATCGTCTCACCACAGGCAGGTTGATCTTCAAGCAACATGCCAAGAACCATGTCTAAATTACCTGATTTCGCTGCATGGCGCAGCTTATATGTCTTTACCAGCATATCCTCATCCCCATCACTATTCTCCAGGAATAAACGTGAGATGTTGTCGTGGCCTTGGGTCATAGCATATATTGCTACGCTCCACCCATCGTAGTCGAGAATCGAACTGCATGCGCCTTTTTTAAGTAGTATCTGAAATAAATCTTCATTACCAGTCCACGCCGCAGCATGAAGAGCTGTCGTACCTGCTGCATCCTTGGCGTCGATATTTGCTCCACAAGAGAGTAAATACAGGACAGCAGCACGATGCCCATAATAGGCTGCAAAATGAATGGGTGGCGCGCCAGTAAAATCCCAACCTGTTCGGTCGCGGCGGTACAGGCTGTGAGAGGGTACTTTCCAATTTAAGCTATCATTGTCTACGTCCTCGAGTACTTCATCGAGTTTTACGACGTTTCCTGTTGCGGCTGCACGATGGACAGGAGGCAGGGCAGCGAGGAAGTCTCCGAATTCGGGATCGGTCTTGTGCCAACGCTGTTCCGCAGAGGAACGGCGGGGAACATCTCGCTGATAATGTACCCGTCGGTATGGATGGGCATATTTATCAGGTGGGAGTGTCTGGCTTCGAGTGATGGCCCGTTTCATAGGGGTGTATTTGTATTTCAAGGATACTTCTAGAGAAGAATGGCGCATCAGTGGTTTGGGACGCGGCTTGAGATCTTTCCAGAACAACCGCGTTCGTTCTTGATCCTCAATCTTGAATGTGAGGTGGCACTTTAAACTAAAGGAGCGCGGTTAGCAAGAAGATCTATTTTACTTTACTAAGAAAGCAGCATACCATCTATGTCGCCCTGGCTTATTGTCCGGACCCGTTCTGAACGTTTTGCATCTAGGACATTGTTTTTCGTCGCCTACCCCTGGATGCTTGAGTATGAAACTGAGTGCAATGCACCTCCCAGGCTGAATGCTGTCAAGCCATTTATCTCGCGGGATCAGAGCGCCGCCGAAGTCCTCGTCAGAAACCACGTATTTACCGCTTTCAATTTTGTCGAACCCAGGACCGCCGCGATGTATAATTAAGAGAACTTCTCGAAATACCTGTGCTCTGGGTATTAAATTCTCGAAAAGTATAAAATTTTGATGCTTCCACTTACATCGGGAGAGCTAGCCAACATTATTGGGAGAAACAATTTCCTACCAAGCCCATCAAGAAGCTGTATTGGCGCCTCCGGTCCCCAACAGTAACCTATTGACATTGGGACGCTATTTTGAACCACCTCCAGCTTGTTTATCGCCTCAGACATCATAAGTTGCATGTCGCTAAATCTTGTTGTCAGCGTGCCTACTGAAGAGTCTATGGACCCCAGTAAGAGAGTATTCTCTACTACATCGCTCTTCATTGATGCGCTATGTTTATCAGCTTCCCTCTCGCCATCCTAGTATTTGAGCACCTACTGGCAAAATGTGTAGAGATGCAATTGCAATGCTTGCATATGTGAGTTGAGCCGCCTTTCAAGTGCTGCAGCTTCAACCCTACGTCCGATCCATGTCAATTTTCTAAGACTTTGGCGAATCATGCCTATGCCCGGTTCCGTGAATGCCTCATTATACGCTGCAAAGTTCTTCAAGAATTGCGTAATTAATGCCTCACATTCCATCTGCTCTTTCCTTATTTCACGAGCGATTGAATCAAGAAGCTCTAGATGGAATGGGTCTGTGGATGTGTTGTCTGAAGACGACGTATGACATCCAATGCAGACTGCCTCAGCTTGCAGCATAGCCTGACTCAGCGCTTTCAGCGTGCTGAGTAACGAAGTGAACTCAAACTTGGAGCCTCGGGCGCTGTTAAGTGCCTGGAATGCTCTGACTGCCAACGTCGCAATAGCGATGAAGTCGCCGATTTGGAGACTCATGATGCCTGAGTTGCGGATTCAGGCGTGCTCGCTCTCATATATCTGGGCCGGCTCGAACTAGTAATGCTGGATATACTATTTGCAGTGTAGAATCTCTTCACAGCTTGCACCGTACCAGCCAAACGTTCGAGACCGGGAATTCACGGCGCTCTAAAAGAGAGGCTATGTATAGTACTCACTCGGATCCAATTCTATTAGCTTCACGACATTCGAAAATAGGCTATATGGGGCATCTAGTTATTTGAAGAGATTGACTTGTCCGTGGTGATATATGTAGAGCTGAGGTTCAGCAAAAAGGAGGTGCTAGTACCGACTTCGCGGCTAGCGGTGCCATGCTCCGGTTGGCTGGATGGTGCCACACAATATTGTAGCATCCTTAATTTTAGATATTGTAAGCTCTTTGACATGACCTGACCACATTAGGCCTGTGATTGTCTTCTACTTTAGTTAAGACCTAGTCGGCCTGAGATATCCGTAACGTCTGACACGGCAATTGACGAGCCTCTCGATCTCGAAAAAAAACCTCCCACTCGGCCGTGTCGCCGCCCTGGAGAACCGTGAGCGATTATCCAGGCCAAATCCGGTAGAAAGGGTCGTTGGTATTGGCTAGTTCTAATTGTAATACAGAGATGGATCTTCTAGGGACCTGGTGAGTCGAGTTCATATGCTAGTGTTCCCACTTTGCGAATAACACGGAAAAGTACCCACACGTTTGATAGGAGAGCTTCTTGTTTTCGTGCATAGAACCAGCGAGGCTATGTTTGTAGGGAGGCGTAGGAGGACGTAGTTATTTTTGCAGATATTCAGCGGCTTGAGAATCATTGCATGACAGGGGTTCTGATAGGTAATCGTAGCAGAACGTTCAGCGGTTAAAAACGCCATAGCGGCGCCACAGGTTTCGCCACAAATTGAGGTTGTGTTGGCGTTTTTAGGCGACAGTTGACGCAAAATACTGACACAATCCCCAGTCATTGCTGTTTTGCGCCTTTTGTCAATTAATTGAATTACCAATTCTGAGTTAACATAACTTCGACGCGTAATGTAAAATCAGGTAGTCTGAATGACACGTGCCGTTTGAAGACTGAAGAATTGATGCTGCAGTTTTGGCTTCATTACTGCCTTGCATGTGAGGCAACAATATGAATGCCTTGGGATTTATTCGGCAAACTTTTAAAGAGAAATTGAAGGTCCATGAGCATTACAAAGGTAAAGGATGTCCAGTATTCAGGTTAGTCAAGATGAAGTTTCTGTGTTCGACTATTCGTAATACTTTCTCTTTAGAATTATGGCTGACTGTTTCTAGCATGAATTTACCTTGAATGCTGTGACAGCTGTTGGCTTTTACAAACCTAGAGGTAGTCCATTATTTGTGCTTACTGGAGAAGGTTGCTTCCTGAAAGTATTCGAGGCCTCGACTTCGAAACTTGTAGCTGAATGCAAGATCTTCACTGCCCAGGCTATTCACGGCATCACAGTCTTAGATTCTGCTGGTCATGACAGCAGAATCAAAGCGGCGTTCTGGGGCGGAAGGTCGTACGTCCTTCTAGGTGTCGAGGAGCTAGAAGCTGTTGTGGCAGGTGATGTGAATTCCATCACCGCTTCTGAGAGCGTGGCCCCGGACTGGATCTTGGACTGCGCGGTTTCACCTTTTCAAGGCTTTACATCGTGTGTTTTTGTCACTGCTCATAGTGCTGCTTTGAATACTGTGCTGGATGGAAGTTCTCGAAGAACAACTCTGAAACTATTGCCATCCCCGTCACGGTCATTACTCTATTCCGCTCATGTCGTATGGACTTCTTCAGACTCGTTTATGGTCGCTGGCGGCACTGTGTTCGGCGAAATCGAGGTTATAGTGTGGCAGCAGATCAACGATGATGCTCTTGTTCATAGCCGTAAAACTGACAATTTTAGTGGCCATGAAGGTTCTGTCTTTGGAGTCCGAATATCGCCTGAAGTTACAGGCCAAGATGGAAGTCCTACCAGATATCTTGCAAGCTGCAGTGATGACCGAACTATCAGGGTATGGGATCTTTCCACATCTGTGAGCGAGAGACACTTCCCCAATTTAGGGCCGAAATCGAACACTGCGATTCGAGAGACTGGCTTTGGCGAAAATGGCTCTACTTCTACAAACCATGCTTCAGCAAAGAGATGCATAGCTGTCGTTATGGCTCATGCTTCCCGGATCTGGCGCGTGGATTTCATTGTTTGGAAGAGGACCTTAATAGACTCGAACATCAAGGTACATGTTCTGTCCTTCGGCGAAGACTCGACATGCCAGCAGTGGTCTATAGACTTCTTGAATAGGAGTAGTGAGCTGAAAGGCAGCACTAATCAAGGGACAGCAATGTCTAGCACTGGTCCGAGTCCAACACACCTCGCTGTTTTGACTCATCTCAAAACGTTTTCGTATCATAGCGGAAAGCACATTTGGTCTACAGCAGTCTCATATCTTAGTGAGACATCAAGACGCCTTGTGACAGGAGGTGCGGACGGTACAGTGGCTATTTATAATGTCTTTCTGGATGTGTCTGGCGAATCCTCGTCAGTTGAGGTGACGAAGCTTTCTGATCCTGGGGAAAGAATATCTCCACAACAAAACCTACCCTCTGTTAGTTGCAGCCGGGCTCTTAAAGATATTT
>Ga0335072_10006870_pt1 | contig 16611 bp, 9 predicted proteins | sample Lox_Sample_21_FD_206725 | JGI IMG/M metagenome (GOLD analysis project Ga0335072, IMG submission 206725) | Soil microbial communities from Loxahatchee National Wildlife Refuge, Florida, United States - Lox_Sample_2.1 | ecosystem: Environmental > Terrestrial > Soil > Wetlands | place: USA: Florida...
ATCGTGATGCCGCCGAAGACGGCCGCGTCGCCGAACCGGTCCATGGTCGAGTCGAGGAACGCGCCGTACTTGCCCGAGTCGCCCTTGATCCTGGCCAGCTGGCCGTCGAGCATGTCGGTGAAGACGAAGCACGTCGCGATGAACGCGCCAGGGAACAGCTCGCCGATCGGCAGCAGCCAGAGCGAGGCGGCGGAGACGCCGACGGTGCCGGCGACCGTGATCATGTTCGGAGTCACCGGGGTTCGCGCGAGGCCCTGGACAATCGGCTTGAACAGGCGCGCGAAGGCGGGACGGAGGAAGTTCAGCATGGCCGGTCAAGATCTTACTTGGGTCTTGTTTCCGCTCGCTGCGCTTGTCTGTCCCGCTTTGGCTTCATTACCTTCCGCGATCGTTGCGTATCAGGGTGCCCGTTACCCGCCGGTCACCTCATTGATTCCCTCTGGGGGTCTTGTGGTAACTCGCCCGGCAGGTTCACTCTGTGAACACGGCAGCTCATCGAGCGCGAGGAAGCGCGAGGAGGCGACGAGAGTGACTGGAACATCAGGCTCAGGAGGCGCGGGAGCGGTAGGCGCGGGCAGGGATTCGGGGGCCGGCGGCGCCGGCGGCGGAGCGGAGAACATCCGCAACGTCGTGCTTGTCGGCCATTCCGGGAGCGGGAAAACCACGCTGGCGGAGGCGCTGCTCTCCCATACCGGCGCCGTCACGCGGGCCGGGCGGGTCGAGGACGGCACCACCGCCAGCGACTTCGACGAGGTAGAACTGCGGCAGAAGCGATCGGTGAACCTGACGCTCCTGCCGTTTGTCGTTGACGGGGTCACCGTCAACCTGCTCGACACCCCGGGGTACGCGGATTTCACCGGAGACCTGCGGGCCGGGCTGCGGGCGGCCGACTGCGCGCTGTTCGTGGTGTCGGCCTGCGACGGGATCGACGGCGTGACGCGGCTGCTGTGGGAGGAGTGCGCGGCCGTGGGGATGCCGCGGGCAGTCGTCATCACCAAGATCGACCACGGCCGGGCGGACTTCGCGACCGTGCTGGCCGAGTGCCAGGACGCGTTCGGCGAGGGCGTGGCGCCGCTGTACCTGCCGACGGACGGCGGGGCGCCCGGCGTCAGCGGCCTGATCGGCCTGCTCTCGGAGACCCTGTACGAGTACTCGTCCGGCAAGCGCACGACCCGGGCGGTCACCCGCGGCAGCGACAAGGAGGCGATGGCGGCCGAGCGGGACGCGCTGATCGAGGGGATCATCACCGAGAGCGAGGACGAGACGCTCATGGAGCGCTACCTGTCCGGCGAGTCGGTCGACACCTCGGTGCTGATCTCGGACCTGGAGAAGGCGGTCGCGCGGGGCTCGTTCTACCCGGTGCTCGCGGTCGCCTCGCCGCTCGGGATCGGCCTGGCCGAGCTGCTCGAGGTGGTCACCCAGGGGCTGCCGTCGCCGCTCGAGCACCCGCTTCCGCCGGTGACGTCGGCCGTGGACGGCACGCCGGTCGCCGGGCTCTCGTGCGACCCGGACGGGCCGCTGCTGGCCGAGGTCGTCAAGACCACGTCCGACCCCTACGTGGGGCGCATCTCGCTGGTGCGGGTGTTCTCCGGCACGCTTTCGCCCGATGCGGTGGTGCACGTGTCCGGGCACGGGCGGGTTACCCGCGGCCACCCCGACCACGATGACGACGAGAAGATCGGCGCGCTGACGTCGCCGCTCGGCAAGGTGCAGCGGCCGCTGGCCTCGTGCTCGGCGGGCTCGGTGTGCGCGGTGGCGAAGCTGTCGACGGCGGAGACCGGCGACACGCTCTCGTCCAAGGAGCAGCCGCTGCTGATGGAGCCGTGGTCGATGCCGGAGCCGCTGCTGCCGGTCGCGTTCGTGGCCCGGTCGAAGGCGGACGACGACAAGCTCGCGACCGCGCTGGCGCGGCTGGTGGCCGAGGACCCGACCATGCGGCTTGAGATGAACGCGGAGACCCACCAGCTCGTGCTCTGGTCGATGGGCGAAGCCCACTCGGACGTGCTGCTCGACCGGCTGTCGTCCCGCTACGGGGTCGCGGTGGACACGGTGTCGCTGCGGGTGCCGCTGCGCGAGACCGTGGGCTGCTCGGCCCGCGGGCTCGGCCGGAACGTGAAGCAGACCGGCGGCCACGGCGAGTTCGGGATCTGCCATATCGAGGTCGAGCCGCTGCCTGCGGGCGCGACCGGGTTCGAGTTCGTGGACAAGATCGTCGGCGGGGTGGTGCCCAGGCAGTTCATCCCGTCGGTCGAGAAGGGCGTCCGGGCCCAGCTCGAGGCGGGCGTGCTGGCCGGGTACCCGATGACCGGCGTCCGGGTGACGTTGTTCGACGGCAAGGCGCACCCGGTCGACTCGTCCGACATGGCGTTCCAGAAGGCGGGGCGGGCGGCGCTGCGGGACGCGGCCGAGAAAGCGTCGCCGATGCTGCTCGAGCCGGTCGACGAGGTGTCGATCCTGGTGCCCGACGATTACGTCGGCGCGGTCATGTCGGACCTGTCGGGCCGCCGCGGGCGGGTCATCGGGACCGCGCCGGTGGGCATCGGCCGGACCCAGATCCGGGCCGAGGTGCCCGAGCTCGAGATCATGCGGTACTCGATCGACCTGCGGTCGGTCTCGCACGGGACCGGGTCGTTCACCCGGGGGTACCTGCGGCACGAGCCGCTGCCGTCGCATCTGTCGGCCAAGGTGGCGGCCGACTCGCGGCCGGACTAGCGGCTGATGGTCCCGCACCCCCGCAGTGCTGCGACGGCTGCGGGGGTGCGGGCGTCGGGGGTCGTGCTGCGCGCGCAGATGGCGAGACCTGGGTCATCCGCGCTCCCCGAGTTAATCTACGGCTTGAATTAACTCGTATTTTACGGAGCCGGCCACCGACCGCAAGGTGACAAACCGTGAATACCGAAGCGGATCTAGCCCGCCTCGCGGTCTCCCGTCCGCGCCTCGAGCGCTCCGTCGAGGAAGCGCTCCATCGGGAGCGTGGCGGCGCCGAGCGCCACCGCGTCCTGACCCAGGGTGCCGAGCTCGATCGAGGTCTGGGCGAACTGGTGGGTCAGCGAGTGCGCCCTGGCCGCCTCGCGGATGGCGGGCAGCAGCCGCTCGCCAAGCAGCAGCCCGGCCCAGCCGCCGAGGATGATGCGCTCGGGCCCGAACAGGTTCACCAGGTCGGCGATGCCAGCCCCGAGGTACAGCGCGGTCTCGTCGAGGATCTCGGCCGACCGCGCGTCGCCCGCGGCGACCAGCGCGGCCAGCGCCGACTCCTCGTCCTTGCCCGGCAGCGTGCGCCCGTACCGGTCCAGGATCGCCCCGGCCCCCACGTACGCCTCCAGGCAGCCGCGGGAGCCGCAGCGGCAGGATCGGCCGCCGACCTCGACCGTGGTGTGCCCCCACTCGACCGCGGCGGCGGTGCCGCCCCGGCCGGGGGAACCGTTGACGATGCTCGCGCCGAGGCCGGAGCCCATCAGGCAGACCACGACCTGGCGGGCGCCCCGGCCACCGCCGAACCACAGCTCGGCCTGTCCCATCGTCTTGGCGCCGTTGTCGATGTAGAGCGGGAAGTCGCCGGCCGGCCGCAGCAGCCGGCCGAGCGGCACCGCGTCCCAGCCGTAGGTCTGCGCGTAGACCAGGGTCTCCTCGCCCTCGTGCTCGACCACCCCGGGCACCCCGATGCCCGCGCCGAGCACCTCCGAGGGGGAGCACCCGCTGTCCGCGAGCACGCTCGCGAGGCCGGCGTTGACGCGGTCGACGACCACGTCGATGCCCTGCTGGTGCGCGTCGAGGTGATAGTCGGCGCTGGCCCGCATCGCCATCGTCATGTCGAACATCTCGACCCGGATGCGGGTCTCGCCGACGTCGACGCCGATGACCCGCCCGTAGTCGGGATCCATCTGCAGCAGCGCCCGGGGCCGCCCGCCGTCGGAGTCGACCGAGCCCGCCTCGGTGACGATGCCCTCGTCGATGAACTCCCTGACGACATTGCTGACAGAGGCGGTGCTCAGGCCGGTCGCGAAGCTCAGATCCTGCCTGCTGCACGGCTGCCCGATGAACAGCGACCACAGCAGAACAGAGCGGTTGTCCCTGCGCAAATCCCGGACGGTCGACCGTTTACGTTCCGCCACGGTCCCGTCACCCCCCAATTTTCTTTTTATCGTTCTTAGAACAAGTACGCAGTGTAATCGGCTTCCGCGAGCGCAATTTCCGGCAGGGCCTTGCCAGATCCCGCATACGGAGTAAGGATCCGAGTTAGTTCAAGCCTTAGACGAAGTCGAGGAGGATCACATGGCCGATGAGGGACATGTTATTAGGGGTCGAAGGCGCCGCGGGTCACGATTGCGGTCGGCCTGCACGGCGCTGCTGCTTGCGGCCGGGTGCCTGACCGCCGTGGTGGTGTCCGCGCTGGTCGTCGCGCCGGTAGCGGCCCAGGCGGGGACCGCGCCGGCCCCGCCGGCGGGCTGGTCGACGGTGTTCAGCGACAACTTCGCGGGGGCGGCCGGGTCGGCCCCGTCGGCGGCGAACTGGTTCTACGACATCGGCACCGGCTACGGAACCGGCGAGGTCGAGAACACCACCAACTCGACCAGCAACGTCTACCTCGACGGCAACGGCGACCTGGTGCTGAAGGCGATCGACAACGGCGGCACCTGGACGTCCGGGCGGATCGAGAGCACCAGGGACGACTTCCAGGCGCCGGCCGGCGGCGAGCTGGAGATGACCGCGTCGATCGAGCAGCCCAACCCGGCCAACGGGCTCGGCTACTGGCCCGCGTTCTGGGCGCTCGGCTCGCCGATGCGCACCGGCGGCGGCTGGCCGCAGTCCGGTGAGCTCGACATGATGGAGGACGTCAACGGGCTCAACGAGGCCTCGCAGACCCTGCACGACTCGGCCAACAGCCCCGGGCACGCGCTCATCGCCTGCCCGACGACGGGCTGCCAGACCGGCTACAACACCTACTCGGTGATCATCAACCGGACCAACACCAGCGCCGAGACCCTGGAGTACGTGATGGACGGGGTGGTGGAGTCCACCATCACCGAGGCGTCGGTCGGCACGGCGGCCTGGCAGGCGGCCATCGACCACGGCTTCTTCATCATCTTCGACCTGGCCATGGGCGGCAACTACCCGAACGGGGAGTGCAACTGCACCACCCCGACCTCGGCCACCACCTCCGGCGCGTCGATGAGCGTGCAGTACGTCGCGGTCTACGAGGAGGGCGGCAACTCCACCCCGACCGGGACCGCCACCGCGACCGGGCAGGTCACCGGCGACGGCGGGCTGTGCCTGGCGAACAAGGGCGCCCTGAACACCGCGAGCAACCCGATCATCGCCGACAGCTGCGACGGCGACGCCGGCCAGCAGTGGTCGCCGTACACCGACGGAACCGTGCGGACGCAGGGCGGCTGCCTGGACGTGGTGTCGGCCGGGACGACGGCCGGGACCACCATCGACTGGTATCCCTGTAACGCCTCCAACGCCCAGAACTGGACCCACGAGTCCAACGGGGAGCTGGTGAACCCGAACTCGGGGCTGTGCCTGACCGACCCCGGCGGTAATCCGAGCGCGCAGCTCGAACTCGAGGCCTGCACCGACTCGGCCGCCCAGATCTGGAACCTGCCGACCGGCGGCTCCTCGGGCAACACGGTCACGGTCGGCAACCCCGGCAGTCAGACGTCCACCGTCGGCACGCCCGCCAGCCTGCAGATCGGCGCGACCGACTCGGCCTCGGGCCAGACGCTGAGCTACAGCGCCAGCGGCCTGCCCGCCGGGCTGTCGATCAACTCCTCGACCGGGCTGATCTCCGGCACCCCGACCACCGCGGGGACGTCCAATGTCACCGTGACCGCGACCGATACCACCGGCGCGAGCGGCAACGCCGCGTTCAGCTGGACGGTCAGTTCCGGTGGCAGCGGCGGATCCGGCAGCGTGGATATCTCGGCCGGCGGACCGGCCTCGGCGCCGTTCGCGGCCGACGAGGACTACTCCGGCGGCGCGACCGCGGCCACCACCAACGCGATCAGCACCACCGGTATCACCAACCCCGCGCCGCAGTCGGTCTACCAGCACAACCGCTACGGCAACTTCACCTACACGATCCCGGGCTTCACGGCCGGGTCCAGCTATAACGTCCGGCTGGACTTCGCCGAGGAGTACTGGACCGCGGCCGGAGACCGGACCTTCAACGTCCTCATCAACGGCACCCAGGTGCTGACCAACTTCGACATCTTCGCCACCGCGGGCGGGGAGTTCAAGGCGGTCGCCGAGTCGTTCACTGCCACGGCGGGCAGCAGCGGGACGATCACCATCCAGTTCGTCACGGTCAAGGACAACGCCCAGGTCAACGGCATCGAGATCTCGCCGAGCAGCGGCGGCAGCGGACCGGGAACCGGCGGGGTTGACATCTCGGCCGGCGGCCCGGCGGCGGCGCCGTTCGTGGCCGACGAGGACTACTCCGGCGGCAACACCGTGGGCGTCACCAACGCGATCAGCACCACCGGGGTGACCAACCCGGCCCCGCAGTCCGTCTACCAGCACAACCGGTACGGCAACTTCACCTACACCATCCCCGGCCTGACCGCCGGCGCCAGCTACACGGTGCAACTCGACTTCGCCGAGGAGTACTGGACGGCGGCCGGGGATCGTCTCTTCAACGTCCTCATCAACGGCAACCAGGTACTGACCAACTTCGATATCTTCGCCACCGCCGGCGGAGAGTACAAGGCGGTGGACGAGCCGTTCACCGCGACGGCCAGCAGCGCCGGCACGATCACCATCCAGTTCGTCAGCGTCAAGGACAACGCCCAAGTCAACGGCATCCAGATCACGCCGGCCTGAGCGGCTGATCAGCGTGGCCGGCTGATCAGCTGATCAGCCGGCCACCCCCCGTCGCCGCGGTCGGCCAGAAGAATTACTGCGAATGCCCCTAACCCGGGGCGCCGCTCGAGCGTCTCCATAGCCGAAGAAGGCACTGCGGCGCTAGGGGACCTCATGAACACATCGTTGCGCGCGTCTCGGGTTTGGCTCGTGTCCGGCGCCGTGCTGGCCGCGGTCGCGCTGACCGCCTGCGGGGCGACCAGCCCGGGGGCCGGCGGCGCGGCCGGATCGCCGGCCACGTCGGCCAGCGGGCCGGCCGCATCGGGCGGTGCGAGCTCCGCCCCGGCGTCGGCGGCCGGCGGCGGGGCGCCCGCCGCGGCGGCCTCGCCGACCACGTCGGCCGCCGCCTCGACCGTGACCGTGCCGTCCGGCGGCCCGGTCCCGATCGGGTTCGCGGCGCGGTCGGTCACGTTCGTCTCGACCGAGGAGGCGTTCGTCCTCGGCACCGCCCCGTGCGCGAAGGCGCCCTGCACGTCAATCCTGCGCACCCTGAACCGGGGTGCCAGCTGGCGCGGGCTGCCGGCGCCGGTGGTGCCGCTGGCGGCCCCGTTCGAGACGACCGGGGCGGCCGTGTGGGGAATCCGGTTCGCCAACCCGTCGGACGGGTTCGTGTTCGGCAACGGACTGTGGGAGACGACCGACGGCGGCGAGCGGTGGACCGCGGCCGCCTCCCCCGGCGGCTCGATCGAGTCCCTTGAGGTGATCGACGGCCAGGTCCTGGCGATCGCCGCCGCCTGCACCGCCAACGGCGGATGCGGGCAGACCGGCACCCTGGAGCGCCGCCCGCTGGCCGGGGGCGCCTGGCAGACGGTCGCGCAGGTGTCCGTTGCCGGTGCCATCGCCACCCAGGCACGGGTGGCGGCGGTGCTCGCGGGCGACGCCGTGATCGTCACCGGCAACGGCGGCGTCAGCACCGTCGACCACTCCGGGCCGTGCAGCACGGCCTCGATCGAGGCGCCCGTCGCGATCGCGGTCACCGGCCCGAACGGCCTGGCGGTGCTGTGCGGCGGGAACGGCGCCGCCGGGAGCGTCGACAAGACCGTGTACGTCAGCGATGACCTCGGCGCGCACTGGACGGATGCTGGGTCTCCCGCGCGCGGCGGCGACCCGGAGGGGCTGTCCGCCGGGTCGACGTCACAGCTGGTGGTGGCGGCGGCGAGCGGGGCGAGCATGCTCTACTACTCGGCTGACGGCGGCGCGCAGTGGACCACCGCCTACGGCGAGGGCGACGGCGGCCTCGGCTTCAACGACCTCGGCTTCACCACCCCCGCCGACGGCGTGGTCGTCTACGGGCCGGCCCAGTCCGACGACAACGCCGAGAGCCGTCCCGGCAGGCTGCTGCTCACCAGCAACGGCGGCGCCAGCTGGCAGCCGGTTTCGTTCTAGCGCCGGCTACGTCGGCCAGGCGTCCGCGATCAGCTTGCGGGCGTCCGCCACGAGCTGCGGCAGCACCCGGGTGCGGCCGATGACCGGCATGAAGTTGGTGTCGCCGCCCCACCGGGGCACCACGTGCTGGTGCAGGTGGGCGGCGATCCCGGCGCCGGCCACGGTGCCGAGGTTCATCCCCAGGTTGAACCCGTGCGGGCCGGACGCCGACCGCAGGGCGGCGATCGTCCGCTTGGTGTAGTCACTGAACTCGGCCGTCTCGGCGCCGGTCAGGTCGGTGTAGTCGGCCAGGTGCCGGAACGGGCAGATGAGCACGTGGCCGCTGTTGTACGGGTAGAGGTTCATGACCGCGTAGACCAGTTCGCCGCGCGCGACGATCAGGCCCTCCTCGTCCGTCAGCGTCGGCGCGATGCAGAACGGGCAGTCCTCGTGGTCGCCCGGGCCGGTCGGCTTGCCCCCGCCCTGGATGTAGGCGAGCCGGTGCGGGGTCCACAGGCGGCCGAACGCGTCGGGCACGCCCGCGCCCGGCAGCGCCGCGTCGGGCATATCCGCATGAGGCTGGGCCGGTGAAGCGGGCTCAGCCGAGGGCGACGGCTCAGGTGACGGAACGGACGACACGATCCTGATGCTATCGGCACCCCTGGGGAGAGCTTGCGCTAGCGTCGCCCGGCGGTGCGCTCGAGCGCTGGCCCGAGCGTCGTCAGGTCGGTCTTGGCCGACCGGCACTTCCTGGCCGAGGCCCGGCACGCATTCCTCATCCGCCGTCCGGAGAAGATCGCGGCGTCCTTCTACGCGCTGGCTCCGGACATGAGCGTCAACACGATCGGGCTGGAGATCATGTGCGAGTTGCAGGCCGCCGTCGGCGACGCCGGGGGAAACCCTTCCGTCGTCATCGATCCGCCCGCTGGTACGCGGATGTCAGGGCCAGCTCCGGCCTCGGGCCTCAGGAGCGCGTGTACCCGCACGGTTGAGAACTCCGCCGAACTGGCGCGGTTCGCCGCCCATCACCGTCCGTTCTACGAGCGGCTTTACGCGCAGCGGCTGGACGTGACGCCCTGGGAGCACGGGACGGGCCCGTGACCGGCCCGCGCCCCGGGCCGGGGCGCGGGCCGATCTCGCCCGGTCTAGCGCCGGATCCGGCCCGCGAGGTCGAGCAGGTCGTCGAGGATGCGGTCGATCGCGGTGACGGTCATCGTGAGGTGCCCGGCGCCCGGCTCCAGGTGGGGGCGGGAGCCGGGGATGCGCGCGGCGAGCCACTGGCCGTGCGCGAGCGGGACCATCATGTCCTGGTCGCCCTGCCAGATCGCGACCGGCGCGGCGAACGCGTCCAGGCTGAATCCCCAGTCGGCGGCGAACGCGAGGTCGTCGTCGCGCCAGCCCGCTATCCCCTCCCTGAGGGCGCCGCGCATGCTCCGCGCGAGATCGTCGGCGAACGCTCCGTTGATCACGCCGGCGTCGGCCCCGGAGATCAGGCCGCCGAGGGACGCGACGATCTGCTCGCCCTCAATCGAGCCGAGCGTGGCCGCCGCCTTCTCGAGGAACGGCGTCAGGGCATCGGCGCCGCGCACGGCGAGGGTGAACTCCTCGACGTTCTCCGGTCCCATGCCGGCCAGGAAGTCGAGGCCCTCGACGCCGTAGGGGGCGACGCCGGCCACCGAGGCGGCCGCCGCGCAGCGGCCCGGAAGCAGCGCGGCGCAGGCGAGCGAGTGCGGTCCGCCACCGGAGAAGCCGATCGACACGAACTGATCGGCCCCGAGCGCGTCCAGAACCTGGGCCACGTCGCCCGCGACGTCGGCGACCCGACGGCCGGGTCTCGGCGTGGACCCCTCGTAGCCGGGCCTGGCGGCCATTACGACCCGCAGCCCGAGCTCCTCGGCCGCGCCGACGATCTTTCCATTGGGCACCAGTCCGCTCGGCGTCCCCTCGTGCACCACGAGGGGGAATCCGTCGTCAGCGCCGACCGTCAGCGCGTCGATATCGCGGCCGTCGGCGAGGGGAACCAACCGTCGTTGAGTCTGCATGCCCCCAAGCCTAGTGGGGGTCGCGGCGGTCGCCGATGCGGCTGATTGGGTGATTGGCGTGGTTCGCGGGACGGCCGTGGCGGATGCCGGCGAGCCAGCCTGGGCGGGAGCCGTGATCGTGTGCGGTTAGGGCCGCGATTTCCGGCCGTGGGCCTTAGCGTGTGTCGTTGGGGGCAGCCCGCGACCTGAATGGCACACGTTGTCCGCTTTGCGCTCCAGGCTTGGTGTGCGTGGTGACGATGGGGACGATGTGTCGGTTCCGCCCCCGACCGAGGGGCGGGGTTGGTAGGCCGGCGGTTGGCGGGGCGGGAGTTGGCCGGTGGGGTTGCTGGGACGAGGTTGCCGGGGCGGGGTTGGTGCGGCGGGGTTGGTGCGGCGGGGTTGGTGCGGCGGGGTTGGTGCGGCGGGGTTGGTGCGGCGGGGTTGGTGCGGCGGGTTGGTGGGCCGGGGGCTGGCGGGGCCGGAGCTGGTTGGTGGGGTGGGTGGTTATTGGCCGGGGTTGGCGTAGACGCGGGCGGGGTGGACGAAGACGGCGGTGCGGCGCTCGTTGCGCATGACCTGGTCGTAGGTGGCGAAGTCGTCGTGGGTGCCGCCGGCGGCGGTGAAGATCTCGCGCAGCAGCAGGCGCAGGCGCTCGGGGTCGACGCTCGGCTCCGGGTCGTCCGGGCCGATCAGGTCGACCGCGCCCTCGGCCGCCGCCCACTGCCAGCCGGAGCGGATCACCACGTTGGCGTAGGGGCGCTCGCGCAGGTAGGCCAGCTTGCGGGTGCCGCCCCTGATCACCATGCCGACGACGGTCTCGCCGGTGACCGGGTGCGGCAGCACCCCCGCGTTGACGACGGACGAGGAGATCGTCCCGTCCGTCCGGGTGACGGAGACCACGACCAGCCCGTGGTCCCCCGCGACTAGCCGTCTGAAGTCCTCGATGTTCGCCATGACCACCATTCAACTCCCTCGCCGGCCGGGGCGCGCGGGACCCCGGCCGACGTGACGATCAGGGGCGGCCGGAGCGGCGGTCGGCGGGAGCCTCGTTGGCGGGCTTGCCCGCGTCGTTGAGCAGGCCGGCCCGGCGCAGGGCCTCGGCCATCGCCGGGTTGGTGGGGGGCGGCGGGGTGCGGCGGTCGCCGGAGCCCGAGCCCCGCCGGTCCGCGCCCGGGCCGGAGCCGCCGCCGCTCCGGTTGCCGCCGCCGGCGCCCGCGCCGCGGCGATCGGGGCCGGCCCCGTGGCGGTTGCCGCCGGAGCCGGGCGCGCCGCGCCGGTCGTCGGCGCCGCCGCCCCTGCGGTCGGCCGGGCCGCCGGCGCCGCCGTCGCGACGGTCGGCGGCCGGCCCGGACGCGCTGCCGCGCTGGCCCGCGCCGGAACGGCCCGAACGGTCAGAGCCCGGCCCGTTTCCGCCGGGGCCGCCCGGACGGTCGGAACCGGGGCCGTTGCGGCGGCCGGAGCCACCGGGGCCGCCGGAGCCGGCCGAGCCACCGGGGCCGGCCGAGCCACTGGGGCCGGCCGAGCCACCGGGGCCGCCGCGGCCACCGTGACCGCCGCGGCCGGCGGCACCGCCACGGGCGCCGGGGCCGCCTCGGCCGGAGCGGCGGTCGTTGCCTGGGCCGCCGCGGTTGTCGTCACCGGTGGTCGCGCCCGCGGGAACGGCGCCGTCGGCGGCGGGGTCGGCGGCGGCGCGGCCGGCCGGGGCTGCCCCGTCAGCCGGAGTCGTTGCCTGCGGGGTGGGACCAGGGACCGTTCGGGATGATGATGGTGATTTTGACTTGGAGTTCGGGCGGGGTCCGCGGGGCTGCCTGGGGTTGGGCTGGGCGCCGTCGGCCGGGTCTTCGGTCCGCATCGTGAGCGAGATGCGGTGCCGGGGGATGTCCACGCTGAGGACCTTGACCTGGACGACGTCGCCGGACTTGACCACGTCGTGCGGGTCGGCGACGAAGTTCCTGGACAGGGCGGAGACGTGCACCAGGCCGTCCTGGTGGACGCCGATGTCGACGAACGCGCCGAACGCGGCGACGTTGGTGACGACGCCCTCGAGGACCATGCCCGGCTCGAGGTCGCCGAGGGTGTGCACGCCGTCGGCGAAGGTGGCGGTCTGGAACTCGGGGCGCGGGTCGCGGCCGGGCTTCTCGAGCTCCTTGAGGATGTCGGTGACGGTGGGGAGGCCGAACGCGTCGTCGGTGAACTCGGCCGGCTTGAGGCCGCGCAGCGTCTTGGTGTCGCCGATCAGCGCGGTCACGTCCTCGCTGGTCTTCTCGAGGATGCGGCGGACCACCGGGTACGCCTCCGGGTGCACGCCGGAGGAGTCGAGCGGGTTGTCGCCGCCGCGGATCCGCAGGAAGCCCGCGCACTGCTCGAACGCCTTGGGACCGAGCCGTGGCACGTCCCGCAGGTGCTCGCGGGTGGGGAACGCGCCGGCGGCGTCGCGGTGCGCGACGATCGCGCCGGCCAGGCCGTCGGTGATGCCGGAGACCCGGGCAAGCAGCGGCCTGCTGGCGGTGTTGACGTCCACCCCGACCGCGTTCACCGCGTCCTCGACGACGGCGTCGAGCGAGCGCTCGAGCTTGCTGCCGGTGACGTCGTGCTGGTACTGGCCGACGCCGATCGACTTCGGGTCGATCTTGACCAGCTCGGCGAGCGGGTCCTGGAGCCGCCGGGCGATGGAGACCGCGCCGCGCAGCGAGACGTCCATCTCGGGCAGCTCGGCGCTGGCGTAGGCGCTGGCGGAGTAGACCGAGGCGCCCGCCTCGGACACCACGATCTTGGTCAGGCCGAGCTCGGGGTTGGCCTTGATCAGGTCGATCGCGAGCTTGTCGGTCTCGCGCGAGGCGGTGCCGTTGCCGATCGCGATCAGCTCGACGTGGTGCTCGGCCGCCAGCGTCTTCAGGATGCGCAGCGACTCGTCCCACTTGTTCTGGGGGACGTGCGGGTAGATCGTGTGGGTCGCGACCGGCTTGCCGGTCTGGTCGACGACCGCGACCTTGACGCCGGTGCGGAATCCCGGGTCGAGTCCCATCGTCGCGCGCTGGCCGGCCGGGGCGGCCAGCAGCAGGTCCCGCAGGTTGGCGGCGAACACGTCGACCGCCTCCGCCTCGGCGCTCTGCCACAGCCGCATCCGCAGGTCGATGCCGAGGTGGACGAGGATGCGGGTGCGCCAGGCCCAGCGGACGGTGTCGGTCAGCCACTTGTCGGCCGGCCAGCCGTGGTCCATGATGCCGAAGCGCTCGGCGATCGGCTGCTCGTAGGAGGCGGACAGGTGAGTGCCGGCGATCGCGTCGAAGCCCTCGTCGTTCGGGTTGAGGGTGAGGTCGAGGATCTCCTCCTTCTCGGCCCGGAACATCGCCAGCACCCGGTGCGCCTTGAGCCGGCCGAACGGCTCGGCGAAGTCGAAGTAGTCGCTGTACTTCTTGCCCTCCTCGGCCTTGCCCTCGCGGACCTTGGCGATCAGGCTGCCCTGGGCCCACATCCGCTCGCGGAGGGTGCCGATCAGGTCGGCGTCCTCGGCGAAGCGCTCGACCAGGATCGCCCGGGCGCCGTCGAGGGCGGCGGCGACGTCGGGCACGTTCTCGCTCAGGTACGCCTCGGCCGCCTCCCTTGGCTCGGTCGCGGGCGTGTCGAGCAGCAGGTCGGCCAGCGGCTCGAGGCCGTTCTCGCGCGCGATCTGGGCCTTGGTCCTGCGCTTGGGCTTGTAGGGGAGGTAGAGGTCCTCCAGCCTGGCCTTGGTGTCGGCGGCCGCGATCTGCGCCCGCAGCTCGTCGGTGAGCTTGCCCTGCTCGTCGACGCTGGCGAGGATCGCGGTCCGCCGCTCCTCGAGCTCGCGCAGGTAGCGGAGGCGCTCGTCGAGCGTTCGCAGCTGCGCGTCGTCGAGCGTGCCGGTCGCCTCCTTGCGGTAGCGGGCGATGAACGGGACGGTGGCCCCGCCGTCGAGAAGGTCCACCGCGGCGCTGACCTGGTGGTCGCGCACGCCGAGTTCCGCGGCGATCTTCGCCACGATCGACCCGGTTGAGCCGGCGGTGGTCTCGGTGATCTGCGTGGTCACGTTCTGGTGCAGCCTTCCTGCCATGCGATGTCTGCCGCTGAGCCTATCCGGCCCGGGTCCCGTCAGGGGCGGTCCGTCCTCGTTCCCGGCCGGGTCGGGCCGGGGCCGGGTTAATTCTGTGGGATCGGACGAGGGCGCTGAGTAAAGTTTGGCCATGACCGATGCCGACCAGCGCCCGCGCCCCGCCGCCGTCCCCGGCAAGCCCGTGCTCGACGGGCTTGAGGCGGTATGGAGCGCCCGCTGGGAGGCCGATCAGGTCTACGCGTTCGACCGGACGCGGCCGCGGTCCGAGGTCTTCTCGATCGACACCCCGCCGCCCACCGTGTCCGGGTCGCTGCACGTCGGGCACGCGTTCTCCTATACGCACACCGACATCGTCGCCCGCTACCGGCGGATGACCGGGCGGTCGGTGTTCTACCCGATCGGCTGGGACGACAACGGGCTGCCGACCGAGCGCCGGGTGCAGAACGTCTACGGGGTGCGGGGGGACGCCTCGCTGCCGTATGACCCGGCGTTCGCGGCGTCGATCGCGGCGTCGATCGCGCCGTCGATCCCGGCGCCGGGGAAGCCGGGCAAGGCCGAGGTGCCGGTGTCGCGGCGGAACTTCATCGAGCTGTGCGAGCGGCTGACCGCGACCGACGAGCGGGTCTTCGAGGAGATGTGGCGGCGGATCGGGCTCTCGGTCGACTGGTCGCTGCTCTACACGACGATCAGCGATGCCTCGCGGCGGGTTTCGCAGCGGGCGTTCCTGCGCAACCTTGCGCGGGGGGAGGCGTACCGGGCGGAGGCGCCGACGCTGTGGGACGTCACCTTCCAGACCGCGGTGGCGCAGGCGGAGCTGGAGGACCGCGAGGTCGCCGGGGCGTTCCACCGGATCTCGTTTCATTCCCCGACCGGGCCGGTGTGGATCGAGACCACCCGGCCGGAGCTGCTGCCGGCCTGCGTGGCGCTGGTCGCGCACCCGGACGACGCGCGGTACCGCGGTTTGTTCGGGTCGTTTGCTCGGACGCCGGTGTTCGGGGTGCCGGTGCCGGTGCTCGCGCACCCGCTGGCCGAGCCGGACAAGGGGTCGGGGATCGCGATGGTGTGCACGTTCGGCGACCTGACCGACGTGACCTGGTGGCGCGAGCTCGACCTGCCGCTGCGCTCGATCATCGGGCGCAATGGCCGGCTGCTGGCCTCGCCGCCGTCCGGCGTCCCGGCCGCGTTGTACGCGGAGCTCGCGGGCAAGACGGTGTTCTCGGCCCGGGCGCGGATGGTCGAGCTGCTGTCGGCGAACGGCGACCTGGACGGTGAGCCGCGGCCGGTGACCCGGCCGGTCAAGTTCTACGAGCGCGGCGACCGGCCGCTGGAGATCGTCACCTCGGGGCAGTGGTACATCAGGAACGGCGGACGCGACGCTCTCGTCCGGGCGCGGCTGATCGAGGCCGGGCGAGCGCTGACCTGGCACCCGGAGCACATGCGGGTGCGCTACGAGAACTGGGTGGCCGGGCTCGCGGGCGACTGGCTGATCTCGCGGCAGCGGTTCTTCGGTGTGCCGTTCCCGGTCTGGTACCCGGTGGACGCCTCGGGGTCGCCGGACTACGCGTCGCCGATCGTGCCCGCCGAGTCGGCGCTGCCGGTGGACCCCTCGTCCGAGGCCGCGCCCGGGTACGCCGAGTCGCAGCGCGGGGAGCCGGGCGGGTTCATCGCCGATCCGGACGTGATGGACACGTGGGCCACGTCGTCGCTGACGCCGCTGATCACCGCCCGCTGGGGCACCGACGACGACCTGTTCGCGCGGGTGTTCCCGATGAGTCTGCGGGCGCAGTCGCACGAGATCATCAGGACCTGGCTGTTCTCGACCGTGGTGCGGTCGGAGCTGGAGTTCGGGGCGCTGCCGTTCGCCGACGTCGCGATCTCGGGCTGGATCCTGGACCCGGACCGGAAGAAGATGTCCAAGTCCAAGGGGAACGTGGTCACCCCGATCGACCTGCTCGACCAGTACGGCTCGGACGCGGTCCGGTACTGGTCGGCGAGCGGCCGGTACGGGGTGGACACCACGTTCGACCTCGGGCAGCTCAAGGTCGGGCGGCGGCTGGCGGTCAAGATCCTCAACGCGTCGAAGTTCGCGCTGTCGCTTGAGGGGGCGGCCGGGCCGGTCACGGCGGCGGTCGACCGGTCGATGCTGGCCGCGCTTGACGACGTGGTGCGGTCGTCGACGGCGGCGCTCGACTCGTACGACCACGCCGGGGCGCTCGAGGCGACCGAGCGGTTCTTCTGGATGTTCTGCGACGACTACCTGGAGCTGGTGAAGGCCCGCGCGTACGGTTC
>Ga0335072_10006871_pt1 | contig 16611 bp, 12 predicted proteins | sample Lox_Sample_21_FD_206725 | JGI IMG/M metagenome (GOLD analysis project Ga0335072, IMG submission 206725) | Soil microbial communities from Loxahatchee National Wildlife Refuge, Florida, United States - Lox_Sample_2.1 | ecosystem: Environmental > Terrestrial > Soil > Wetlands | place: USA...
AGCAGCAGGAAAGGCTGTTCGTTCTGATCGCGCAGCAGGTGCAGGGCGAGCTCGGGAACCTCGTAGCTCTCCCAGTGGCTGTTGTCGTAGATCATCAGCGGGCGCCGGGACCGGTAGTCGATGAGCCGGTCCGCATCGAACCGCGCCACCGTCTCGTGGGGGAGAGTGCTCAGCAGGTGCTCGGCGAGCACGCGGCCGGCGTTGCCTGCGTCGATGAAACCCTCGAGGTAGTGCAACATCGGCGCATCCGCGATATCGGGCGCGGCGGGACCGAGTTCGTAGAGTTCCTCCGGGTTCCGCTGCATCTCTACAGTCTCGCACGGGCGGACGCCTGTGCCGACCACGGCGACGTCAAGCTCCCGGACGGAGAGCCCGCTGCCCGGACGTGGTTACATTCTCGTAAACGCCGAAATTATTCCGTTACTTTGTTATGTCTCCGGGGTCAATCCAGGGCGCTAACGTGACCACGTGGAGGAGATCGACCGCAAGATCGTGTCGTTGCTGGCCCGCAACGGCCGGATGAGCTTCACCGAGCTGGCCCGGCAGGCCGGGCTCTCGGTGTCTGCGGTGCACCAGCGGGTGCGCAGGCTCGAGCAGGACGGCGTGATCAAGGGCTACGCCGCGATGTTCAACCCGGAGGACGTCGGGCTGCCGCTGACCGCTTTCGTGTCGGTCAAGCCGTTCGACGCCGCAGCCCCGGACGACCTGCCGCAGCGGCTGGAGCACCTGGCGGCGATCGAGGCCTGCCACAGCGTCGCGGGAGACGAGAATTACATCCTCAAGGTGCGAGTCTCCTCACCGACCGCCCTGGAGGACCTGCTGTACCAGATCCGCACCCTGGGCGGGGTCTCGACCCGGACCACCGTGGTCCTCAGCACCCCCTACGAGAACCGCCCGCCCGACTTCTGAGCCCGGCGGGCGCCGCTTAACCCCGCTTCGCGGCCAGGCCGTCGAGCGTGACCGACAGCAGCAGCTCGGTCCGGTCCGGGTCGCGCTCCGAGCTCACCGCGACCCCGTGGATCAGCCGCATCACGTCCATGGCCGTGACGTCGGAACGGATGACCCCGGCCCGCTGCGCGCTCGCCAGCAGTCGCTCGGTGGTCTCGCGCATGGTCATCCAGCACGACGTGATCAGCTCGGACTCGACCCCGACCGCATCGATCAGCGCGCGTGACAGGCCGCGCTTGGTCACCAGGTACCCGGCGAGGGCGCGGATCCAGGCGGCGAAGGCCTGGTCGGGCGAGTCGGTCGCCAGCAGCGCGTCGCCTTGCTCGCAGACGGTACGGACCTGGGTGCGGAACACGGCCGCCTGCAGGTCCAGCCGACCCGGGAAGTGGCGGTAGAGCGTGCCGATGCCGACCCCGGCCCGCCGGGCGATGTCCTCCAGCGGCGCGTCAGCGCCCTTTTCCGCGAACGCCTGGGTGGCCGCGGAGATCAGCCGGGCACGGTTCTGCCGCGCGTCGGCCCGCAGCTGCTCGGCCGGCCGCTGTTCGGCCGGCCCTTGCTCGGTCGGCCGAGCTGGTTCCTGGTCAGGTGGTCTGGTCATCGTCCCGGGCGTAAATAGGATTGCAAAGCGGAGGCTGCCTCCGTATAGTAACCGGAGAAGACCTCCGCTTCATTCCTGATCGTACCGCCCGGCCAGCGGCGTGTCAGCCACCAGAGGTCCGGAGAACGTTCGCAGGGATCCCGCGCCGGGGACCGCCCGGGATCCAGATCGCCATGGAGGCATCTTGTCTTCTTCGCGTACCCGTGCCGCGCGCGCCGATGAGGCCAGCCCCTCGAGCCGGGCAGGCGTGGCCCTGGTCATCATGCTCAGCGCCCAGCTCATGATCATCCTGGACGCGACGGTAGTGAACATCGCGCTGCCGCACATCCTGACCAGCCTGAATTTCTCCCGGACGAGCCTGTCCTGGGTGATGAACGGCTACACGCTGACGTTCGGCGGGCTGCTGCTGCTCGGCGGCCGGGCCGGCGACATCCTGGGCCGGCGCCGCGTCTTCCTGGCCGGCATCGGCCTGTTCACGCTCGCCTCGCTGGCGGGCGGCCTGTCGACCTCGGCCGGCATGCTGCTGGCCGCCCGGGCCGTGCAGGGCGCGGGTGGCGCGCTGGCCGCGCCGGCCGTGCTCGCCCTCATCGTGAGCGGTTTCCCCGAGGGCCGGGAGCGGACCCGCGCGCTCGGCATCTATATGGGCGTGATCACCGGCGGCTCCTCGCTGGGCCTGGTCCTCGGGGGCGTGATCACCGAATGGCTGTCCTGGCGCTGGGTCCTGTTCATCAACGTGCCGATCGGGATCGCAGTGGTGGCGATCGCGCCGCTGTTCGTGGCCGAGACCCAGCGTCAGGCCGGCCGCTTCGACCTGGCCGGCGCCGTGACGTCCACCCTGGGCGTGGCCTCCCTGGTCTACGGATTCGTCCGGGCCGCGGCCAGCGGCTGGGATGATCAACTGGCGCTGGCCGCGTTCGGCGCCGCCGCCGTCCTGCTCGCCGCCTTCCTGGCCATCGAGACCCGGGCCCGCCAGCCGATCACTCCGCTGCGGCTGTTCGCCGATGGGAGCCGGTCAGGCTCCTTCGCCGCCCGGCTGCTGCTGATCGCGGGGATGTTCGGGGTGTTCTACTTCCTCACCCAGTTCCTGCAGCAGGTCATGGGGTTCAGCCCGCTGCGCGCGGGGGTGGCCTTCCTGCCGCTGACCGCGGCGCTGTTCGGGATGTCGCGCACGGCGCCCCGGCTGATGCCGAGGCTCGGCGCCAAGCCGCTGATGATCGCCGGGCTGTTGCCGGCCATCGCGTCGCTGGCCTGGCTGTCGCGCGTCTCCCCGGCGACCGGCTACTGGTCCGGGGTGTTCGGTCCGATGGTGCTGCTCGGTATCGGCATGGGGCTGGTGTTCGTGCCGCTGACCACGGCGTCGCTGGCCGGCGTCGCGCCGGCCGACTCCGGGGCCGCCTCCAGCATGGTGAACGTGATGCAGCAGGTCGGCGGCTCCCTCGGCCTCGCCGTCCTGGTCGCCGTCTTCGGCACCGCGAGCCGGAACGCGCAGCAGCACCCGCGGCTGGGCCTGACCGCGGCCGCCCAGGCCCAGCATGTGCTCGCGCACGGGATGGCGACGGCCTTCGGCCTCGCCGCGATCCTCAACGTGTGCGCGCTGCTGGTGATCGTGGTCTTCATCCGCACCAGGAGACTCCTGCCGCGGAACGTCGAAGTCCGCGAGGAGGAACCCGCGGTCGCGTCCTAGAGCAGTCGGAGCCACCCCGCTGCGACCACAGCAGCGGCGACAGTCACACCAGCAGCAACCCGCACTGCCGCCAGCCCACCCGCGCATCCGCGAACACCGGCCGCGGGGGCGGGCGACCGGCTCGACGGCGCTAGTCGACGGTGAAGACCCGCTCCGCGGGGAGGCCGGGGACGTCCGTGTCCCGGGGCACGATCGCGGCGGTTCCCTTATAGACGCCGACTGCCTCCAGGACCTGCGCCAGCGGGGCCGCCACGATGGTGGCGCCCGCCGCGAGGGCTACGTCCAGCAGTGACGTATAGACATCTGGATCGCCGCAGGGCGGTGCCGCCACGACCACGTCCCGGCCGGTTAGCCCGGGCCCGTCCAGGCCGGGCCACGGCAGCCCGAGCCCAGCCCGGCCCAGATCCTGAACGCCACCACTGCCGCCATTGCGGCCAACGCCCCCGTCGTGCCGGGCGTTGTCACCGTGGCTAGCGTTGTCACCGTTCTGGCCAGCGTCGGCGTAGACCTGGAATTGGCTGTGCCGCGCCGTGTGCAGCAGGGAACCGAACGCCGTGGTTCCCTCCGCCTCGCCGAACGCGAACACCTGCCGTACCCAGGAGCGCTCGGCGGCCTGGATGGCGAGTTCGGCCAGCCCGGCCGAGGTAATCAGCAGCCGGGCCCGGCCCTGCTTGAGCTGCGCGGCAACATCGGCCGCGGCCGGTGCCGGGCGAAGCGGCATGGCGATGCCCCCCGCTGCCCGGACGGCGTGCACCGCCACCACGTGGCTGACCGCGTCCTCGACGAGGATCCCGGCCGTGTCGGCCTCCCGCAGGCCGCGCCGCGACAGGCCGCCCGCCGCCGCCCGGACCATGTGCGCGAACTGCGGCCACGTGATCACGGACGTATCGCCGGGCTCGGCGACTGCGTCGATGAGCGCGGCGCCGTACCCGGCCTGGTCGGCCAGCGCCAGGATGCGTTCGGTCACCGCCCGCTGCGGCGTGCCTGTGCGCCGCGGCCGCCGGCCGGCCTCGATGCTCGCTTCGGCGCTGATCCCGAGTTCCACCAGAACCTCCCGCTGGGTGCAACAGCGGGCGGGTCCCTGGCGAGGAGCCGGGACCCGCCCGGCCGCCGCGGCTTCGCCGGTTCCCACCCCCCCTTGGGAACCGGCGCGGCGCCGGGGCTTGCGTCCCGCCGCCACCGTGCCTTAGCGACGATTGAACGCTATGCCGCAGCCACCTTCGTGCACATGCACCGAACTATGCATCCCCATGTGCATCTTGGGCCGGGATGCGGTCCCGGCCGCATGCACATATGCAGATGCTGGTTAGCTGGACGGCTCGTGCCGCGCGGCCCATGAGGCAATCTGTGTACGCGAGGTGAAGCCGAGCTTGGACAAGATGTTCGCCACGTGACGAGCCGCGGTGGCCGGGCTGATGACCAGCTCGTCGGCGATCTGCCGGTTGGACAGGCCACGGCCGATCAGGACCACGATCTCGTGCTCGCGCGCGGTGAGCGGCGAGGCCGACCGGCGGGCCGGGTCGGCCCAGGCCGTCTCGCCGGGCTTGCCCTGGTCCTTGGCCCCGGCGCGCCCGGCAGACGCCGGAAGCTCGCTCGCTGTCTCGATGTGCGACCCGAGGGCATAGCCGACCGCGTCGTCGACCGTCATCTCGCGCCCCTCGGCGAACAGGGCGGCGGCCGCCGCCGCGCCGAGCCGGCCGCGCGCCAGGTCCAGCATCTCCTCGTTCCGCGATCCGAGGCTGGTCGGCTGGCCCAGGGATTCGCGCAGCTGGGTGGCGGCTCCGGCCAGCCGGGCGGCCTGTTCGGGCTGCTGCCGGGCCGCGGCCAGCGCGGCGAACGCTTCCAGCCCGCGGGCGATGCCGAGCCGCTGGCCGCACGCCTGGCTGATCCGCAGGCTCTCGGCCAGCCGGGCCCGGGCCAGGTCGAGGTCGCCGCGGGCCAGCGCGACCCGGCCGACCCCGGCCAGGCAGCGGGCGATCTCCAGCCAGGCCTCCACCTCATGGAAGATCTCGGCGGCGTCCTCGAAGTGCCGCACCGCCATGTCCGCGTCGCCGCGGGCCCGGGCCAGCGTGCCCATCCCGTACTGGACCTGGGCGGCTCCCCAGCGGTTGTTGTCGCTCAGCACCTCCAGCGCCGCCTCGTACGATCGCTGCGCCGACTTCAGCAAGCTCTGCCGCACCGCGATCGCGGCCTGGGCCGCGCGCGTGAGGCCCGCCTCCCAGTCGTTGCCCGCCGCGCCGGCCGCCTCGATGGCCTCCTCGATCAGGGTGATGGCGTCGGCGAACCGGCCTGCCCGCAGGGCGGCCTGGCCGAGCGTCCGCAGCGCGGTCGGCACCGTGAAGTCATCACCGCACGCCCGGCTGATCTCCAGGCTCTGCTGGGCGCTGCGCAGCAGCGTGTCGTAGTCCTGCAGGTCGAAGGCGATGTCGGCGCGACCGGCCAGGGCCCGGCCGCGGACCTGCGGCGGAACCTCGTCGCCCGCCTGGGCCAGGAACCGGTCGAACCAGGTGGCCGCCTCCCGCTGGTCACCGTGCGGCACCCACATGTTCAGCAGCCCGGTGCACAGCCGCAGGCCCTCGGCGGTGTGCCCGTGGCTGAGCGAGGTGGCCAGGGCGATCCGGAAGTTGCCGAATTCCGCGATGCCGCGCCGGAAGATCGCGCGGCGCACCGGCCAGGGCGGGTCCCCGCGGCGGAACATCCGGCGGGCCGTGTCCTCGACCAGGTCCAGGATGCAGTCGCGGTGCCGGAGGAACAGCTGGGATTCCTCGCCCGCCGCGATCAGCCGCTCGAGCGCGTACTCCCGGATCGTGTCCAGCAGCCGGTACCTGGCGTCGCCGGCCGCCTCGCCGTCCAGCACGACCAGTGACTTGTCGATGAGCGAGATGAGCAGGTCGAGCACGGCGTCGGCCGGGATGGCCTCATCGGAGCAGACCTGCTCGGCCATGTCCAGGTTCCAGCCGGAGAATACGGCCAGCCGGCGCAGCAGCATCTGCTCGGCCTCATCCAGCAGCTCATAGCTCCAGTCCACCGTGGCCCGCAGCGTCTGCTGCCGGGGCGGCGCGGTCCGGTCGCCGGAGTCGAGCAGCTGAAACCGGTCCCGCAGCCGGTCGGCGATCTGCTCGACCGACAGCGCCCGGACCCGGGCCGCGGACAGCTCGATGCCCAGCGGAATGCCGTCCAGCGTCCGGCACAGCCGGGCCACCGCCGCCGCGTTCTCCTCGGTCAAGGCGAAGCCGGGCCGGGCCCCCGCCGCGCGCGCCGCGAAGAGCCGGATGGCCTCGTGCCCGGCCAGTTCGTCGCCGACCGCGTCGTCAGGCGGCAGGTCCAGCGGCTGTACCCGCCAGATGGTCTCGCCCCGGACCCGGAGCGGCTCGCGGCTGGTGGCCACGATGCGCAGCCACGGGCACCGGGCCAGAAGCAACTGGACCAGCGTGGCGCAGTCGCTGACCTGATGCTCGCAGGTGTCGAGCACCAGCAGCATGTGCCGGGAGCGCAGCGCCTCGGCCAGCGTCTGCGCGAGCGGCACGCCCGCCTCCTCACGCACGCCGATCGTGGCGGCCACCCGCTGGGCGGTCTGGCCGCGCCAGTCGGCCAGCTCCACCAGCCAGGCCTCATCCAGATCGGCCCCGCTGTCTATCTCGTCCGCGGCGCCGGCCGAGCTGGCGATCACGTCACGGGCCAGCCGGACCGCGAGCCGTGTCTTACCGATGCCGCCCGGACCGCTCAGGGTCAGCGCGCGCACCTCGGTGAGCAGCTTGGACAGCTCAGCGAGGTCACGATCGCGGCCGATGAAGCTGTTCGGCTCGGCGGGCAAGTTACCCGCGAGAAGTGCGGTGGCGGACTGCATAGGCCCTCTGGAGTTCGCGCGTAAAAGATGGATAAACAAGCCGAGTCTCCTACGGTACATTGTTCGCCCGGAGCGTACCGGTTTCTAGCCCGCGTCGATGATGACCGGAATGGCCTGGCTGTACCGGATCCGGCCGAAGTACATCACCTTGGCCAGGGCCCACCAGCGCGCTCCGGGCCGCGCCGTGGCCGGCACGGCGACCTCGAAACGCAGCACCGCGGGTTCGGCCGGCGCGGCGCTGAAGCCCTGCGCCAGCGGTGCGAGCATCGTCCAGGTGCCGAACGGCGACACCAGCTGCGCCTCGCCGTGCAGCTCCGACGCCAGAGTGCTGGTCACGCTGACCCGCACCTCGCCCCGGCCGCCCGGCGCCAGCCGAAGTTCCGGGGTCAGCGTGGCCACCTCCACCTCGGCCGCGGCCGCGGCCGCCTCGGCCAGCATCAGCTCCAGAGCCTCCTCCGGCGGCAGCGCCGGATCGGGCCACCGGCGCTCGCCCACCGCGACCATGGCCGTGTCCTCGATGACGTGACCGTGCTCGTCCCGGATCCGCGCCGCCGCGAAATACCGTCCGGGTCCCGTCCCCGGGTCCGCCCGGACGGTCAGGTCCCACGCCGCGTACCCGGCGGGCGCCAGCTCGTAACGCAGGTCCTGCCCGGCGGTGAGGGTGATCCCGTGGGGCACGACGAGCTCCACGGTCCCCGAGGCCGGCTCCGGCCCGCAGCCCACGGTCAAGGTGAGCAGGCCGGCCTCGCCCGGCTCGGCCAGGGCGACCCGGGTGGGGGAGAAGTGCACCGCGACCGGGAGGTTCCCGGCCGGCGCCGGGCCCTTCCCATGCAGCCAGTAGCGCGCGTAGACCGGCTGAACCGGCTCGACCGGGGCCAGGCCGCCGTCCCCCGGCGCGCGCGAGCCGGTCCGCACGACCAGCGTCACCGTGCCGAAAGCCGGCATGTCGACCATAACGGCCCCGTCCGCGACGGGCAGGGGTGCGCCGTCCGCCTCCTCGAGCAGGTCGGTCAGCCACGCCGCGGAGACCGGCCGGGCCAGCCGGACCCGCGCGGCCGTGGCCTGCCCGCTCGTTTCCCGCAGCCGCACGGTGACCTCGGCCTCTCCCGCCGCGGCCGCGGGCGTGCCGGCCGCCGGGCTCCGGCCCGAGGCGAGCGGATTGCCGCGGGGCTTGACCGTGCCCAGGGTGACGTTACCCGGCTCCACCGACAGCAGCCCGGCCTCGCCCGCGGTGTCCGCACCGGACCCGCCCACCACCGCGACCAGGTCGTGGTTGTACTCCTCGGCGCTGGCGGAAAAACCCGCCGCGCGCCAGTCGGCCGGGCCGCAGGCGAGCGCGTACTCGAACGTGTGGCTCCAGTGCTGCCAGGCGAAGCTGCTTCCGTCCGGCGCGGTGCGGGAGTCCCCGTCGATCCAGATCCTCGACGGCCACCCGCTGCACGAGCGCATCAGCGACATGTGCAGCGTGCCGTCGGGCGTGACCACGCCGCCCGGCGTGCCCCGGTTCAGCAGCGCCACCGACCGGTCCGCCAGCGGCGCCGGGCCGGCCGAGCCCGCGTCCTCGACCCCCTCCACCACGGCGTCGGCCAGGTCCTCGGCCAGGGCGGTGACCGCCGCGGCCAGCCCGCCCGGCCCGGCCCCGGCCACGATCAGCACGGGCAGGTCGGACGGGCCGCGCACGTCGGCACTGGGCGCGAACGCCTCCGCCCGGCTGCGCGCCGCGGGCACCCAGACCCGGGCCGACCCCGCGGCCAGCGCCTGCGCGGATCCCGGGCCCGCGGCCGACAACACCTCGGCGGTGAACGAGTTCACCTCCGGGCCGCCGACCGCGATCCTGACGTCGGGCAGGTTGGAGTCCGCGTCCAGCCCGCCGTACCTCGGGCCGTCGGCCTGGCTGCAGGTGGCGGTCACCCCGGCCGCGGCCAGGGCCACCATCAGGTCACGGATCACCTCGCGCAGGTCCGCGCCGGGACCGCCGTCCGGGCGGTCCGGGCACACGACCTCGGCTACCCCGATCGCCTGGACCGGCCCGCCGGAGCCCCCGGTGCGCACCCGGGCCGTCGAGCCGATCCCGAACCACTGGTGAGCCGGGTTGTCCAGGGTGTACCAGTCGTCCGCCGAGTCCACGTCCACCGCCCCGAACGACCGGCCGACCACCGCCGTGGCCGTCTGGTACACGGGCAGCCCGCCGCGGACGTCGGCCGGGAAGCGGACCCGCAGCAGCCGGTCCTTCGCGCTGTACCCGTCGACGTGGGTGCGGAACTCGACCCGCTCCGCGTCCTCCCACAGCACCGTCTCCTGGATCACCTCGAGCCCGTCGAGGGTGAACGAGGCCACCAGCCGCTCTCCAGCCGGGCACCGCTCGACCCGCACCGTGGCCGGAACCGACGACGAGCCGGTCCCGGGCCCCTTGGGCGACAGGTGCCACGGACCCTCTCCGTGCCGCGGATGCTGCGCGTACTCGTCCTGGACGACCAGCTCGTTCCCGGGCCCCGTGAGCACGGTGCCCCCCAGGCGCTTGTCGGTGACCGTGATCGTGCCGCCCCGCGCGGGGTCCGCGGTCACCTCGTACCGGCCGTTCTGGATCAGGGAAGGCACCCCGGTGACCGGCTGCCAACCCGCGGCCAGGGCCTGATCGCCGGCCGGGACCGCCCGGTAGGTCCGGTATCCGAGGGCGGGCACGTCGCGGGCCGGGAACGTGAGCGTGACCTCGGCCAGTGATCCGTCCGCCCGCCGCCGGGCGCCCTCGGCCAGGGCCGGCACCGGCTGCCCGGCATCGTCGCGGACCTCGGCCCAGCCGGTGCCGTCTTCCGGTATGGCCACGGTGACGGTGGCCATCTGCGACCGCGGCCGGGCCAGCCCGTTGAATACCCGCACAGGCACCCCGGCCTGCGCCAGCCCGGCGGACCCGGACAGGTAGGCCGCGGCCGCCGCACGAGCCCCGGAGCCCAGCTCCCAGGCCTCCCGCCAGCTACCCAGCAGGTCCAGGTAGACCTGGTCGGACTCCACCCCGGTGATGCCGTCGTGGTGGGCGCCGAAGGCCAGCAGCCGCCACGCCTTGTCCAGCGCGGCGTGCGGGAACGGCGCGCCGGCCAGCCAGGCCATGGTGGCGAGCCGCTCGGCCTCGGTGACCGCCGTCTCGATGGCGCGCTGGCCCTGCTTGGTATCGATGTAGGAGACGTCCTTGCCGGTATATATCGGGTTCATGTCCCTGGTCTGCGGCGTGATCCACGCGCCAGCAGAACTGCCCGAGCCGGCCTGGGCCCGGACCGCGGCGAAGAACTCCCGTGGCACCGCCGTGACGAACCGGGGCCACACGTACCGCTGATTCCAGTCCCGGTGGATGTCGGTCACCCACCGGGCCGGGATGACGTGGTCCGAGCCGACCGGCAGCAGCACGTTACGGGTGGCCGCGACCTGCGCCAGCGCCCGGAACTGCCCGTACGCCTCGGCCTCGGCGGCCTGCAGGTCCGGCAGCGTGTGCAGCCGCCAGCCCGCGCCGTAGTGGTGGGCCATATAGGCCGTGAGCAGCCCGCCGCCATCGGGGGAGATCCACTCGAACTCGGTGCCGAACTGCATCCTCCGGTCGCCGCCGCCCTCCGCGCCGACCGGACCCCACTGATGGAACGGGCCGCGCGCCCACGCCGAGGAAGACAGCCCGGCCGCCGCCATCAGGCCCGGATAGCCCGGGTCGTGCCCGAACGCGTCGAGCATCCACGCCGAACGGGGGTCGCCGCCGAACACGTCACGCTGGAACCCGATCCCGTACACGGCATTGCGGATGATGGCCTCGGGGCCGATCAGGTTGGTGTTCGGCTCGTTGTAGTTGCCGCCGACGATCTCCACCCGGCCCTCGGCCAGCAGCGCCCGCAGGTCCTGCCGGTCCTGGGGGTAAGCGTCGAAATACGGCTTGAGGTAGTCGATCTCGGCCAGCACGAACTTGTAGTCGCTGTCCTTCCTGGCCCGGTCCAGGTGGGACCCGACCAGCTCGAAGGCAGCCCTGACGTCGGGCATCTGGCCGTCCTCGTCGGGCAGGCTGAGCCGGGCCTCGGCGAACTGCCCCTGGGTGTTCCACCACACCGGGTCGTAGTGGAAGTGGCTGACCATCCACATCGTCCAGCCCGGCTCGGCCGCGGTGATGTCCGCCTCGGCCCGGGTGCGCCCCGAGCCGGTCTCGACCGTCACCGTGACCCGGCGGGTACTGCCGGGCTGGTAGGGCGCGGCGATCTCGACCGGGATTTCGAAGTCTTTCCGTTCGCCCAGGTTCAAACCTGTTATTCCGAACGGGCCAGGGTTTCTCACTCCCGGCCCCTCCACGTACGCCGTGGCCGCGCCATCCGGGGCGCTACCAGGCCCGTCGTTCTCCAGCGTCACCCGGACGACCTGCAGCGGGCGCTGCGCGGTCCCTACGAACAGGTCGGTCGATGCAACCCCTGCGATCCGCATATTTTCATCGTGGCATACGCGCCGACCATCCGATCACACTGCGCGTAGCCGCCGGGTGAACGCTCGCGCGGCGGCGGCGGGATCGTCCGCCTCGGTGATGGCCCGGACGACGACCACCCGGCTGGCCCCGGCGGCGAGCACCTCGTCGAGCCGGGCCAGGCTGATGCCGCCGATCGCGAACCACGGACGGGCGGGCGCCGACCGTGCCACGTGACCCAGCAGGCCCAGGCCGGTGGCCGGGCGTCCCGGCTTGGTCGGCGTCGTCCAGACCGGCCCCGCGCAGAAGTAGTCGACGCCGGGTTCGGCCGCGGCCGCGTCCGCCTGGTCCGGGCTGTGGCTGCTCCGCCCGATCACCGGCCCGGGCCCGAGAATGGCCCGCGCGACCGGCACCGGCAGGTCGTCCTGGCCCAGGTGCAGCACGTCGGCACCGGCCGCGAGCGCCACGTCCGCCCGGTCGTTCACGGCCAGCAGGCGGCCGTGCCGCCGGCACGCGTCCGTGAACACGTCGAGCAGCCGGAGTTCCTCCGCCGCCTCGAGGCCCTTCTCGCGCAGCTGGATGACGTCCACCCCGGCGCCGAGCACGGCGTCGAGGAACGGCACCAGGTCACCTTGCGACCGCCGGGCGTCGGTGCACAGGTAGAGCCGTGCGCTGTCCAGCCGCGTCCGCGCATCGTTTGCCATCGCGCCATCCAATCACGGGCCTGGACGCCACCTGCGGGTGATATAGGCTGATAGCTGACCACGGGAGCCCACCGGGGCTGAGAGGGAGGCCGCGTCCGCGTCGCGCCTCCGACCGTCGAACCTGATCCGGGTAATGCCGGCGAAGGGAGCGCTCTTTGGCCGAGATCGCAGACGTCGTCGTGGCGGGCGGCGGTGTCATCGGGACCGCGATCGCCTGGCGCGCCGCGGCCGCCGGGCTGGATGTCGTGCTGGTTGATCCCGAGGAGGGCGACGCCGCGTCGCTGGTGGCCGCCGGCATGCTGGCGCCGGCCTCGGAAGCCCTGTTCGGCGAGGGCGCGCTGCTCCGGCTCAACCTGCTGGCGGTCCGGCGCTTCGGGTCCTTCGCGGCTGAGCTGGAGGAAGCAACCGGCCACCAGGTCGGGCTGCGCGGCGAAGGCACGCTCGCCGTGGCCTACGACCCCGGCGACTACGCGGCCCTGATCCGGCTCACCGCCTTCCGCCGGTCGGCCGGCCTGGAGGCTGAAGAGCTGGACAGCCGGGCCTGCCGCCAGCTGGAGCCGTTCCTGACCCCGGACGTGCACGGCGGCGTGCTGTTCGCCGACGACTGGTCGGTCGACAACCGCCGGTACGCGGCGGCCCTGCGCGAGGCGGCACGCGCGGCGAAGGCCCGGTGCGTGCGGGACCGCGTGCTGCAGGTGCGGGTGCGCGACGGGCAGGCGCGCGGGGTCCGGCTGGCCGGTGGCGGCGACATCGACGCGGCCCGCGTCGTGGTAGCCGCCGGATGCTGGTCCGGTGCGGTCGCCGGGCTGCCGGATGCGCTGCGGACCGTGATCCGCCCGGTCAAGGGCCAGCTGCTGCGGCTGCGCCATCCGGTCGGCGTGCCGCCCGTGATCAGCCATACGATCCGGGCCATCGTCCGCGGCACGGACGTCTACCTGGTGCCCCGCGCCGACGGCGAGCTGGTCGTGGGCGCTACTCAGGAAGAGCGCGGGCCGGACCAGACCGTGACCGCGGGCGCCGTTCATGACCTGCTGCACGACGCGATGAGCGTGCTCCCGGTGACGAGCGAGCTGATCCTCGCCGAGACCTGCGCGGGTTTGCGGCCGGGCACGCCGGACAACGGCCCGGTCGTCGGCCGGTGCGGCCCGGACGGGCTGCTGCTGGCCACCGGGCACTACCGCAACGGGATCTTGATGTCGCCGGTGACCGCCGACGCGGCCCTGGCGCTCCTGGCCGGCCAGGCACCCGCGCCGGAGTGGGAGCCGTTCACGCCCGGGCGGTTCATCGCAGGGGACGGGTCACGGTGAGCGTCCAGGTCAAGCTCAACGGCGAGCCGCGCGAACTGCCGGACGGCTCGAGGCTGGCCGAGGCGGTCGCCGAGCTGACCGATCAGGCCAGCGGGGTCGCGGCCGCCGTCAACGGCGACGTCGTGCCGCGCGGCTCCTGGGCCGCCACGCCGCTGCGCGACGGCGACCAGGTCGAGGTCGTCACGGCCGTGCAAGGAGGGTGAGGATGACAGATGCCGATGTGCTGGGTCAGGCGGCCCCGCCGGCCCCGGCGGAATCGTGGATGCTGGCCGGCCGCGAGCTGGCCTCGCGGCTCATCCTGGGCACCGGGGGAGTGCCCAGCCTGGACGTGCTGCGGCGGGTGCTCGACGCCTCGGGCACCGCGCTGACTACCGTGGCCATGCGGCGCGTCACGTCCGCGGGGGACGGCGCGGGTACCCTGCTGGGCACCCTGCGGGAGGCCGGGGTGAGCATCCTGCCGAACACCGCAGGCTGTCACACCGCGAGCGAGGCGATGCTCACCGCCCGCCTCGGCCGGGAAGCGCTGGGTACCGACTGGATCAAGCTCGAGGTGGTAGCCGACGACCACACCCTGCTGCCCGATCCGGTCGAACTGCTCGACGCGGCCCGGATGCTCGTGGCCGACGGGTTCGTGGTGCTCCCGTACACCAACGACGACCCAGTCCTGGCCCGGCACCTCGAGCGGGCCGGGTGCGCGGCCATCATGCCACTCGGCGCCCCGATCGGGTCGGGCCTGGGCATAAGGAACCCGCACAACATCGCGATGATCGTGGACCAGGCCGGCGTGCCCGTCATCCTCGACGCCGGGATCGGGACGGCCAGTGACGCGGCCCTGGCCATGGAACTGGGCTGCGACGCGGTCCTGGTCGCGTCGGCCATCACCCGGGCCGCCGAGCCCGAGCGCATGGCCACCGCGATCCGGCTGGCCGTATCGGCCGGATACGCCGCGCGCACGGCCGGGCGCATTCCCCGCCGGTGGCACGCACGCGCCTCCAGCCCGGTCGACGGACGTCCGGAGCTCCCGGAATGACCGCGCCCGTCCCGCGCGTGCTGAGCATTGCCTCGTCGGATTCGGGCGGCGGCGCGGGCATCCAGGCGGACCTGAAGGCGTTCGCCCGCTGCGGCGCGCACGGCATGTCCGCCATCGTCGCGCTCACCGCGCAGAACACGCTGGGCGTGACCGCCATCCACGAGCTCCCGCCGTCCTTCGTGCGCGCGCAGATCGACACCGTCCTCGACGACATCGGGGCGGACGCGGCCAAAACCGGCATGCTGTTCTCCAGGCCGCTGATCGAGGCCGTCGCCGACGCGCTGGCGCCGCGGGATCTGCCGCTGGTGGTCGATCCGGTCATGGTGGCCAGCTCGGGCAGCAGGCTCCTGTTGCCCGATGCGGTCGGGACCCTGGTCGCGCGGCTTTTCCCGCTGGCGACAGTGGTGACCCCCAATCTCCCCGAGGCCCAGGCGCTGACCGAGATCGCGACCGAGGACCGGGCCAAGCTCGCCGAAGCCCTGGTCGCGATGGGCGCGCGAGCGGCCCTGGTCACCGGCGGGCACGGCGCCGAGCCTATCGATCATCTTTTCGACGGCACGCGGCACCTGGCCATCCCCGTCACCCGGTGCCATATCGCCGCGACCCACGGCGCCGGGTGCACCCACTCGGCGGCACTCGCGGCCGGCCTGGCCGCCGGGCTGTCCCTGGCCGAGGCCGCGCGGCAGGCCGCCGCCGTGGCCGGCGACGCGGTAGCCCACGGCCTGTCCGCGCTGGGCGGCGGCGAAGGCCCAGTGCACGCCCTGCACGACCTCACCCCGCCGTCCTTACGCCCCGCCGTCCTTACGCCCCGCCGTCCTTACGCCCCGCCGGCCGCCGCCCCGACTCCCTCCGGTCCTTGCGCGGGCGCCCCCCGGGCCAGGTAACCCGGGCACAGGGCCGGCCCGTGCCCAGCCCATCCGCCGGGTCGGCGCCCGTTCTCGGAAGAAGTGTTTCGAGCGACTTGTCAAAACAACTCTTTCGAGGGTAGTCTTTCGAAACATGACTTCCGAAGAAATTCCTCCGCCCGGTGAGCCGCCGGCGCAGGTGCCGGGGGAGCCGGGCGACCTGGACCAGGCATCGTCCGGGGAGCAGGTCCGCGATCCGCGAGAAGCTCGCGGCCGGCTGAACCTGACCGATCCGAAGGCCATCCGGGCGCTGGCCCACCCGGTACGGTGGGCGCTGCTCGAGGCCCTGGGCCAGGCCGGGACCCTGACCGCGACCCAGGCCAGCGAGATGCTGGGGGAGTCCCCGGCGAACTGCGCCTTCCACCTGCGGACCCTGGCCAAGTACGGCTTCGTGGAGGAGGCCGGGGGCGGCCGGGGCCGGGAACGCCCATGGCGTCAGTCGTACGACGGCATGAGCTGGCGAACCCGCACGGATGATCCGCAGGCTTCCCAGGCGGCCGAGGCCCTGGACCGGGTGTGGCTGGACCGGTCACTGACCCGGGCCCGGACGGGTCTCACCGCGACGGCGAGATGGCCGAAGGGCCTGGAAGACTCGCTGGGCGCGACGACTACCCGGCTGTACGTGACGCCGGCCGAGGCCGGCGAACTCTACTCCGAGATCTCTCAGGTGTTCGACCGGCTGGCCGGGATGAATAACCGCTTCGCTGACCGCCGGGACCCCGAGCGCCGTCCCGCGGACGCCGTGCCAGTGGAGTTCGTCCTGATGGGCTACCCGATCCTGGACCTGCCGCCGCTGCCGGAGGGCGACGGCGATGAGATGGCCCCGGACGAGTGACGCCGGTCGTCCGGGCCCGGCAAGAATGACAGACCCCCTCGGCATAATGGCCAAAGCCGAGTAAGCGCGCGAACCAGGTCCCGGGGGACCCTCAGCGGCCGCTGGGAACCCTGGAACTCCACAGATCCAGGGCCGCGGAAGCCCAAGCCGCAACGCTCGCGGGCCCAGCTCACGCCGGAGCCGCAGCACCCGCCCGCCGAGCGTTCTACGCCCCATTCACACGTGAATATCGAGATATATCTTGACTGAGCTCCACTCAAGATATATCTTGTTGAAAGCCGCAGACACGCACGAGGAGAGCCGTGATCATGCATCCCGAGATAGCGAAGA
>Ga0335072_10006872_pt1 | contig 16611 bp, 15 predicted proteins | sample Lox_Sample_21_FD_206725 | JGI IMG/M metagenome (GOLD analysis project Ga0335072, IMG submission 206725) | Soil microbial communities from Loxahatchee National Wildlife Refuge, Florida, United States - Lox_Sample_2.1 | ecosystem: Environmental > Terrestrial > Soil > Wetlands | place: USA...
CTCAGAGGGGAGCAGCTCGACCTGGCCGTACGTGGGGTAGAAGTGGAAACCGCGGCATTTCCGACAGCAATAAGCCAGGCTCGCGTACTCGCTGTGGCCGTACCAGTGGGCTATCTTGATGTCGAATTCTTTCTCAAACCGCAGCTGCTCGCTTGCGGCGAACATCTCAGACGCCGCCAGGACGCCCAGGACTGGAAGACGCCGGAACTGACTCTCGCCGACCAGATCGATAAACGTGTAGAGCGAGCTCGGATAGACGTGCAGGAAGAATGGAGGGAGTGTGCGGAGCCAGTCCCTCAGTCCACTGAGTCCCTGCTCTACAGTCGCGCCAGGCGAGATTATCCAGACGTTCTCGAGGCGGTTGTAAGCAAGCATCCCCTCGTGTATGTCACCGGCGTACCGGACTCTGAGGTCGTAGGGCGCGTAGCCTACCTGCGACCAGATGTCGAAGAGGTAAGCGCGCTCCTTCTGACGTCGCGCGAACGTGTCGGCGGTGAACCGAAGCGGTTGGCCTGAGGTGCCGCCAGTCCGCACCGTGTGCGTGAGCACGGGCACACCCCAGCGTGCGTACCGCCGCGGATACCGTCGATAGTCGTCCTTCTGAGTGATGTCGTCGCCGTATCTACGCATCAGCCGACGGAACGGCCGATCTTGGTAGTCCCGTATCTCGCCAGGCGACCAACCCTTGGACTTCTGGATCAGACGTCGGTGGTAAAAGTAGCTGGGACCAAGCAGAAGTTCCCTGGTTCCGGTCACGGCCCGTCACCGGACCAGGCCTCAAGAACCCCGCTTACTTGCGTCAGTAGTCCCAGAAGCATATTCACCTCACGCCCTGAACGGCCTCACAAAGGCTCATCAGACTTGCTCCGCAATGAACTGTTCAAAGAGGAGCATTTGGCGGACCGCGCTGATACAACGGCAACCCGAATCGCGCTCTGCGCTGACCGAGCCGATCTGCCCAGTCGCCTGTCGACAGGCGATCGCGGTCGCAGTCGGCGACGAACGGAGACAGGCAGGCAACGCCGGGACGGTCTTGGCTGTCCGGCTCGACCTGATCCGGGGCGCGGCCACGCGAGCCGTTTTGTGATGGCGGACGACGGCAAGGCCGGGCATCTCGTGGCGCTCATCCATGAGCGCGTGAATAAAGTACCGAGCGCGGTTCTAACGTCGATCTAGTTGCTGGCTTCACGCCTCAGTGGCCGGCGACGTGAGACCGCGCCCGCTTCGTTTACGGGGTTCGAGGCCTGCCAGAAACCCGATCAAAGCCGCAGCACTCGCGGCTGGCGACAGGGTGTCCGCCCGCTGCAAGCCGAGTACTGAGTACCGTGAGCGAGTCTCTGCTCGCAGCATCTGCACCATGGCTTCCGACAGCAGGCGCCGATTGCCTCTAGGTACGAGAACGCCATAGCGACCGTTGTCTGTCACGTACCGAGGGCCGCCACCTTGAGCGTCGGTAGCTATGACCGGGCAGCCAACGCTCATCGCCTCGCTGAGCACTTGCGCGAAGCCTTCCTCGTCTGAGGGATGCACCAGTGCCCAGGCGCGAGCGGCATATGGCAAAGGATCATCAATCCAGCCGACCAGTTGGGCAGATTCAGTTAGGCCCAGTCGGCGAATCTGTTCCTCGGCATCAAGCCTGGCCCGCCCGTCACCCAAGATGAGCAGCCGGACATCGTGGCTGTTACGCACATCGGCAAACGCATCAATAAGCAAGTCAAGTCGTTTGAGCGGAAGCATGTTTGAGATATGGATGAATACCGGTGCAGCACCGCTCAGAAGCCAGGGATGGGGAGCCGCAGGCACAGGACCGGAGAAACGCGGTATCGGGTTCGGCACAACCTCAGCCGATGAAGGTTTTAGTCCGCACCAGCTGACAACGTTCTCTCGCACCGTGGGAGAAGGCGCGACCATTCCGTCAGCAAAGCGATAGCTAACCTTCGCTAGCCATTTGTTGTCGCGCCAGTTCCGTGCATGGGCAAGCTCGACATTGGAGTCGCAGACAATGACGAGTCTTCCGGGCCAGCGTGGCGGAAGTCGAGCCAGCCAGGCCGCGGCCAAGCCGACAAAGTTCGCATGGACTTGGCGGGTGATCAGCACGTCAGGCCGCTCAGTACGCAGGTAGCGAACGAGGCCAACGAGCGAACGTGACGCGCGATCGACGCTAAGCCGGTGGACCCGCACGTCGGATGGAAGCCAGCGTGGCGGTGCGTCGCGGCTATAACACAGCAGCGTCGTCTCTACCTGCCCGGTCTCGGCTAGGCCAACAGCGAGCCGACTGGCCGCGTTACCGTGTGCCCGCTTACTCGGACTGCCGACAAGCAGAGTCACCCGAAGCATGGCATCTCCTCGGCGAGCAACAGCAAACCCCTAGTCATTCTCGGAGAGGACCCTTCGGTTGGCCACGGCAGGCTCGCCCAGCCACGCGGAGGTACTCTGGCCAAGCCACGCGGACAATTCTGAGAACTGGCGCTCGACGAGCAGCTCCGTTGCCGCAGTACGGTCGGCAATCTGCCGTTGGACCTGAGGTGCGCGACGTTGCAGCGACGTGAACTGTTCAATCAGCAGATGTATATCCAGAGAGCCAATCGACTGACAGTACTCCGCGATACCCATGTCGGTCATGAGCGCCAGATTTTTTGCCGAGTATCCAATGGAAATAGTAGGCTTCAGCAACTTGAGCCCGCATATCACGTTGTGGTACCTAGTCGCGACTATCGTGCCAGCAGACTTCATCGCCCGGGCCAGGTCAGCGAACGTCGGAGTCGGCTCTGCCACGATGCAGCTCAGGTCCAGATCGGGGCGATAGGCGCGGAGATCGGTCAACATGTCATTGACAACAGCGTCGTCCGAGCCGTTAGTGTCTCCGACAAATAGCCGGATGCTATATCCACTGTCGAGCAGCCAGCGAGCGAAGGACTTGAGTTTCTCCACATAGGAGCCGTGTATCTCGCCGGCGCGGGCTCTGGAGTCCTCGCTGCCACCGTAGTAATCCATTACGCCAATTCCGACGGTCTGGCTATCGGCTGACCCGCAAAGCGGCACCCGGATGCCGAACACCAGGTCGCGGTAGACATGGTCACTGGCGCGATCCAAGCCTTGGCGTCGCATGGCAAGCTGTGACATTTCATCACGATATGAACGATAAGCCGCGCAGCGAGCTGCCGTAATCAACAGCCACCTGTTCAGTCGCTGGTCAATTACGTCAACGCCGATACTTACCAGTGCGACCTTCGTGCCGAGGAATCTTCCTGACACGCACAGGGCAAACATCGTCAGGGGAAACTGCCATGCACGCAGCGGCAGGCTCGTCTCCAAGATGCCCATTCCGGGAACTATGACTATTTCATGACGCCGGACCCAGGCAGCGATCCGGAAGACGCCATTAACTTTTCCCAGCACCTTCCGTGCCGCAGTCAAAGCGGAAGGTAGCTTCCGGTCACGCTCGACGTGCCCGTCTACAGGCACGGCCGGTACACCATACCGCTCGGTGACGGTGTCGGGGCCACCACACATGACGTCTAGCACAAAGTCGGGATGATTGCTTCTAAGAAATCCCAACATGGCTTCAAGCGAAGCATCGTTGCCTATATTGCCGCTACCAAAGCCGCCGAACAGGCCGACCTTCGGACTGGCTGCGGTGCGTCGGCGCCGGCTCGCTCTGCCTGTTCCAGTCAAGACGTTCGCCTATCTTGGCCGACGACGAGATTCTGGATCACAATCTCAGGCGGAGCGGCCCAGGTCGACCTATCCGCTGGCAGCCTCAGCGACTCCCGGCGGACTATCCTCCTGGCAACTGGCCCGCACCGGTTGAGGGCCCAGCGTGCCAGGTGGCCATAGCACTCTCGCCGCTCCGCGTCCGATAGCGGCGCCCGCTGCAACATGGCAACGTAGGCGAAAAGATACTCACCGTACAGCCTCGCGACCGGGTGCCTGATCCTATCTGCTCGCCGCGGATCCAGGTACGCGCACCGAACCCGCACAGTTCGAACGCGGTCCGGAGCCTCTCGCCGGAAGAATAGCCACTCCGGCACCTGATAGAACGGGCCATGCAGGGCGAGTTCAATGCTGAATGTCCGATCCGCATAGTGATAGCTCCCGTGCAGGGGCGTCCTGCGGAGGACGTCGGTCCGTATCACACCGTAACTGTCGTCGCCCCAGCCGTCGAACAACATGCTGTGAAACCTGTCAGGCGCTCTGGCAGACTCCGAGTCCACCGGATATTTGACAAACTCCGTAACGGCGCCACCGTCATCGAGCATCGCCGACCGCGAGTGCACTAGCACCACTTCCGGGCGTTCATCAAGCACCTCGATACTGCGCTTCAACAGATCTCGCGCATAGAGGTCATCAGCAGCCACCCACTTGAACAGTGCCCCGCTAGCCTCCGTTATCAGAAAGTTGTGGTTCGGGACGCGACCCATATTGACCGGCTGACGCACATAGACCACGCGGGAATCCATCTTCTCATACTCCCGGCAAATGTCCGCAGTGCCATCGCTAGAAGCATTGTCAGAGATTATCAACTCGAAATCTTCGTAGGACTGGCCCAGCACTGAGTCCAGGCACTCGCGGAGATGCCTCTCGCCGTTATAGACAGGTAGTCCGACGGTTAGCCTCGGCGCCGATCTGTTCTCCGAGACAAGACGAGCACGGCTCCCGGCCACGAGATTAGCCTCCCTCAAGGTTCTTGATCGCCGCCTGCCGGCGGCTCGCTTCAAACTGCTAAATAGCTGTCACTACCGCACTTTCGGCTCAGGCCCGTGCCCCGACGTAACGCACCACCCATTTACCGTTGTCATACAAGACCCACCACTACTAGCGCCTGATACACCTAGTTGCCGCCCGCCGGACTACGCCACTATGCGGTGGCATGCTCGTGCCACTGTCAGTGTCACCGCAAACGAGACGACTCATCTGATGCTGCACTATTAGCGACATGCTCGAAAAGCTACGTGCTTCGCCGGACCTCAGAAGGCGCCGGCTCGGCGATCAAATCCACTTGAGAGGCGTCAATAAAATACTGGCGCTTTCCGTTTTCGTTGCGCTTAATTTCGGAGACATAAGCGAAGTCTAGTTTCACCGTAGTCAACCGCTTCTCAAGAATGTACTCCAGGCGACGCCTATCTGCTCTCGCCGTAGTCACCAGCCGCACTTGCAGGTGCCCTGCCCTGTCCTGGACAAACTGCAGGTCGCGGACATCATCCCAGAACGGCCCGTGGATGCCGAATAGGTAGGGCCCGAGCCCGCGCTTTCTTCCGGCGCTGTCTATAAAGCTCTCCTGGAATCGGCCCGCTACGGCACCTACCCGCGGAAATTCATCGACGCAGCTGGCTGCGCGGGCCGGAATAGCCAGATCGCCGGTGTCATATCGGCAGAACTGGGTGCCAATGCGGTTGAAAGAAGTCGCTATGATGCGCTGCATGCGGTCGAGTTCGGTGGGCACCAGTTCTACCTGACCGTATGTCGGATAGAAATGGAAGCCGTCACATTTCCGACAGTTAAATGCAAGCACCGCATACTCGCTGTGCCCGTACCAATGGGACACCTGAATCCCGAATTCACTCTCAAATCGCACCCGCTCGCCGGCGGCGAAATGCTCAGACCCCGCGAGAATCCCCCGGACCGGAAGCTGCCGGAACACACGCTCGCTGACGAGGTCGACGAAGGAATAGAGCGAACTTGGGTAGACGTGAAGAAAGAATGGCGGCAACCGAAGAAGCCAGTGCCTCAATGTTCCGAGCTGATCCTCTTTCGTGGCGCTTGGTGAAAGAATCCACGCGTTTTCGAGATAGTCGAAGTGCAATAGTTTCCGACGGACATTGCCGCGGTAGACCAGCCTGAGATCGTGCGGCTTATAGCCAACATGCGACCAAATGTCAAAGAGATAAGCGCGCTCCTTCTGCCGCCGGGCGAAGGTGTCAGCTTTAAACCGCAGCGGCTGGCCAGATGTCCCGCCTGTGCGTACCGTATGCGTCAGTGGCACAACATTCCAGCGTGTATAGTTCCGGAGGGAGCGCTGGTAGTCCTCCTTCTGCGTCAGTTCCGTTCCATAGCGTTTATGCAGGCGACTCACCCGGGCCGCCTGATAATCCTTTATCTGGCTTACGGTCCAGGTCTTCGACTGCTCAATGATATGCCTGTGATAGAAGTAGCTTGGCCCTAGAAGCACTTCTCTTACGTCAGTCATGAAGGGCTTAGCTCCGCATATCCCAGTGCGAACGATGCATTATTCTCAGAGCCTTAAACCGCCGGATTCGCCAGATTGGTTTCTTACGTGACCGACACGGATCATTCGCGCGCGAGTGAGTCCCTGAGCCAGGGCTGGCGAGGAAAAGACCGGGCGGTTACCCAGGCACCCCGCGCTCTGACATGCCGGACGGCGGCCGGCACCCGCCGGCACCAGACCAGCCGGGCGCCGTCGGCATTGCGAGGCGCGTGCGGCGGTAGCTCACCGCCGGAGCCGGCACACTCGACGAGGACTAGCATCGGCGCCTCCGCAGATCCAAGACCGACGACAGCCTAGGGCTTGGCTGTAAGGTAAAGAAACCGTAAGAACGCGCTGTGATACCTCGGCGCCACAAAGTTCCCCCCAGTGCGGCGTTTGTGACCTAGATGATCGGCGACGGCCCGGCGAGTCAGGCCCAAGGCATCACGGCCACGATGATCTCAAGTTCACGGCCTGTTCGGAGCAGCACGATCCTGCCGGCCATGCGAACTGTCGAAGCTGCGGTATCAGACGTTAGCAGTTGGCTGCCGGATGTATCAGCACCGCCCTGCCGTGAGTCCTGCAATGTGAGAGGAGCGTTGCCAGGACAAATGTCAACCACGTCGCCGACCTGCGCGTCTTCTTTTCGCCAATGCCATAGAGCCACCGGGAGCGGGTGCGCGGCTAAGGAGCGTTTCGCAATGTCACGCGGTCAGCGCATCGGCAAGGATCCAGCTGCCGCCGTTGTCTTCAACCTCCGGGTAGGTGGAGCGGACCTCTGCCAGGAGGTCGGCGACGAAGAGAATAACGACGGCGGGGCGGCGGGTTGCCAGCTCTGCCGGTCTGATCACCGGGATGTCAGTGCCGGGCATCCGCAGCCCCTGCTTGGCGGGCGAGGCGTCAACGACCGCAGGCAGCAGATTGCTGTCGATCTGGGCGGCGCGCAGCAAGGCTACGGCCCGCGATGCCGCACCGTAACCCAGAACTGGGTGACCGACCGACCACTTCGCAGTCAGCAAGGCGCGCAGCCCGCCGGCGCGCTGCTGCACGTCGTGCTGCAGCCTTCTAACCACCGCTGGGTCGCTGACCCCAGAGCTTGCCTCGGTTGCCAGCAGCGAACGCACAGACTCATCAGTAACTCCAACGCCGTCGGCAGTGCGGCCCGCCGCGAGCAGTACGGTCCCGCCATAAAGATCGAATTGCCAGGCCCTGCGGGGCGTCAGACCGTGCCGGGCCAGCAAAGAGGTCAGGGCGGTGGTCGAGTAGTAGGCGTAGTGCCCGTGCCTGAGTACGTTCCACTGGCCATGGCGGACGATGGCGTCCAGCGAGTGATACTGCAGCATCAGTACTCCGCTTGGGGCGAGCCGACCTGTGCGCTCGTCCATGGCGGCCGCCTGATCCGCAGCGTGCATCATGCCGAAGCAGTCGACGATCACGTCGGCCGGTCTGTCGTCAGTCGCGGGCTTGAGCCCTCTGGCTGCCAGCAGGCCAAGCCAGGACCCGCCGTGCGGGCTGCCGTACTCGGCGACCGTGGCGCCCTCCGGCAGCAGGCCTGCGGCACTTGCCAGGCCGACCGCCTCAGCGGCTTGCGCTGCCAGAGCCGCTGGCTCGGTACCCCTGGGCTCTTCCGGAGTGGTCGGATCGGTCAAAAGCTGCGCCAGTCCGCAGCGAGCGCACAGCCACATCTGCAGTGGGTAGACCGGGTCCGGCGCCGGGTCGCTGCTCCGCGGGAAATAGTCGCAGGCGGGCTGCAAGCCCAGGTCGAGCACAATGTCTCCGGCAGTGCCCCGGCACGCGCGGCAGGTATTCGAGCCGCCCATCAGTGCGCTCCCTTCGGCCGCAGCCAGTCTAAACGGCCGGGCGGTAAGAGTTGCGAAGTTTCGCGTGATCCTCATCAAGTTTACGTAAGCAGCGGTAGCAATGAATTCGGGAGCCGGGATTGACCTTGACACATTCTTGCCGCCTATGCGGCGCGCACCTCTCGCGAACCTTCGTGGATCTCGGAATGTCCCCTCTTTGCGAAAGCTATATCCCCGCCGATAAGCTCGACCACGCCGAGGCATTCTATCCGCTCCATGTACGCATCTGCGAGTCCTGTCTCCTCGTCCAGCTTCCGGCCTACGTCGCGGGTGAAGATATATTCTCGGATTACGCGTATTTCTCGTCCTACTCGGACTCCTGGGTCGCGCACGCGAAACGCTATGCCGACGAGATGATCGGCCGGCTCGGCCTGAGCGGCGACAGCCTCGTTACCGAGGTGGCAAGCAACGACGGCTACCTGCTGCAGCACTTCGTCAGCGCAGGCATCCCGGTGCTCGGCGTCGAGCCGGCCGGCAACATCGCGCAGGCGGCCAGGGCCAAGGGCATCCGGACCGAGGTCCAGTTCCTAGGTCCGGAAACCGGCGGGGACATCGCCGGGCGATACGGCACAGCTGACCTTGTAGCCGCCAACAACGTGTTCGCTCACGTGCCGGATATCCGCGGCTTCGCGGCGGGCCTGCGCGCGCTGGTCAAAAACACTGGCTTGGTCACGCTGGAGTTCCCCCACCTGCTGCGCCTAATCGAGCGGCGGCAGTACGACACGATCTACCACGAGCACTACTCCTACCTGTCGCTGCTGACCTCATCTCGGGTACTGGCCACCGCGGGTCTGGTCGTGGTGGACGTCGAAGAGCTCGACACTCATGGCGGGTCACTTCGCGTCTATGCCCGGCCGCAGGAGAGCGCAGGCGAACCCGCTAGCCGGGTGAAAGCGGTGCTCGACGCCGAGGATGACGCAGGCCTGCACACGCTAGCCGGCCACGACGGGTTCGCCAGGGAGGTGCTGCAGATCAAGAGTGACCTCGTCCGTTTCCTCCTCGACGCGGCGGCGAACGGACTGTCGGTCGCCGGATATGGCGCGCCGGGGAAAGGCAACACCCTACTTAACCACTGCGGTATCAGGCCCGATCTGCTCTCGTACACCGTCGACCGCAGTCCCGTGAAGCAAGGGCAGTTCCTACCAGGTACGCACATTCCGATCCACGCGCCGGGTCGCATTGCGCAGACCAAGCCCGACTACATTCTCGTGCTTCCATGGAATCTCAAGGAGGAGATTACCGAACAGCTTGCCTATGTCCGGGATTGGGGCGGGCGGCTAGTGTACCCTATTCCTGCGTTGGAGATTGTCTGAGCCGGGGGGACCCAAATGAAAGTCGTGCTGTTTTGCGGTGGCCTCGGAATGCGCATGCGTGACGGCGTCAATAGCGGGCCCAAGCCGATGGCCATGGTTGGCGAGCGTCCGCTGCTCTGGCATGTCATGCGCTACTACGCGCATTTCGGGCATACCGATTTTATCCTGTGCCTGGGCTATGGAGCCTCCTATGTCAAAGACTTCTTTCTCAGGTATGACGAGACCCGATCGAATGACTTCGTGCTGGAGAACGGCGCCCGCGAGCTGAAACTGTTCAGCACCGATATTTCGGACTGGCGCATAACCTTCGTGGACACTGGGCTGAACTCTGAGATCGGCGAGCGGCTTCGCCGGGTGCGGCGATTCGTCGAGGACGAGCCCATGTTCCTGGCGAACTACGCCGATGTGCTGACGAACGCTCCCCTCCCGGACATGATCGAGCGGTTCGCGGCGAGCGACGCAGTGGCGAGCCTGATGGCTGTGCCGCCACAGTCTTCCCACCATGTCGTCGAGATCGGCGACGATGGCCTGATAAGCCAGGTGACACCCATGCGCGATCTGCGCCAGTGGGAAAACGGCGGCTACTTCGTGTTCCGGCCAGAGATCTTTGATCATCTGAAGGAGGGGGATGATCTGGTGGAAGGCGCGATCATGCTCCGGCTTGTCCCGCAGCGCCTCGCGCTCGCTTACCCGTACAAGGGCTATTGGTCGCCCGCCGACACAGTTAAGGAACGCGCCCAGCTCGAGGACATGTACACCCGCGGTCACTGCCCGTGGATGATCTGGGACCGGGACAGGTCGGACACTGTAGCCACCCCCGGCGCCGGGGTGAGCTGACAGTGCTGCCTCTGCACCTGGGCTTCCCAGCGGCACGGCCACTGTCAGTGCTCGCGATAGGCGCTCACCCGGACGACATCGAGATCGGTGCAGGCGGAACGCTCCTTGGCCTCGCGCTCAGTCGCACGCAGCTGCGCGCTCATTACCTTGTACTGACCGGTACGCCGGAGCGCCAGCAGGAGGCGATGGCAGCCGCCAGCGAGTTCCTGCCCGGAGCTGAGCTTTCTCTGGGTCTCTGCGAGCTCCCCGAAGGACGTCTGCCGGCCGCATGGCACGAGGTAAAAGACACGATCGAAGAGGTAACGCGCTCGTTCTCGCCTGATGTCGTCATCGCACCGCAGCCAGGCGATGCGCATCAGGACCACAGAACTGTCGCCGAGATCGTGCCAACTGTCTTTCGAGATCAGCTTTACCTGGGCTACGAGATCCCGAAGTGGGACGGCGACTTCTGCCGCCCGTCGATGTACGTCCCGCTCTCGGCCGAGCTTGCCCGCCGGAAGACAGAGTTGCTGCACAAGTGTTTCCCATCCCAGCGGCACCGCGACTGGTGGGACGACGAGGTCTTCCTCGGCCTGGCCAGGCTTCGCGGCATGGAGTGCCACCAGCCGTACGCAGAGGCCTTTGTATGCGGTAAGTCGGTGCTCCGGGTCGACAGCCTCCAGCATGCCGGGGCAGGTGACGTGTGAAACTCTCGCCGGTGCCACGAATCGCCGGTGCGTGGCAGTTCACGCCCGCGCCGCACGTAGATGAGCGCGGGTTCTTCTCCCGCACGTTTGACGCGGAGGACATGCGGGAGGCCGGGATCGATCCTGCCGCGTTCGTCCAGGACAGCATCTCCCGCTCGGTCCGCGGAGTTATCCGAGGCTTGCACGTCCGGAGCGGCCTCGGGGAGGCGAAGCTCGTCAGGTGCTCGGCCGGGAGCGTCTTCGATGTGGTCGTAGACCTGCGGCCGTCCTCGCCAACGTTCCTGAACTGGGAAAAGTTTGAACTCGACGGGACGGCTCAGGTATCTGTCTACGTCCCGGCTGGCTGTGCGCACGGATTCCAGGCACTGACTGATTCTGCGGACGTGTCCTATCGCATCGATCGCCCGCACGATCCGGCCGAGGACGTAGCTATCGCATTCGACGACCCGCAACTAGCTATTCCGTGGCCGCAGCCCGTCGCCGGATTGTCGCAGCGGGACCAGCGCGCGCTGCCGCTACAGTCAGCGCTCGAGATGCTCGCGACGGGGATGGTAGTGAGCCAATGAGCGCGCGCGTCATGGGACAGGGCCTGTTTCTGGAACAGCATCCTGTCGCGGCTGTCCCGGATGTCGACCCGCTGGCTTCCCGGCGCGACGCGCTGCCGGGCCCGGCCAGCGCTCCGAGTGTGAAAGGCAACCTGCGCCTTGGATTTGCCTGTATCTGGGAGCCAGTTCCGCAACAGACCTGGTCTGGGTCGGCCTCCGGGTTGCTAGAACATCTGAAGCTCCGTACTGGCACCACTGACCTGGGAGTTCACTTCCCGTCGCTGACCCGAACCGCTCTGAAAGCGCTCCACACCCACTACCGGTGTGGCCGTTTCACGACTAGCTGGAGTTATTCACGCGTCACCCACGCTTACGTCGCCCATTCGCTGGAGCAAAGCCTGCGCAGGCATCGCGGTGATCGCGGGATCGACGCGGTGCTGACAATCGACACCATCGCCGACCTGCGTGAGCCGTTCTTCGCCTATTACGACAGCAGCTGGGATTTGCTGATATCGGGGGCTGCCAGCCTGCGCGAGTATGCAGACCTGCGTTTGCTGACACCGTCGGACGTGCTCCGCCAGCGAGACCGCCAGCTGGCTGTCTTCGAGAGCGCCACCGGCATCGTGACAATGTCGCACTGGCTTGCTCGCAGCCTCGTAGAACAGTCGGAAGTGCCGCCGCAGAAGGTACACGTGGTCCCGCCAGGTAAGCCGATCGGGAAGGCGGGGTCGACCGACGTCAAAGACGACAGCGCCGGGCGCCAGTCGCAGCATCCGCGCCCCGAAGGCGACGGACGCCGACGCAAACTGCTCTTTGTGGGCCGACTGTACAACCCATATGATTTTTACCGCAAAGGCGGCGATCTCGTCGTCGCTGCGCTCCAGATCCTTCGCAGGGAGTACGATCCGCAGATCACCCTGACGATGGTTGGTATAGATAACTGGCCGTTGCCAGGAGAACCGCCTGACGGCGTCGATGTGCGCGGAGTGGTACCGCGCGATGAGATTGCCCGGCTCTATGAGACTCACGATCTCTTCGTGATGCCATCGCGAATGGAGCCATTCGGCCTGGTCTTCGCTGAGGCCCTCGGCCGGGGCATGCCATGCATCGCGAGGAACGCCTGCGCGATGCCCGAGATCGTGACTCCTGGCGTCTCTGGCGCTCTCATCGACAAAGACGACGCGCACGAGCTAGCCGCGGCCATCGCTTCGGTGCTCGTTGATGACGAGATTTACAAGAGTTGCGCGGCGCGCGCGCCAGCGATTACTGAGTACTTCTCGTGGAGCCGGGCGGCTGGCGAGATCGTCGATGTGATTAGCAAGGAGATCAGGTAAGACTCACGCCAGGCATCCTGTGGCAGCAGTGCTGCGGCAGGTGCGTCCGGCGGTCAACCCCAGATATCGCGCTGGGCATTGAACATCACCCGTGAGCCGAGCCGGTCCAGCCTCACCGGGAACTCACGCATACCGATCAGGCTCTTTCGCACAGCTTGCTGCCTCTCCACCGGGCAGATGACGAGCAGGAACCCTCCCCCGCCCGCGCCGGTCAGTTTGACGCCAGACGCACCTGCCTCCAGCGCTTGGCTGGCAGCCCGATCGACCTGGTCAGTCGACACGCCCGACGCTAGTTTCCGCTTCGCCTCCCAGCTCTCGCGGACCGCGGGCCCGATCGCCTCGACGTCACCGTTCCGTAGCCGCTCCGCGGCGAACCCGGCGAGATCGCGCAGGAGATCAAGCTGAGGTTGAGTGGCTTCCACGTTGGCGTTCTGTTCCGCCAGAATCGGCGTCGCGCTCCGCGTGATTCCCGTGTAGAAGAGCATGATCTGCTCTTGCAGCCGACGCCGTTCGGTAGCCGACAGGCTTACCTCCTCGGCGACAACGTCCTCGCCTGGCCCGAAGCGGAGGTCGCGGATTCCGCCGAAGGCGGCAATGTATTGGTCTTGCTTTCCGATGGGCTTGCCACAGCGCTCGATCTCGATCTCGCACGCCATCTCCGCGAGTTCCTTCGCCGATACCTGCCGCCCCTGGTAGGCAAACAATGCGTGGAGCAGCCCGACGGTAACCGCGGACGACGAGCCGAGTCCAGACCCCGTGGACGGGATGTCAGCCAGCGTTGTGATCTCGACTCCGCTCGCGACGCCAGTAAGGAGCATGGCCTCACGGACCAGTTCGTGATCGAGCTCCTCGACCGAGGAGACGATCTCCTTCTTGGAGTAGTTCACGTAGATCTCGTCGTCGAAGCGCTGCTTAACGATGACGTAGACGTACTTGTCGAGCGCGCAATTGAGTACTCGGCCGCCATGCTCACGGTAGTAGCTAGGTAGGTCAGTCCCGCCACCGACCAAGCCGATGCGCAACGGAGTCTGCGTAATGATCATCGCAGGGCCAGTGCTGGCCACTCCTCTCGGGCTCGCTGGTACGCCTCGAGCGTTCCGATGTCGCGGAAGTAGCACTCCACCGGCACGGCGAACGCCCGCCCGACCAACTGCGGCAGCAAGTGATAGCCAATGTCCTGGGGCGGTGAGTTGCCAATCTCGTCAAGGATGGCGGGGTGAAACGCATACATGCCGGCATTGACGAGGTCAGAAAGGGGTTCTGCTGGCTTCTCTGAAAAACCAGTGACGAGACCGTCGGGTGCGAGCTCCAGCACGCCGCCTGCCGATGGGTGCTCCGAGTGGAACGCTGTCAACGTCGCCAGCGCCTGCCGCTCACGGTGAGCGTGGATCAGCGAGCCCAGGCCGAAGCTGGTGAGGTTATCCGCGTAGCACGCGAGAAACATCTCCTCGCCATCCACCCACTGCCGATTGGCGCGCAGGGTGCCCGCACTACCGAGCAGTTCTGGCTCGAAGACCGTGCGCACGACTGGGCCCCCCGCGCGGTCGGCGAGGTGCGCAGTAACCACGTCTGGCAGGTAATGGAGATTGATGAGCACTTCATCAACTCCTGCCCGGTCAAATGCGTCAAGCCAGATGTCGAGCAGCGGACGGTCACCGATAGGCACCATGCATTTGGGCACGCTGTCGGTGACAGGCCGGAGGCGGGTGCCAAGACCGGCTGCGAGCAGGAACGCCTTCACACCCCAGCCTTCCGCACGACACCGAGAGCGCGCATCCTGGCGTTCGCCCCGGCGAGGACATCGTCGAGGCCCTCCATGCCGTCCAGCCATGCGGCGTAAGCGGCAACCGAGTCAGCCGGCGTCCGCCGAGGCTCCCAGCCGAGCCCGCGCAGGGCGCTGATATCGGACAAGATGTGCCGGGTATCGCCGAACCGGTACTCGCCCGTGACCTGGCCCATCAGGTCGCTGCCGTACTGACGCCTGACGACGTCTGCGAACTCGCTAGTAGTGACCGGTATGCCGCCGCCGACGCTGAAAACGTGACCGGAGGCGCGATCATCCTGGAGGGCCAGCACGTTAGCGTCAACGACATCGTCGATGTTGACGTAGTCGCGGACGGCTGCGCCGTCCTCGTACAGGGTCGGCGCCGTCCCGAGCAGATAGCTAAGGCAGAAGATGCGGCAGGCACCAGAGTAGGCGTTGTATACCGACTGTCGCGGTCCTTGGACGATGCTGTAGCGGAGCGCAACCGTCGGGATGTCGTACCGGCGGCCGAGATTGATAGCCACCATCTCCTGCGAGAGCTTCGACATGCCATAGGCGTTCTGCGGATTCGAGACTCGCTCGGGCGTCGGCCTCATCTCAAGTTTGCCGCCGCACTGCGGGCATGGAATGTCCCACTCCCCTGCCACCAGAGTTTTTTCGGGGCGCATTCCCGGCAGCTGCTCGCCGTCGGCGGGGCACCAATACAGGCCCTCTCCCATAGCTGCCTGTGACGAGGCGACGATGACGCGGGCGATGTCGAGACGCTCGGCCACGATGATCTCGTAGATCAAGGCTGTCGAAACGACGTTCACATCCGAGAAGCGGGAGAAATCTGGCAGATAGTCCTGATACGCGGCGAAGTGATAGACCGCATCCGCGCGGCGCAGGAGGTTCGTCAGCAGATCCCGGTTCCGAACATCGCCCTGATAGAAAGCGGCGCCCGGGCTCAGGTAGGACGGCTTCGCGTCGCGGTGCACCGGCCGGGTCACCGCATCGAGGACGGTTACCTCATGCCCGAGCGACAACAGGCGGTCGCAGGTGTGGGATCCGATGAATCCCGCACCGCCCGTAACAAGGATCTTCATTTCTTCCGATGTCTCCTGCGGTCTGCGGCCTCCCGGTAAACGTCGAGTGTCGACGCGGCGGTTGCCGCCCACGTGAACTGACTGGCGCGCCGGATGCCCGCGTCGCGCAGACGATCCCGACCGGGTCCTACGGCTTCGGTTATGGCGCGCGCGATAGACGCAGGGTCCTTGGGATCAGAAAGTACCGCTGCGCCACCTGCAGTCTCCGGCATGGCGCTAATATCCGAGGTCACGACCGGGCATCCGGAGGCCATGGCCTCGAGGATAGGAAGCCCGAATGTCTCGTTGAGCGAGGGATAGACGAACGCATCGGCTGCGCGGTAGAAGAGCGCCGTGTCCTCGAGAGGCACTCCGCCGACGAAGATGACATCATCGGCGATACCCAGATCGTCTGCCAGCGACTGCAACTGGGCGAAGTACTGCTTGTCGCGCCATGGCCCCACTATGACGAGCTGGCGCCCGCCAAGATGCGGCCGGGCGAGCGGCCAGGCCCGCAGCAAGCCACTGCAGTTCTTGTATGGCCAGAGCGACGAAACGAAGAGAACGAACGGCTTTGCGACCTGGTGGGTCGTTCTCGCCCACGCGCGCGCCGCCGCAGTGTCGCCCGGCTTGAAGAGGTCGTGGTCGACCGCCTCGTAGATCATCCGGAGCTTGCGCGGATCCACGTCCAGATGCTGTTCGATCTCCGACCGCAGGCTTGCCGAGTTGATGATGATCGTGTCCGCGAGCCGGGCCGAACGCGGATAGTTCATCCTGCGGTAGGCGCGAGCCAGCGGCGGCATCATTTCGGGCGTAGTGAAGGCGTGCATGGTCTTCATGTGGATGACGAGTGACCAGGACGGGTTCACCAGCGGCGCCATCAGCGTATTAAAGACGTCTATACCAGATAGCGGGAGTCGCAATGGCGAGTACAGATGTTCCGACAAAGTGCGCAGGTTACGCTTCTCGTTAGACCACGGATAGGTGATATACGAGACGTTGG
>Ga0335072_10006873_pt1 | contig 16609 bp, 10 predicted proteins | sample Lox_Sample_21_FD_206725 | JGI IMG/M metagenome (GOLD analysis project Ga0335072, IMG submission 206725) | Soil microbial communities from Loxahatchee National Wildlife Refuge, Florida, United States - Lox_Sample_2.1 | ecosystem: Environmental > Terrestrial > Soil > Wetlands | place: USA...
GGCGGGAGGCCGTCTGACAACGCAGACGGCTGCAAATGGGGTTGCGTCAGTCGGTGTGGGAGGTGCCGGGGGTGGAAGAATAGGGCGCCACAAGACTGGCGTGGCCGAGGATCTGGCCGTTGGCGCCGGCCTTGATCAGGGCATGGTAGAGGGTTTCGGCGTTGGCGGGGAAGTTGGCGGAGCTGGTGAGATTGAGAGTGGTGCTGAGGGCGTAGACGGTGAATAGGTAGATGTGGACCTCGGGCGCGTAGCCAGCGGGGGGGCAGGGCCCGTCGTACTGCTGGCCGTAGTAGAAGTCGTTCATGATCTCGGGGCCAAAGGTGCTGTTGGCGACGCCGGCGTTCTGCGGGAGCGAGGCGACGCTGGGCGCGATGTTGTACATGCCCCAGTGGGTGAAGGCGGCGGTGGTGTCGTAGAGGACGACGACGAAGGAGCGGGTGCCGCGGGGTGCGCCGGTCCAGGAGAGCTGGGGCGACTCATCGAGGCCGGCCGCGCCGCTGGCGGTGCAGGCGTTGACGCCGTTGACGGTGTTGTTGAGGATCATGGAGAGCGGCGGAGTGCCGTCGTCCTGGAAGGTGGTGCTGTGGAGTTGGAAGGGGGCCTGCGCGCGAGCGATTCCAGGTAGCAGCGCGCAGGCGACGAGAAGGCCCAGCTTTTTGCAATGGGCGAAGTGCATGGTTTCCTCCTTGTTCGCCGGGTTGCGAAAGCCCCGTTGGACGGGGGACCCAGGATAGCACCGGGCCGGAGACGGCCGGCATGAATAATCGGGAAACGGGGATGGGCGGGGCGGCGCGCAATGAGCAGGCAAGTGACGGGCGATGAATCGGTTATGATGTTTGCTAAATTGCAATAAGCCCGCCGGAGGTCGCCAAGAAGACCGCGTGCCCAAGACAAAGATCAAACGGCTCTACCTGATTCCCATTCTTTCGAAGGCGCTCGACGTGTTGGAGCTGCTCGAGCAGAACAACGCCCCGGCGACGCTGGAGGATGTGTACCAGAAGACGCACATCTCGAAGACCAGCGTGTACCGGATATTGAAGACGCTGGTGCACCGCGGGTATGTGGCGCAGACGCAGAGCGGGCAGTACCGGCTGGTGTCGCGGCCGCGGCGGCTGCGGTTCGGATTTGCGACCTCGAGCGGGGAGATGCCGTTCTCGATCGCGGTGTCGCAGAGCGTGACGACGGCGGCCGCGGCATCGGGCGTGGAGCTGCTGGTGCTGGACAACCGCTACGATCCCGATGTGGCGATCCAGAACGCGGACGAGTTTGTGGCCAAGCGGGTGGACCTGGTGCTGGAGTTCCAGGTGGAAGAGGCGGTGGCGCCGCGGGTGGCGCACATCTTCAAGAAGGCGGATATTCCGCTGGTGGCGATCGACGTGCCGCATCCGAATGCCACTTACTTCGGCGTGGATAACTTCGAGGTGGGATACGAGGCAGGGTGCCTGCTGGCGCAGCACGCGCTGCGCAAGTGGAAGGGGACGGCGGACTGGGTGGTGGGGGTGGGCTTCTCCGAGGCGGGAAGCTTTGTGCAGAGCCGCATCGCGGGGGCGTTCGACGGGGTGCGGGAGCGGCTGCAGGAGATTGCGGCCGACCGGTATGTGCAGATCGAGGGGCGGGGGATGCGGCAGCCGAGCCAGAAGGCGATGGCCGCGTTTCTGGCAGGGCAGGCGAAGCGGCAGCGGGTGCTGGTGGCGGCGGCGACGGACTCGAGCGCGCTGGGGGTGCTGGACGCGATCCGGGAGGCGGGGCGCGAGGCGGATTTTGCGATCGTGGGGCAGGATTGCATTCCCGAAGTTCTGGAAGAGATGCGCGGCGGGACGAGCGCGATTGTGGGGTCGATTTCGCACGAGGCGGAGAGCTACGGGCCACGGCTGATCCAGCTTGGGATTGCGCTGCTGCGGGGGTATACGGTGCCTCCGTACAACTATGTGCGGCATCGGGTGGTGACGCCGGAGACGCTGGGGGCGGAGGGGGACGACTAAGGCCGCGGTGAAGCGTTGGGCGGGCGGGTTTGCAGAGACGCTTCGGCGGCCGATGCGGCGTTCAGAGGGCGCGGTTGGGTGGACGCGCGGAACGGGCTGCGGAACAAGGGAGAGCCTGGAGCGGGTTTGGGCCGTTGCTTCCCTCAGGGGCTAAAGCCCAACCTTTGTTTGATCGCGGTTGCGGCACGACTGAAGTCGTGCCCTGATACAAGCCCCTCCGGTTGGGTTTTTTCGCAGCCTGTGCAGTTCGAAACCTTCGAGCCAAAGTCCGCAGCCTTCGGAATCATGCCCGTACCCCTCAGACTGGCCTGCGCGCGGGCGTGCGGCCACGGCAGAGGCGTATGATTTTGATTGAGGCTTCTCCTACTTCTCACATCGTGGTGTATATGACATTGGCTACTCCTGTTGACCAAGGGCTGAAGTTTCTTGAAGACCGCTGGGATGCCGGCGTCGCGTCCAGTCTGGACGAGGCGGAGCTGCTGCGCTACCGGTCGAACCTGCTGGGGGCGGACCTGCGCATCACGAACTTTGCCGGCGGCAACACCAGCTCGAAGATCGCCGACGTGGATCCGCTGACGGGCAGGGCGGTGGAGACGCTGTGGGTGAAGGGGTCGGGCGGGGACCTGGGCAGCATCCAGCGGTCGGGGTTCGCGGTGCTGTACCTGGACAAGCTGCTGGCGCTTGAAAGCCTTTACAAGGGCGTGGAGCACGAGGACGAGATGGCGGAGATGTATCCGCTGTGCGCCTTCCGCGGCAATCCGGTGGCGGCATCGATCGACACGCCGCTGCATGGGTTCTTGCCCTTCAAGCACGTGGACCACCTGCACCCGGACTGGGCGATTGCGCTGGCGGCCTCGGCCAACGGCAAGGAGAAGATGGAGGAGTTCAACCGCGAGTTCGGGCACCGGCTGGTTTGGCTGCCGTGGCAGCGGCCGGGATTTGAGCTGGCGATGATGATGAAGCGCGCGGTGGCGGAGAACCCGGAGTGCGACGGGATCGTGCTGGGCGGACACGGATTGTTTACCTGGGGCCAGACGCAGCGCGAGTGCTACCTGAACACGATCACCGTGATCGACCAGATCGGGCAGTTTATCGACCGGCACGCGGCGGCCAAGGGGCCGGTGCGGTTTGGCGGCGAGGTGGTGCGGGCGCGGGCGGACCGCAAAGAGCTGGCGGTGGCGATCGCGCCGTTTTTGCGGGGGCGGATCAGCGCGCAGCGGCGGTGGATTTCGAGCTTCAGCGACGGGCCGGACGTGCTGGCGTTTGTGAACTCGGCGTATGCCGGGGAGCTGGCCTTTATGGGAACGAGCTGCCCGGATCACTTTATCCGCACCAAGATCCGGCCGCTGTTTGTGCCGTGGGATGGGGACGGGAGCCTGGCAGGGCTGAAGGGGCAGATCGATGCGTCGCTGGCGGACTATCGCAACCAGTACCGGACCTACTACCGGACATTTGCGACCCGGCAGTCGCCGGCGATACGGGACGCGAGCCCGACGGTGGTGCTGATCCCGGGGCTGGGGATGTTCAGCTTCGGCAAGAACAGGACCGAGGCGCGGATTACGGGCGAGTTCTATACGAACGCGATTCACGTGATGGAGGGGGCGAGCCTGCTGGTCTCGGGGCCGGCGCCCAAGCGGGTTCCGCAGTGCGGCGAAGGGATGGAGCCGGCGAGCTTCAAGGTTTTTGCCAACTACGTGGCGCTGCCGGCGGTGGAGGCGTTCCGGATCGAGTACTGGGCCCTTGAAGAGGCGAAGCTGCGCAGGCAGCCGCCGGAGAAGGAGCTGAGCCGGAGGGTGGCGCTGATTGTCGGCGCCGCGGGCGGGATTGGGCGCGAGGTGGCGCGGATGGCGGCGGCGCGAGGCGCGCACGTGATGGTGGCCGACCTGGACGCGGAGGGAGCGGCGCAGCTCGCGGCGGACCTGAAGTCGGTGGCGCCGGCGGAGCTGCTGGGCTCGACGGGCGTGAACATCAGCAGCCGGGAGTCGGTTGCGGAGGCGATCAAGGCGACGGTTGCGGCGTTTGGCGGCGTGGACATCCTGGTGAATACGGCGGCGATCTTTCCGTCGACGCCGGAGGCGGTGATTCCCGACGAGGCGTGGGCGAAGACGCTGGACGTGAACGTGACGGCCAATTACCTGCTGGCGGATGAGGTGAACAAGATCTTCCAGGAGCAGGGGCTGCACGGGACGATCGTGTTCACAAGCTCGGCGAACGCGGTGGTGGCCAAGCGGGGCAGCGAAGCGTACGACGTGAGCAAGGCGGCGCTGTCGCACCTGATCCGGGAGCTGGCGGTAAGCATGGCTCCGAATGTGCGCGTGAACGGCATCAGCCCGGCGACGGTGGTGAGGGGCTCGACGATGTTTCCGCGGGAGCGGATGCGGGCGTCGCTGACCAAGTACAATATTCCGTTCCAGGAGTCGTTCAGCGACGAGGAGCTGCGCAGCCGCCTGGCCGCGTACTATGCCGAGCGCACGCTGACGCTGAAGACGATTGAGCCGTCCGATTGCGCGGAGGCGATTCTATTTTTGGCAAGCCCGCGCTCGCGCTGTACTACAGGGCATTTGATTCCGGTGGACGGCGGGCTGGCGGACGCATTTTTACGCTGAATTTTGGGGAGACGACTCCGCTATCATGCAGGAACCCGCCCGTGTTGCCATCGATTTAGGCGCGGAGAGCTGCCGCGTCTCGCTGCTTCGCTGGAAAGATTCGAAAGCTGAGATTGAAGTAGTACACCGGATTCCGAACGGGCCGGTGCACAGCGGGGCGTCGCTGCGCTGGCCGCTGGGGACGATCCTGGCGGGCCTGGAAGAGGGATTGCGCAGGGCCGCGGCGATGGCGCCCGAGGGAATTCGGTCGGTTGCAGTGGATAGCTGGGGCGTGGACTATGTGCGGCTGGGCGGGGACGGCAAGCCGCTGGGCGATCCGTTCTGCTACCGGGATGAACGCACGGTGGCGACCAAGGAGGCAGCAGACAGGATCATTCCGCCCTTCGAGCTGTACCAGCGGACGGGGGCGTTTCCGCTGCGGCTGAATACGGTGTACCAGTTGATGGCCGATCCGGCGGCGGGGGTCGACGCGGGGGCGCCGTGGATTACGTTTCCGGATTACATCCTGTACTGGCTGGGCGGCAGCCGGACCTCGGAGTATACGCACGCGACGCATACGGGGCTGGTGGATCTGAAGACGGGGGACTGGTGCGCGGAGGTTTTCAAGGAGCTGGGGCTGCCGCTCGAGGCCGCGCCGGGGATTGTGCATGCAGGCGACGTGGTGGGGCGGCTGGCGGGGCCGCTGGCCGAGCTGGATGCGTACCGGGAGACGGAATTGATTGCGCCGGCGTGCCATGACACGGCTTCGGCGATTGCGGGGATTGCCGGAGACCTGACGAGCGCGGCGTACATCAGCTCGGGGACGTGGTCGCTGGTGGGGACGATTATTACGGAGCCGGTGACGACGCGTCACGCCTTCGACGCGGGGTATACGAACCTGGGCGCGGCGACGGGGGGATTGCTGTTTCACTCGCTGATCAACAGCATGTGGGTGCTGAAGCAGTGCATGGACTGCTGGGCCGCGGAGGGGCGGCCGTGGGCGATCGAAGAGCTGGTGCGGGCGGCGGGAGATTGCACGACGACGGGCGTGCTGGATATGGACGCCGAGCCGCTGATGCTGGACTGCGGGATGCCGGAGCGGATCAACGGCGAGCTGGTGCGGCAGGGGTTCGAGGCGATTCCGGATGTGGCGGGGAACGAGCCGGTGTTTGCGCGGACGATCTTCGAGAGCCTGGCGATCCGGTATGCGTCGGCGCTGGCGAATCTGGAGAAGATGTCGGGACGGCGGCTGACGGGGATCCACATGATGGGCGGGGCGACGCGGAACAAGCTGCTGGTGGGGCTGACGGAGCAGCGCACGGGGCTGCCGGTGGAGATTGGGCAGACGGAGGGATCGACGGTGGGGAGCCTGGCGGTGCAACTGGCGGCGAGCAAGGCGGAGGGGGGGCGGATTACGACGGAAGCGGTGCGGGGGTGGGCGAAGCGGCTGTGCGGGCGGTAAGGGCAGCGAGTTAGCAAGTTAGCAAGTTAGCGAGTCAGCGAGTCAGCAAGGTAGCGAGGCGGCGGCGTAGCGGAGTCGCGGACAGATTAAACGCAATGTTTGCGTCATTTCGCGAGTTGGCGTCCGCTGCGCGGAGATGGCGGGTTCGCAAGTTCGCGGCTTGTTTCTTTTTGGCGAGTCAGCGGGAGCGGAGTTGGCGCTCTGTTAGAATCACCGTTGAAAATCGATGAATTTTAGAGGCCTGCCGAAGTGTATTTTGCATTGCAGCAGAGGCTGGGGGCGCGGATTCGCGCGGTGCTCCAGAGCCAGTACGGAGTTGAGGTCGAGAACATTCCGCTGGAGATTCCGCCGGATTTGAAGCTGGGCGAGATGGCGACGCCGGTGGCGTTTGAGCTGGCGCGGAAGCTGCGCAAGGCGCCGAAGACGATCGCCCAGGAGATTGTGGCGGGGATCGGCGCGGTGGAAGGGTTTGCGGGGTTTGAGGTAGCGGGCGCGGGGTATATCAATGCGCGTCTGGATCGGGCGGCGGCGGTGCGGGGGATCGCGAGCCCGCATTGCTGCCTGATCTCGCCCGAGGAGCTGCTGCAGCGGCGCCATGTGCTGGTGGAGCACACCAGCATCAATCCCAACAAGGCGGCGCACGTGGGGCACCTGCGCAACGCCATCCTGGGCGACACGTTTGTGCTGCTGTTGCGGGCGGCAGGGCACAGGGTGGACGTGCAGAACTACATCGACAACACCGGGGTGCAGGTGGCGGATGTGGTGGTGGGGTTCATTCATCTTGAGGGCAGGACGCTCGCCGATGTGCGAAAGCTGCTGGAAGAACTCAAGCAGGCAGGCGAGCGGATCGATTACTACTGCTGGGAGCTGTATGCGCGGACCTCGCAGTGGTACGAGGCGGGAACGGCCGAAGAGAATGCAGCGCGGAAGAAGGTGCGGTATGCGACGCTGCACGAGATTGAACGCGGCGGCAACGAGACGGCGGAGATTGCGGAGCTGATCTCGACGGCGGTGCTCAGGCGGCATCTCGAAACCATGCAGCGGCTGGGGATCGAGTACGATTTTCTGCCGCGGGAGAGCGAGATTCTGCATTTGAAGTTCTGGGATGCGGCCTTCGAGCTGTTGAAGCGGACGGGGGTGCTCTACTTCGAGAACGAGGGGAAGAACAAGGGTTGCTGGGTGATGACGCGGCCGGGGTTGGCGTCGCAACCAGCGGAGAACGAGGAAGGCGAGAAGGAGATTGACGAGGACGCGAAGGTGATTGTGCGCTCGAACGGCACGGTGACTTACGTGGGCAAGGACATCGCCTATCACCTGTGGAAGTTCGGGCTGCTGGGAAGGGACTTTGGGTACAGGCCGTTCTTCACTTATCCGAGGCATGAGTGCTGGATCTCAGCGGCCGAGGGAGTTGAGCCGCATCCGCAGTTTGGCGGGGCGCAGGCGATCTATAACGTGATCGACTCGCGGCAGGCGGACCCGCAGGCGAATGTGAAGCAGGCGCTGCGGGGGATGGGCCACGAGGCCGAGGCCGACCGGTATACGCACCTGAGCTACGAGATGGTGGCGCTGACGCCGCGGTGCGCCGAGGAACTGGGCTACACCGTTGCAGAGGAAGACAAGGGAAGGCCGTATATCGAGGTGAGCGGACGGAAGGGATTCGGCGTAAAGGCCGATGACCTGATCGATAAGCTGATTGCCGCGACGCGGGCCGAGGTGGACGCGCGGAAGACGGGGCGGGACGAGACGGAGCGGCAGAAGATCGCCGATCAGATTGCGATTGGGGCGCTCCGGTACTTCATGCTGAAGTACACGCGGAGTTCGGTGATCGCGTTCGACTTCAAGGATGCGCTGAGCTTCGAGGGCGAGACGGGGCCGTATATCCAGTACGCGGTGGTGCGGATCAGGAATATCTTTCGCAAGGGGAATACAACGAGCGAAGCTGTGCTGGCGGAGTTTGCGGAGTTAGCGGGGCTAGCGGAGTTAGCGGGGCTGGCGGAGCAGGGGAAGCAGCGAGTTAGCGAGTCAGGCGCTGCGGGCGGCGGGGTCCTGGATTATCTTGGCGGCGAAGAGAACGAAGACATCTGGGCGCTCTGGCTGCGGGCTTCGCGGAGGACGCAGGTGCTGGAGCAGTGCATTGCGACTTCGGAGCCGGCGCACCTGGCGAAACATGCGTTTCAACTGGCGCAGGAGTTTAATAACTTCTATCACCGGCACCACATTCTGACCGAGGAAGACCCGGCGCGGAAGAGCTTTCTGCTGGCGACGGCGGCGGTGGCGCTGCGGGAGCTGACGGTGGCGCTGAGCTGGCTGGGGATCGAGAGTCCGGAGGCGATGTGAAGGGCAGCTCTCAGCCCGCAGCTTTCAGGTTTCAGCCCTCAGCATAAAGCTTTCGGGTTCTTGGCTTGGGCTGGCGGAGCCGGGTCTTTTGCTGGAGAGCTGTTCGTCGTTGAGGATGAGGGATGGTGATGCTGGCGAATCCGGCGGGGCGGTTTACGGGGCGGGTGGAGAGCTACCGGCGGTTCCGGCCGGGGTATCCGGCGGAGATTGCCGGGCTGCTGCGGCGGGAGTGCGGGCTGGAGGACGGGGCCGTGGTGGCGGATGTGGCGGCGGGGACGGGACTCTCGACAGAGATGCTGCTGCGGGGCGGATTTTCTGTGATTGCGGTGGAGCCGAATGCGGAGATGCGGGCGGCGTGCGTGGAGCTGCAGCGGGAGTATCCAGGATTGCAGGTGACGGCGGGCACGGCGGAAGAGACGGGGCTGGCGGATGAATCGGTGGAGCTGATCACGGTGGCGCAGGCGATGCACTGGTTCGACCTGGAGCGGACGCGGCGGGAGTTTGCGCGGATTCTGCGACCGGAGGGGTGGTGCGCGGTGCTCTACAACAACCGGCGGCCGGGCGGGGACGCGTTTCACGAGGCGTACGAGGAGTTTCTGCGGGAGTTTGGAAGCGATTATCTGAAGGTGAAGGAACAGCACGTGGGGCGGAGGCGGCTGGCGGAGTTCTTTGCACCGGCCCCGATGGGGACGGCGACGTTTGAGAATGCGCAGGCGCTCGACGAGGAGGCGCTCGAAGGAAGGATTCTTTCGTCTTCATACATTCCGCGGGAGGGGGACGCGCGGTTTGAGGAGATGCGGGCGGGAGTGAAGCGGCTGTTTGCGGAGCATCAGGCGGGTGGGGCGGTGACGATCCGCTACGACTGCGTGGTGTGTTATGGGCGGCTGGGCGGGAGGGCTCCGAGGGCATGATTGGCGATGGGGCGCGGTGCGGGCGGCATGAAAAGACGGATGTTCGCTTTGAGCACGCGCGGGTGTTTCGGGGTGGGGCGGCGGCTCAGATCAGCTCGGTCTTTCCGGTCAGGCCCAGCTCTTTCACGATTTTGCCCACGTCCTGGGAGTGGTCGCGGTGTGCGATCAACAGAGCGTCCTCGGTGTCCACGACGACGAGGTTTTCGACGCCCACCAGGGCTACGAACTTGCGCGGGCTGTAGATATAGTTATTCACCGCATCGAGGGCCAGGTGGCCCTCGGTCTCCGATACGTTGCCCTCGCCGTCGCCGCGCATGCGGTTTTCAAGCTGGTACTCGTAGAGCGAGGCCCAGGAGCCGAGGTCGTTCCAACTGAACTCCGCGGGCAGGCAGTAGAGGTTCGAGGTGTGCTCGCCTTTGGCGGAGCGGGGCTCGAGGACGGCGTAGTCGACGGAGATGTTTTCGCACTTGCCGTAGAGGGCGCGGAAGACCTCGTCGAACTGGGGGGTGCCGTAGGCGGCGGCGATGGCCTCAAGGAGGGGCGCGGTCTCCGGAAGGTGCTCGCGCACGGCGTTGGCGAGGGTGCGCGCGGACCAGACGAACATCCCCGAGTTCCAGTAGTAGTTGCCCGCGGACACAAACTCTTCGGCCCGGTTCTGGTTGGGCTTCTCGGTGAAGCGGCGCACGTGCAGGGCCGACTCGTCGGCGGTGTAGTCGCCGGTCTCGATGTAGCCGTAGCCGGTCTCGGCGCGGGAGGGCTCGATGCCCATCACCACGATGTTGTCGCCGGCGGCGGCCACCGCGATGGCCTTTTGCAGGGCCTTGAGGAACCGCGGCTCGTCGGCGATGACGTGATCGGAGGGGAAGACGCCCAGGACAGCGCCGGGATTTTCGCGCTCGATCAGGAAGGCAGCCAGCCCGCAGGCGGGGGCGGTGTTGCGGGCCACGGGCTCACGGATGATCTGCGCGTCGGGGACTGATGGAAGCTGGTCGGCGATCTCGCCGGCCAGGAACTCGTTGGTGATGACCCAGATTTTGGGCAGGGAGGCGAGCGGCTTCAGCCGCTCGACGGTCTGCTGGATCATGGAGCGCTCGCCGTCGAGGGCCAGCACCTGCTTGGCGCGGGCGCGACGCGAGCGCGGCCAGAAGCGCGTGCCACTGCCGCCGGCCAGAATTACGGGTCGAAAATCGATCGCGTTCGGCATTGAAGAATCATCGTACCCGACCGGCGCATGGTTTGCACAGGAGCAAGAGCGACAGCGAGAGCATTTTGGCTTCGCTGATGGACATGGCCGCATCGGCAGGGCTGGTTCGGCCAACCCCTGAAGCGAAGATGCCGTAGCCGATTCTGCCGGCCTGCAAGGGGGTTCTCCACGAACGATGTAACACTTCCGGCGTATTTCAAGGGGGCTTTTTCCTGATGTAAAAGCAACTTAACAGCCTTGCCCCGGTTTATATCCCGAGGCGAACTGGGCCAGCGCCGCTACCTGCGCTGGATCGACGATCGCCGGTTTCCGGCTGCGAATTTCCCCCGTTGGGCCCGCGGCGCGGAAGGTGGAATGGGGTAAGCTAACACAAATGCCAGCTCAACGTCAGGGTTCCATCCATCTAACGCGGGTCGCCGGAATCGACCTGTTTCTCCACTGGACGTGGTTCGCGGTGGCCGCGGTAGAAATCGGTTACATGCGGAACCGGTACACGTCGATTGTGTGGAGTGTGCTCGAGTACCTGACCCTGTTCCTGATCGTGCTGCTGCACGAGTTCGGGCACGCCTTTGCCTGCCGGCAGGTGGGCGGCACGGCCGAAGAGATCATGCTGTGGCCGCTGGGCGGGGTGGCCTACGTCAATCCGCCGCAGCGCCCCGGCGCGATGCTGTGGAGCCTGGCGGCGGGGCCGCTGGTGAACGTGGCGCTGCTGCCGCCCCTGATCGGGGGCTCGTTCGTGGCGCATCTGGCGGGATGGGCGCATACGATGCCCAACGCCGCTGTCTGGATCGATTCAGTCCTTTACATCGACGTCGCGCTGCTGGTCTTCAATCTGCTGCCCATCTTTCCGCTCGACGGCGGCCAGATTCTGCGCTCGCTTCTCTGGTTCTTTCTGGGGCGCGCGCGCAGCCTGGCGGTGACCACGGTGCTGGGATTCGTGGGCGCGATCGGGTTTGTGGCGCTCGCGTTCTGGCAGCACTCGGTCTGGCTGTTCGTGATCACGGGCTACATGCTCATCAACTGCTGGCGCGGGTTCAAAGGCGCCCGGCTGCTGATGCAGATTGAGAAGATGCCGCGCCGGGAGGGCTTTGCCTGCCCCGGCTGCGGAGCCAGGCCTCCGCTCGGTCCACGATGGACCTGCTCGGCCTGCCGCAAGGCCTTCGACACCTTTGAAACCTGGTCGCGCTGCCCTCATTGCGGCGTGCAGCACTCGCAGACGACGTGCGGAGATTGCCAGACACGGTTCCCGATTGGCGCGTGGGCGGCGGCCGGCGCCCACGCGAGCCCGGGCCCGGCAGCGATGGCCGGCGGGGCTCCGGTGGCGCCGTAGCGGATGCGCGGGAGCGGGCAGCCCGCGGCGCATCGCCGAGGAGGGTTATGCCAGGGCGGTCAGGAACTCCTTCATCCGGCGGACGCCTTCGTCGATGTTCTGGCGGGTGACCGGGTAGGAGATGCGCACGTGCTCGCCGGTTCCGAAGGCTTCGCCGGGGACGGTCACGACGTGGGCTTCGTGGAGCAGGCGCGTGGCCAGCTCGGTGGCGGTGCGGATGCCGCCTTTGCCCAGGTAGGCCGAGAGGTTCGGGTAAACGTAGAACGCGCCTTCGGGCCGGGTGCAGGTCAGGTGCGGAATCTCCGCGAGCCGCGCCAGCATGTGGTCGCGCAGGCCGATGAACTCGGCGCGGAACTCCTCCACGCACTGCTGCGAGCTGCTTAGCGCGGCAATGGCGGCCTTCTGCACGATGCTGGTTGCGTTCGAGGTCTGCTGCGACTGCAGCTTGCTCAGGTTGGCCACGACGGGCCTGGAGGCGAGCGCGTAGCCCGCCCGCCAGCCGGTCATGGAGTAGGTCTTGGAGAGCGAGCCGAGGATGACCAGGTGGTCCTTGGCCCAGGTGAAGGAGCCGCCGGAGACCGGCTTGCCGGCATAGTTGAGGTAGACGTAGCACTCGTCGAGGAGCAGGTAGATGCCGCGCTCGTGGGCCAGGCGCACGATCCGCTCCAGGTCCTCGGCCGAGACCACGCTGCCGGCCGGGTTCGAGGGCGAGTTGAGGATGATCGCCTTGGTGCGCGGGGTGATGGCGTGCTCGATGGCGTTGGCGGTGATGCGGAAGCTCTCCGCCTCGCTGGTTTCGAGGTAGACGACGGTGCCGCCGGCGTACTGGACGATGTCCTTGAAGCTCACCCAGTAGGGAACGGGCAGGATCACCTCGTCGCCGTGGTCGACGAGGACCTGGATGGCGTTGAAGAGGGCGTGTTTGCCGCCGGTGGTGAAGATGGCCTCGTCGACGGCGTAGTCGGAGCCGAAGTCGCAGGCGTGGCGCTCGACGATGGCCTTGCGCACGTCGGGGATGCCGGGCACGACGGTGTAGCGGGTGAAGTTCCCCTCGATGGCCGCGATGGCGGCGTCCTTGATATGGCGCGGGGTGGGGAAGTGGGGCTCGCCGGCCCCGAAGTCCACCAGATTGGCGCCCTGGGCGCGCAGCTTGGCCGCTTCGGCGGCGACGGCCATGGTTGCGGAAACCTCGATCCGGCCAATGCGGTCGGCAAAGACTTGTGAAGGAGCAGAGACGGTCATAACACATCTATCTTGACAGATTTCGCGGTTGCGGCAAACCCCGGCCCTGTTCGTGACTCCTCCCCGTCCACATCCCATCTGCATCAATCTGCACAAAAACGGGTGCCCCACCCTCGCGGCGTTTTTGTATTTGCCGCCAGGGTGGGTTTGGCCCAAAGCCCAGGTGCATGAATCGCTATGGAAGCGGGCGCCCCATCCCGGCGCTTTGTGCGAAAGGCGAGCTGGTCAACATCCGGCGGCGGTGCGGTTTTCGGTTTGACGGTGATAAGGGCCGCACCCCGGCTGCGCCCTCGAAGCTCCATGCGACAGGAGCGGGATTACGGCTTTTCGTTCGCGCTGCCGCGAGCCATTGAACTGGCTTCTGTCGCGTCGGTTGCGGCGGGCCTCCCGTATATGAGGTGCAAGATCTCGAAATCCTGATCGCTTTGTGCCGGATACTTCAGCTTGCCGATGTCTTTTGGCAGCTTGAAAGGCCCGACGAGGCGCCACGCTTCCGGAGCCTGCCACGGGTCGTAGCCTGCTTCGGCCATCAATAGCAGGGCCACCCGCGCGCGCTGCGGCTTCAGAGACGCGTCGTACACCACAACCGTGGCAGCAGGAACCCCGACAAGCGCTGCCCAGCCTGCAACCTCTGCGGCCTTGGTCAAAGTGGTTCGGTTGAAGCGGATCACCACCGGCATTTGCGCCTGAAAACTGCGCGCGACGCCATCGGCCAGCACCGCGGCAAGCTGGTCATCGCTCTTGAACCGGGCGGCCACTTGGGCGGATACAAGGATGCGGCCATCCGGGTACCAATGCACTTCGTGCATCGGGTCATCAATGGCATAAAAGTAGAACTTGATTTTCGACGGGTCGTTTTCCGGCAGTTGTTTTTGGTAAGCGGGGACCAGGCTCATGCCGATCCGGTTGATGCGCGCCTGCAAGGCCGGGTCCGCTGTAACCGTGTAAGTGGTGTTATCGTCCAGCTGCATCACCCGCTTTCCATCGGGCAGCTCAGCCACCGCCGGGTCTGGCGGACCAATCGGCGGCGGCACGTTGTCTTTGGTCTTCGCATGCTCGGTCTCAAGGAAGCGCACCTTGCTGGCCTCCAGCAGGCCATCTCGATCCAGCTTGCCTTCATAGAGCACCCAGAGGCCCGGGTGGACGTCTGCCGGCGACTTCATCTCCTTCGGATAGCGGACTTCCGTCGCCGGCGTGATGCGAATACGGTAGCCATCCGCCGCAAAAACGGCCTCCGGCGCGGTCGAGATCACTTTTACAATCACCCCGAGCCCATCGAGTTTCCGGTCTGGGTTTTCGCGAATCAGTACGCTGTGTGCAGTTACGATCTTCGAATGCCGGTCGAGGATGCCAACCACCTCGACCCAGGCGCCGACGGCCACCGAGTCGCGCATCGGTCCATTCTTGACGGGCGCCTCAAACCCCATTGGGCCGTATGTGGTATCGCCGGTCGTCATGACGGGGTCTCCGTTCACGTCGAAGCCGTCGGGCGGATGGACCGCGGTGATGTACCCGGTCATGATGTGCGGAGAGGTCTGCGCCATCGCTGAAGAAAGACAGGCCGCGAGGCCGACCGCGACCACGGCATGAACAGCCACCACGCATAGAGCGCCCTTAAGGGCCTTCTGTCGCGGCGTCATATTCGTCCCCTCCAATTTTGTTCTTTCCAATGTTACCTGACTAGAGGGTTGAAAACGTTTCGTTTCCTTGGGACAGCGGGCCGGCCAACCGGAGATTTTTCCAAAGAATGGCGTGGTAGATGAGCGGACAGTTCCCGGACAGAAGCCGCAGATCCTTCCAGTGCGTTCGTCAGGATGACAATTCGCCGAGGGGCGATCATGGGTCGATTCGAGATTGTCGGTTTGTGGCCGTCAACCCGAAAACCGCGCCATTACCCAGCCCCCGGGCCACAATATTAACCCGAAATAAGAATCAATCAATCTTCGCGGAGTTCGCTGTGCAGTTCCTCTACCGCTGAGGAGGCCCGCGCACCGCATGACCACCCAGGCAGCAGAGCCATCTGCCCCGCGCCGCCTCACCAGCCGCTCCGCAGCGCGCTCTACGCCAAGCCTCACCGGTCGGCTGACCGAGGTGGCGCGCGGCTATCAGAACATCCTGGCGCGCGATCCGCATCAGCCGCAGGCGCTGGTGGGCATGAGCCTGGTCGCGCTGGCCAGCCGGCAACCGGATGCAGCGGTGCGCATGGCGGCGGCGGCCGTCGCGGCGGCTCCGGCGATGTTGCCGGGCTGGATTGCCCTAGGCCAGGCGCTCAAAGCCGCGGGCCAAACCGAGGCGGCGGAGCGCGCCTTTGCGCAGGCCATCCGGCTCGACGGACTGGACCCGCTGGCCCGGACCGGCCTTGGCGAGCTGATGCTGGCCACCGGGCGTGCGGACGAAGCTCAACGGCAGTTCGAACTCGCGCTGCGCCGCCGGCCCACGCTCATCACTGCCATCAGGGGCCTGGGCAATGCCTTCGCCTTCCTGGGCAAGCATGAGGAAGCGCTGGCGCGGTACGAGCAGGCGCTTGCCATCCATCCCCGGCTGCCGGAGGCCGAGTTCGCCGCCGGCTTTGCCCTGATGCGTCTCGGCAAACCGAAGGAGGCGGAGATTCGCTACCGGCGCGCCCTGGTCCGCCGGCCTGACTTTGCCGCCGCCTGGATCAACCTGGGCAGCCTGCTGCGCGAACAGGGCCGCGACCTTCACGCCCAGGCCGCCCTGCGGCGCGCCGTTGAGCTGCGCCCCGATCTTATCTCCGGGTGGGTCAACCTCTCGCTGCTCGAACGGGACCGGCGCCACTTCAAGGAGGCCGAGGACCACCTGCGCACGGCCTTTAACCTGAACCCGGACCAGGTGGAGACGCTGGTGGGCTGGTGCCAGCTTCGCCTGGCTTTGGACGACCGCGCCGGCGCCTGGGAGTGGCTGCGGCGCGCTCTCGCCGTCGACCCGGATTACGACGAGGTCCAGAACATGCGCGGGGTTTTGCTGCACACCGGGGGCGACTACGAGGGGGCTGTTGCCGCCTTTGAGCGGGCCGAGGCGCTGGGCAACCGGGCGGCCGCCTCCAACCGCGGGAACTCGCTGCTTGACCTGGGCCGCATGGACGAGACGCTGCGCGCGCACGAGCGGGCGGTCGAGCAGGATCCGGAGGGCCCCGGCGCCCGCTACAACCTGGCGCTCACCCAGCTTCGTCTCGGTGACTGGCGCAGGGGCTGGCCCAACTACGAGGCCCGCTGGCGGTTCCGGGAGGTGCATCGGCGGCCCCGCAGGTTCGCGCAGCCGCGCTGGCAGGGCGAGCCTCTCGAGGGCCGCTGCGTGCTGCTCCACGCCGAGCAGGGCCTGGGCGACACCATCCAGTTTTGCCGCTACGCCGCCCTCGTGGCAGCCCGCGGGGGCCGCGTCATCCTTCAGGTGCAGGAGCCGGTGCGGCGCCTGCTCGAATCGCTCGCGGTGGTCCGCTCCGGCGAGGCCGCATTGGCCGTGCTGGGCGGCGATACGCCCGGGTTCGACCTCGAATGCCCGCTGATGAGCCTGCCTGCGGTCTTTGGAACGACCGTCG
>Ga0335072_10006874_pt1 | contig 16608 bp, 19 predicted proteins | sample Lox_Sample_21_FD_206725 | JGI IMG/M metagenome (GOLD analysis project Ga0335072, IMG submission 206725) | Soil microbial communities from Loxahatchee National Wildlife Refuge, Florida, United States - Lox_Sample_2.1 | ecosystem: Environmental > Terrestrial > Soil > Wetlands | place: USA...
CTCGGGTGTGGAAACATCATTGGCACTGTAAGCCCTAGCAAATCTTGTCTTTTCGCTTCGGAGACTCTCTCTTTTCATTCTTTATCTCCTCGTCCTCCATTTCAATCAATGTTGTGTACTAGTCAATCTCCATTTCCGAGCTCTGGCGAGCCTGACGAGGAGCTTCGCGCCGACTACATAGTGAAATCATGTATTGAAGAGCCTGAATGCGATGTGCCTGGACTCTATCCTCCGAAGTTTCCTCAATGTTCTCATTTCGATAAAGTAGACCAGCAAGACGTGCTCGTTCTTCGACAACGAATGATGGCTTCTCATCGATATAGGTTGGCTCGAGTCCACGACGCTGGCGATCGATTTCTTTACAGCCAACGTTGGCAAAGTATGTTTGCCAATCAAAACAGAATTTTTCCCGATCAACCTGCTTTTTTCTATTACGAAGATTTGCCAGTATAGCCTGGTACTCTTCGTATGAGTCTGTATCTTGATCTTGAGCAAGCTTGATCATTCCAAATCTTGCTGTAATATCGGCCTTAAGATCGTCACGCTTTGCTTCGAGGGCTTTCACCTCAGGTTCAAGGTTGATATACGACAACCGACTTTGGCCTATGGCAGCTAGAGCTCTCGGATCTCGAGTCAAGCTCATATGGCCCGCCAAACGGATTAGGGCATCCTTGGAAGGAGTTCCAAGATATGCAGACTGCACGTCTGCACCAACGATTTGATTGACGTAGTACTTGTCGAAGATTTCAGACCGGAATGTCCCATGACCTGATTGCGCACCGCGCTAGTGGTAGCCTCTACATCCAATCGCCATTAGCAGATATAAGAACAGGGTGGTATGACAAGACTGACTATTGATGGCATTGCCAGCTCCCCTCCGGAGACTGTACAAATGAAAAGGGTCCCGGAAACCACCGGACTGGCCAAGCCGGAGGGTTTGGCGAGCAATCGTACGATACTGCAATGCCTTTGTAGGTGAGGTGACAATTCCATGTTCCGCGTGGACAGCCCATCGAAGTAGCGGACCTCTAACATTGACGGTTTCCATGAAAGCGGGATACCTTGCAAGTATGAAGGCACCTCAAAGGTGGAAAGATCTCCAGGACGCTGAATCCATTCGCTTTCGAATGCATAATCAGCAAAAGCAAGTGCTAGGACATGCAGTATTGGACAGAAGGCCAGATTATCGTCTCGCTCGTGAAATACGACTATCGGGCTATTGTATGAAGAATCTCAGTATCAAACTCTTTTATGAACTCATGGAGCTGCACTTACGGAGCCTCTTTGTTTCTCTTGCCCTTCATAAGACGAAGTCTCATATTCATGATCAGGATGTGCTTGGAAGCATCCTCAGTATCCCGCACCTTGAAGAGCTCAATGTCTTTATATTTGAGGCAGTCGTTGGAGTTTTGGTAACCGCCTCCTTCGACAATAGTTCCAGGGCGAGTTGATGTGTAAACGATAAATAAAATGAGAAGCGCATGCTGAATACGTTCTCTTTCAATTGCATAGTGATCCGTACACAATGCCCAGTGATGGTAGAGCAGAAGGAAGAGATCATCGATGTTCATAGTAGGTTTATCGTCAGAAGTTTCCTCGAGTTCATATTGCTCTCTCAGATCAGTACCGATAAACTGCGTGATGTTAGAAATATGGTCGTTAGCCTTAGTTGATAAGAGACCTACATTCTTCATCTCAGATGCCAGAGGAAGTTCCAATCTTTTGTGTATCTTACGTGCATACATCATTCGCCAGAAGCGCATTCTGACATAAAAGGTATTCAGCTTCCTGATATGATACTTGTCTAGATACTAGCGCATGTAAAGTTTCAGATCATCTATACGGATCTGACGGAGGTATTCGAGGGGGCCCGAAGGGAACCGTCGCATCGTGCAGAATCTATGGTATTTGGAAGGTTCAGTGTATGTTATAACGAAAGAGTCGATCGAAAGGAGGCGATCAAACTCACCTCTGCCAGGACTCCCACGCTTGGTCGACACTGATCTCGGTAGACGGACTGATTTGAAATGCAGAAGGTACATGTTTATCTTGCTTGAGAAGCTTGTCATAGTATGTTGCGTCGAGATGTGGGTTTTTCTCCTTTCGGCGAGGCTTCTTGATTCGCGTCATTGTCGCTGATGGGGAAGGAAGTTGGAAATTTGTGACGTGCTCCGCTCTCACGGAAGACTTGGTGAGTGCGACAACATGTTTGTTGGGGTGGATGTTCGATTTATATATTGCAGTGGGCGGTTTTGGGTGGTTTGTTCTGAAAGCGGCAACGAGTCGGGTTAAGGTGCAGCAAAAAACGGCTCTGGAAACCTCCACTTCTGGAGGCCATTTTACTGTTACATACCATTACTTCGTACGGTATTGAAACTCCATCCTGTACGCATCTGATTTGCCCATAGTCATGACACAACCATCAGTCTTCTTGCGAAATTTAGGCGGAAATCATTACACTTTAGCAGGCAAGGGAATAACCAGGATGACTTAAAACCGAAAGTCAAAAGTGACAGTCAGAGTAAATACAGGGGAAATGGGAAAAGCTATTGTGATTTGCTGACTGGGTATAATATATTATATCAGTTTGGGATACTAATATCCTTGTAAGTGCACATGCAATCCTTCCCTTCCATGATAGCGATTACTTTTACCGCTGTCCCAGACTGGTGATTAGACCTTCCTATTTATTTCTAGGTTCAGCTATTGCCCATGGAGACCAATTACTAATCCCGTTTTGTTGCATTATCTGCCAGCATGGATACAGGTGAAGAAGGTTGTTCAACGGGCCAGTCGATTGAAACCAGTTTCTCAATAGCTTTAGAATGGTCAAGGATGGACATTCATTGTGTTTCCACATGCTCAAAGTGGCTTAACACAAATCTGGGGTACCGAGGTGCATGTCTGGAGTATTCCCTACCCGTAGCCTTGGATATCGACAATGAAATACTATAGCTGACTACTACTACTGGAAACTCGGGAGCGTAGGGCTGTCTGCTCTCATAAGGTAAGATCGAGTTATGGGATTATGTTCCCTAAACCCTAAGACAAGCAAAAAAAGTTCACAACCTTGTTCAGCCACTGTTCCTGGTGGGTGATAAGCGTCAAGACCCCTGCCGCTTATCGCAAGATAGGCCTCATTTATTTCACAGGGATGGAAGCTGGCACACTGCTCCAAGGTAAATATGTAGTTGGTGCACCACTCAGTTCGTCATCTTTGACGATAAAGAGTTATGTATAATGGCCTCAATCAGCATGTCAAGCTATGTTCCAGTGTCGGAGGGAGACTGCGCTGACGGTGGGCTTCTGATGCGTGCCGATATTGAGGACTTCGACCCCATAGCAAACAGTATCTCTGAGAAGCATCAACCTTCATGGTCTGAAATCGATAGCGACCAACTCAATCGCCGTTCAATTGGCAGATGTGAGCGACTACAATGCTTTAAATACAGCCTAAAGATGCAGCTTCTGCTGCTCCTCGCTTGTTTCCTAGGCTTGGGTCTTTTGGCTCAGAGCTTTCTTTCCTGCGGTGCACGGCTCTCAAAGCGTGGCCGAAATGCACAGCCAGCCGTAGAGGAAGCATTCCTCTCTCAGTCGAAGTCGCCGTCATCTCCGGTCTTAGAAGTTTTCCAGGTCTACCAACCAGTCTTAGCACCGTCTGGACCAACTGACCAGACAATCGAGAGCGATGGATTGTCAAATACAACTGCTATTGGGTCTACGGAGACTGTTTCGAGCTGCACCCAATTGCTGATGGAGCATTCTTTTGGCTTTAGCTATGGGCATCCTTTCGTTGGTATGTTCCCGTATCCAAAAACCGCATTTTTGACAAATGCTTATCACCATCGATAGGTAACTATACTCCACCGTCATGCCAATTCAATCGGGTCATTATGAACTTCACTGTCACGTCTCAAGGCCGGCAATTCGATCGACTAGCCTTGATGTATTTTGGTGATACAGAAGTATGGAGAACAAGTACCGCGGAGCCGACAGCTGACGGAATAATATGGACATATATGAAGGATATGTCGGAATATCTATATTTCTGGAATCAACCCCAGAAGCTAATTTTCGATCTAGGGAATCTTATAGATTCCACATATACAGGTCCATTTAATACTACTTTAACGGCCACCTTCTTCATGGGCCCTGCTGGCGCTGATGTAGCCCCGCTGATCATTCCAATTTCGGCCAGAAACTCGGCGTCAGATGCAGCAAGCCTATTTATTTTGCCAGCAGATACTGCGGCAAATACCATCAATTTTCCCCAGAATGCGAATCGGGCTGTTTTCAGTGTTGCGGCCTGTGGTCAGGCAGATGAAGAGTTTTGGTGGAGTAATGTTTTGCAATCCGATACGAACACTTTCATAGCCAACGACGGTGTTCTGCCTGGTTTCTCACCTTGGCGAGAGGTGCAGATCTATATTGATGGGCAACTTGCAGGCGTGGAATGGCCGTTCCCTGTAATATTTACCGGGGGTGTGGCGGTAGGTTTTCTATTATGAATTCCGATGAACGTGACTAACAGTGCTTATAAAGCCTGGCCTGTGGCGTCCAATTGTTGGAATTGATGCTTTTGATCTCCGGGAACATGAAATCGACATAACACCTTGGCTTCCCATACTCTGCGATGGCAATGAGCATTCTTTCGAGATTAAGGTTGCAGGAATAAATGACGATGGAGGCACAACAGGCGCTTTGACCAAGACAGTCGGCAATAGCTGGTACGTGACCGGCAAGATCTTCGTATGGCTAGATTCCCCGTCGTCAATCACTAGTGGAACCCAACCTACCATTGTTCTCCCACAGCCACAAATTACGCTCTCGCAGTCGTACACTCAAAATGCTACCGGTGCCAATCAAACCCTCTCCTATAGCACGCTCGTAACTCGCTCTCTCTCGATCTCATCAATAGTCAAGACTCAACAAGGCACATCTGCTGAAACTTGGACCCAGTCCCTATCATACTCGAATTATGGTTCATTTGCAGACCAAGGCAATATCCAAATAAATGACTTCATGACCTCTGGTTATGAAATTTCCACCGGGGTTTATCCATATAGCAGCTCTTACAAGTACCCATTATACGCAAATACGACCGTCATCGTGGATCCCTCCGGCAACTTCTCCATCTCAGCCAATCTAAGCCATGGCCTCCTCCTCGAGACTTACGGAAACTCGATATACCCCTCCGGTCTGGAGTCGTTCTCTAGCCATCCTGGTACGAACGATAATCTTTCTTCATACTCTGGCTCGTACTTGCGTACTGTCCAGAATGGCACTGCATACTATTTCTCCTCTCCTTCTACAGGAACAGGAATAAGTTTCGGGAGCACAGAGCAAGACTTCGTTTTTGGTGCGGCAAATCCAGGAATCTCAGAGGAGTTGTACACGAGAGATGTTGCAGCGGCTAATGGAACTGTTGTAAGGGATAAAGAGACGCTTTTGGGGGTGGTAGTTGGAGATTATGCAGGTCCGAACCCGCCTATCAAGGGAATAGGACCTCAAGGTGCTGCCGGGAGTCCAAAGGAAGCTATTGGCAGAGGGCCTGGCCAAAGCAAGCCTGCTCTTGCACAAGGTGGGGGAGGGGTTTGAAGCCTACGAGGCCTCCGAATATCTTGATCGTAACCTTAAATTTCCCGTCTATCCGGTCCACACAGAAATATTTACCGTGTGCAGATAATTATATTATTTTACATATTACCCCTATTATATCTTTCCTCATTTACCAGAGCCACGGCCAACAACGAAGATCTCAGCTGGTATTAGGATCTGCAGTGAACATTCTAAGGCTTCCAGTGTATCGCTCGTATTTGAGCCGATAGTATCCATGCCAACTGCAAAATATGAACTAAGAAGCTGGTACGCATACTATGCGAACCACCTGTAGTTTTGAGCATCCAACAACCGTTTTTGTATCACGTTTAACGCTTATTCACCCATCAACCTGCTTATGCAACAATTGCATAGCTATAATTGGTTTATTTGTTAATTTAGCTAGTAATACAGTGGGAAAGATCGGCGATCAAGACATGAAAATACAACGTTATTGGTAGCCAAGTACTAGATGACGTTACTTACTCATCCTCCTCATAATTTATCGATACACTTCAAGGAGTTCCTTCCGATATCTTGCACATGATGGCAAATTAATGTGAAGAACGCAGGTGGGAGGAGCACGGCTTCACCCGTGTGTTAGGCTTTAAGACTTCAAATCCGGCCCAACCAATAAAACCACATAGACCAGTTATCGAAACAGGGTTGGAACAACTACGAGAAGGCAATGGTGAATCTCACAGCATGTAGCAGAAATTTGATATCTCGGTCTTAAGTCCTACGGTTTTACGTCTGTTCTCCAATATCATGTTTCCTGTTCGGAATCTCTCGAGGTCTATCAGAACTCAGAAGATCCTGCTCCTGAGAAGCGCCTAACTTCAGCCTTGGATTACAAAGCAACACAAAGTAACTTTATGTACATCCGTCTAAGATAATACAGCCTCTAGTCGATAAATTTGGTCACAGAAAAGATCAGTCTCCAGAAGGAACAACTTCAACAAGTACACCAACAATGGCATCCTCTCTCGCTGGCAAAACCGCTATCATTACCGGCGCATCTAAAGGCATTGGCAAAGCCACTGCTCTAGCACTCGCCCGCGCCGGTGCCAATGTAGTGATAAACTATTCCTCAGACGACGCTTCAGCCAACGAGCTCGTCTCAACAATCACCTCCGGCGCTCAATCTAAGGTACCAAAAGCTTTGGCTGTGAAAGCTGACGCCGGAGACATCAATGAGCTTGAATCCATGGTGAACAAGGTGGTGGATATTTATGGCAAGATTGACATCATAATTGCAAATGCAGGTATCATGCCCATGGCGGATTTGGAGCATACGACCGAAGAGATCTTCGACAGGGTTATGAGACTTAATGTCAAGGGCCCGTTTTTCCTGGCTCAGGTATGTTACTTTTCCTTCTGATAATTCTCCATAGCCACAAGTCGAAAATACAATCAATGATCACGTGGTCATACACGTGACTTTAGCTGTCCTGAGATGCGCTTTTGGAAGGCAATGCTGACAAGACACAGAAAGCAGCGCCTCATATGCCCCCTTCCTCACATATAATTTTCCTCTCAACGACCATTAATCATGCCTCCACTGTCACGCCTCCCTATCTCGTCTACTGCACGTCGAAAGGCGCAATAGAGCAGATGGTACACGTCATGTCTAAAGACCTCGGCGTGAAAGGGATTTCGGTCAATGCAGTAGCGCCTGGCCCAACTGCGACAGATCTGTTCCTCAAGGGGAAGAGTGAGCAAATGATCAAGACAATTGCGGGCTTTAATCCCCATAATCGACTCGGGAAGCCGGAGGAAATCGCGGATGTGCTGTTGTGGTTGAGTGGCAGTGGGAGTGATTGGGTTACCGGGCAGGTTATTAAGGTTAACGGGGGAATGGCCTAGTTGATGGATTTGGATCTTAGTTCTCGTCTCGATATACCTTTAATCCAAATTTCAAAATAGATTCCAGATATATCACGTGATAACTTCCAGGTTCACGTGACCGAAGCCATTCAACTCGCCAAGTCGATCGGGTTCCTGCATGCTGCACGAATAGTCCTCCAAATGTACTCGGCTACTGGGTGGTAATAACGTCACTCACCACCATCGGACTGGGCTGTAGCCGGCATCTCAAACAAAGCCTGACTCTCCTACTGTTTGAGACGGAGGGGGAATTGCTTTCCTCTTTCATGCACCCCGAAATTTGATTTGGAACACTGAGGCAGAAACTCGTTGTCTGGTGAAAGGCTGCCTGAACCAGCCACCACCGGCTAAATGCATTTGATTCAGCTGCGACGGTTTTAGAAGTTACTATTATTTTGTCCAAGGCCGCACCTTGGCATTTAACAAGGAAATAATCGGACCTTGCGGCCTCTTCCTTCGTGTATGCAGCGGAAAGTTCTCATCCTGTCCTCGGCCGTTAACACGTTCTTTTCTTAATGATACGAGGGGCGACCGTCTGACCTTCGCTCCACGAGCCGGAGCCTCCGCAAATTTTACTCGGCTGTCCAATCAGCTGGGACGAGTTCAATTTGCACAGCCCACTTCTCATTTAGCGATAAGACATGAGCTGTAGCAGATTTCGGCTGTCTGGAAATAGAGCGCCCAGAATGGAATGATTTGACTTGATGAGAGATGAGTGAATCCGCTGGATGATTACTACGGGACCCTCCGTATGATGATTTCAAAACATGTTGCCTTCACCTCGTTGCCAGTGATTGTGATTGTCGTAAGAGAATGGAAAGGGATGTCATCAGTGTCATCAGATTAGTAAAATGCCATGGCAATCCCGTATTGGAGTGTGCATGTCTCAAAAGGGGAGTCGAGGGCCACGCGTAAGATGGAGTGATTCCCTTGTGACGCTAGCCGAAAAGCCTGTTCGGGGCTCCCCTGCGCACCATTCTCCTTCCACCCTTCCACCTCGCAACGCAATACAAACTGCTTACCTCATAATCTAATTCAATCAAGCATTCCACCCAAATGTTCCTTCCTCCTCTACATCTACAACCTCAACTCATTACCATCCTCCACCCAACTACGTCCCTTCGTACGTCCAACTAAGCGATCGTTTCATCGCAAGTCTCTCGTTCGTGAGCTGGAGATCTCACATCCCTCGACGTCAACACGATCGCTCTTGGACTCTCGCTAATAACAATCTCCCTATACTTGTTTTCGACCCTTACGCCTCACGACCTACAACTCATCACGACACTCTGTACATTTAGGATCCCATATAACCAATTCTTTGAGCAACGTAGAGTACTGCGACCCGACGGTCATAACAATAGGAGGTTGTGCCGACCCCGACCGTGGCCTCATTTTCGTCTGAAGGCCCGGTACAGCTCTAACCTCTAGGTATTGACGAGGCTGTCAATAAACATCGCCATCATGCGTCTCTCTCTACTCTCGCCGATAATAGCTATCACTTCCATCCTCTCTTTCGTCCAATATGCTTCGGCTGAGCAGCTGCTCAAATCCTCGTCCTTGAACACCTGCCAGGACAACTCAAGTTTCACGGCCAGTTTATTCAATGTCGAATTAACACCGAACAACCAGACCATATCGTTTGATATCGTTGGTGTCTCGACAATTTCGGGCAATGTCAGCTTTGGAATTGACATAATAGCATACGGCATCTCTATATACCAGAAGGACATCAATCCTTGCGACGTGGGCTTGAATGGAATGTGTCCTATGACTAACGGCCCTCTTGATATTGAGTCCAACGTTCAGCTAGATCAATCTGTCATCGACCAGATCCCGTCAATTGTATACGGAGTCCCTGACATCGACGTCATTGTCAAAGTGCAAATCAATGGCACCGACAATCCAACCGTTAGTCTGGCTTGCGTGGAGGCACGCCTTTCAACAGGTCAAACTGTGAATCTCCTGGGAGTGAAATGGGCTACAGCTGTGGTTATTGGACTGGCCGTCGCTGCCTCAGCCGTTATTTCTGGACTAGGTCATTCGAACACAGCTGCACATATCGCTTCATATGCTTTAGCTCTTTTCGGATACTTTCAGGCTGTGGCCATTTGTGGTCTGGTGGCTGTTTATCTTCCGCCAATTGCGTTGGCCTGGACTGAAGACTTTGACTGGACGATGGGTATAATCGAGGTGAATTTCTTGCAAAATCTTGCAACGTGGTATCAAAAGGCCACTGGCGGAACTCCAGCGACTTTACTGAATAGTTTGACTACAACTTCCGTCAATGTGCAGAAGCGGTCAATCGATAACACCGTAAGGTTACTTCACGCAGCTCATTCGTTACTGAAGCGTACCAACAGCGGAACGACATCCACACAGACAGGTGCTTACACAGTCACGGGCATTGATAGGATTGCTTTCGTAAACAATATGGAATCCACCAACCTGTTCTTAACTGGTGTCATATTCTTCGTCATCTTTATTATCCTTACAGTAATTGCCGTCGCTCTTTTCAAAGGCTTCTGTGAGCTTGCGGTAAAGGCTCACTGGTTCAAGAGCGACAAGTTCCTCGATTTCCGAAATGGCTGGCTTGTAGTCTTGAAAGGGATCATGTTCCGGATTGTCTTGATTGGTTTCCCTCAGATGACTATTCTTTGCCTCTGGGAATTTACGCAAGTCGACTCCCCGGCTGAAGTTGTCCTCGCCATTTTCTTCTTCTTTGGAATGTCGGCGACACTCGGCTGGGCGGCTGTGAAGGTTATTCTTATCGCAAGACGCTCACAGCAGATGCACAAGAATCCAGCATACATCCTTTACTCAGATCCAAATGCGTTGAACAAGTGGGGCTTCCTCTATGTTCAATTCAGAGCAACAGCATACTATTATATCCTTCCGCTTCTCGTGTACATCATCATCAAAGCCATGTTTGTTGGCTTCGCTCAAAGTTCAGGAGTTGCTCAAGCCATTGGATTGGTTATCATCGAAGCTATCGCGCTCATTGGAGCCAGCACCATTCGCCCATGGATGGACAAAAGCACCAACACTGTGAATATTGCCATCTGTGCTATGAACTTTGTAAACGCTATCATTCTCCTACTCTGCGCTAACCCTTTCAACATGCCTGGCATTGGAGTCAGTCTCAGCGGAGTTCTCTTCTTCGTCTTCAACGCTGTGTTCGCCTTAGTCCTTCTAATAATCATCATTGTTGTGACGATAATTTCTCTGGTCAAGAAGAACCCAGATACTCGGTACCAACCAATGAGCGACGACCGTGCCTCTTTCATCAAGTCTCAGACTCAATTGACTACTGAGCTTGATGCCTTGGGAGCGACTGCTAGAGGTGGATCAGATCTAAAGGGTCACTACAAACCTGGCCTTGATCTTGATGACGATGCTGATTCCTGGAGCTCTGGGTCCATACGTCGCCATGAGGCTGCAAATACAGCACTTCCACCTTCAACCGCAAGCTCCCAACAATATCGGGAGCCACCTCATTCCCCAATCGATCCATCTGTTCCCCTATTCCCTCACGGCGGTAATTCGCCTCCTAGGTACTCAGATAATCCATCCCATACGGCATATGGAGGGTATGGAAACCGGGACAGCGACCTGCCATTGATCCAAAATAGGTCAGGTGCCCCTTCACCAGCACCATATGCGGGAGCAGGGTCTGCTCATTCGAATGCTAGTCAAAGTTTCAGAACTCAGCATAATATGAGTCCGGCGCCTGGATTCAGGACACAGAACAATATGAGGTATGTCTAAATTATTTGTTTTGCATATTTCAGACTGCTAACTTATATTCAGTCCTTGGCAACGTGGTGCCGGTTATGATCACTAGATTACGAACAGGGTCTGGCTTGGTGGCGTTGACTTGTCAATAAAAATACAACACATTATCACATGAGACATACGGACTTAATGGCGTTCAGAGTTAATTGTTTTGGAATCCTTTGCTTTAATCGATACTGCATTTTCCTTTGTTTTTGCATACATGGGTGGATAAATGTGACCGCTGGCCGTGCTAGGCTGGTCGGCATTGCATGAAGAGGATCGTGGAATAGAGAAGGGAGTAGGAGCACGTGTTGTACATATGTTGGGATTAGCTAATCCGGTTTATGTATAAAGCCGTAGCTTGAGTGGAGAGGAGTGGAATGAAGAGATCTGCAAATAGTACCGTTCTGTGCCTTTCTTTTGTTCGCAAGGAGAGGAATGTACAGCAGATCTGACCCGCAACAGCCGTTGTGCGCCGCGCTGTCTGATTCTTCTATCGTTTGCCTTGTCATTGCTCTTTCCTTGGACTTCACTGCATACGTCGTTGTTATAAGCAGCAGCGATTGTCTGCGCGTGTGATTCTTGTGCTTATGTTCTCCTGACTGCGTATGCTACTGCACTTGGACTCGTGCTCTTCTAGTAAGTAAACCTGTCTTACTCCATCTAATATCTCACTGATTGAGTCAAGCAGCCGTCCTCTGGTCGTAGTCCAATAATGCAACATGCACACGCTGTTGCTCGTCCTAGATCGCTCGCTAAACCTAATCTCAACGTATAATAATATGTGATTTTTCTCTCCTTTTATCTTATTCTTTTTGGTTCCATTATTTTTTAAATAGTTGTTTTATTGTCATACTGTTATATATAACACTGTCTCTTCTAGGAAGTGGATCTATTTATCCTTTATGCCAAGCACTCTATGCAACATCAACCAAACGCCTAGTCTTCAGCTCGTTCGCTTGCTCACTCAACTCATCCTAACCCATCTACCTATCTCAGCTCAGAAGCGCCCGCAACCAGATATCCAAAACCCATCTCCCCATCCCAGGTCCATAATGTTCCTCGAACTCGCAATCAAGGTCCATCCGCTCACTGACCGCAGACTAGGGCGCTAACGCCTGAGCCTGAACCTGACCCTGAGCCTGACAATCTGGATCCCAAGGTGACAGGTGGAAAGTCACAAGCCTTCCCAGTGGACCTGAAACTACAGCTGCGGCTGCGGCGGTCTCGCACGCGGCGGTCTCGAATGCAGCGGTCTTGAAGGGGGAGCCGACAATGCGGCTCTCGAGTGATGGCGCCTAAGAAGACGTCTAAAGTGATGATCGGTACACGGCCTCGGTTTTCTGCCTCGTGCCGGCGGAGGACTGGCATCTTGCCGTGCCTCTCGCCACGCCTGTTGCCCTGCAACAGACCGAGCCTCGTGTGGCCAAAGAGTCTGCGCGTGAACTTCAACCTCCTCAGCTTGAGTGTGTGCTTGGTCTTCGATACAATCTTCTGAAAGGGCTTGCCGACGCGCGGGTGCTCCCGGTTGGCCGGGCTCTCGCGGGTCGCGGGACAACATTACTCGTTGTCTTTGTCCGCGGGGGCGGATGCAGACTTGGATGTGGGCTCTGGCGAGGGTTTGATAGCGGATAGGTGAGACCGTTGGAGTTTCAGCTGTGGTTGAAAGGGCTTCTGTTGAACCTTGTGTTGTTGTTGTTGGCCTGAGTATTGCTGGAGGTCTTGATGCTCCCAAAGGTCGAAGTGCTGATGGTGGTCGAATTGTTGCGTGCCTTAGTATTGCTGTTGGCCCTGACTGGCCAGCCAAGCATGGGAATGGAGGATCAGCATTGACGATATTGGACTCCCTTGGAATAGGGTATGGAAAAGGGGAGACTGCAGTACGAACTTCCGGCTCCCTAGAAATTGGGTACAGGAATGGGGGTAGGGGACGCTGGGAAGCGAGAGCTTCTATGGGTAGTAGGGAGGTTCGATTTATATCCTGTTGTGGAGAGCATAAGGAGGACTCCAATGGGTCCTGATGCACATATTCCAGCGACGGGGGCGGAGGCTTGAGGAATTGTATGGCAGCATGATAGTCCCCTCTCTTCTCATAATACTGTCTCGATCCAGTTGTTGCGTTTCTGACGACAGCATATACCGTAACTGGATCGACGCCTCGGATGGCGGAAATTCGTCGTCGGGTAGATTGATTTGTTACATGGCCTGGCCATGGTAGTGATGGCTGCCGGCGGATTTGCTCAAGCTCGTCATTCTCTTCTGTGTCAGCGTCGTACTCTGTTTCGATTGCCAACAAGGAGGGACCATGTGTGGCTTCATCATCTGCGGGACGGCTCTGAGCTGCGGAAGTAGACATCTTGAAGTGTGTCTGACTGAAAGCTCGAAGTTGATATGCTCCTCTATGCTATGCTCGCTCCTGTCAGTGTTAGCTCCTGTCGAATTGCTTCTTCTTTGGCGTGTTTTACCGTCGATGGAATGCTACTTGTCGAAACACGTGATAGAGCATCCGTGGTGTCAAAAGCCAAAGCGAATACTTACAGATGTCTTATTGCAGTCAGCACTCCTTTGCAATTTCGTCTCAAGCTTTGTTTACTCTTATTATAAGTAAAAGTAATTCATCCTTCCCGACAGTTTAGCCCGCTAGTCAAGCTTGCTAAAGCATTTCTAGACCGGGTGGTCCTTATAAGTCTCACACGCCATACCGGTTTTGAGCCCTAGTCCATTTGGGAAACCCAACCAACCGCCTAGTTTATGAAGCATTTCTCGAGTGTATAATCTGTGTCCTAGGTGAACCTTCTTATATCTGAAGGAGAATCGTAGGTTCAAAGGAGTCCTACTTTATTATCCTTTGCTGCAATAAGACCAAAGAAATTACCCCGGAATATATGCATGCATACTGGAAAGCCCGTTCGAGCATTTTCGTGCATATGTACCCAATCGCACTTTCAACCAAAGGCAATATAGAAATCACTGACGGGTTTCTTATGCCATTCGTATGATTCTATTCTAGTCTAAACTGCAACCAAGGCGCTAGAACTTCAAAATTAGAGCGAGCTTCGATAGCACAGTTAGTTCACAGTGAGCCACCCTTGTAGGTGGCCTCCGCTAACTTAGTACATAAGTACTATCTCTATCATCTGCTCTATGAATAGCATGAGCGACGATTCACTACCTCACTGGCTTCTTTAACATTCCGCGATCGATCACCGGTTTTAACACCAGAGCCTTTTCATCGTCGCTCAAGGTCTGAGAAGCATGTTTTTATTGTGGGGGGAGACTCCTTGTATTACCTTTTTGAATTTTATTTCCTACTGCTGTTTTACACTAGTCTTGTCCTATTTATTATGCTATACACAACAGCATCTTCTAGAAAGTGGATCTGCGCTACACATGTAGCAGGCGCCTCGTCTCATTGACTGTATGACACTCTATTCATACAGTAATCTTCTGGTAATCCAATAGTTTAACACCGAGCAACACCTAACAAAACCTCATCTCCGAGTCAGACATCGTAGGTCCACCTACCCAGCTCCAGTCCCAGAGCTTGTTCAACGTCACGGTCAAGGTATATTCTTTCCCCCATATAAGCACATCATACAAGAGCAGAGTGGAGGGTATACCGTTCGATTGGGGTTATGATCTGGGAGGTTGGAATTAAGTCTCGATCTCGATCTCATTCTACGTGGCTGCTGGGTTGGGAATCAAGTCGGTCTCGTTCTTCTGCCCACGCGATCTGGGCGAGCACTTCTCTGCTATCACTCAACGCTCCACACAGCGCAAGATTTTGGACTGCAGCGTCGACGCGTTCTGCTTCAATGGATGCTTGGTGGGCAGCGAGTACGCGTGCTTCGGCAGCCTCCCGTTCTGCGCGCCCGCGCTCCCGTTCTCTCACTTCTCGCGCAGTAGCAACTCGCACAGCACTCCTAATCCTTGCCCTCTGGCAGCGGATTACAAACCTAGCATCGTTCCAGGGAAGACTGTGAGGGTTGATAATGGGGTTCGAAGCGTGGCGCTCGAGGATGGTGCGGGTGAGGGGGCAGGGCTGAGCGTCTTGGGAGCGCGAGGAGGGATGGGTGATTGTGTTTTGGGTATGGGCGTGCCCGCCAGCTGAGCCTGCTTGTTGGTGCGCTTGAGTCTGGGCTTCAGCAACAGTGTGGCTGTGGACTTCCACTCGAGCGCACGCTTGCGAGCTGGTGGGCGTTACACCTTCGATCACAGGGAAACTGAGGCCGCTGAGCGTGTACCTTGGCAATGGGCGCTGGGCGGTAGGGTCTAGTGCACGCCAGTTGCCTTCCTCTATGGTATTGATTTCAGTTACGATGGACGAATGAAACGGCGCCTCCTCAAGATTCTCGTAACTGGAACGGCCTTGAATTGATGAAGTGGACATTGTCAAGTCTAGAAGGTAAGTAAGTGTTCTTTTTCTTGCAATGGGAAACTTTGTGGCAATTTACTTCCTGTTGAAAACTTAGCTGCTGTTGGCTTGCTTTTTATTCCAGGATCGGGACTTGCTGTCGGGGAGTTTCGAAGGTGTCGCCGAGTCGAAAACAGAGGGAGATCCTGAAGCTTTCAGAGATTATAAAGATCTTTACACTCTATTTGGAGATCCTCGCAAGCTGGGTATTGAGAGAAGAACTAGTTTTGTTCTGGATCTGGGAAGAAGTCTCTTATGAAATCTCTTATTTATACTTCTGCCGTGGCTGGCAAATGAGTTAGTCGGCTAATGGGTATGGGTTCTCGGAAATACCAACAAGCCCTGGAGAGACCGGGTGATGAACGTTCGTCTCTCCTTTAGACGTCTCTGTGAAAAGCCTTTGAGTTTCTACTGCGAGTGTCGTCCAGCGGGTGCAGACTTTTAGGCTCGAGGAGGTATAATACTCTTAGCTCAGAAAGTTTCGATCAAGAAAACAGAATCAAATAGAGTGTGTAAACAGTAGTAAGTGAGAGCGTTAGAGATTTTACAATGCAGGGAGCCCTCGTCCTAGCTTGTGATGCGTTTTTATTCTTCAAGTTGTCAGATGTGGTTTGTTTATGGGAAGATGAAAAATATTCGGAGACGCGGTTTGTTTAGAAGAGAATAGAAGAAAGTTTTTCTCTTGTAGAGGCTTCTTAGCCCTAAAACCCGTAGCCCAATTCACAATCTCAACGCTTTGGTTCGCTAGTCAACCTTGCTAAAAGCTTTTACGGCACCTGAACGTTCCTAAATAGAAAACACCGTCATGGGAAGTCATATCGGCTCGGCTCCAACAGTCTTGACGCTCAAGTCCATTTTGGAATCTCAACCATTTTGTTCAGGGAGTCGGGATTTTCTTGACCATAGAAGTTTTGAAGTATGTACTAGATCCC
>Ga0335072_10006875_pt1 | contig 16607 bp, 12 predicted proteins | sample Lox_Sample_21_FD_206725 | JGI IMG/M metagenome (GOLD analysis project Ga0335072, IMG submission 206725) | Soil microbial communities from Loxahatchee National Wildlife Refuge, Florida, United States - Lox_Sample_2.1 | ecosystem: Environmental > Terrestrial > Soil > Wetlands | place: USA...
TGGCAGTGGGCTGGCTGGGGAATCACGTTCGCGAGCGCCTGCACGGCGATATCGCCTACTTCAATGTCAACCGCCATATTAACTACACGAACGTCTGCGTGGCCGCGTGCCGGCTGTGCGCCTTCGGCCGCAAGAAAGATTCGCCCGGTTCGTACACCATGGCGTTGGAAGAAGTCTTCACCACCGCCGCGTCCGGCTACACCGAGGCGATCACCGAGTTCCACATCGTCGGCGGGCTGCACGTCGATCTGCCGTTCCAGTATTACGTCGATCTCATCGCGGGCCTGAAAGAACGCTTTCCGCAGGTGCACCTCAAGGCGTTCACCATGGTCGAGATTTCGTTTTTCTCCAAGATTGGAAAAATGACGCCGCGTGAAGTGCTGACGAAGTTCAAGGAAGCGGGACTCGACTCCATGCCGGGCGGGGGCGCGGAGATTTTCTCCGACCGCATCCGGCACATCATTTGCGATCACAAGATCGACGGCGGCGAGTGGCTGGAGATTGCCCGGACGGCGCATGAGGTCGGGCTGAAGTCGAATGCAACGATGCTTTACGGCCACGTCGAGAACGACGAAGACCGCGTCGATCACATGCTGAAGCTGCGGGCATTGCAGGATGACACGCACGGCTTTCAGACCTTCATTCCGCTGGCGTTCCATCCCGCGAACACGCCCCTGCAGCACCTGCCCACGACCACCGGTATGCTCGACCTGAAGCAGATCGCGATCGGGCGCCTGGTGCTGGACAACTTTCCGCATATCAAGTCGTACTGGCAGATGGTGACGCCGAAGATGGCGCAGATCACGTTGCGCTTCGGCGCCGACGACATCGATGGAACCGTCGTCGAAGAGAAGATCTATCACGACGCCGGTGCGACCACGCCACAGGGACTGCGCCGCCAGGAGCTGATCCGCCTGATCACCGAAGCCGGGCGGGTACCGTTCGAGCGAGACACACTGTACCGGCCGGTCACGCGCACCGAAACGACCGTTACGGTTGCCGTCTAAATCTAAAGTGGTTCTTTAGGTCAGACAAGTGCAGAATCGCACTGCGCAAACTTGACCGCAAGTGGTATCTTGGCGAGTCACGCGCGGTGACTTGCACGCTGGCCGCGCCAGGAGAATCCATGACCCTGAGATCGCGCAGAGAGTTTCTTGGACAGCTATCGCTTGCCATTGCGGGTGCAACGGTTGCCGCTCACGGACAGGCGCAGAGCTCCTCACAGCCGGCGACGCCGGGTGCGCCACCCGCGTTCGGCACTGCGCCGGCAGTCGGGCCGGAGGTGTCAGCTGCGACGTTCGCGCAGGCCGAGAAGCTGATCCAGCTCGACTTCAGCCAGGCTGAACTGGAGCAGGCGGCGAGCAACTGGCGCGTGGCGATGGCGCCGGTGTACGAGCGTCGGGTCGGGCCGCATAAGGTCGCGATTCCTGAGCCCGTTGCTCCTTGGTCGCGGTGGGATCCCGTGCTGCCGGGACAACAACAACTGCCCGCGAAGAACGAGCTCGTTCGCAGCGCGCAGGATCCCGGCCCGCTGCCGGCGAGCGACGAAGACATCGCATTCGCCAATGTGACGCAGCTATCGCGCTGGATTCAGTCGCGTAAGCTCACGTCGGAACGGCTGACGAACATCTACCTAGCGCGGTTGGAAAAGTACAATCCCGAGCTGCGCTGCGCGATAACGATCACAAGCGATCACGCGCTGCAACAGGCCAAACAGGCGGACGCCGAGATCGCAGCCGGGAAATATCGCGGACCGCTGCACGGCATTCCGTGGGGCGCAAAGGACCTGCTCGATACCGCCGGCATTCCGACGACGTATGGCGCCGAGCCGTTCCGCAATCGCATTCCGAAGGACAATGCAGTCGTCGTCGAGCGGCTGAACCACGCGGGCGCGGTACTGGTGGCGAAGCTGAGCATGGGGGCGCTGGCGCTGAACGACGTCTGGTTCGGCGGCCAGACGATGAATCCGTGGCTGCTGGAGGAAGGCTCGTCGGGATCGAGCGCGGGGCCAGGCGCAGCCACAGCGGCCGGGTTGGTGGGATTCTCCGTCGGCAGCGAAACTGGCGGCAGCATCGTAAGTCCGTCGATGCGGTGCGGAATTACGGGATTGCGTCCAACGTACGGTCGCGTAGCTCGCACGGGTGCGATGACGCTGTGCTGGTCGCTCGACAAGTTGGGGCCGATGGCGCGAAGCGTCGAGGATACGATTCTGGTGCTCAACACCATCTCCGGACCTGATCCCGGCGACGTGAACAGCGTGCCCAGCAAGCTCGACTTCAATGCAGGCGCGAGCGTCAAAGGATTGAAGGTCGGATATTTTCCGGCATGGATGAAGGACGCGCCGGCAACCGATGTCGATCGCAACGCACTCGCGACGCTGAGCAGGGTCGGGATGGTTCCGGTCGAGGTCTCCTTGCCGGAGTGGCCCTACGATTCCCTCGATTTGATTCTGTTCGCCGAAGCGGCGGCAGCCTTCGAGCATCTGACACTGAGTGGCGGGGTGCGCGAGCTCAAGATGCAAGTCGCCGATGCGTGGCCGAATAGCTTCCGCCAGTCGTGGTTTCTTTCCGCAGTGGATTTCGTTTCGACCGACCGTTTCCGCCGCATGGTCGCCGAGCAGATGGGGCGCATCTTCTCGCAAGTGGATCTGCTGCTGGTTCCGTCGCTCCGCGACGAGATGCTGACGATCACGAACTTCACCGGCCAGCCGTCGCTCACCTTACGCGCCGGTTTCGTCGAAGTATCGGAAGCGCGCAGCGACTGGGCGCCCGATCCGGCGCACCCGCTGCCGAAGTTTTCTCCGCCGCGCCGGGTGCCTTATGGCGTGACGTTGATCGGGCGGCTCTTCGACGAAGGAACGATGTGCGAGGCAGGGCTCGCGCTAGAGCACGCGTTCGGCGTAGCGAGCAAGCGGCCACCGAACTTTGCATCGTAGCTGCCGCCAAAATGTCCCACTCCGACGAGCTCTGGATGGAAGAGGCTTTACGCGAGGCGCAGCGCGCGCTGGCGATGGGGGAAGTGCCGGTGGGCGCAATTGTCGTCCAGCAGGGCCGCATCGTCGGCCGGGGCAGCAACCGGCCCATTGCGGCGAACGATCCCACGGCTCATGCCGAAACTCTTGCCCTGCGTGAGGCCGGGCAGGCGATCGGCAACTATCGGCTAATCGATTGCGACCTCTACGTAACGGTCGAACCATGCGCCATGTGTTCCGGTGCAATCATGCATGCACGCATTCGCCGGCTGATCTACGGCGCCGAAGATGCCAAGGCCGGCGCGGTGCATTCCATGCTCCAGGTACTCAACCATGCCAGGATGAACCACCGGGTGGAGGTCACTTCCGGAGTTCTCGCAGCCCGCTGCATGGACCTGCTGCAAACCTTCTTTCGAGCACGGCGGACCTAGCGAGCCGGCATGAAATATCGCTTTGCTGAGCTGAATTTATCGCGAAGCAGTGCTGCACGCGTGTCATCTCCTCGGGATGCGGACGCAAACACACGCGCTGTAAACCGCGCAGCGCGAAGACGCATCCATACCGAAGTCCGGCTAATCTCTACCGGACATCAGCCAACATGGGAAAGGAAGATATGCCTGACCTAGTTACCGAACTGAGGAAGGAGCTTTCGATGAGCGATACAGAACAAAAGATCCGATTTGGCGTCGGGTCGGCAGCAGCGGCGGCGGCGGTGTTCGCGCCAATCAGCAATAAGTGGAAGGGACTGCTAGTTGCCATTGCCGCAGAAACCATTCTTTCTGCCATCTACGGACCGTCACCGATGAAGCGTCTGCTGCGGGTTTGAGCTTGCCGGCGAGTGACAGCTTCGGTTGTTACTCGCCTCCAACCCTGTTGCCGGCCTGCCGGCTAGAAGCGAGCCCGAAAGCCGACGCAACCTCCGGTAGCGTGAATGATCTCGCACGCGCGCGGGAAGCGATCCGCTGAACGCACCAGCACCAGCCCGCCGCCTGACAACAGTACTGCCCGCATCCAGCTTCGTAGGTCTTCCGGAGCATCGATCGTGCTCACCTGCTTCTCCGTCGGAGAGCAGCGAAATGCACGGAGGAAGGGGCGGGATAGTCCGACCCAGAACTCGCGTGCCGATTCTGCGTCACCATCGGGAATGCACACGAGATCCGCGGCCGGAAAGGCGGCAGCGGCGAATGCGCTTCGCGCGCGAGTCAATGCTCCAAGATCCGCAAAGCTCCCCACCAGGAAGATCGCGGGCTTGGGTTGGGCCTGAGTGGGGTCATTCACGTCTCCGGGATAACGGCGCAAGGCTGACAACAGGCGCGAGCGCCACGATCTTCGTTCAGCAGCAGTCCAGGTTGCTTCTTTCACGTCTTATTTGCTTTCGAATCTCATCGTAGGCTGTCTGGACGGATCGACGGCGCTGTTCCATGCTCCATAGCCAGCCGTGCGCCATCGCCAGGCAGAAGACAACGAGAGCTAGAATTTCGGTCTCCATACTAGCTTCGATTGTTTCATCGAGTTTCCCGATGTCTGATTACGGTGGCAGCCTGCGATTAAAGACAGCCCGAGAGAACCGCTGTCCTGCGTGTGAACATATGTCGTAGAGCGACATATCCAGGACATCAGGCGTGGGAAGGCGGCGCATCCCATGGAGCAGATCAATCCCGAAAACAGGGCTGCTAACCAAGCCAGCCAGGTGCAACGCGCCGGTTGACGCCGGCACGTCGTCCCGAACTGCTACCGCGCAAGGATTCGGGCTAGCGGCGAAAGCCGCCGCCTCCGAAACTTCGGCCGCCACCAAAGCCGCCGGAGCGGTCGGCCCATCCGCCGCCTCCGAATCCGCCGTTCCAGCCGCCTGATTTGAAGTTGCCCCAGCGCTGGGCGCCTTCGTTGCGGGACTGCGCCCAGTTGTTCATGGTCGACTTGTCGAAGCTGTTGCTCGGTGTGCTCCAGCCATTGTCCGTGTGCTGCTGCCAGCCGCTTGACGGATTGTACTTGTACACGTTGCCGTTGTAGTCCGCGTAAGTATTGTTGGCGCCGTGGGCGACGCCGTTGCCGGTATTGGTGTTGTAGGTGAAGCCGTGCGCGCCGGCAGTCGATTGTCCGGTGTAGGCATTTCCCGCAACTCCAGCGGCGCCACCATGGACGACCCCGGTGTTCTGGTTGTAATTCATGCCGTGGACACCGGCAGCATAGTTCCCGGTATACGCATTGCTCACCGTGCCTCCGGCTCCGGCGTAGTGATTGCCGGTGCTCGGGTTGTAGCCGTTGACCCGCGTGCCGGTCGCGTAGTTGCCGGTGTACGCGTTGTAGTTCTCGCCATGCGCGGCATAGCCGGTGTTGCCGGTGACGGGGTTGTAGTAACTGCCACGCCCGCCGCTGCCATAATTGCCGGTCCAGGGATTGGCCCATGCTGCGCGAGTCCCGGCATAGGTGGTGTTACCCCAACGCCCATAGACGTTGGCCGCGGCGGCGCCACCCCATCCGCCCCATCCCCACGCCGGAGCCCCCCAGCCCCATCCCCAGTATCCTACCGGGCCCCACCATGGACTGCACCAGGAGCCGATTGCCATGCCCATGCCGAAGCCAAGAGCCCACCCGGCGGTTGCGCTCCAGGCGAAGGTAGCTCCCACGCCGTAGGTGTACGGCGCCGGTACCCACACTGTGGGACCAATGTATGGCGGGTAATAAAAGCCGGTTCCATACACTACCACACCGTCAGAGGAGACGACCGTTCCGTAGTATCCGGGAGTGTAACCGACATAGACCACACTCGGCGTATAGCCGTAGACCTGAACGTAGGTCACGTAATGCACCGGCGAACTCGGCGGGATGCTGTAGATCGCCGCGGGAATCGTGGTGGCGACAACCCACGGTCCGGTGGCGCCCTCGGACATAAACCAGACACCGTTGCTCACGGCATAGTAGGTGTTGCCGGGAACGTAAATCACCGGAGTAGCGGTGTTGACCGCGTAGGTCATGTTCGTCCCCGGGATCGGTTGAAAGATCGGCGCGCCCTCATAGACGACGTTCAGCTTCGCGGTGCTGCGATTGATAGTCGCCGTCTGCGGAATCGAGTTGGCAATCAGCGCTTCCTTGGCTTCGGGGGTGCCGGGAATGGAGACCAGCACGTCGCCTTTGGGACTGTAGGACGGAATCTTGGCGAAGTCTGGCGGCAGGCTTGTGCCCTCCACATACGTCCAAGGACCATTTTGCAGCGACGCCGACTGGAACCAGCGTCCGCCGATCAGGATGTAGTAGGTCTGGTTCGTCGAGTCGCGAAAAATATCGCTGCCGGTATTGGAGACGTAGGAAAGCGCGGTGCCCGGAATGTCGGCGTAGACGGGCTCGCCTTCCACCACCAGCAACTCCGCGGGAGTGGTGCTGACGTAGATGGTGGGCGCTTCGCCATCCTCATAAGCCTGGCTCAGCGATTGCTGGGGATTTCCCAGCGGCTGATTCTGATTGTTGGCTTCCGCGGCCTGAAGAATTTTGTCCATGGATTTTGTCGGTGCGTGTTTGGCCGGGTTCCATGGACCTTCGACCGTCGGCGCTTCAACCCAGCCGTCCATCAAAGCCAGGTAGTACATCTTCTTTGCAGGATCAAAAAGAAACAGGGCCCGGGAATTAATGACCTTCTCCAGATTGTCAGCCGAGGACCGGAGGACGGGTGATCCGTCAATGATCGCCAGCACCGCCGGGGTCATACTGTAGATGATTCGCGGCGGAGTGTTGTCCAGATGATATGTCTTCTGGGCGGTTGCCGCGTTCGTGACCGCCAAAGCAGTTTCCAGCATGTCGAGCGGTATGGTGCGGCTCCAGGGCATGTTGATGACGAACGCGTTCTTGTAGGCGGATCCATTGTTGGGCAGAGAAGGGAAGCTCTGCTTGGTGAGGACGAAGTCTTCCAGCGTCACCATGCGGTTGACCTTGTCGACTTCGGTGCGTGCGGTGAACCAGATCACACCGTAGTCGGTGTCTTTCTTGCCTGGGGTCTGCACCCGGACCGCAGCATAGGCCTCAAGCTGGTCGCCTTCCCAGCTCTTCACCTGCGGCTGAAATACTGTCAGCGTGGCGCCGTTATACGTAACCACACGCGGCCAGGGAGCGTCTGCCGGCGGACCGACAGGAGGCGCCGGTTTGGCTGCGGCCGAGTTGCCCGGCGCGGGAGCCGCGGCTGTCTGGGCAGACAAAAGTCCCGGCGATGCGAGAGAAATTGTGATTGCCAGTATCCATGCGACGAAACGCTCGACGGTGACGCTCATCTGCTCTCCTGCTTGTAATCTTTTCGTGTGAACTTCGGGTCCAACCAAATGGTCAGCATCATCGAATCGCCACAACACCAAATGACACTCTCTGCTATCCAAAAAAGCCAGAACGAGACTAGCGTGGAGTCCAGCTTTAGATAACTGGCAGAAGTACTAGTGGAACAAAATTATCGACATCGAAGCCTGAATTATCCAAGTCGTGCCACAGACGCGAGAAAAACGGAACGAGGTGATCTTTTTCGGGTGAAGTTAGACACGGAATGGCTATCCACCACCAAGGTGGTATTGGCGGGATTGGGAAGTCCTACTCTGTAGTACGATTTCCCTTCAATCACGCGACACCCCATCGTATACTGCGGACAAGAATTCAGAATTGCGCGACTGAATCTGGCCAATGCAAGACCTGACCGAGCAACGCGTGTCTTCTGTTCACCACAGGGAAGCCTTTCACCTGATGTTCGATCAGGTAGGCTTCGGTGCGGCGGTGGTATCTCTGGATGGCAGCTGGCTGGCTGTCAACCCCCTCTTCTGCGAAATTCTTGGATATTCGCGGCGGCAACTGCTGCGTACTTCGATTCAGGACGTTACCCGTTTCGACGAGCCTGCGCCGGAACTTGCCGAGTGCCGCAAGCTGCTGAATGGCGAGATCCAGAGCTTTACCACCCAGAAGCGGCATCTTCGTCCCGACGGCCGGGTTGCCTGGCTGAAATTGACGGTAACCCTGTTTCGGGAGGAGGGCGGCGAGGCCGTGGGTTTTCTGGCCTTCCTGGAAGACGTCACGGCGGTCAAAAATGCCTTCCAGCAGGCTGAACTGGAGCGCGCGGACCTGGCGCGACGCCTGATGAGCGCGCAGGAGGCCGAGCGGGCAAGGATTGCGCGCGAACTGCACGACAGCATCGGGCAGTCACTGGCGCTGCTCAACATTCAGTTGCAGCGCGCTATGCAGCCGCCGAATTCGGAGAGGCGGCGTCCAGGTATCCAGGACCTGAGCGCAAAGCTTAAGCAGATCGGCCAGCAGGTAAGCCGGTTGTCCCATCAACTGCATTCCTCCGAATTGGAATTTTTAGGACTGGCCGTGGCCGTCAAGGGGCTATGCCGCGAGTTTTCCGAGCAATACAAGACCAGGATCGATTGCACGTGCAACGAGATTCCCCCGGAACTCGACAGTGACGTCGGGCTCTGCGTTCTGCGCGTGGTACAGGAAGCGTTGCACAACATCGCCAAACACAGCCACGCGACGGATGTGAAGGTCGAAGTCGTGGGACAGGAGGGCGAGCTCACCCTATCGGTCAGGGATAATGGCGTCGGCTTCGAGGTAAATAAGTCGCGAAGAAGTGCCGGGCTAGGTTTAGTGAGCATGCGCGAACGCATGTGTCTCATTGGGGGACAGCTGACGATACGTTCGGCGCCCGGAAAAGGGACGACGATCCAAGGAACGGTACCGCTTAAGAAAACATTGAGCGAGATAGCCAGCGCTGCCGGCAATTACTAGGGCAGTACCATTGCTTCTGCCGTTCCCGACCCACACATCCCATAAGTTGAGCCGGAGACACACGCGCCCGCCGAGTATTTGAAACAGCCCGTCCGTTTAGCGACGACAGTTACCGGCTTTTTCGAGCCGCCGACGATGGTGTCGGGTGGCTCAAATGGAGAGGACGGCCCGAAGTCCACAATGAAGCCAGTGCCTTTACTGGAGCTCTGAAAAGTGACCGCGCTGCCTTGCTTCACGCAAAAAAGCGAGTTGGCCTTTGCCTTCGGGAGCCCAGGCGTCGCGACCACCCCGGACATCCCTTGACGCTTGATGTCGACGGTGCAAGGCGTGTTGCCGGTACACGTATTGTCGGCGGTACACAGGCTTTGAGGGTTGGGCTCAGCGCAAAAATACTTGGATTTGGCCTGCGCTCCGGCAATAACCGTCAATACCATTACCATCAAGGAAAATAGAAGAACTCGTGGAATCGACATGAAGTCCTCGCGCGAAATCGCGTGCCTAGTTCTCACCGGCAGTACCCGACCAATCGATAATGTTGCCCAACCGCCATGGGTTCTTGTTCAGGTTGAGGGTGAGTTGTCCGTCATCGCCGATCGTCAACTGGGCGGCGGGGTAGAGGACGCCACTGCTCTTGCTCTTGTCCTGCTTGTCGAAGTTGATCTCGCCGGCGGTCAGGTTGTAATACTGGGTCTGCGTGTCAAAGTAGGCTTCGCCGGTGCGAATAGGGCGATTGGTTACAAAGCGGATGGTTCGCCCGGTCGGCGTCTGGATCAGCTTAACGAAGCTGACATCATAACCGAGCGTCCCGGTGATGGAAATGTGGCCGACAGCCTTCATCTTTTCCAGAGCATTCACCAGTCCCTGGTTCTGGCCTTTCTGAAAGGCATCCCTGAGGATGTCCTCATCGGCGGGCGTTGAGTATTCGTAGATCACAAGAGTGATCCCTACATTTCGACCCATCTGCGTGCTGGTGCCCCACGCCGTCGCATCGATGGTTTCATACTTGTCGCGGCCAAAGGCCGATAGCGTACTCAAACCCAGCAAACTAAACAATGCCGCCAGGATTGCCACTCTCTTTACGCCCGATGCTGTAAGCACATGCCCTCCTTCATCGCCGATGCTTAAACCGGAGATCCGGTGCTCGGTTTGCAATCTTAGCACCTGAAGACATCCAGCATAACTGGCAGAAATACCCGCCAGGGAGCGAAAAAGAACTGGTGTAGAAGCAGTAATTATTATTCCGAAAAGGGCGCTCTCGTCCTGATAGTCTGCATCGTCTGTTACTTTTGCCAGTGGAAGAGCGTTCGTAAGATATCAAGAAATTCGGACACCTTGCAGACAAATTAAGGTTGATTGTGGGACGAAGCGGACCTGCGATGATGGTGCGACGTCCCGATAAGGGCAAGGCCACAGCCGTTTTTACGCCGGCGACGCAGGTGGAAGATGCCAGCGGCGTGCTTCCCATCCGCGCCGGAAGCAACTGGGGATGGCGGCGTTAATCCCGGGGCTTCCGTTGTATCACCCATTCGATTTCTCAGGAGCCTGCAGTGGAATCTAGGCACGGCGCTGTCACAAAGAGAGCGAAGCAGTTCGTGGCTGACAGCTGGCAGTCGCAGGCGAATCTGTCGTTCTTTCTGGGGTTGCAGGTGTTGATCGCTTTTGTGTTGCCTGTGCTTGGCTTCGGCCGGAGCGACCTGCGTCTCTACAGCGACCTGGGCTTTTCGATCCTGCTGGTTTCAGGAGTAGCCATTGCCTGGGGGCAATGGCGCCTGTTCACGTTTGCCGGGGTAATTTCCCTGGCCGCCCTGGCCGTGCGCTGGATCGCTTGGTTTCGGGACTTGAAACCCTGGGAATTGGCCAGCGATGGATTTACCGTGGCAGCAAGTGTCGCCATCGCTCTGGTCCTTTTGCGCCAGATCTTTCGGGACGGCCCGGTGACGAGCGTTCGCATTCAGGGAGCTATCGCTGTTTATCTGCTATTCGGCGTGGGTTGGGCGCACGCCTACCACATCGTGAACGTATTGCGGCCAGGCTCCTTCGCGCTACCCGCTAATCCCGCGGCGTCCTTTGGTGACTGGATTTATTTCAGTTATTCGACGCTGACCACCGTGGGGTATGGCGACATCACACCCGTTGGTCCCGTGGCTCGTACCCTTGCGATGGGAGAAGCATTGACGGGACAACTCTACCTTGCCGTGCTGATTGCACGGCTGGTCGCCATGGAGATCATCTACTGGCAGGAGCGGCACATGCGGCAGCAGTGAATTCCTCCGGTTCCGAGGGGGAAACTTTTGTGTCAGGTGACTACTTTTGGCATGGCCCATTGCAGTTAAGCCAGCTACACTGACGTGTGATGCCGCCGCACAATGGAGTGAGATCGAGAGAAAGCTTGCTGAGGATGGAGCACAAGCCGCGCGCGCGACTGTTGATTGCCGACGATCACCGATTGCTGGCCGATGCCTGCAAGACGCTGCTCGAACCAGAGTTTGAAGTGCTCGATATTGTCACGGACGGACGCAGCCTGGTGCGGGCGGCACTCGCGCAAAAGCCGGACATCGTGGTCCTGGACATAACTATGCCGCGCCTCAACGGTCTTGATGCTGGTGAGCAGATCAAGCAGAAGCTACCCGCCACCAAGCTCGTCTATGTCACCATGAATTCGACGGCCGAGGTCGCGGCCGAAGCCTTCCGCCGTGGAGCGTCAGCCTATGTGCTGAAACACTCGGCGGGAGACGAGCTGCTGCAGGCTATCCGCAAGGTGGTGCAAGGTGAGTCTTACCTTTCACCTCTACTTGCCAAAGAGACCGTCACTTTTCTGCTAAACCAGGGTAAGCCCTATCCGGAAGAAAAGCGTATCACCAAGCGTCAAAGCGAAATCCTTCAGCTGCTCGCAGAAGGCATGTCGATGAAGGAAGTAGCCAGCGTCCTTGAACTTAAACCGGGAACGGTGGCTTTTCATAAGTACCGCATGATGGAGACGTTGGGCGTGAAGACCAATGCGGAACTTCTGGAGTATGCCATCCGACGGCAGATGACGTCTTCCCAGAATTAGAGCGCCTGCGACCGGGCTATCCACTTTTACCAGCCGAAAAGATAGTAGTTTTGCCAGTAGGCAGAGCACCTTTGCTTTGGTAACGTCTAGCGTTGCAGTCCACCCCCGCGCCCAGCGGGACGTAATGGCAGGTGGAGATTGCGTGCGTGTCTACCATACGACTTCTGCTAGTCGACGATAATCCGGAAGTGCTGGACACACTGGCCGATATTCTGCAGCCAACCTACGAGATTGCGGGAGCACTTTCCAGTGGTGCGGCAGCGGTCGGATGTGCTGCCGAGCTGAAGCCCGATGTCGTATTGCTCGACATTTCTCTTCGCGATATGACTGGATTTGAAGTGGCGCGGAGGCTGAAGAAGAGCGGCTCGCCAGCAAGAATCATATTTCTGACAGTTCACGAGAACATCGATTTCGTTCGCGCAGCTTTCGATCTTCAGGCTGCGGGCTACGTTTACAAATCGCGCATTGGTTCCGACTTGATGGACGCCATTCAGGCGGTGTGCGAGGGCAAGCGCTTCAGCTCGGCGGATGTGGCGGCGAACGTTGTCGGTTGAGTGAAACTCGGCAATGCGCCGGAGCGTGACTATGAAGACGACTTTCGTGAGGAGCACAATGTCCCAACGCAAGACTTCGCTGCTTTGTTTGGCTTGCACTCTGCTGATTGGCATCGCCGCGCAGGCGCAGAAGATCCACGTCGTTTATGACAAGCAGGTGAACTTCGCGCAGTTCAAGACTTTCGCCTGGGCCCAGCACAGCCAGGTAGCCCATCCCATGCTGGCGGCGAACATTGTGGGCGCCATCGAGCAGGAGCTCGAAGCGCGTGGGTTGAAGCGGGTAAATGTTGAAGACAATCCCGGGCTTATCATCAAGATTTATGGCTCGGTGGATCAGGACGCTACGCTCTATTCGAACGATCCGCTTTACATGGCTTCGGGCGGCGTTCCCCCCTTCGACCCCAGTTTTTCGGGACCCATGCTCGCCGGCCAGCAGTTTGGCAGTACGACGGTAACGATTCACAAGGGACAACTGGTCGTAGATTTGCTCGATGCTGCCAACAAGAAGCTGGTGTGGCGGGGCATGTCGATGCAGAACCTCGCCGCGAACAATCCCAACAAGCTGCTCAGTCAGGTGAATAACGCAATCAGCAAGATGTTCAAGCAGTACCCGGTAAAGAGCGAAGGATAAGCCGGGCCCCAGGCAACGGGTTGCAATTGTCGAGCCGGTTCTGGTTCGTTCACTTTCATTGGCCCTGCCGCGAATTCTCCTCCGGCAGCGGCGTTGGATGAAACGAACGTCGCCGCCGGCATTGTGCACCCTCCAGGTTCATCTCGTTAGCAGGACGGAGTTTCCATGCACCTGCGATTTAGAAATGCGTTCGCCCTTTTTTCCCTTTTCCTTTTTACCTCTAACGCGCTGAATTCGGCCGAACTGCCGAAGGCAGCGCCGGTCACCCGTGCGGCCGTGGCCAAACGTCCGACGCTCGGACTTGTGCTGGAAGGCGGTGGTGCGCTCGGGCTGGCTCACGTTGGCGTCATCATGTGGCTGGAACAGCACCACATACCGGTGAACTACATCGCCGGGACCAGCATGGGTGGACTAGTGGGCGGAGTTTATGCAACCGGCCGCAATGCCGAGCAAGTTCTCGCTGTGGTCGAGAGCATCAACTGGAACCAAGTCATGAGCGGTCAAACCCCGTTCGACGATCTTTCTTTCCGACGCAAGCAGGACGCACGCGAATATCCCAGCACGCTCGAGTTCGGATTGCATAAAGGCCTGCAGTTCCCCTCGGGATTCAATTCCGGCCAGGAAGTGTCCCTGATTCTCGATCGCATTGCCTTGCCGTACTCGCAACTCAAGAGCTTTGATGATTTGCCTATCCCGTTCGCTTGCGTCGCGACAGACTTGGTCAGCAACAACGAACATGTCTTTCGCGACGGGCCTCTCGACCTGGCTCTGCGATCGACCATGTCGTTGCCGGGTATCTTCACCCCCGTCCATTCGGGGGACCACATCTACGTCGACGGCGGGCTGATGAATAACATCCCAGTGAGCGTGGCTAAGTCTATGGGCGCGCAGTATGTCCTGGGCATTCACCTCGCGACCGCACCGCTGAGCCCGAACGCCACGCTGTCGAGCTTCGCAGTGCTGGACCAGTCGATCTCCGCCGTGATCGCCGCCAACGAGCGGCGGGCGATGGAACAGGCGGACATGGTGATCACGGTTCCCCTGGATAAGTACTCAACACTCGACTTTAAGGACTCTGCCGCCATCATCAAAGCGGGCTATGCTGCGGCCGCGGCGAATGCCGACAAGCTGGAAAGCCTGGAGGTCGATGACGCGACCTGGAAGCGCTATCTGGAAGAACGCGAAGCGCGTCGTCGTCAGGCGGTCACGCCACAATTTGTCGAAGTGGCCGGCGTCTCGCCCGAAGTGGCGCATTCGATCGCGGAGCAGTTTTCCGGAATCGTTGGCCAGCCAATTGATACCACGAAACTGGATCATGACATTCTCGGCTTGGTCGGTACGGGCCCATTCTCGGTGGTGAACTACTCGATGATTGAGAAGGACGGCGAACAGGGCCTGCAAATTCAGACGCAGCCCAAACCGTATTCGCCGCCCATTGTACGTCCGCTCATTCTGATCAACGGCGCGAGTTACAACAATGTGTTTTTCAGTATCGGCGGCCGCATCACGTTCCTCGATTTCGGGGGCTATCGCAGCGAGCTCCGCAATGACGTTGTTTTTGGCTCGCAGTATGGCCTGACCAGCGAGTACTACCACCCGTTTACCCCAACCAGTAACTTCTTCATCGCACCTCGAGCGGGCTACAACAGCACCCAATACCCACTTTTTAACGGCAACGACTTTTACGCTTTATACAGGAATCGAGAGGCTCTTGGCGGTCTTGATCTCGGCTACGCCTTTGGACGAACCGGCGAATTGCGACTTGGTTATGAGGGTGGATATCAAAGCCTGCGACCGGAGATCGGCAACACCACAGAATTGCCCACCGTTTCCGGCGTCACCAGCAACTTCAGGCTGCAATACATCCTGGATAGGACCGATAATCCGGTTGTGCCACGCAGTGGAGAGAGCGTGCGATTCTTTACCAAGTATTTCACCCAGAACCCCGCGGCTCCGCACGGCTTCCCGCTTTCCGAGCTTGAGGTTCAGAATTTCTTCCGCATCAGCAAACCGTCCTCGGTGTTCCTGAACGGCTATGGGGGAACCAGCTACGGCTTCAACACAGGAATACCGGCGTTCCAGCTCGGCGGCATCACGCGCTTCCTCGCTTTCGGCACAAACGAACTGCTCACGGACCAGTACTTCCTGTTCCAGACTGGCTACATCAGGACCTTGAAGCAGCTGCCGCCACTATTGGGAAGCACCATCGATTTCCTGGGGATGTTTGAGATTGGCAAGACTTACCAGTTGCCTTTGCCGGATGCGCCCAAGCCGCCTTATCTGCCCGGAGATGTCGTCGGTGGCCTGATCGTAAACACCGTCTTTGGGCCGGTTGAAGTCGGAGGCGCGGTCGGCGACTACGATCACGCGAAATTCTTCTTCCAGGTGGGGAGAATCTTCTGAGTCGCGTAGCGAAGTCCTACTCGACTACGAGCTTCTTCGAATATAGTGACTGCAATGCCTTCGCTTGCACTCTCCGATCTGATTGGCGCGCCAGTTACCGATAGCCACGGCTCCCCGGCCGGCAAAGTGCGCGAAGTCGCGCTGGCGCCACAAGAGAACTCCAGCCAGGTTACCAGCTTTGTAGTCAAGACACGCTACGGCAATCGGCTGGTGCCGGTGAAAGCAATCAGCACCATCGATCATGGCCTGCGTGTGGCGACCCCGGCAGCCGATTGGACTCCTTACGCCGGCGGCGAAGGACTTCTGCTGCTGGAGCGTGATCTGCTGGACCAGCAGATCATCGATGTTCACGGACGGAAAGTGGTCCGCGTGAACGATATCGATCTCCATGAAGAGAGCGGCAACGGCCACCTGGTATTGAAGATCGGTGCAGTCGATGTCGGGGCGCGCGGCGCTATGCGCCGTCTGCTGAAGGGAGTCGTCCCCTCGGCCATGCTGCAAACCCTGCTGGAAAAAATTCCTCCCAGAATGATTCCCTGGGAGTTCGTGGATCTCATCGAGACCGATCCGGCGCGGCGGGTCAAGCTGAAAATCTCTCTCGATCGGCTTGCCAAGCTCCACCCTGCCGATATCGCCGACATTGTCGAGGACCTTGCCCCGGCCGAGCGCGAGGCGGTCTTCGAAACGCTCAACGAAGAAGTGGCCGCCGAGACGCTGGAGGAGATCAATCCCAAGCTGCAGGTTTCCATTCTGTCGTCACTCGATTCCAACCGCGCCGCCGACATCGTGGAGGAGATGGATCCCGACGCCGCCGCCGATCTGTTGGGCGACATGCATCCCGATGCCTCGCGCGAGATCCTCACCGAGATGGAACCGGAGGAGCGCGCCGAAGTCGCCGAACTGATGACCTTTGAGGAGGACACTGCGGCCGGCCGCATGACCACGGATTACATGGCCCTGCGCCCAAGTGCCAAGGTGGAAGACGCCATCGAGATGCTGCGCAATTTCGAAGGTGGCCTGGAAAGCATCAGCACCATCTACATTGTGGGGGATAAGGAGAAGCTGTTGGGCGCCGTGCCGCTCGCCAAAGTTGTGCTTGCCCCACCGGGAACTCCGCTGATGATGCTGAGCACCGGCCACATGACTACCGTGCATCCCGGGGCCGACGAAAAGGAAGTAGCGGAGCTTTTCGATAAATACAATCTGCTTACCTTGCCTGTCATTGACGAGGACGGTGTACTC
>Ga0335072_10006876_pt1 | contig 16601 bp, 15 predicted proteins | sample Lox_Sample_21_FD_206725 | JGI IMG/M metagenome (GOLD analysis project Ga0335072, IMG submission 206725) | Soil microbial communities from Loxahatchee National Wildlife Refuge, Florida, United States - Lox_Sample_2.1 | ecosystem: Environmental > Terrestrial > Soil > Wetlands | place: USA...
CGCTTACTAAATGACCCAGGGTGAGCCGGTGCCGCCTATCGGCACCCAGATCTCGGCGCTCGCCGCACTCGCCCCCGACGAGCCGGCCGTCACCTGCGATGGGGTGACCATCACCCGCGCCGAACTCGACCGGTCGACGAACCGGCTGGCTCGGGCGTATGCCGAGCGCGGTGTCGGCGTCGGCGACTACGTCACCATCGCGCTGCCCAACGGCATCGAATTGATTCAGGCCGCGGTGGCGGGCTGGAAGCTGGGAGCGGTACCCCAGCCACTGTCCGCGCGGCTGCCGGATGGCGAGTTCGAGGGTCTGCTAGACCTACGGGCACGCGCGCTGCTGGTCGGCCGGGACGACCCACGAGGTGAAATCCGTAGTGTGCCACCGAATTTCACGCCCGATCCGGCGTTGTCCGATGGCCCGCTGCCCGAAGCGGTGTCGCCCTGCTGGAGGTCGATCGGCTCCGGCGGTAGCACCGGGCGCCCCAAGCTCGTCGAAGCCGGCGGCGATAGCCGGCTATCCCCGGCCCTCGGCCATGCGACGGGTATGCAGGTCGGCGACGCCAACCTGATCTCGGTCCCGCTGACCCACACGACCGGCTTTACCAGTGCCGTCATGGCATTGCTGATGCGCAACCATCTGGTGCTGATGAGCCGGTTCGACCCGCGCGAGTTTCTCCGGCTCGTTACCGAGCACCGGGTTACGTGGCTGGCGACGGTGCCGACGATCATGCAGCGGCTGCTGCCTGTCTACCACGCCGACCCGGGGTGCTATGACCTGTCGTCGATCCGGCGGTTCTGGCACCTGGGTGCGCCGTGCCCGCCGGCAATCAAGCGGGCGTGGATGGACCTGCTGAGTCCCGAGATCGTCTGGGAGCTGTACGGCGGCACCGAATTACAGGCGCTGACCTTCATCTCCGGCGATCAATGGCTGAGCCATCCGGGCTCGGTCGGCTCGGTGGTCAGTGGAGAGATGAAGGTGCTCGACGACGACGGAAATCCCTGTCCGCCCGGTGTGGTCGGCGAGATCTACCTGCGGCCAAGCCCCGGCAGCGCGCCGACGTATCGGTACATCGGCACTACGGCGAAGTCCCGCGACGGCTGGGATTCCCTGGGCGACTTGGGCTATTTCGACGAAGACGGCTACTTGTATCTGTCGGACCGCCGAGTCGACATGTTCACCGTCGGTGGCCGCAACGTCTACCCCGCCGAGGTCGAGGGGGCCCTGTCGGCGCACCCCGGCGTGCTGTCTTGCCTCGTCGTCGGCGTCCCCGACCCGAACGGCGGTGATCTCGGTCAAGTGCCGTACGCCCTGGTCCACGCGGCCGATGGAGCCGCACTGGACGCCGCGGCCGTCCAGGAGTTCCTGCGCGACCGCATCGAAGCGTACAAGGTGCCGCGCATGGTCGAATTCGTCGACACACCCCTGCGCGACGACGCGGGCAAAGCCCGGCGGTCGGCGGTACGGGACCAGGTCATGGCGCGATTGCGTCCGCCTCAGCGTCTGTGACCTGACGCGTATCGAGCGCGCGTTTCTCCCAGCGGCGCAACGCTTCTCGGCAGGGCGACTCGACCAGGGCGTAGCTGACCGCGGCGATCGCCCAGCCGAAGACCAGCGTCAACACCAGCACTTCCGCCATCCGGCCGGTGAACGGGAACGTCCCGAGCACCGGGAACACCATCGCCAGGGCCGCCAGGTGCCAGATGAACAGGCCGTAGGACCAGCGCCCCAACGTCACCATCGTCGTCGTGCCCAGCACCCGGTGCGGTGTGTCCGGACGATCCAGCACCAACGGCGCGACCAGTGCGAAGGCCACCAGGGAACCCATCGCCGTCTTCACCGCGAACTGAGGGGCGGTGCCCGGAATCAGCCCTTCCGGACCGGCCAGCGGCGAGGCCGCCACCAGATAGGCCAGCACCGCGACGACGGCCATCGGCACGCGGTGGCGCGCCAACCGATGCGGTAACCCGATGCCGCTGTAAGCCCATTCCGCCAGCAACATGCCCGCCGCGAACCAGGAGAAAAACGCCGGCGGCCAATTCAGCGGATTGATCCCGGAACCCGCAGGCGCCAAAGGCACCCAACCCCAGGCCCAGCTGAGCGCCCCGAGCACGGCGATCACCGACACTCGGGCGGTGACCGGAAGACGGCGGGCCAGCAACGCCAGAACCGGCAATGCCAGGTAGAAGCTGACCTCGACGGACAGACTCCACATCTGGGTCAGGCCGCCGGTCAAGGTGAGCGGCACATAGATCTGGGTGAGCGTCAGGTTTGCCAACCACACCGTCAGGCTGGCGTGATCGGAGTCGGGCAGCAGGGACAGGATCACCACGACCGCAACGAGATAGGCCGGCATGATGCGGACCACCCGCGAGCGCAGGTAGTGACCCGTGCGCGGGCGCGATCCCAGATCCCTTGCCGCCGCCGCATGTCCACGCCACAACAGGAATCCCGACAGGGCGAAGAAGACCGCCACTGCCAGATCGAAGCGGCCGAACAGCCTGCCGGTGACACCGCTGGAGTGTCCGGTCTGGAAGGCGACGTGCGTAACGACCACGCCCATGGCCGCGCAGGCGCGCATACCCTCCACGGCGGGCAGGAAGCTGCGGACGCCTCCCACCTGCTGCCCATCGGTCACCATGACAGTCTGCCCGTCGTGTGATGCCGAACGAATCGGGTACACCCGCGGGACCCGGATGACCGGGCAAAGTGACGATGGGTTCGTAAACCGGGGCCTTAAATACTGCTGTTAGGGTCGAACGGGTTTGCCACTGTTTGGTCAGGTCGGAGCGGGGTGCGGCCGGCGAGTTCCAGACCTGAGGGACCACTAGGAGGACACAGCAACGTGAACCGAGCAGTCATGTTGCGGTTCGCCGCATGCGGAATCATCGGACTCGGAGCCGCTTTGCTGATCGCCGCGTTGCTGCTGTCCACGTACACCAGCAGCAGGATCACCAAGATCCCGCTCGATATCGACACCACGTTGGTCAGCGACGGCAACGGCACCGCGCTCGACTCGGCGTCCCTGTCCGGTGACCACCTCGTCGTCAACCAGAACGTGCCGCTGGTGTCCCAGCAGCAGATCAGCGTCGAGTCGCCCGCCAACGCCGACGTGGTCACACTGCAGGTCGGCACCTCGGTGCGGCGCACCGACAAGCAGAAGGACAGCGGACTGCTGCTGGCGATCATCGACACCGTCACCCTCAACCGCAGGACGGCGATGGCCGTCTCGGACGACACCCATACCGGCGGCTCGGTGCAGAAGCCGCGGGCCTACGGCGACGAGAACCCGCCGACCGCGATGCCGCTGCGGCACGACGGGCTGTCCTACCGATTCCCGTTTCACACCGAGAAGAAGACCTATCCCTACTTCGATCCGATCGCGCAGAAGTCGTTTGACGTCAACTACGACAGCCAGGAAGATGTCAACGGCTTGACCACCTACCGCTTCACGCAGAACGTCGGCTACAACCCCGACGGCAAGCTGGTGGCTCCGGTGAAGTACCCGTCGCTGTATGCCGGCGACGAGGACGCCAAGGTCACCACGTCCGCGGCGATGTGGGGCGTACAGGGCGGCGATCCGGCAGAGCAGATCACCATGACGCGCTACTACGCGGCGCAGCGGACGTTCTGGGTGGACCCGGTGTCGGGCACCGTCGTCAAGCAGACCGAACACGCCAACCACTACTTCGCGCGCGATCCCCTCAAGCCCGAGATGACGCTGGCCGATTACCGGGTCACCTCGACCGAAGACACCGTCGAATCCCAGGTCAACGCGGCCCGCGACGAGCGCGACCGGCTGGCACTGTGGTCGCGGGTGCTGCCGATTACGTTTACCGCGGTCGGCTTGATCTCGCTGGTCGGCGGTGCGTTGCTCGCCTCGTTCAGCCTGCGGACCGAAAGCGCGCTGACCGACCCCGGCCTGGACCGCGCGGATCAGGACTTCTTCGGCCGCGGCGGGCTCGAGGAACCGGTGCCCGGTGCCGAAGCCGAGACCGAGAAGCTGCCCACACAGCGCCCCACCGAGCGCTCGGATGCGGCGGAACCGGGCGCAGAGTCGCCGACCCTGCCATCGGAAGAGCCACCCGATTCCGCACCACCGGAACCCCCGGGCCCTTCGGCCGGCCCGCCCGAACAGGCCTAGTTTCCCGACGTGCGCTGGACCCGGCCGGGGTACGCGCTGCTGTTGGCGCTGCTGGTGGTTGGGCCGCTACTGAGGCCCGGATATCTGCTGCTGCGCGATGCGGTGTCCACGCCGCGGTCCTATCTGTCGGATGCCGCTCTGGGGCTGACCGCTGCGCCGCGGGCAACACCGCAAGATTTCGCGGTGGCGCTGGCCTCGCATCTGATCGACGGCGGTGTGGTGGTGAAGGCGCTGCTCGTCGTGGGCCTGTGGCTCGCGGGATGGGGTGCTGCCCGACTGGTGGCGACGGCATTGCCCGGTGCCGGCGCGGCCGGCGAATTCGTCGCGATCACGCTGGCGATCTGGAATCCCTATGTCGCCGAACGGCTGCTGCAAGGTCATTGGAGCCTGCTGGTCGGCTACGGCTGTCTGCCATGGGTTGCGACGTCGATGCTCGAGCTGCGCTCTGAACCCGGCGGTGCGAGCGGACCCGGCGGGCTTTTCGGATTGGTCTTCTGGTTCGCGTTGGCCGGGCTCACCCCGACCGGGCTGCTGCTGGCCGCGACGGTTGCGCTGGTATGCGTGACCGCGCCCGGTGCGGGCCGCCCCCGTTGGCTGTGCGCGGCGGTGACCCTGGGCGCCGCGCTGGTGGCGGCGCTGCCCTGGTTGACGGCGTCGGTGATGGGTTCGTCGTTGACCAGCCACACCGCGGCGAACGCGCTGGGGGTGAACGCGTTCGCGCCCCGCGCCGAGCCCGGTCTTGGCACGCTCCTCAGCCTGGCCGGCCTGGGTGGGATCTGGAATGGCGAAGCCGTACCCGCTTCGCGGACAACACTTTTCGCGGTGTTATCGGCCGTGGTGCTGCTGGGGATCGTGGTGGCCGGGGTGCCGTCGGTGGCGCGTCGTCCGGCGGTGCTGCCGCTGCTGGTGCTCGCGGCGACTTCGGTGCTGGTGCCCGCCGCGCTGGCGACCGGCCCCGGCCTGCACGTGCTGCGCGCGGTGGTTGACGCCGCGCCCGGGTTCGGGGTGCTGCGCGACGGGCAGAAATGGGTGGCGCTGGCCATGCCCGGATACGCGTTGGCGAGTGCCGGCGCGGTGGTGACGCTGCGCCGGTGGCTGCGGCCGGCACAGACCGCGCTGGTCTGCTGCCTCGCGCTGATCGCGGTGCTGCCCGACCTGGCCTGGGGCGTGTGGGGCAAGGTCGAGCCGGTGCGCTATCCGCCCGGGTGGGTCGCCGTCGCGGCGGCGATCAACGCCGACCCGAGGACTGTCGCCGTGTTGCCCGCCGGCACCATGCGCCGCTTCGTCTGGTCCGGTCCGGCGCCGGTGCTCGATCCGCTGCCCCGCTGGGTGCGTGCCGATGTGCTGACCACCGGTGACCTGGCCATCTCCGGGGTGACCGTTCCCGGGGAGGGCAATCACGCCCGGGCGGTGCAGCAGTTGCTCTTGGCCGGGCCGGATCCCTCCGCGTTGGCGCCGGGCGGCGTCGGGTGGTTGGTCGTCGAATCGGACAGCGCCGGTGACATGGGTGCGGCCGCCCGCACCCTGGACGCGCTCACGCCGGTCTACCACGATGACGAACTCGCCTTGTATCGGATCGGCGGCGACACCGCGAGTGTATCCGCCGGCCGCCGCCGAGCGACGGTGGTCGCACATCTGGCGTGGCTGGCGCTCTTGGTCCTGGGTGGCGGTGGCGCGGTCTTCACCGCGGCGCGGCGCTCCGCTACACCACGCCGCTGACGAAGCGCCCGGCTCGCACCGCTTCCAGCACGCTGTGCATCGCGTCGGCGCTTTGCGTCCAGGAGAACTCGCCGCTGCGTGTTTGCGCCTTCACGCCGAGTTGGTCACGCAGCACGGGATCCGATAGCAGCCGTTCCAGCCGGTCCACCAGCTCGGCGCGCGTGTCCACCAACATCCCGGTCACCCCGTCGACGATCGAGTCGGACAGCCCGCCGGAGGACCGGTAGCCGATGGTGGGCACCCGGTGCTGGGCCGCTTCGATGACCGCCAGGCCCCAACCCTCCTTGCGCGAAGGCAGCACGTGTACCCAGGAGCTTTGCAGCACATGGTGTTTGGTGACGTCGTCGACATGGCCGTGGAAGGTCACCGCGTCGGAAATGCCGAGGGCGTGCACGTGGTCGACGAGCCGTTCCCGCCACCAGCCGTCGCCGACGATGTCGAGATGCAGGCCCGGTATCCGGGGCCGCAGCTGTGCGACGACGTCCAGCGCATCCTCGATCTGCTTGTGCGGCACCAGCCGCGACAGCACCACGACGCGCGGCCTGGCCGCGCGCGGGCCGGACAAAGACTGCGCCGGCGCCTCGTCGAGACCATTGCGCACCACCGCGATGCGCTCGTTGTCCACGCCGAGAGCGACCAGATCGCGCGCCGACGGCAGCGACACCGTCAGGTACTGATTGCGCCGGTTCACCCGGGGCGACAGCGTCGACTCGACAAACCAGCCCAGCCGGCCTAGCACCGGGCCGGCCACCGGCCACTGCTCACGATGGCAATGGTGCACCAGCACCGCTACCCGCCGGCCGTACAGCAGCCGGGCAAGAAACGGCAAGCCGTTTTGGGTATCGACGACCACGTCTGGGCGGATTCGGCGCAGCGGCCCGCGCCCGAGCCGGGCCGCGGCCATCGCCAGCAGCGCCCACACGTACACCGAGTAGCGTCCACCCGACCTGTTGATCCGCACCCCGTCGACGACGTCGTGTCGTGGCGCACCGGGGTAGCGGGCGGTACGCAGCGTCACGGCCACTCCCGATGCGGCCAGCTGCGCGCCGATGCGTTGCAAGTAGGCTTCGCTGCCGCCCCCCTGTGGGTGGCCCGTGTCGCGCCAGCACAGCAGCAGTACGGAGCGCAGACCAGACATCAATCGCCCAGCCTAGCTGGCCGTAGGGTGTGGCCAGTGGCGGCTACTGACATCTTTGCGCGGCGCGCGACGCTGAGCCGCTCGCTGCGGCTGCTGTGGCAGTTCCGCTACGAGCAGCCGGACCCGGCGCGGTTTTACGGCGTATTGGCGGCCGACACGGCGGCGATGGTCGGCGACCTGTGGCTGGCCACTCATGGCGTTCCCCCGGCCGGCTGCACGCTGCTCGACGTCGGCGGCGGGCCAGGATATTTCGAGGGCGCATTCGGTGACGCCGGGGTCCGGTATATCGGTGTGGAACCGGATCCCAACGAAATGCACGCGGCCGAAACGGCTTTTGCGCGCGGGCCGGGCATGTTGGTTCGAGCATCGGGCATGGCGCTGCCGTTCGCCGATGACTCGATGGACATCTGCTTGTCGTCCAATGTCGCCGAGCACGTGCGACGACCGTGGCAGCTCGGCAGTGAGATGCTGCGCGTGACCAGGCCGGGCGGGTTGGTGGTGCTGTCCTACACCGTATGGCTGGGTCCGTTCGGTGGGCACGAGATGGGCCTGAGCCACTACCTGGGCGGCGAGCGCGCCGCCGCCCGCTATGCCCGCAAACACGGCCATCGGGCGAAAAACGACTACGGGTCGTCGTTGTTCGCGGTGTCCGCCGCCGACGGCCTGGCGTGGGCCGTGAGCACCGGGGCCTTGGTCGCGGCATTCCCGCGCTACCACCCGCGATGGGCATGGTGGCTGACGTCGGCGCCGGTGCTGCGCGAGTTCGCGGTGAGCAATCTCGTGCTGGTGCTTCGGCCGCAATAATGGAACGTGTTCTAATCCGGCTGCGCCTTGGGTAGGGTGGCGCCATGACCGACATCGAGACTCAGGCCAAGACCGAATACGACAAGCTTTTCATCGGCGGCAAATGGACCGATCCGTCGACCGACGAAGTCATCGAGGTGCACTGTCCGGCCACCGGCGAATACGTCGGCAAGGTGCCGATGGCGGCGGCGGCCGACGTCGACGCGGCGGTCGCCGCGGCGCGCGCCGCGTTCGACAGCGGCCCCTGGCCCACCACTCCGCCGAAGGAGCGCGCGGCCGTCATCGCCAACGCGCTCAAGCTGATGGAGGAGCGCAAGGACGGCTTCGTCAAGCTGCTCGGCCTGGAGACCGGCCAGCCGCCGACCTCCGTTGAGACGATGCAGTGGATGAGCGGAATCGGGGCGATGAACTTCTTCGCCGGCCCCGCCGTCGACCAGGTCAAGTGGCAGGAGGTCCGCACCGGCGGCTACGGGCAGACCATCGTGCACCGCGAGGCGCTGGGCGTGGTGGGCGCGATCGTGGCGTGGAACGTGCCGCTGTTCCTCGCGATCAACAAGCTGGGCCCGGCGTTGTTGGCCGGGTGCACGGTGGTGCTCAAGCCGGCCGCCGAAACCCCGTTGAGCGCAAACGCTTTCGCGGAGGTGTTCGCCGAGGCCGGACTGCCCGAGGGTGTGCTGTCGGTGGTGCCCGGCGGGATCGAGACGGGCCAGGCGCTGACCTCCAACCGCGACATCGACGTGTTCTCCTTCACCGGCAGCTCGGCCGTCGGCAAGGAGATCGGCCGGCGCGCAGCGGAGATGCTCAAGCCGTGCACCTTGGAGCTCGGCGGCAAGTCGGCGGCCATCCTGCTCGACGACGTCGACCTGGCCGCCTCGATCCCGATGCTGGTGTTCTCCGGGATCATGAACACCGGGCAGGCCTGCGTGGCCCAGACCCGCATCCTGGCGCCGCGATCGCGCTACGACGAAATCGTGGACGCGGTAAGCAATTTCGTGCAGATGCTGCCGGTCGGCAAGCCGGACGACCCGGCCGCCCAGATCGGTTCGCTGATCTCGGAGAAGCAGCGCGCCCGGGTCGAGGGCTACATCGCCAAGGGCATCGAGGAGGGCGCGCGGCTGGTGTGCGGCGGCGGCCGTCCCGAGGGCCTGGACGACGGCTTCTTCGTGCAGCCCACCGTCTTCGCCGACGTCGACAACAAGATGACGATCGCCCAGGAGGAGATCTTCGGGCCGGTGCTGAGCATCATCGGATATGACACCGAGGACGAGGCGATCAAGATCGCCAACGACTCCGCGTATGGGTTGGCCGGCAGCGTGTGGACGACCAATGTGCCGCACGGCATTGAGGTTTCGGAGAAGATCCGCACCGGGACGTATGCGATCAACTGGTACGCGTTCGATCCCTGCTGCCCGTTCGGCGGCTACAAGAACTCCGGCATCGGCCGCGAGAACGGGCCGGAGGGTGTCGAGCACTTCACCCAGCAGAAGAGCGTGCTGATGCCGATGGGCTACACCCTAGAGGGGTGACCCCTTCCCCGACCGTGCGGCCAGCTTCACGCTCGGCGGCGCTAGCGGCCCTGGAATCGGGCCTGCCGCCGCTCGATGAACGATTGCACGCCCTCGGCGGCGTCCTCGCTGGCGAACAGCTCGACGACGGCGGGGCGTAGCCGCTCGATGGCCGCCGCCTCGCCTTCCTGACGGGCCAGGTGCGCCGAGGCGAGCGTGGCCCGCACACCCAGCGGTGCGGCGCGTTCGGCGATGGTGTGCGCGATCTCGCGCGCCCGGGCCAACGCCGCCGCCGCATGGTCGGCCACTTCTTGGACGAGCCCGATGCGGTGCGCCTCGGCGGCATCGAACTCGTCGCCGGTCAGCAGCCAGCGCATGGCATTACCCCAGCCCGCCTCCCGCGGCAGGCGGATCGTCGCGCCGCCGAAGGGGTAGATCCCGCGTTGCACCTCGAGCTGGGTGAATCGGGTTCCTGCCGCCGCAATGCGAATGTCGGCGGCCAGCAGCAATTCGATGCCCAGCGTCATGCACCAGCCTTGCGCGACCGCGATCAACGGGGTGGTCCATGGGCCGTCCAGCCGCCAGGGGTCCCGGCCGTCATCCGGAACCAGCCTCTGCCCCGTCGCGACGCCCGGGCCCACGTCGACGAGATCCAGACCGGCGGTGAAGTGATCGCCGTGCGCAAACAGCACGCCTGCCCGCACCGACGTGTCGGATTCCAACACCGCGTAGGCGCGGGCCAGGTCGGCGAGCATCGCCCGGTCGAACGAGTTGCGTTTATGCGGCCGGTTCAGGCCGATCAGCAGAACATGTCCATCGCGCTCGAGGGACACGGTGCCCAGCGTCGGTAACTCAAGATGGGGTCCGGAAGCACCTGAAGCATTAGCCATTGTCAAAGTGAATCGCAGCCCCACGGATTATGCAAAAGAGCATAGAAACCAGATTGTTACCATCCCGCCTACCAGGATCGTTGGCGGCGCCCCTACGGCATTTACCGTGTTGCTCGGCTTAGTTAGAGGATAAAACTTGCTTACTGGACCGGTGCCTCATATGATCCTTATCATAATCATGGGCCGCACACAGGCCGGGAGAAAATCATGTGGATCATCGAACTCAACGTCGCCGGCTATCACCTCACCCGCGAGATGCCTGACTTGAAGCGCCGGTCATTCCGGTTCAGCCCCCGCAATATCCACTGGCCGGTACCGCGTCACTCGCACGCTGCATGACGCCGGCCAGATCAGGAACCACAGTGCCGACTGTCACCGACACCGTGCGGGGCACCGCTCCCACGAAACGCTGCGACACCAAGAAAAAGATGCTGATCAGCGCCGCCGAGGTAATGCGCGAGCGGGGTGCGGCCGGGGTGACGATCGACGAGGTGCTCGCCCGCAGCGGCGCGCCACGCGGTTCGGTCTACTACCACTTCCCCGACGGCCGCAATCAGATCCTGGCCGAGGCGCTGCAGTACTCCGGTGATTCCATCACCGCCATGATCGATGACGCCGCCGGCCGGGGCGCCAAGGCGCTGCTGCGCGAGTTCATCGAGTACTGGGAACGCTTACTGACCGACGGCGACTTCACCGCGGGCTGCCCGGTGGTAGCGGCGGCCATCGGCTCCGATAGCGAACCGCAGCTTTCCGGCGAGGCCGGCGTCATCTTGGGCCGCTGGTGTACCGCCTTGACCCAGGCATTCGTCAACGACGGCTTCGACGAAGACGACGCCGCGTCGCTGGCGGTGATGTCGATCGCGGCTATGGAAGGTGCGATCGTGCTGTCCCGGTCGACGTGCTGCGTACGACCGCTGAGCCAGGTTTCCGAGCAACTCGAATTCCTAATCAAGGCAAGGGAATTCGTCAGTCGCAATGGAATTCCCGGCAAGCCGGACGGCTCGCCCAATCAGACGTAGCCGGGGCGAGCGTCAGTCGCTGGCCGGTAGCGGCTTGACCTCTTTGAGCGCAAGCACGGTCGCCCCGACGCTCAGGCTTCCCGCGCCCGGCTTGGTCACCAGCACCTCGGCGCCGGTTTCGTCGACGTAGCGCTTGCCCATCACGGTGCCGTCGGAGAACGCCGGGTCGAGTTCGCCCGACCGCTCGGCGCCGATGGCCACCATCGGCGCACCACCGCAACGCAGGTCATCGAGGCTCTCGGCACTTCTGACGACGATGACCTGGGTGTCACACACCTGACTGGCCAGGCGGGTTCCGTTCTTGATCATGATCTGTGTCCTCTGCTTACTTCTCGGCCGGTGCGGCGCGTAGCTCTTCGACAATCTCCCGGCGAAGCACCTTGCCCGTGGGCGTGGTTGGCAACTCGTCGCGAAAGACTACCCGGTCGGGCGTGCGCGACCCGCGCAATGTTTTACGGACGTGCTCGCGGAGTTCTTCGGGGTCGGGGTCGCAACCGGCCGCCGGCACCACCACCGCGATGATCGCCTGACCCCACTGCGGGTCATCGACACCGACCACGGCGACGTCGCGCACGTGTGGGTGCTCGATCAGCACCTCCTCCAGCTCGGCGGGCGCGATGTTCTCGCCGCCGCGGATGATGGTGTCGTCACTGCGCCCGCCGATGAACAGGTAGCCCTCGTCGTCCAGCATCGCGATGTCTTTGGTTGGGAACCAACCGTTCTCGTCGAGCACCGAACCGATCCCGGTGTAGCGGCCGGAGACCTGCTCACCCCGCACGAACAGCTCGCCGGTTTCCCCCGGCGGCAGCACGTTGCCGTCCTCGTCGCGGATCTGCAGCTCGATGCCCGGCACCGCCTGCCCGACCGATCCCAACCGCTTGGCGACGTTGGCCGCCGACGCGGACTGCGCCTCGCGGTGGTCGTCGGGGGTCAGCACCGCGATCGTCGAGCTCGTCTCCGTCAGCCCGTAGGCGTTGACGAAGCCCACACCGGGCAATAGTTCGAGTGCCCGGCGTACCAGCGGCAGCCCCACCTTCGAACCGCCGTAAGCCAGGTTGCGCAGCGACGGCAGGTCGTGACCTCCGGTCTGCAGCGCCACAACGATTCGGTCAAGCATGGTGGGCACCACCGTCGCGGTGGTCACTTGTTCGGCGTTGATCAGCCGCACCCATTCGTCGGCATCGAAGCTGGGCAGGTAGACCATCTTGCGGCCGGCGTACAGGTTCGACAGCGCTGCGCTGATCCCGGCGATGTGATAAGGCGGCACGCAGATCAGCGCGGCATCACTCGGCGCGGCGGCCTCGAATTCGACCGTGCCGGTGACATAGCTGGTCAGGTTGTTGTGCGACAGTTCGACGGCCTTGGGCTGGGACGTGGTGCCCGACGTGAAGAGCACAATTGCGACCGACTCCGGATCGGGGAACTCCGCTTCGAAGTCAGAGGCCGCGCTGCCACGCGCGGCCGCCAGGAATTCGTCGGTGGTCATCAGCCGCTGCGACGCATCGCCGAGCATGTCTCGGTAGCGGCTGTCGACGATCACCACCGGATCGGGCAGCCGCTTGATCAAGGCCTGGAGACCGTCGGCAGAAAGCCGGTAATTGAGCGGGGTGAACGGTAGCCCGGCTCGTGCCGCGGCGAAGATCAGCAGCGGCAGCATCGCACCACCGGTACCCACGTAGACCACGTGCTTGGCGTCGGATCCCGCGATGACGCCCGCGCCGCCGTCGGCAAGATCGCTGAGCTGCTGCGTGGTCAATCGCACGTCTTCGGACACGACGGCCGTGCGATCTGGGTTGCTCGACGCAGCCATCTCCAGCAGCAACGAAATGCTCATCCTCGATCCTTCTGGGGACAAACGGGGATCCCCGCCCCTTTACAAACTGAGGCCATAGTGTAACCGACACCGAAGGTGCGTTGCCGGGAGCCGTCATTCCCCGGCGGTCCAGGCCGAGAGTCGGGGAATCCAGCGCGGAACGTTGCGCCGGTAGTCCTCGTACTCACCACCGAAGCGCCTGACCAAATGGGGCTCTTCCACCAATGGGATGACCGTCGCCTGCAGCGCCAAAAAGACCGCGAACCAGAGCAGCAGCGCGCCGGAGGCGGTAACAGCGGCCTCCCCGAGCAGGATGCAGAGCACGCCGGTGATCATCGGGTTGCGCACGTGTCGGTACGGCCCACGTATGACGAGGTGGACCGGTTCTCCCATGACTCGACCTATCCCAAGCGTTCCCTTGCCCACGCGGTCGAACAGCGTCACCGTCCAGATCAGCATGCCCAGGCCGCCGGCGATCAGTAAGCAACCGACGGTCAACAGCCCCACCGCCGGCGTCACACCGAGGTGCGGCGTCCGCACGCCGGCCGGGATGACGATCAAGGCCGGGATGACGAGCGCCATTGTCATCGGGAAAAGCAGGAAAGACATGAGGTGTCGCCACCAAAGCCGTCGTTCGCGCGTGTTCGTCACCATGGCTTCCTCCTTTGGCGAACTTCAACCATCGTTGAACAATTCGAGCCTACGCCCGGGCGCGGCAATTGACCAACGCATGTTGAAGTATGCTGGCCGCCATGCCTGAGCCACGGCGCGCGGGCCGGTGGCGCACCGGTCAACAGAACAGGCAGCGCATCCTCGACGCGGCGCGCGAACGGTTCATGCGCGAGGGATATGAGCGGGCCACCGTCCGCGCGATCGCCGCCGACGCCGGGGTGGACGCCGCGATGGTCTATTACTTCTTCGACAACAAGGAAGGGCTTTTCACCGAGGCCACGCTCACCGGAGCCGAACACCCGCTGCACCAGCTGGCCACGCTGCTCGAAGAGGGGATCGAACAGATCGGCCCGAGGCTGGTGCGTCGCTTCCTCGCGCACTGGGACGAAGAGGCCGGCTACGAGCCGCTGCTGACCGTGTGGCGCTCAGCAGCCATCCAGCCTCAGGCACGAAAAGTGTTGCACGACAGCCTTGCCGGCCCGGTCGCGCAGCGGCTCGCAGCCCAATTCGGGGTGGCCGACGCCGAGCTGCGGGTCGAGCTGGTGGCCAGTCATCTCGCGGGCCTGGCGTTCGCGCGTTACCAGCTCAAGATCGAGCCGATCGCGTCGGCCGCTATCGAGGATTTGGTCGCCTGGCTGGGGCCGACCGTGCAGCGCTATCTGACCGCTCCGAACCCCTAGCTCTCAGGTCCCCGTCCAGCGCGGCGGGCGCTTCTCCGCGAACGCGATCGCACCTTCCTTGGCGTCGTTGGACGAGAACACCGGACCCAGAATCTTCACCTGCTCTGTGAACATGGTGTCGCGGCTCCAGCCCCGGGATTCGGTGATGATCCGCTTGGTGGCGGCCACCGCGAGCGGGCCGTTGGCAGTGATCTTCTCCGCCAGCGCGATCGCCGCATCCAGTGCCGTGCCGGGCTCGGCCAAGATGTTGACCAGGCCCAGCTCGTGAGCGCGTTGGGCCGAAAGGTTATCACCGGTCAGCGCCAGCTCCATGGCGATCGCGTAGGGGATGCGTTCGGGCAGCCGCAGCAATCCCCCACCGCCGGCCACCAGGCCACGTTTGACCTCGGGAATGCCGAACGCCGAATCCTTGGACGCGACGATCAAGTCGGTGGCCAACGCCAGCTCGGTGCCGCCGGCCAGGGCGAATCCTTCCACCGCGGCGATGAGCGGCTTGACCGGTGGACGTTCAGTGAAGCCCATGCCGCGGCCCTCGACGACGACGTTCTCGCCCCGGGCGAACGCCTTGAGATCCATACCCGCACAGAACGAGCCGCCCGCGCCGGTCACGATCGCCACCGAAAGGCCGTTGTCGCTGTCGAGCCGATCCACGGCATCGGCCAAACCTCGGCTGACCGCTGCGTTGACGGCGTTCTTGGCCTTCGGCCGGTTAATCGTGATGATCAGTATTCGATCCCGTTGCTCGACGAGGACTTCGGGTTCGGTGTTGGCAGCTTCTTCGCTCACATTGCAGATGGTAGTGGCCGGCTCCCGTGACCAACCCCGCCGGTCAGCGCAACACCGGATCAGGCCGGCGCCATGGCGGCTTCGATGACCGTTAGCTCTTCGGAAAGTCCTGCGGCCCTACGTATTTCGATGAAATCCGCGATCATGGCCTCGGTCACCTCGTGCGGGTCCTTGACGGTGGCACCATCGACGAGCACCGAGATGTTCAACTGATCGACGTAACTCCACACCGTGATGTTGAGACCGCTGCCGGCGGTCAACGGCCCCACCGAATAAATCTCGGTGACCAAGGCGCCCCCGACCCGGCCGCGTTCGCGGGGACCGGGAACGTTGGAGATGTTGAGATTGAGAATCTTGTTGTGCCCGTCACGGCCGGATGCCCACCGGAAGAAGGCCTGGGTAGGAGCGGGCGGCATGTAGGCCGCCCACCGGCTGACGAGCTCCGGACCCATCAGCTGGTTGCTTTCCTTGGCGGCGATGGCGTTCTCGTGGCTGCACTGCACCCGCTCCAGCGGATCGTCGGAGTCGGTCGGCAGACCCACCAGCACGCCGGTGAAGCGGTTCCCGGAGATCCGTTCGGGCGAGAAGTCGAAACTCATTGGCACCGACGCCAGCAGGGGTTCGGCGGTGCCGTCGTACCGCAGCAGCAGTGTGCGCAGCGCCCCGGCCGACATGGCGAGCACCATGTCGTTGATCGTCGCCCCGAGCCGCTTGCCGGTCTCCTTGACGTCGGCCAGCGCCAAGGTGGCGGTGGCGAATCTGCGCTCGGGGGTGATCTTGTGGTTCATAAAGGTCGGCGGCGGCTCGAAGGGCCGGGTGAGTTCGGGTGACAGCTTGCGCGAGCTGCGGCGCACCCGGCCCATGCCCTGGGCCGTGTAGCGGATCGTCGCTGGGATCCGCCCGGCGTGGCGCAGATGGTCGGCGACGGCCGAACTCATCAGGTGGCGGACGGTAGGGGGTGGGTCGGACACGTACGGGCCGCCCTCGGGGCCCGGCTGTAGGTCCATGCCGCGGGCCATCAGGTTGGCCGAGGCGACACCATCGGCGAGCGCGTGGTGGATCTTGCCGACCACCGCGATCCGGTCGTCCGTCAGGCCCTCGACGAAGTACATCTCCCACAGCGGATGGTCGCGGTCCAGCGGGGTGCTGGCGATTTGCCCGATGGCCTCGTCCAACTCGCGGCGACCGCCGGGGGCGGGCAGCCGCCACGGCCGGATGTGGTAGCCGAGGTCGAGGTCGCAGTGCTCCCGCCACATCGGGTGGTGGAGCTTGAAGGGAATCTCGACCAGCTGATAGCAGAACGGCTCGAGCTTGTTCAGGCGGCCGGCGATGACTTGGCGAAACGCTTCGATATCAAACTCACGCCTGCCCGGGGCCAGCTCGATCACCGCGGCTTTGATGGTGTGCATGTGCACATTGGGTGTCTCGCTGTACAG
>Ga0335072_10006877_pt1 | contig 16601 bp, 16 predicted proteins | sample Lox_Sample_21_FD_206725 | JGI IMG/M metagenome (GOLD analysis project Ga0335072, IMG submission 206725) | Soil microbial communities from Loxahatchee National Wildlife Refuge, Florida, United States - Lox_Sample_2.1 | ecosystem: Environmental > Terrestrial > Soil > Wetlands | place: USA...
AGCAGGCGATCGAGTCCGGCGCGAAGGCAGCGGCGAAAAGCCAAGCGAAAGACGTGAATTCGCTGCTGCGCGAAATTCCGTCTGTCGACGAATTGCTCGGACGTCCGCATCTCGTGGAGCTGGCGGAGCGGGCCGGACGCGGCGTCGTGACCCAGACGGCGCGAAACGTCCTCGCCGATCTGCGCGCCAAGCTGAAATCGGGCGCGAACGGTTCGGGAAGCGCCGAGGCAGCGCTTCAGATAGAAGCCATCGAGGCGCGCGTGGCGGCTGACGTCGAGGCACTGCTCGCGCCGTCGCTGCGCCGGGTGATCAACGCGACCGGCGTGATCCTGCACACGAATCTGGGCCGCGCGCCGCTCGCCAAAACGGCGATTGTTCAAATTGCCGAAACGGCCACGCACTACTCGAATCTCGAATATGACGTCGAAAAAGGCGCGCGCGGCAAGCGGGACGTGCACACGGCGCGGCTGCTCGCGGAGCTTTCGGGCGCGGAGGCGGCGATCGTGGTCAATAACAACGCCGCCGCCGTCTTCCTGATCCTCAACACCCTTGCGAAGGGCGCCGAGGTAGTCGTCTCGCGCGGCGAGCTGATCGAAATCGGCGACGGATTCCGCATCCCGGACATCATGTCCGAAAGCGGCGCGGTGCTGCGCGAAGTCGGCACCACGAATCGCACGCGCATTCGCGACTACGAGCGGGCCATCAACGACCGGACGCGGTTGCTGCTGCGCGTGCATCCATCGAATTTCCGCATCAGCGGATTCACCGAGCGCCCGTCGCTCGAAGAACTCGTCGCGCTCGGCCGCCGCAAGAAGGTCCCCGTGTTCGAGGATCTCGGCTCGGGACTCGTCACGGACCTGAGCGCGAACGGCATCGCCGAGCCGCTGGCGCGCGAAAGCGGCCGCGCGGGCGTGGCGCTGATTTCATTCAGTGGCGACAAACTGCTCGGCGGGCCGCAGGCCGGCATCATCGCCGGCAGGCAAAAGATGGTCGAGCGCATCCGCCGCAATCCGCTTTTCCGCGCGCTGCGCGTCGACAAACTGACCATCGCCGCGCTCGAGACCACGCTCAAGGCCTACCATCGTGGCGCACTCGACGAAATTCCCACGGTGCGCATGATTCGTCTCAGCGCGGACGACATCGGCAGCCGTGCCATGGCTTTCGCCGATTTCCTCCGCGAGGCGCTGCCTGCCGACGCCGAAATTCAGGTCCGCGCGGGATTTTCCGTGATCGGCGGAGGCTCCACGCCGGACCAGAAACTGCCGACGCACCTGATCGCGCTCGCGAGCCGCATCCATTCCGCCGCGCTGCTCGAAGAGCGCCTGCGCAAGCCCCCGCGCGGAGCGATTCCTGTGATCACGCGAGTCGCCGAGCGCCGCCTGATCCTCGATCTCCGCACGGTGTTCCCTGACGAAGAAGCCGCGCTCGCCGCAGCGCTCGCCCGCGCATTCGTGCTACAGTGAGCCGACCCGGCGCGCCAACCCGGCCGCGCACGCGCCCCGCATCCTGAATCTCATCCTCTCGGAGGCAACATGATCTGGCTCATCTGGACGATTATGATCGGCATCCTCGCGGGTTGGCTCGCGGGACAAATCGTGAAAGGGCGCGGTATGGGCCTCGTGGTCGATCTGATCGTGGGGATCATCGGCTCGCTGCTCGGCGGATTCATTTTCGGCCTCCTGCAGCTCGGCACCTACGGACTGATCGGACGGCTCGTGATGGCCACCGTCGGCGCCGTAATCCTGCTTCTACTGGTCCGCGTGATCAAGCGCGCTTAGCGGAGACTTCGCGTGGCGTCATCCATATCGCACGCCGTGGCCGCGCTTGGAATCGGGGCATTTTTCTACAAGCCGGATATCCCTAAGCGAGCTTGGGTGATTGGCGCAGCGTGTTCCATCTTTCCAGATATCGACGTGATCGGATTTCACTTCGGCGTTCCATATGGGGCATTTTGGGGGCACCGTGGTTTCACTCATTCGCTGTTTTTCGCGGTTCTCCTCGCAAGTGCGGTCGCGCTCCTCGGATTTCGGTTCGGTGTGCCGAACATAAGTCGCGCAATGCTCTGGACCTATTTGTTCCTTGCAACAGCGAGCCATGGCTTGCTGGATGCGATGACCGACGGCGGTCTCGGCGTAGCATTCTTCTCTCCGTTCGACAACCGCCGCTATTTTCTTCCATGGAGGCCCATTCGCGTGTCGCCGATCGGCATCGACCGCTTTTTCACGCCTCGCGGGATCGCCGTTCTCGAAAGCGAATTCCTGTGGATTTGGATTCCCGCTGCGCTGGTGATCGTGTCGGCGCTCCTAATCCGCAGGCGCCCGGCAGGAGCTAACTGAAATGGCATACTACCGGCGCGCAATCTGCGACGATTGCAACGGCAGCGGAAAGTGTCCGGAATGTGACGGCGCGGGTCAGCATCTCGCTGGTCCGTGCGTGATGTGTCATGGCACCGGTGAGTGCCAAGCTTGCGGCGGCACCGGGTCTCCATCTTTCTACGCGCTCTCCGATTTCCTGCCGGATTGGCTGACCCGACTATTTCAACGCAATCCAAAGTAGCCGGCTTGTCTCGGCGCGAGATTCTGTCCGCTCCCTCGCAATTCCGGAGTTATACAGACGGTCAGCGGGGCGGTGAGTTCGATGGCGTCGCGGGCTGGTTTGGGCGCGGCTGAAGCGGCGTGCTCTGCTGCAGAATCAACTGCCATCCGCCGGGCCTCGCTACCCACACACCGGAAACACGCAACTGGACTTTTCGCGGTTGCTCTCCCGCCGCAGCGGCCCCGAGCACGATATTCTCGACGCCTGAAACGATCGCGCCGCCTTCAAAGAAGACGACTTTAGGATCGGTGATTGCAAAGCTGGTGATGCGGAATCGCCGCCCGCGGGCGGCCTCAAGAAACTCTGCCTTGCTCTGCACCAAAGCGTTGCCGTGCACGAAGATCACGTCGTCGGCCATCAACTTTGCAAGCGTCGCGGCGTCGCACGCAACCGTCGCGTCCTGAAATCGCTTCTGCAAATCGACTACCTGCGCCGCGGTTAGGTGCTCGTTCGAGGCGGCGCCCTGTGCCTGCAATGAACGAGCGGTCGCAAGGTTCAAGAGCAGCGCGATCTCGAAAGCAATTACGCCCAGCAAGCAGGGCGAGACGCTGGTTTTCGCGAGCATCATGCCACAGCCTCCGACGGGGATTCGTTCGCAGTGTAAGGTGCGCTCTGTAAACCTATCACAACGACACTCTCTGTCTACCATGCCTCCTCCCGCCACGGTTTCGGGCGGCTTGACTTTGACGAAATCGCCCGCCTAGACTCGAAGTTTCGATTCACCTCCATGGCGACGGCAGAGGGCCGCATCATCACGGTCGGTGTGACGGGCGCAAGCGGCGCGGCCTACGCGCGGGCGGTCGCACGCCGTCTCGACGCCGACCGGCGCGTCGAGCGTGTGTTCCTCGTGGCGAGCGACGCTGGCCTCCGCCTGCTCTCGGCCGAGCTTGGCATCGTCGCCGCGGACGTCAAAAAGCTGCCCGCGATGCTCACCGGCACCGCCGCGAAGAAATTCGAATTCCTGCCCAACAAGGACATCGGCGCGAGCATCGCCTCGGGAAGCGCGCGCGTCGACGCGATGGCCGTTGTTCCCTGCTCGGCGGGCGCGCTGGGCTCGATCGCGGCCGGCACCGCGAGCGACCTGCTCACGCGGGCCGCGGACGTTTGCCTGAAGGAGCGCCGCCCGCTGGTGCTGTGCCTCCGCGAGACGCCGCTCAATCGCATCCACCTCGAAAACATGCTGCGCGTTCATGACGCCGGCTCCACAGTGATGCCCGCGATGCCCGCGTTTTACTACGAGCCAAAGACGATCGCCGATATCGTCGAGCAATTCGCCTATCGCGTGTTGGCGCAGCTCGGATTGCCGCAGGAGGAGCAGTATCGGTGGAAGGGCAAGCCATGAGGAATCGGCTAATCGCGCGATGACCAGAGGACGAGTTCGGACAGTGCTCGAGATGATCAAATTCGAGCACTCGGTGTTTGCGCTGCCATTTGCGCTAGTGGGGGCGCTGCTGGCGGCGCGCGCGGGCGGTAGCCTGCCGACGTGGCGGCAAATCGCCTGGATCGTCGTCGCGATGGTCGGCGCACGCTCGGCAGCAATGACGATGAACCGCATCGCGGACGTCGAATACGATCGCCGCAACCCGCGCACCGCGAAGAGGGCACTTGCCACCGGCGAGCTTTCGCTCGGCTTCGCGTGGGCGTTCACGGTGCTTGCGTCGGGCGTGCTGGTTGTGGCGGCATGGCAGTTGAATCGGCTCGCGCTCGAACTCTCGCCCGTCGCGCTGGCGATTCTATTTTTCTATTCGTATACGAAGCGATTCACGTCGTGGTCGCACTTCGTTCTCGGATTCTGCCTGGGGATTTCGCCGGCAGCCGCGTGGATCGCGATTCGCGGGTCGTTCGACACCCGCATGCTTATTTTGTGCGCGGCGGTAACGCTGTGGGTGGGCGGATTCGACGTGCTCTACGCCTGCCAGGACGTGGAATTCGACCAGGCCGCCGGCTTGCACTCGATCCCGAAAAAGCTCGGTATCGCCAAGGCGCTCTTATTCGTGCGCGCGATGCACGTCGTGATGGTCGCACTGCTCGCGTGGCTCGCCTGGAGCTTCCGCCTCGCCTGGCCCGCCTGGGCGGGAATCGCCGTCGTCGCGGCGCTGCTCGCCTACGAGCATTCGCTCGTAAAGCCCAACGACCTCAGCAAAATGAATGCTGCGTTTTTCACCGTGAATGGCTATATTAGTTTGTTGTTCCTGCTTTTCTGGGGCGCGGCTGTAGTGGTGATGCGCCCGTAGAATAGCCCTTGTTTTCGTAGCGGCCGCCTTTCAGGCGGGCGCACTTGCTTTCAGGCAAGGAATGGCCGAACTTCACATCACCGATACGCGGCTCGAGCCGATCGCGCAAAAAGTGCTCACGGGCGAGCGCCTGAACGCCGAGGACGGGCTCGCGCTCTTCCAGTCGCACGATCTGCTGGCGGTCGGCTGGCTCGCGAATCACGTCCGCGAGCAGCGCCACGGCGACATCTGCTACTTCAACGTCAACCGGCACATCAATCCCACGAACGTCTGCGTCGCGCACTGCAAGCTCTGCGCGTTCGGCCGCTCGCCCGATGCCCCCGGCGCGTACACATTTTCGCTCGAGGAATCCTTCGCGCGCGGCGCCCAGGGCGTGGCCGAAGGCGCGACGGAGTTTCACATCGTCGGCGGCCTGCACCCCGATCTGCCGTTTGAGTTTTATCTCGATTTGATCCGCGGCCTGAAACAGCGCTTCCCGCAGGTGCACCTGAAGGCGTTCACGATGGTCGAGGTGCACTACTACGCGCGCCTCGCGAAACTTTCGATTAAAGACACGCTGCTGAAAATGAAGGACGCGGGCGTCGATTCGCTGCCCGGCGGCGGCGCCGAGATTTTTCATCCGCGCGTGCGCCGGCTGATCTGCGACCACAAAGTTTCCGGGACGATGTGGCTTTCGATCGCGCGTACGGCGCATGAAATCGGGTTGCGGTCGAATGCGACGATGCTTTTCGGTCACGTGGAGACGCTCGAAGAGCGCGTCGACCACCTGATGCGCCTGCGCGAGACGCAGGACAAGACGCACGGCTTCCAGACGTTCATCCCCCTCGAATTTCACCCCGCGAATACGGGCCTCGCCCACATCCCGAAGCCCACGGGAATGGACGCGCTGAAGACGATGGCCGTGTCGCGATTGATGCTCGATAACTTCGAGCACATCAAGGCGTACTGGATCATGCTCACGCCGCGGGTCGCGCAGATCGCGCTGCAGTTTGGCGCGGACGACATCGATGGCACGGTCGTCGAGGAGAAGATTTACCACGACGCCGGCGCAACCACGCCCGAGCACATGACGCGCGCCGAACTCGAGCGCTTGATTCGCGCCGCCGGCCGAGTGCCGGTGGAGCGCGACACGCTCTACAATCGCGTCGATCGCACAGCGATGCCCGCGATCGCGACGGGCGTGCGTCCTACGGCCGGCTTCATTCCGGCAGAATCCCTCAACGCCAACAACTGACCGACAATCGAGCCACGAGCGTCGCGACACAAGTTGCATTTGTGCTGCTATCGCCGAAAATGATTCTACCGAGCGGAATTTTGAATTGGCGCGACCGCGCAGACGGTGGCTAGACTGCCAAGCGTGAACGAGCAAGCAAGTCCGGATTCCATTTCGAATTCGGGCGCGGACACGTATCTCGACATCGACTTCCTATTTGAAACCGGAAAACGCCTTTCGGCGGCTCCTCTCGCGCAGGTGCTGGGGCGCGTGGTGCGCTTCGTTTCAGATTTCATCGGATGCGATTCGTGCTTCATTTACGTGCTCGAAGGGCGCGAGCTGATGCTGAAGGCATCGAAGAATCCGCATGTGGAAGCTCTCGACCGTTTAAGCATCCACGTGGGCCAGGGCATCACGGGCTGGGTCGCGCAGCATAAGAAGCCGGTATCGATTCCGCGGAAAGCCTACGAGGATTCGCGCTTCCGGGCGTTCAACGAGCTGCCCGAGGACAAATTCGAAGCCTTTCTTTCGGTGCCGATGATGTGCCGCGAGAGGCTGGTTGGCGTGATCAACGTGCAGCACAAGCATGGGCACATACACACCCGGCGGGACATCCAGCTCATCTCGGTGATCGGATATCTTGTGGGTGCCGAAGTGGAGCTAGCGCGACTTGAGAGCGAGAATTGGAAGTTCTCGAGACAGCTGCAGGCGATTCCGAACGCGAAGTAGATGCATCGCACCGGAGGTGAGGCGTCGCTGTTCAGGCCTTGCCCTTCTTTCCGGACGCAACTTTCGACAGCACGGAGATCGCCTCCCACAGAAACGCGTGAGCCTCGAGCAGTTTGCTATCCGGAGGCTCCTCCTTCAAGCGGATTGCGGTTACGAGCTCATTCTCCGCATGTTTTAGGTGAGTCAGCGCCCGGTCAATAGCGGCATCGGTTGCCGGGCCCTTTTTCGGCGTGTCCATGAGTCCTCGTCGCGCTTTTCGCCAGTACTGCTCTAAAGGGCGGGCAGGGCCTGCGGATGATTGGTGCGAGCGCCGAAAAATGTTCAAACGGTTAACGCCCGCAAAGGGAGCAAACAGGGGCGGACCCAAACGAGGCTAGTGCCTTCGTACCTCGAGTACCTGGTCCAAGATGCGATTGGCGGCCTCGAATTTCGAGAGCTTCGGCAGGGAAATTTCGCGGCCATCGCGATGGAAGATGGTGACGATGTTGGTGTCGCCGTCGAAGCCGGCTCCTTCCTGGGTCACGTCGTTGGCGACGATTATGTCGGCGCCCTTGCGGACGAGCTTGGCGCGCGCGTTGGCTGCGAGGTCAGCGGTTTCAGCGGCGAAGCCGACGAGAATGCGCGGGCCCTTTTCGCAGCCGAGCTCGGCGAGAATGTCGGGCGTGGGCTCGAGTTGCAAAGTGAGCGAGCCTTCGCCGCGCTTGAGCTTTTGCGTGTGCGACGCGGCCGGGCGGTAATCGGAGACGGCGGCGGCCATGATGATGATGTCCGCCTCGGCGCTGCGATTGTGGACGGCCTTATGCATCTCTTCGCTTGTGCGCACCGGGACCCAATCGACGCCGCCGGGCACGGTGAGATCCGTTGGGCCGCTGACCAGAATCACCCGCGCGCCACGGCGGGCGGCAGCGTCCGCAAGAGCGTAGCCCATTTTGCCGGATGAGCGATTGGTGAGGAAGCGGACAGGATCGATATCCTCTCGCGTGGGGCCGGCTGTGACAAGAACGGTGCGGCCTTCGAGGTCGCGCCGCAGGCCGAGCACGCTGCAAACTTTTTCGACGATCGCTTCGGTGGCCGCAAGGCGGCCGGCGCCGGTCATGCCGCATGCGAGATAGCCTTCGGCGGGATCAACGACGTGCACGCCGCGCGCGCGCAGGGTGGCGACGTTTTCCTGCGTGGCGGGATGCTCCCACATGTTGACGTTCATCGCGGGCGCGACGATCACAGGAACTTTCGTGGCGAGGTAGAGCGTGCCAAGGAAATCGCCGGTAATGCCGTGCGCGAACTGGGCGAGGATGTCGGCGGTAGCCGGCGCAACCACGAGCAGGTCGATACGCTGCGCGACGGCAATGTGCTCGATGGCGCTTTCGACGTTGGCGGGCGAGGCATCGCCGGGAGCAAACATTTCGGTGATGACTTTCTGTCCCGTGAGCGCGGCGAAAGTGAGCGGCGTGATGAATTCCCGCGCGGCGCGGGTCATCACGACCTGCACGTCAAGTTTTTCCTGCTGCAGGCGGCGGACGAGCTCCGCCGCTTTGTAAGCAGCGACCCCGCCGGTAACGCCGAGAGCGATTTTCATAGTGCGAAAGCCCCGGAGCTAAAGCCCATTTTAGCCCAGCCGCCGATCGCGAGAGTCGCCGTCACTTGCGGCGCTTGCCGTCCTTCTCATCTTCGGGCAATTCCGGCGTTTCGTACTCGAGGAGGCCCTGTTGCAACTCTTCCTCGGCGATGCGCGAGGTTTTGCGCGAGCGCGGGTTCTCGAGGAGCGGGCGCCCGCCAATCATCAGTTGCCGCGCACGACGCGCCACCACCACGACGTAGGCAAACTGGCTTTCCGGTGCTTGCTTAGAAACAGCCATGAGCAGATCAGCCTCCAAAGGATTTCAGAATCTCGCGTATCCGTTCTTCTTTTTGCGGCGTAAGGCAGCGCGAGGCGAGCGCGATGGCTTGCACTTCGCGGCCGGCACGTTCGAGGTCGTCGTTGACGATCGTGAAATCGTACCGGTTATAGTTCAGGATTTCCTGCCGCGCGCGTTCCAGCCGGCGGCGAATTTCATCTTCGGAATCCTGGCCTCGTTCCCGAATGCGTCGCTCCAAATCCGGCGCCGACGGCGGCAGAACGAAAATCGCGACCGACCGCGGCAACTTGCCCTTCACCTGCAACGCGCCCTGCACGTCAATTTCAAGCACGAGGTCTTTCTTCTGCGCCAGCGCCTCGTCGAGCCACTTGCGCGGCGTTCCGTACCAGTTCTTGCCAAAGACCTGTGCGTGTTCGAGGAATTCGCCCCGCGCCACCATTTGCTGGAATTCCGCTTCGGAGATGAAAGTGTACCATTTACCGGCGCTTTCCGTCTTGCGCGGAGCGCGCGTGGTGCACGAAACCGCCAGCAGTGTGCCGGGAAGCTCGAGAATCTTCTGAACGAGCGTCGATTTGCCGGAGCCGGAGGGACCGGAAACGATCAGTACGAGTGGCTCTTTCTGCGGCTGGCTATGGCTCATTCGATGTTTTGGACCTGCTCGCGGAGCTTTTCGATTTCGGACTTGATCTCCAGTCCCAGCTGCGTGATCTCGAGTCCTTCGGCTTCGTTGCCCGGAGTCTTGGAGAGCAAGGTGTTGGTTTCGCGCTGCATCTCCTGCAGCAGAAAATCGAGCTTCTTGCCAACGTCGGAGGCGCCGGTGAGCAGCGACTCGAATTGCTGCACATGGCTTGCCAGGCGCGTCATCTCTTCGGAGACGTCGCTGCGCTCAGCCGCGAGGGCTGCTTCCTGCGCGAGACGCGCGGGATCGAGGTGGGTGTCGCCGAGAAGTTCCCTCAGGCGCGCTTCGAGGCGCCGCGCGAAGGCCGGGCGCGCGCCTTCCGCCAAGACTCCGATCCTCGCGGACACAATTGCAATGCTTTTCAAGCGGCCCGACATTTCCTGACGCAGCGCTTCCGCTTCGTGCTCGCGCATGCGGTCGAGCTTGTCGAGCGCTTCCGTGAGGCATTCCGCGGTAACGCTTTCGAGGCGCTCGATTTCTTCGTCGAGAGACGCAGCGGGCGGGCCGATCACTCCCGGCAGCCGGAGAATCGAGGCGAGATCGGGCTCGGCTTGGATCGAGAATTTCTCGCGCAGCGCATGGACGGCTTGGACATAGGCCGCAGCGACTTCCTGGTTGACCCCTACAGCGGCCGGGCCAGCAAGGTCGTAGCGAAGCGTGACATCCAGATGACCCCGTCGGACGCGCTCGCGAACGATTTGGCGAATGCGTGGCTCGACCGGCTCGAAGCCTTCGGGCACGCGAAGATGGAGATCGAGGAAGCGATGGTTGACACTGCGCACTGAGACTCGCAGGCTGAAGCCGCCGAATTCGGCCTGGGCGTGGGCGTAGCCCGTCATGGACTTGAGGCCCTGGGATTTCGCGGCGTGACCTGCGGCTTTGGGCGAGTCGGCGAGCGTGGATTGGGATCGCGTTTGGGACATTACTCGGCACCTGCGCTGCGGGGCACAGTCTCCGCGTCGCGAAATTGCATTTCGTAGAGGCGGGCGTAGATTCCGCCGCGCGCGAGAAGCTCCTCGTGCGTGCCGCGCTCGCGAATCGCTCCGTCTTCGAGGACCGCGATCATGTCAGCGCGCCGAATGGTCGAGAGGCGATGCGCGATCACAAACACGGTGCGGCCAGCCATCAGATTGTTGAGCGCTCCCTGCACCAGCATCTCGGATTCGGAATCGAGCTCCGAAGTCGCTTCGTCGAGAATGAGAATCGGCGCATCCTTCAGGAGCGCGCGAGCAATCGCCAGGCGCTGCCGCTGACCGCCGGAGAGACGCTGGCCGCGATCGCCGATCAGCGTCTGGTAGCCCTGGGGCATCTGCAGGATGAAATCATGCGCGAGGGCTGCCTGCGCCGCGGCAACGATTTTGGCGTCGTGCATGTCCGGACGGCCATAGCAGAGATTATTGCGTACGGTGTCGTTGAAGAGGATGGTCTCCTGCGTGACGATGGCCATCTGCTCGCGCAGCGAGCGCAGCGTAACGTTGCGAACGTCGTGGCCATCGATTCGAAGCGCGCCCGTCGTCGCCGCATAAAAACGCGGCAAGAGATTTACGAGCGTCGTTTTCCCAGCGCCACTCGATCCGACGATTGCGACGACCGCTCCCGCCGGAACCTTCAGATCGATATTCCGCAAAATTTGCGGCCCGCTGTCGTAGGCAAAACTCGCGCGATCGAATTCGACGGACTTAGAAAGTGGCGGCAAGACATTGGCGCCGGGCTCGTCGATGATTTCCTCGGGACGATCGATAAAAGCGAATACCTGGGTTGAAATTCCGATAGCTTGCAGAAACAGTTGGTAGACGGTGCCGATCCGCTTGATTGGCTCGTAGGCCTTGAACAAGGCGAACGTGAAGGCGCCGAACGCGCCGATCGTCATGCGGTCCGCCTTGATTTCGCCTCGTGCGAAGAGAAGGACCAAAGAGATCACCACCGCACCCAACAGGTCCATGAGGGGCGATGTTGCGGCAAAGGCGCGAATCCAGCGCATGTTCTCGCGCAAGAGATTCCGGCCAGCCTCGCGGAACTTGCGAATTTCGAACCCCTCCATGCCGAAGGCTTTCACGACGCGGTTGCCGCTGATGGTTTCTTGCAGAATCTGGCTCAAGTCCGCGAGGCGCGAACGGCTCTTTTCAGAGGATCGGCGGATTCGCTTGCCCAGCTTGCTGGTGGGCCATACGACGAGCGGAATCAGAACGGCGGCGCCAACCGCCATTCGCCAATCGATCACTACGAGGACCAGGACATAAGCAATCAAACTGAATATCTGGCGGAAAAGCTCGGCCATCCAATCTGAAAACGCGGCCCGCATCTGCTCGATATCGCTGATGACCGCCGACATGACGCGGCCGACTGGGTTGTGCTGGAAAAAGCCGACCGGCTGCTGAACGATCTTCGAGTAGACCGTGTTCCGGAGATCGGTAATGCCCGCCAAGCCCACGTACTGAATCAATGTGCTGCCGAAATACTCGGCCAGCCCCTTGATCAGAAAAAGAAAGAGGAGTGAAACCGCGAAAACCGACCAGACGTGGTGGATGCGATGCGGAACGAAAGAGTTCAGGTTCACGACATACTGCGTGCCCGGTATGGTGAATAGCGCGAGTTTCTGTACCGTGGAGTGGGGATTCAGAATGACGTCGAGCGCGGGCTTAATGGCGAGCGCCACTATCAATTCCGCGACACCCATGACGGCGATCAGCAGGATGCCCAGAGCGAGAAGGGTGGTGTACGGGCGCAAATAACGGAGCAGGCGCCCGATTTCGTCTCGTTCGTTCATCTGAGGTGTGTCGTTCATCATTTCAGGCACTTCGCCGCGCTGAGTTAATCGGGCCCGCCTAGACTATGCAACCGCGGACATTGATGGCAAGGCGTAATCTTGCCTGACGTGCGATGCCGCAAACGCGACGTTGTCAGTTCGCCGATTTATCCAGATCGCGATGCACGACTTTTGCGGTGTAACCTTCGCGTTGCAGCGCGCGCCGAATCACTTCCGCGAGCGCTACAGAACGGTGCCGCCCGCCCGTGCAACCGAGCGCGATCGTCAGATAGCTTTTCCCTTCCTGGATATAGTGCGGAATCAGGTATCCAAGCAAGCTCTCGATCCGCCGCAGAAATTCGCCCGTCTGCGGAAACGAGCGGATGTAGCGCGCTACGCGCCTGTCTTTTCCCGTAAACGGGCGAAGGCGCGGCACAAAGTGCGGATTCGGAAGAAAACGTACATCGAATACCAGATCCGCATCGGTGGGGATGCCGTAGCGAAAGCCGAAGCTCACCACCGATACCAACAGCGGTCTGCGGCCCGCCTTCTGAAAACGCTCGATGATCAGTTCCCGCAGCTCGTGGACATTGAATTTCGTCGTGTCGATGATCACATCGGCAATGCGGCGGATGGGAGCCATGCGGCGCCGCTCGGCGCGGATGCCTTCCGCGATCGATGCCCCGTGGCTCAGCGGGTGCGGGCGGCGGGTCTCGCTGAAGCGCCGCATGAGCGCGTCGTCGCTTGCTTCCATGAAGACGAGCGTAACGGGATGCTCGCTGCGCAACTTGCGGTAAATTCCCGGCAGCTTCTCGATCTGCTCGCCTTCGCGCGCGTCCACTAGCAGAGCCGCTCGCTCGACTTCGCCGCGGCCCTCTTCGTAGAGTTCGGTGAACGTTGGAATCAGCGCGACGGGCAGATTATCCACGCAGTAGAAGCCGAGATCCTCAAATGTGTTCAGTACGGAACCTTTGCCCGAGCCGGACAGGCCGGTCACCAGCACAAGCTGCCGGGAATCTGTCTTGCGAATGGGCGTCTTGCGAACCGGCTTCTTGCGGGCGGCGGATTTTCCAGATGAGCGCTTAGGAGCTAACGGAGTCACGGCAGACCGGCGCTCAGGCCTTGACCCGGCGGCGGTGGGTGCTCGGGATGCGCAAGTCCTCACGGTACTTCGCCACGGTGCGGCGGGTGACGTGAATCCCTTCGTCGCCGAGCTTCTTGGTAATTTGATCGTCCGTGAGCGGATGACTTGCGTCTTCTTCTTCGATCATCTGCTTCACGCGGCGTTTTAGCGATAGTAGCGACATCTCGCTTCCCTGCGGGCCGTTGACGGATTCCGAGAAGAAGCTGCGCAATTCGAGGACACCCTGCGGCGTGTGGACGTATTTATTGGCCACGGCGCGGCTGACGGTGGAAGGGTGCACGCCGACTTCCTCGGCCACTTCCTTGATCATCATCGGCCTGAGGTGATCGGGACCGTAATCGAGAAAATCGCCTTGCCTGCGGAGAATGGAGTGGCAGACGCGCTGAATCGTGTGCTTGCGCTGCTCGATATTCTTCATCAGTTGAATTGCGGCGGTGAAGCGCTCTTTGACGTAGTTGCGCACATCGCGATCGGCCGCGTCGCGGGAAAGCAGGCGGCGGTAGGTTGGATTCAGGCGGAGCTGCGGCAAATCGTCATCGTTCATAAAAACCTGCCACTCGCCGTCAACCTTGCGGAACTGCACGTCCGGCTCCACCAGGCGGGGCTCGGTTTTGTTGTAGCGGAGCCCGGGCTTGGGATCGAGGCGCTTGATGACATCGACGGCGCGCTTGACCAGCTCGACCGGGCGATTCAACGCGCGCGCGACATCCTTGAGCTGGTTATTTTGCAGGAGCTTGAGGTGCTCGGCGATGATCTGCTGCGCCAGAGTGTTCTGGGGATCGATGATTTTCATCTGAAGGAGCAGGCACTCAGGGAGGTCGCGCGCCGCTACTCCTGGCGGATCGAATTCCTGCACCATGGTCAGCGCCTCTTCGACGTCTTCCGTGGAGTAGCCGCCCGACTCCGCGATTTCATCGAGTGTTGCCGTGAGATATCCGTTTTCATCCAGATTGCCGATGATGCCTTCGGCGATCTTTCGCACCGTCTCGGTGCAGATCGCCACGCTCAACTGCCACGAGAGATAGTCAGCCAGGCTCGAGGGCGAGGAAAGGAACTTGTCGAACGAAGGCTTTTCGATTTCTTCGCGCTCGCTGCCGGCGACGCGTTCGGCGCCCGTATCGAGGTATTGCGTGAAGAACGAGCCGAAATCGAATTCGTCGAAGGGATTGGCGGCTTCGGTCTCGGGAACTTTTTCCGTTTCCTTCTTAAGGAAAGCCTCGTCGGTGTAATTTTCTACCGCTACGCCCTCTTCCTGCATCTCTTCGAGGACGGGATTGGCCATGATTTCCTGGTTGATCATCTCGCGCAGCTCGAGGCGATTGAGCGCGAGAACGCTCACCATCTGCACGAGGCCCGGCGTGAGAATCTGCTTCTGGGCGACGCGGAGATTCAGTTTGGGTGCGAGCCAATTCATAAATTTCAGTTCAGCCGGAATCCTTCTCCCAGATACAGGCGGCGGACATCCGGATTCGCAGCCACTTCGGGCGGCGTGCCGGACGCGAGTATTTTCCCTTCGGTAATGATATAGGCGCGGGTGGTGACGGCGAGCGTGTCGCGGACGTTGTGGTCCGTAATAAGCACGCCGATGCCAGCGCCGCTGAGATCGGCAATGATTTTCTGAATGTCGATCACGGTCAACGGGTCGATGCCCGCGAAGGGTTCGTCGAGCAAGACGAAGGAAGGCGAAAGCACGAGCGAGCGGGCGATTTCCAGACGGCGACGCTCTCCGCCCGATAGAACGTACGCTCGGCTGTAGCGAACTCCCTCGAGTCCCATTTGCGACAACAGCTCCTCAACGCGATCGCGCCTCTGCTCGACGGTGAGAGACAGAGTCTCCAGGACCGCCAGCAGATTCTCCTCGACCGTCAGCTTCCGGAAAACGGAAGGCTCTTGGGGAAGGTAACTGATGCCGCTTCGAGCCCGCAGGTACATGGGAAGGTCGGTAATATCCTCGGCGTCCAGCAAAACACGGCCGTAGTCCGGACGCGCTAGGCCGACCAGGATGTAAAACGTCGTGGTCTTTCCTGCGCCGTTCGGCCCGAGCAGCCCAACCACCTCGCCCTGCTGAATCTCCAGGCTGACATCATCGACCACCTTCCGACCTCGATACGATTTCCGTAAATCGGCCGCCTGAAGTCTCAACATGCCGCTTCATTTCTCAACCCGGTGCTTGGTCAGCGTGCGCGAACCTTCTTGCGAATCAATCAAAATCGTATCATTCGCAACAAAGAAGGTCAACGAACGGCCCGTGGCGGTGTTGCTAGAACCGTCGCTCACAGTGGGCTGTCCGCCCGAAAGAACGAATTTCCCGTCGGCAGCCGTGTACTCTCCCTGCTCCGCCATGCCTTTGCGGTCACCTTGGCGGACGACCACGCCTCCCTCGGCGAGCACACGGTTGAGTTGGCGGCCACCCGCAGCCGGAGGCGAGGAGCTTACAGAAGCCGACCTTAACGGCGATGGGCCGACTGCCGCGGGTGGATCGAGAAAAACGTCCAGGGTGCGCGATTCCAGCGACCCTTGGTCTGAAGCGGCGACAACCCCACCGTCCAGGTGCGCCTTGCCCTGATCGGCCCAGTAGGTTAGCGATGGCGCGACGACCTTCCACAGAGTGGGTCCGGACGCTGGCGGCGCTGAAGCCGCCGGGCGGCTGCCCGCAGGCTTTCGGATCTGCGCCGCTTCCCCAAACGGCGTGGCGAATGGACTGGCCGCTTGCGGAAAGACTGCGACCACGTGGCCCGTCGCCTGCAGCTTTCTGTCGTCGCGCCAGAGCTCGATCCGGTCAGCATCAAGCACCGATTCGCCTTGCCAGAGTCGGGCGTCACCTGCGTAGACGACGTGCCCCGAATTGATGGAGCCGACGAGAGTGTCCGCGGAAATGTGGGCTGCGCCCGACCCGAAGCCTACGGCGTCGCTTTGGCCGCGAGACGTGTCCGCAGGCAGATACGTCGACGCCACGCCACCGGAGAGGCGGAGGTCGCCTGACTTCTGATTGATCGTCGCGTTCGAGGCCGTCGTACGGCTGACAGCGTCCGAAATCACGGGCGAGCCCTCCAGCGTGATCGTGTTGGTCGACTGAACGACGCGCGCGTGAGCTGCGGTTGCGCTGCGGTCGGCTTGCTGGAAGTGGACATTGCCACTCTCGTCGAGAACGTCCCAGTCGCCGTTTGCGCCAAACGTGACCGCCATTTCAGCAGCCGTGATCACTTGCGGAGCTGCGGTGCCCGTCTCGCTGTGAACCTCGACGCCCGAGCGCCCGAATAGTTTTTCGAGCCGGCGGCCGTCACGCAATTCAGCGACAAACTGCTTGGCGGCAAGCGTAGTTGTGGCGTCACCGCTGTGCGATTCGATGGTTGCGGGAGCAAGCGTTTCCGCGCTCTCGATCCGTTGCTGGTCGATTGTTGCAGC
>Ga0335072_10006879_pt1 | contig 16599 bp, 15 predicted proteins | sample Lox_Sample_21_FD_206725 | JGI IMG/M metagenome (GOLD analysis project Ga0335072, IMG submission 206725) | Soil microbial communities from Loxahatchee National Wildlife Refuge, Florida, United States - Lox_Sample_2.1 | ecosystem: Environmental > Terrestrial > Soil > Wetlands | place: USA...
AGCACCTGGAGCAGTTTGGCCGAGATGGGGTTGACGGGCACGGCTCCGGTGTTCACGATCTGGCCGGCCGATCCTGGAACGCAGCCATCGGTCGCATTGGCACTGTTGGGATAGCAGATCGCAACGATTCCCTGTCCGGCAAGATAGCTCGTGAGGTTGCCGCCGCGCATGGCCATCGAGGGCACGCTGAGCACGATGGGGGTTTCACGCGGCAGGCGCAGCCCTTCATAGCTGATAAAGAAGAAGGTCTTGTCGCGGCTGTTCAGCACGTGCGGAAAAACGAGCGGGCCGCCCAGAGTTCCACCAAAATCGTTCATGACGATCTTCGGCTTCGAGAGCGCGAAGGTATTGTTGGAGTTGTAGACGGTGTTCTCGTTATTCTCGAACAGGTCGCCGTGAAACGCGTTGGTGCCGGCCTTGGATACGGTGGTAATGTCGGCCACGCCGGAGAACTCGGCGTTGTTGTTCGATTCGCTCACGCGAATCTCTTCAATCGAATTGAACGAGGGGAACATCTCGTTGACTGGACCCGAATACTCGACTCCGACGGACGAGATGCCGTCGATAGTCACGCTGAGCAGGGCCGCCGTGGTTCCGGCAACATCGAGTTCGCCACTGTCGTCAGTCTGCACTCCGGCTTCAGTGGTGAGCGTCGAGATCGGGCTCGTGGAACCGGTGGAACGCGAATAGATGGCGACTGGGAGTTCCTCGAGCTCGTCGCCGACCTTGGTCTCGGCGAGATTCGACACGTCTGTGGTAATCACGGGCGCGGCGTCTTCGACCACCACGACGGTCTGCGTCTCCGCACCCGCTCTCAGCGTCGCATCGAGCCGGCGCGTCTCGCGAGCCAGCAGCGAGATTTCAGGGAGCGAGTCTTTTTCAAAGCCGGGAGCCGAAATAGTGAGAACGTATCTTCCGACATCAATGTTGGCGAAGGTGTAATTGCCTTCCGTGTCGGTGGTAACAGCGCGTGCGGCGGTTGTGCCGATATTTACGAGGGCGACCTGCGCGCCGGCAATCACTGCGCCGCTGGAGTCACGTACGGTGCCCAGGATGGTACCGAACGTGGACTGGGCCGAAATCGGCATCCAGGACCAGGCGAGCAGACAAACCAAAACAACCCAGCGCAGAGCGCGGGGAAGCTGGCGGATTGAATGGAGAATCGCGTACATCGGCAGTGCCTTTCATGAAAGATTCACCGGAGAGACGATTTTCGTTCGCCTTCTGATCTTTTTCTAAATCAAATTGATTGCGCGTGGAGAGGTTTGGGACCAATTTCCACCAAAAAATTCGCGGGCGCTCCCGAGATTCGATCTGGGGGCGGCGGTAAGGTCCGGCAAGGCGGCCGGTTTGTCGAATCCGCGTGTTAGTCTGCCGATGTGCAGACGGAGAATTCAGCTGTTCCGGAGCGTGGCGCAGCCGCAATTCCTGCGCCGGCGCCGAGGTTCACGATTTGGCACTATGTCACCATCGCACTGCTGGCGCTCGGATACACGGGGTACTACTTCTGCCGCTCCGATCTCTCCGTCGTGATGCCACTGCTGATCCAGGACCTGGCGCACCGCGGAATGACCGCGCATACGGCGGAGATTCGCCTCGGCGCCATCGTTTCGGCGAGCGTGCTCGCCTACGCTGTCGGCAAATTTCTTTCCGGCTCCATGGCCGATCTGTTCGGCGGGCGTCGCAACTTCCTCGGCGGCATGGGCGGCGCCATCGTTTTTACCATTGTCTTTGCATCCACCGGAACATTGCCGCTGTTCACCATAGCGTGGCTCGGCAACCGGCTCTTTCAATCGGCGGGATGGGCGGGACTGGTGAAAGTCGCGTCGCGCTGGTTCTCCTATTCGAGCTATGGCACCGTGATGGGCCTGCTGGCGCTGAGCTACCTTTTCGGCGATGCCGCCTGCCGCTATGTGATGTCGCTGCTACTCGACGCCGGCCTGGGCTGGCGCGGGATCTTCCTGACCGGCGCAGCCTTGCTCGGCGTGCTCATGCTCGCCAACTTGATCTTCCTGCGCGAGACGCCGCAGGAACGCGGGCTCTCCGCGCCGCTTGCCAATCCACTGAACGTCTACGCCAGCGACGACGAGAAGAAGGACGATAAACCTCTGCCGCTCGGCGAACTCCTGCGCCCGCTGCTCACCAGCTTCCCCTTCTGGCTGGTGTGCCTGCTCTCACTCGGCACCACGCTGCTCCGCGAGACATTCAATTTCTGGACGCCGACCTATTTCGTGCAGTACGTCGGCCTGACTGACAGCCAAGCCGCGAGCCGCTCGGCGCTGTTTCCGTTTTTTGGCGGGCTCTCGGTCGTCGTCTCCGGCATGCTCAGCGACCGCCTCGGACTCAACGGCCGCAATCGCGTGCTCTTCGGCGGCCTGGCGCTGGTCGCGTTCTGCCTGGTGGCGCTGGCGCTCACGCCGTCGTCGGCGAATCCGTGGGTTCCTGTCGGCCTGGTCGCGCTCACCGGATTTCTCCTCCTGGGACCCTATGCCTACCTCTCGGGCGCCATCTCGCTCGACTTTGGGGGCAAGCGCGGCAGCGCCTCCGCCGCGGGAATCATCGACGGCGTAGGCTACCTGGCCGGTTATCTTTCGGGCGATGCCGTTGCCCGCATCACCGTTGCCTTCGGCTGGCGAAGTGCGTTTCTCTCGCTGGCCGGGGTGGCGTTCTTTACCGCCGCCGTCGCCCTGGTTCTCGTTGTGCATCAGCACCGCCATGAACCGCACGCGGAGGTGGCATGACCCAGATGCAGACCATTTCGTCAGTCGATGAAGTCTTCGAGTTGCTGGCTTCCGGCGGCGGTGAAGCGTACTTCGGTGAGCCGGTGACGGTGCTCGCGCACAGTCTGCAGGCCGCCTGGTTCGTGCGGCGCAAGGGCGGAACCGACTCGCTGGTCGCGGCGGCGCTGCTGCACGACTTGGGCCACCTGCTCCACAGCGAGGGCGAAGACGTCGCCGACCGCGGCGTCGATACCGAGCACGAAGAGATCGGCGCTGATGCGCTCAATGGCCATCTGCCAGCTTCGGTCCTCGATCCCATCCGCCTGCACGTAGCCGCCAAGCGCTATCTGTGCTTTGCCAATCCGCGCTACTTTGCCCAGCTTTCGCCGGCTTCGGTCCAGAGTCTGGCACTGCAGGGAGGGCCGATGTCTCCCGCAGAGGCGGAAGCCTTTCTCGCCCTGCCGCACGCCCAGGAAGCTGTCACGCTGCGCCATGCCGACGACGCGGCTAAGGTCGAGGACCTCGACGTTCCCGCGCTGCAAAGCTATCGCGGTCTTGTCGCCTCGCTTTGGCACTGACTTCAGCGCCACGCAGGCTAGGCTCCGCAATCCGGCCGGGTCCCACAATTTGGCTCCCGGGCTTGCCGAAACCTCCGGCGGAGTGCTTGAATCGAAGCTGAAATTGAAACAGGGGTGCTCCACTGCTGGTGGGGCTGAGAAGATACCCTAGAACCCGATCCGGATAATACCGGCGTGGGAAGTTTCCCCAGGCGATTCGGCCTTCCTCTCACCGGAGCGCAAGCTCTCCTGTTTCAGTTGGAAGCAGGGAAGCCTATGCTCAACGCCGCCGAAGCCAACCCACCTACTGCCAATCGTCCGACTTCCCACTGCGCCGTTCGGCGCAGAGTCATGCTGCTGTGCGCGATCGCAGGTTCATCGGCTGCCTTGGCCCAGAATCCGCAGCCGCCGGATCAAACCCAGCCCGCGCCGCAGCAGACGGCTTCGCAACTCCCGCGCGTCACCACGACTGTGGTCGTGCATGGCGAAGGCAAGAACAACTACGCGCCGGCTGCAATCGAGCTCGGCGGTCTCGCCGGTCAGCTCTCGTCGATCCAGCAGACACCGCTGTCGATCTCGGTCGCGACCCGCTCGCTGCTCGACGACCAGGATGCACGCGTGCTCTCCGACGTGGTAAAGAATGACGCTTCCATTGGCGAAGACTACGCGCCCGTCGGCTACTATGGCGACTTCGAGATTCGCGGATTCCCGATCGATCTCGCCACCGGTATCGAGATCAACGGCATGACCATTGCCGGTGAACAGGACGTGCCGCTTGAAAACAAGTCGAGCGTCGAATTCCTGAAAGGCATTGCGGGAGTGGAAACCGGCGTGGCTTCCGCTGGCGGCGTGATCAACTACGTCACCAAGCCGGCTGCCTCTATCCGCGCCATCGACTTCGCCACCGATCATCGTGGAACCACGTATGGAGCCGTCGATATCGGCTGGATGCTCGGCAAAACGAAAAGTTCGGGCCTGCGCTTCAACCTCGCTGGCGAAAACATGCATCCCTATGTGGAGAGCACAAACGGATGGCGCGGCGTGGGCGCGGGGCGCGCCGACTGGAAGCTGGACTCGTCTACGTTTCTCAGAACGGACTTCGAATATCAACACCGCATTCAGCGCTCCGTCGCCGGCTATCAGTTGCTGGGTGGAACGACGGTGCCGGCACACAGGTCGCCCGACGTCATGCTGGGCGATCAGCCCGCGTGGTCGAAGCCCAACACGTTTGACGTCTTCAATGCCGGAGCGCGCCTTGAACGCGCGCTCGGCGCTGGATGGCGCGCCTACATCGCCGGTTCCTATAGTCACTCGCTCATCGACGACAACGTTATCTGGCCTTACGGCGCGGCTCTCGACGCCAACGGGAATTCCCTCTGCCCCAGCTCGCCCATCTACTTCTTCTGCCCCGACGGCAGCTACGAGATCTACGACTACCGCAGCCCCGAAGAACTGCGCATCGACGCAACCGGCGAAGCTTTGGCCGATGGAACGATCAAGACGGGCACGATCGCGAATCACGTAACCGCAGGCGGATCGCTGTTCCATCGCATGGTTGATCTTTCGCCCGATATTGTCTACACTCCGCTGGGCGTCGAGAACATTTATCAACCCAACGTTCTCTACGCGCCGGAGAGTCCTTATCTGCACGCCAGTCCATCGGTGCTTGCCGATTTCGACAATCAGGCCGCGGCCGTCATGCAGGATCGCGCCACACTGCCCGGTGGCATTGAACTGCTTGCCGGCGGCCGTTTCGCCCGCGTGAGCGACTTCAACTACGCCCATCCCCGGACGCTGTGGCTGCCGCAGTACGCCGCAACTTTTACGCCGCAATGGCCGGCCGGCGCAATGCACCCGCTCACGTTTTACGGCAATTACGGGACGCTGCTTTCTCTGGGTCCACAGGCGCCGTGGTGGGTCGACAACGCCAATCTCTATCTCGACCCATTTCTCACGCGTCAAGCCGAAGTTGGCGCGAAATATGACCGCGGAATCCTGCTGACCGGCGATTTCTTCCGCATGCGTCAGCCGTTCTTTTACCCCAAAGTGATTGAGACTGCGAACAGCTTTTGCATGAGCAATCTCTCGTCGGGCGAAAGCGTTGAGCCTGGCGATCTCTGCTTCGTCTCCCAGGGCGCGGAGACACATGACGGAGCGGAGCTGAGCGCGGCCGGCAAGATATCAAACTGGGCGCAGCTCAACGCCTCTGTCGCGGTCATTCGCGGCACTTCGGCCGACACTGGCACTCCGGCCTTCGACAACAAGCAAGTCATCAATTTGCCGCGCGTGCACACGGCGCTTTTTGCCGACCTGTTGGTGCCGCACGCGCACAATCTTCACCTGATGCCCGGCTGGAGCCTGACGACGCGCAAGGAGGCCACCCGCGACGACCGCGTAAGCGTTGGCGGCTACAATCTGTTCAACCTGGGCGCTCGCTACGCGCCCGGCGGCGAAGACGGCCGCGTCATATTCCGCCTTTACGCCGACAACATTTTCGATAAGCGCTATTGGAAGGACACGGGGGCGAGCTACGGCGACACCTTTATTCACCTTGGCGCGCCAACAACCGTGCGGCTATCGGCGCACTATACCTTCTAGCCATGGGAGCTGCGATCGCCAAGCGATGCATACAACGGCCAAAGCGCACGGAATGGACGGTACGCTGGTCGAGCCCGACTGGTCTCCGCTCACTCTCGAAGAAGTGCGCACACTTCTCCGGCGCTTTCCCGGCCTCAACGAGCCGATCCATATTCTTTCGACCAGCCCGCGCCCTTTTTCCGCAGCCAGCGTGATCGGCACGAAGGCCGCGCGCATCTTCATTAAACGCCACCATCGTCTGGTTCGCGACCGCGAGGGGTTGCTCGAAGAACATCGATTCATCGAGCACCTGCGCACCCATGGAGCCTCGGTACCGCGTGTTCTGGCCTCCGTGGATGGCGAGACCGCGATCGAATTCGGCGGCTGGACATATGAAGTCCACGAAGTTCCCGCCGGAGTCGACCCTTATGGGGACGCGCCCTCATGGACCCCGTTCCGTTCCCTCGCGCATGCACGCTCCGCCGGCCAGGCGCTGGCACGATTGCATCTTGCCGCACAAGGATTCACGGCTCCAGCGCGACTGCCGCGACCGCTTGTCGCGAGCTTCTCAATCTTTGCTGCACACAACCCGCATGCGGCGATGAAGAACTATCTCGCCGCACGGCCCGCCCTCGCCAGCAATATGGCTGTTCCAGATGCCTGCCGCATCGCGCTCGCGCTTCTGACGCCGCTTCATGCTGAGCTGAGGCCGTTGCTGCCTTCGCTGGCATCGCTGTGGACGCATAACGACCTCCATGGGTCGAATCTGCTTTGGAGCGACATGTCGGAAAACGCCCACGCGGTTGCCGTAATCGATTTCGGGCTCGCCGATCGCACGAATGCCGTTCACGATCTGGCCCACGCCATTGAGCGCAACATCGTCGAATGGCTCGCGCTCACAGCCGATCCGGCTTCCTTCGCGCGTGTGCCAGTGCACCTTGATTCCCTGCATGCACTGCTCGACGGCTATGAATCCATCCGCCCTCTTACTCAAAAAGAAGCCGCCGCGCTCGCGCCGATGGCCGCGCTGTGCCACGCGGAGTTTGCCCTCACTGAATCCGATTATTTTCTCGGTGTCCTCCGCTCGCACTCGCAGGCGCGGATGGCCGTGCCCGATTATCTTGTGAATCATGCGCGCTGGTTCCGAAGCGCGAGCGGCGAAAAGCTGCTCGAGCTGCTGCGGCGCCGAGCCACCGATTTGCATTCGCGAGAAAAGAGCGTGGCGCCATGAACGCGATCGTAAACTATCTGGCCGCCAATTGGATCGAACTCGCGGGATTTGTAACCACCACGCTGGGAATCTGGTTGACCACGCGGCGCCTGCTCATCTGCTGGCCGGTCACGCTCGCCGCCGACATCCTCTACCTCATCGTCTTTTATCGCGCGCAACTCTATTCCGATACGCTGCTCCAGGTCTTCTTTATCGCTTTCACGCTATACGGCTGGTGGCATTGGTGGCGCGGCGTGCGCCAGGAGGGCGAGGTGCGCGTGGAGCCCCTTCCGTGGCCGAATCTGCTCGGCGGCCTCCTCGCCGGAGCATTGGGCAGCGCGCTGCTGGGCTGGCTGATGACGCGCGTGGGTGCTGCGCTGCCGCATCTCGACGCCGCGCTGGCCAGCTATAGCCTTGTCGCAAGCTGGTGGCAGGCGCGCAAGCACACAGCCAACTGGTGGCTCTGGATCGTCGTCAATCTGGTCTACATCGGCGAGTACGTCTACAAAAGGCTGTTCGCGACGGCAGTGCTCTACGCGCTGCTGTCCGGGCTCGCCATCCTGGGCTGGATCGACTGGCAGAAGGCGGAAAACAGAAAACCCGTTGAATCGCTGAGCTAGATACCCTGCTGTACTACATTCTTCAGCGGCTCACCGTTTCTGTAGCGTCGTAGTTCGGCAACGGCAACGCGCACCGCATTGGGCATGAATTGCGGACTCGATCCGCCCACATGCGGCGTGATGAACAGATTGGGGCAGCCCCACAGCGGATGCCCGTCGGGCAGCGGCTCGGGATCAGTCACGTCAAGAGCGGCCCGAATTCTGCCTGCCTGCAGCGCTTCCACCAGCGCATCGGTGTTCACGATGGGCCCGCGCGCGGCGTTGACCAGTAAAGCGCCCTGCCGCATCACTGAAAACTGCGTCCTGTCGATCAGCCAGTGCGACTCTTTGGTTGAAGGCAGAATGAGCACTATTATATGCGCGTGCGGAATCAGCGCATCGATCTCCGCAACCGGATGCACCTTGGGATTAGCCCGCGCCGTGCGCGCTACGCGCAGAATCTCGACATGAAACGGCGCAAGCATGCGTTCAATGTCTTTCCCAATTGAGCCGTGACCGACCAGTAGCACCGTCTTGCGCGTAAGCTCCTCGAGCATCACAGGCGGATATAGGGTACGCGTGTCTCCGGTAATCGCCGCGTAGTGCTTTGGCAGTTCGAATCGACGTTTCCATTCCCCCGATCGCTGGATATCGAGAAAATGCGGAAAGTATTTCAGCATCGCCAGAATGCTGGTCAGGGTCCACTCCGCTGTCGATGTGTTATGAGCGCCGCGGGCGTTGCAGATGGTCACGTGCGGTCCAACGAGCCCGGGGATCCACTCGGTACCGGCCATCAGGCAAAGCACCAGCTTGATGCCATGCAGATGCGGCCAAGTGCGCATCGCCCGTGTCGAATAGGCGTCGGGAATCCAGACGTCGATTTCGACGTCGTGGTCCATCTTCTCCGACACCTCTACGAGTTCGATGCCCTCGGGAAATTCGCGCAGCAATTCAGCAGGCAGTGTATCCGGATATCCGACGCGCAGCATGACCTCACTCGAACCGGGGAATGCGAGACTCTCTTTCATGCTACACGGGGATGGCTCCGCAAACATCGCCTTAAGCGAAGAATCTGCGCAGCGCTGCAACGCACTCCTCGATCTCTTGCATCGAAATCGCATATCCGAAGCGCAAATGCCCTTCGCCCTGCGCGCCAAAGACCGATCCCGGAATGGTAGCGATGTGCGCCTTTTCCAGCAGGATCTGCGCCGCGGCGCGGCTGTTTTTGTGGATCTTCTCCACGCCCGGAAATGCGTAGAATGCGCCGGCCGGCGGTGCACACTCAAGGCCCACTTCATTCAGGCCGGCCACAAGCAGGTCGCGGCGCTTGCGATACTGCTCGCGCCGGAATGAGATTTCGCTCTCGGGGGTTGCCAGCGCCTGCATCATCGCGTACTGCACGGGCGTGGTTACGCCGTTGGTGGAGTAGAGCACAATTTTGCGCAGCGCCGTCATGAATGGCTCTTTGGCCACAGCGTATCCGGCACGCCAGCCGGTCATGGCATAGGTCTTCGAAAACGTAAAGCAGGTAATGGTGCGCTCGGCCATTCCCGGCAGTGATGCGATGGAGACATGCTGACCCTCATACACCAGATCTTCATAGGCCTCATCGGCAATTACGATCAGGTCGCGCTCGAGTGCGAATTGGGCGACTTCTTCGGCATCCTCGCGCGTGAACACCAGCCCGCTCGGATTCTGCGGCGTATTGTAGTAGATCGCGCGCGTCTGCGGCGTCGAAAACTGCTCGAGCGTTTTGCGAATGCCATTGCGCCGCGCCGTCACCGATGGCACCAGCAGGGGCCTAGCCTGGGTTCCCGTCACCAGGTCGCCGATCGGCGTCCAGTAGGGTGAAAAAACCAAGGCGTCGTCGCCAGGATTGAGCACGCTCTGAAATGCCGCATACAAACCCTGCGACCCGCCCACCGTCACAATGACTTCGTCGGCGGTCGCCTGAATCGCATTCTTCGCGGTCAGCTTCTCGACAAGGGCCTTGCGCAGCGGCAAGATGCCGGAGGATGGCGCATAGTGTGTCTGGTTTTCGACCAGCGCCTTCACGGCCGCGTATTTGATCGCTTCCGGCGTCTCGAAGTACGGCTCGCCCCCGTGCAACGTGTGCACCAGCACGCCCTCTGCGCGCAGCTCCATTACCTTATTGCGAATCTGTACAATGTCGGAGAATCCCACCTCGTCCAGTCGGCGGGCAAGCCGGATACCGCTGACTTTCGTCGCCATGCTTGCGACTCCTTTCGGCCCTTCTAGAAGCTTGATGAATCCAGAATATCCGATGCTTGGTCGCCCGTTTGCTTACGGCGCCGCAACCGGCCTCAGATTGCCATCTGTTCCGTATAGATCGCCATTCCAACGACGGCGTCTACACCGATGGCGTCAAGCGCATCTACTTCTTCCCGGTTGCGAATTCCCCCAGCGACAATGAGCTGGCGGCCGGTAAGACCGCGCAGATTTTCGGCCGTCGCAAAAGGAAACCCCTGCATCATTCCTTCGCCGTCGACGTGGGTATAGAGGAATCCCGCAACAAACGGTTCAAGCTGAGGAATCGCCTCATTCGCGGTCAGCGCGACATTTTTCTTCCAGCCTTTCACGGCAATCTTTCCGCCTTTCGTGTCGACGCCGGCAACCATGCGCTCGGGACCCAGGGCTTCCGCCAGCCGTCCGGCAAACTGCAGGTTGACGGCTGCTGAATTTCCGTTTGCAACAAACAGCGCCGAACCGACAATGACCCGTCTCGCCCCTGCTTCGACGAGTTGCGTCGCGCGATCGAGCGAACGAACCCCGCCTCCGACCTGGCAAGGCAATCGAGTTGCGATTTGTGCGACCAACGCCGAGTTATCGCCCTGGCGCATTGCCGCGTCGAGGTCGATCAGCTGCACCATCGGATAACGCGCGAATTTTCCGATCCAGTATTCGAAGTCATCGAAGGCAAGACGCAGCTTTTCGCCTCGCACAAGCTGCACAATGCGCCCGCCCATCAGGTCGATCGAGGGAATCAGCACGGCAGCCGCACCGGAACTCCGGCGGTGGCGAGTTCCTGCTTGAGCGCCCGCGCACTCGATATCCCGAAGTGAAAGATGCTCGCCGCGAGCGCCGCATGGGCCTTGCCGCGTGCAAATACATCGGCAAAATGCGCGACCGTCCCTGCGCCCCCCGACGCGATCACGGGAATACCCACGGCCCCACTCACCGCCGCGGTCATTTCGCAATCGAATCCTGTGCGCGTACCATCGGCATTCATCGATGTGAGCAGAATCTCGCCGGCTCCTCTTTGCTCGGCTTCCCGTGCCCACTCCACCACGCGGCGCCCGGCCGGCTTGCGACCGCCCTGCACAAACACCTGCGCGTCGCGGACAGGATCCGCAGCATCCCGATCGCGCCGCGCATCGATGGCCACAACCACTGCCTGCGCGCCGAAACTGCTTCCTATGGCGCCGATGAGTGCCGGATCGGCAAGCGCGGCCGAGTTCACACTCACTTTATCTGCGCCCGCCTCAAACACCTGCGCCGCGTCGTCCGCCGAGCGGATCCCGCCGCCGACCGTGAAGGGCACAAACAATTCCCGGGCCGTTCTACGCACGGTTTCGAGCAAGGTCCGCCGTCCCTCGTGCGTCGCAGTGATATCGAGCAGAACGATTTCGTCGGCGCCTTCGCGCGCGTGACGTGCTGCCAGCGCCGCAGGGTCGCCGGCATCGATCAAATCGACAAACTGCACACCCTTCACCACGCGGCCATGGTCCACGTCGAGGCAGGCGATGATACGCCGAGTCAGCATGCGGCGGCCTCGACCGCAAGAAAGTTATGCAGGATCTTCAGACCTGTTTCGGCCGAAAGCTCGGGATGAAACTGCACACCCATCACGTTGCCGCGTTCAACAGCCGAAGCGAAGGGCTCGATATAGTGCGTGGTGGCTGCGCTATCCAAGGTAGCGGGGGCTTTGTAGGAATGCGTAAAGTAAACGAACGCGCCCCAATCGAGGCCGACGAATAGCCGCGAATTGGCGCAAAGCTCCAGCGAGTCCCACCCCACGTGAGGCACTTTTTCGTCGCCTTCGGCAAAGCGCGTGCAGGTTTGAGCAAAATAGCCCAGCCCCGGTTGATCCGGAGCTTCAGTCGAGCCCCTGTAGAGCCACTGCATCCCCACGCAAATACCCAGGAAGGGAATGCCGCGCGCAATCGCCGCCCGAATCGCGGGCGTAAGCCCGGTCTCATCGAGCCGCCGCGTCGCCGCGAAATGGCCCACGCCAGGAAGGATCAGGCGCACTGCATCGGCAACAGGTTCCGGCCTGTCCGTCACCTCGGGCTCTGCGCCCAGATGCCGCAGAGCCTTGAGTACCGACGCCAGGTTGCCTGCCTTATAGTCGATCACGGTTACGCGCATCACAACAATCCTTTGGTCGAAGGCAGCAATTCGCCGAGTTGCTCATCGCGCGAACAGGCCACGCGGAGCGCCCGCGCAAACGCCTTGTAGATGGCTTCGATCTTGTGGTGGTTTGACCGGCCATACATCGTTTTAACATGCACGTTGGCGCGCGCCCCGCGCGCAAATCCCTCGAAGAAGTCGGTGACAAGCTCAGACTGCAGATCGCCTACCAGCCGCGTACGCACTTTCGTGTCCACCGCAAAAGCGGCGCGGCCGCTCAGGTCCACTGCGGCAATGGCCAGAGTCTCGTCCATGGGCATCAGGAAGTAGCCGGCACGCAGAATGCCGCGTTTCGAGCCCAGTGCCCGATCGAATGCCTCACCCAGCGCAATACCGACGTCCTCGACGGTGTGGTGCTGATCCACGTCGAGATCACCATCGCATTTGAGTTCGAGATTGAAGGCGCCGTGCCGTGTGAACAATTCCAGCATGTGATCGAAGAAGCGAATGCCCGTGGCCACCTTGTACTGGCCTTGACCCTCAATCGTAAGCCGGATGAGGATACGCGTCTCGGCCGTGTTGCGCTCGACAACGGATGTGCGGGATGGGGCTGCAGTCTCCACCGTCTTGGTCGCAGATCCGTGCACGCGCACTTGCTTCCTTATCGCGGTCATTTCGATTTGCCTCCGCGGTCCAGCACTGCGAGCGCATTCTCCAGTGCGTCCGCGGCGTGGCGCATCTGTTCGCGCGTGCCAATGGTGATCCGGACACATCCGTCGCAGCCGGGATCGTTGGAACGATCGCGCACCAGCACCCCGGCTTCGCGCATCTTCCGCACGAATTCAGCGTGTTTGCTGCCGATTTCAACGAGTACAAAGTTGGCGCGACTGGGCCAGCGGCGAATTCCGGCCCTGTCCAGCGCGGTTTCGAACTCCCTGCGCGCAGCCAGCACTTCACTCACATACCATTCGAGGTATTGCGTGTCATCGAGCGCCGGCGGCAAACAGGCTAGCGCTAGCGAGTTCACACTGTAGGGTGAAAGCACACAGCGGACCCATCGCATCAATTCCGCTGGTCCGGCCATCAGGCCAATCCGCAGACCGGCAAGCCCGTACGCTTTGGAGAATGTCCGCGCGACAAAGAAATTTGGCATCTCACCGACGAGATCGATTACCGTTCCGCCATGAAAGTGGTAGTAGGCTTCGTCGACAAGCACCACGGCCTGTGGCGCGCGGCGCGCGAGGGCGACGATTTGCTCGCGCGTGGCTACGCTGCCCGTCGGGCTGTTGGGGCTCGCGATTGCGATAACCTTTGTCTTTGGCGTTACCGCCGCGAGCAGGCGCTCGCAGGGAAACTGAAGGTCGTTCGCGGCCTGGACTTTGACCATTCGTGCCTCAGTGGCCGATGCGTAGACTTCATACATCGTGTAGGTGGGCACGGGAAGAAGCAGCTCATCACCGGATTCGAGAAATGTCTCAAAGAGGACGTGAATGGCCTCGTCCACGCCGTTGGTCAGCGTAACCTGCGCAGGATCGAGTCCTAAATGCCTGGCCACGACTGCCTCGACCGGTTCGCGTTCGGGATAGCGCGTGAGAGCGCCCGAGGATATCTGCCCAAGAGCCGCGCGGACCTTGGGCGAACAGGCGATCGTGTTTTCGTTGAAGTCGAGGCGCAGGGCGTCTCGGCTGCCCAGCGGAGGATGATACTCCTTCATGGCGAGGACGCGCGCACGCGGCGCGGGTTGCAATGCCGCTCCGGCGTCAGCCATTCGTCTTTCCTTTCGTCATCCGTGTGCGAATTGCCTCCGCGTGTGCTGTCAATCCTTCGGCTTCGGCTAGCAGCGCAGCTGAAGGTCCTAATGTGCGCACCCCGCGCGGGCCGTATTCCTGCACGGTGATGAGTTTCACGAAGTCGTTCACGCTCAAGCCGCTGCGTGCGCGCGCCAGCCCACCGGTGGGCAGCGTGTGATTCGGCCCGGAAATGTAATCGCCCATCGGTTGCGCGGACCATGGCCCAACGAAGACCGAGCCTGCACTTTGTACCCAATCGAGATCGCTCGCCGAATCAACCGTCAGATGTTCGGGGCCAATGCGATTGGCGATTTCGTGCGCCTCACCAGCGTTTACAGCCACAATCACCACGCCATTTCTTGCCAGCGCCTGCCTGGCCACCAGGTTCGAGCGGCTGCGCAGTTTTGCCTCAGTAATTACTGCCTTGGCCAATTCTTCGCAAGTTGTAATGAAAACGGCGAGCGCTTCCGGATCGTGCTCGGCCTGCGCAACAATATCCGACGCGATGAGTGCAGGATCTCCCCTGTCACTCACGACCATAATCTCGGTAGGGCCGGCAAGCATGTCGATGGCGCAGTCAAAAGCAACAAGCCGCTTGGCCGCGGTGACGTACAGATTGCCGGGACCGACGATCTTGTCGACGCGCGAAATTGTTTCCGTTCCGTACGCGAGCGCGGCAACGGCATGCGCGCCACCCACACGATAAAACTCCATGATGCCGAGATGATGCGCCGCTGCGAGCGTAGCGGGCGCAGGATTCGGCGACACTACCGCGATGCGCGGAACGCCGGCCACCTGCGCCGGAATCGCCGTCATGAGGAGAGTAGACGGCAACGGATGCCGGCCGCTCGGCACATAGCATCCGGCTGAACCGAGTGGTCGCACCAATTGACCGGTGGTCAGACCACTCGCCGGCGATATACCCCACGAAGCCGGCATCTGGCGCTCGGCGAAACCCCGGATCTGCGCCGCAGCTTCCGCTAATGCATCTCGCAATGCGGGTTCGACCGACTCCCATGCTATGGCCATCTCTTCCGGGGTAACGCGCAGGACAGATGCTTTCTTCATCCCATCGAATCGTGCCGCGTAGCGCTCCAGAGCCCGATTGCCGCTGCGGCGCACTCCAGCAACGATACGCCGCACCGCCGGCATTGCGCCTTCGAGCGCGGAGCAACCGCGATTCTCCAACCGCGCAAGAATTCTTGCCCCTTGGCTTTTGCCGCGCCCCGTTGTGCGAACCAGTTTCATGCTCGCCTTTCCCTCACAGCACGACTTTGTTCAACGGATATTCGACGATGCCCGTGGCGCGCGCGGCCTTCAGCCTGGGAATCACCTCGCGCGCGACACCTTCTTCAACGATGGTGTTCACGGCGACCCATTCCGGATCGCTGAGGTGCGAAATCGTCGGAGAATTCAGTGCCGGCATGACTGCCAGAACCTTATCGAGATCCGTTTTCTTCACGTTCAGCATCAGGCCGACCTGCGACTGCGCATCGATGGCTCCGCGCAACATGAGCGCTATCGACTCGATCTTTTCCCGCTTCCAGGCGTCGGCCAATGCCGCCTGGCTCGCAATCAAATGCGTCTCGCTCTCCATCACCGTATCGATGATGCGCAGGTGATTGGCCTTCAGTGAACTGCCGGTTTCGGTCACTTCGACAATGGCGTCGGCGAGCATGGGCGGTTTCACTTCCGTCGCACCCCAGCTGAATTCGACTTTCACGCTCACGCCTTTATTTGCAAAATAGCGCTTGCTCACTTCCACCAGCTCCGTCGCGACGATTTTCCCTTCGAGATCTTCGGCGCGCTGATAAGCGCTCGAATCGGGCACGGCCAGCACCCAGCGCACTTTGCGACGGCTCTGCTTGGCATAAGTGAGCGTTGTCACGCTGGCAACATCAAGGCCGCTTTCGATCACCCAGTCAATGCCAGTAAGCCCGGCGTCAAGCACGCCGTGATCCACGTAGCGCGCCATCTCCTGTGCGCGAATCAGCATGCAGTCGATTTCGCCGTCGTCGATTGATGGGAAGTAAGATCGGCCGTCGGCGTAGATGTTCCAGCCGGCGCGCTTGAACAACGCGAGGGTCGCCTCCTGGAGACTGCCTTTAGGAATTCCGAGTCTGAGCTTATTCGCCACGGCTGACCTCCGTCCTGACTGCATCAGGCAAATCAGCCTTCCGCGTTTCCGGCAAAATCGCCCGCGTAAAGCAGCTCACGGTTCCTTCGTGACAGACTAGGCCGTCGCCTTCAACTTCCACTCGAAACAGCAGCGTGTCCCGGTCGCAATCGGTACGGGCAGAGACGACACGGAGCCGGTTGCCGCTGGTCTCTCCCTTCATCCACAGCTTTCGGCGGGTGCGGCTCCAAAAGGTCACGTAGCCGCTCTCGATCGTCTTGGCGTAGCTCTCGGGATTGAGAAAGCCCAGCATCAGCACCTCGCCCGTGCACGCGTCCTGCACGATGCCGGGCACCAGTCCATCCATCTTTTCAAAGTCGCAGCTTTCAATTTCCATGCTTCCAGCCTTTGGAGAAAGTTGTGCACCCAATAAGAAACCCGCCGGTTTTGGTTGCCGGCGGGCTCTGGTATTTCCTGATCTTGTTGGCCGATTACGTCTGGCCATGCAGATCCGCCGGCATGGAGTCTCCATGATGGTGGTGATGGCCGTGATGGCGAATAGACTGCATCTAACCCACACCGTATCGTAAACGCGGCACAGAGTCAAATATTTCTATGGCGTGTGGCGGCGACTGGAATCCCCGATCTCGTTCTCAGGC
>Ga0335072_10006880_pt1 | contig 16598 bp, 15 predicted proteins | sample Lox_Sample_21_FD_206725 | JGI IMG/M metagenome (GOLD analysis project Ga0335072, IMG submission 206725) | Soil microbial communities from Loxahatchee National Wildlife Refuge, Florida, United States - Lox_Sample_2.1 | ecosystem: Environmental > Terrestrial > Soil > Wetlands | place: USA...
GGGCGGAGCCGACTAGGTCCACCAAATTTCGCCAGTCGCGTATGCGCGGTCGATACGCTCCGCTGAAAACGGAGAGAGCAGCGTTCAACTCGCTGGGCTGGCACCATCGGGGAATAGTGTAATGCGTGGCATCCGTGCCTTGGGAGCACGTGGTCTGAGTTCAATTCTCAGTTCCCCGACCAAAGTCTTGAGCGCCCGTGCCAGAGGGGATTGATGGCCTTCGCTACGAACGAAGTGAACGCAGGTTCGAATCCTGCCGGGCGCTCCAAAGTTGTGCTACAGTAGAACTCGAAAGTAGTGACGGTGAATCGACGCAATGCTTAGGACCTTCAAACACGAAATAGCCAGAATGATCAGCAAGCGGGTCATTTGGGGAGTCGTGTCTTGAGGGTCTGAGTGCATTTTGTGCGGTGCGCACCAGACCCGGCTTAGGCCGGGTTTTTTATTGCTCTTTGAAAATGAGGGTGAAGTTCAGACTGGTAGAACGTCGGCCTCCAAAGCCGAATGAAGCGGGTTCGATGCCCGCCACCCTCGCCAATGGCTGCGAAGCTCATGCGGATGAGCAGGCGTCTCATAAGCGCAAGGTAGTCAGTTCGAATCTGACCGCAGCCACCAGATTGTGTGGACGTGTAGCTGCTGGGTTGGTATGTAGCCGGCGCCTTATAAGCGCCAGTCCGTGAGTTCAACTCTCACCACGTCCACCAGCGGGTCACAGGTGTTGACGGCAGCATAGGCGGCTCTTAACCGCTCGGACGGGATTCGACTTCCCGGTGACCCACCAACTTTGGAGTCGTACTCGAATTGGCTGCAGAGACCTGACTTTTAATCAGGGGGAGAAATCCCAATGTGGGTTCAAGTCCCACCGGCTCCACCAGGACGAAAGGAGATTGCCATGTACCAGAGAGGAGGTCAACCGATGACGGATCATTAGCGAGGTGAAAAGTGAGACAAGACTTGGCGAAGTGCACGACCGAACGGCCGCGGCATGGCCGCAGTTGGGCGATCACGAAGAAATATGGCGGCAGCGTGAGAGTCGATCCCGATCGGAACTTCGACTATCCCGAGGAATACGGCGGGTTCCGTTCTTCTTCCCGGAACAGGCAGATCAACGCGAAGGACTTTTCCGACTTTCTTTCGCCGCTGCGTGGGGCGATCCGCAAAAACATTGGGCGACCTTGGGACAAAGTGTTTGGCGAGTTCTGCGAGGCACTTGACCGGCGCGGACTCAGCGGCTACCACATCTGGACTCATCTGATGTGGGAGGTCGAGACGAATACTTTTCTCGGGGAGGACGGCCAGGTTTATGAACGGCCGACATTCGGGGGATCTCCGTCGAAGGTGGACGGGTTTTATGTACATCCACTCACCGGGTTGCTCCTTTATAAGGAGCCATGGCGTTTTCGGCGACTGAAGAACATGCCGAGGCTCGAGATTCCGGTGCCGGAAAACGAACCGCAAGTCTACAGGAAGATTGACGGGTTATGGTTTCGATGCTTAGTCAGCGTCGAGACGCGTAGCTTTCGTCCTTATCGCAAAGAGGAGGTAGTTCGTCGAGTCAAGAGTGCGAGTCGGAAGGAGATTGCATGGATCAAGACGCAACTGGCCCCGTAGCTCAGTGGAATGAGAGCGGCTCTCTTCTAAAGAGCGGGTCGCGAGTTCGAATCTCGCCGGGGCCTCCAATTCGCCGTCCTAGCTCAATGCAAAGAGCACATCGGTCCTAACGATGAAGATGCGGGTTGAAGTCCCGCGGACGGCCCCACTTTGTTTTGTGAATGCGCGTGAAGCTCAATGGATGTGAGCGTCGGCGTCCGAAGCCGAAGGTTGTGGGTTCGAGCCCCATCACGCGCTCCATTGGCCGGGTTAGTTCAACGGTAGAACGCTTGTCTTACAAGCAAGCTACGCGGGTTCGACTCCTGCACCCGGCACCAGTTCGAACGATCGTACCCAGGGATAGCTCAGTTGGCAGAGCACGCGATCGATAATCGCGAGATCGTGGGTTCAAGTCCCACTCCCTGGACCATTTCTGAGCGGGCGTCGCCAAGCGGAAAGGCACCAGGCTTCCAACCTGGCATTCCGTGGGTTCAAATCCCACCGCCCGCTCCATTCTTCCGCCTGCCCGATTGTTGGTTGCGATCTCGATTCGCCCCGGATGATCTTGCCACTTCAACTCCAGCCAGCCCCCATGTCATAGTGGTCAACTCACGATTCGTCTTGTTCTTCCTGGATGTAATAGTGGAAAAGTTTCCCGCTCCCGTACCGCATCTTCGGGCCTCGAAGGGTCATGAATCTGATTTTGCCAGCTATCGCGTTTTGAAAGACGAGCGCAAACGCATCTTCAGGAATAGACAAATACGCCATTATGTAATTCCCTTGTTTCATGAAGCCTCCGACAGACCTTGGCGGTGATTCCTCGTAACGATGGAGATTTTCTTTGACGGCCCTTTTTTCGAGATGCGGTTTTCGCACGAAACGAACCTCAAGCTTTTTCTCTCTTACCTTTTTAGGCTCCAGGAAAACGCCTCTTAAGATCAAATCCCGATGTTCGCTAAAAGGCGCTTCATATAGGAAAGAAATTCCGTTATCTCGATGCAAGGGATCGTAGGAAGCGTTTAGACCAAAGCTGTAATCGCAGTTCCATCCATCGATGCGCACTGTATAGTCGATCGCTTCCGCTAAAGCATTGCGAAATTGCTTGAGCGCTTTCCTGATCGTCTGGTGTCGTTCGTCAAACACTCTGCGGAGTTTGGGATTCTTTGCAGTTTGTTGTACCGGGATAGCCTTGTCGGTTTTTTCCTTTGGAGGTTTGGTCACAAACTCAGGCAGAGAGATTGCAGGAACGTCTTTGCCTGCACTCTTCTTAGCCCAGTAACCGCGCGGCGGGACCGGCACTTGCTTTCTGGCGCAAATCTTCGCCATCGCTCTGTCAGATATTTCAAACTGATGCGCCACTTGGGTCATGGGCTTGGCCCATACCAAGTCATAAAGTTCTTCCCGCGTTAATCGGAGGTGATCTTGCAGCATCATCTATCAATGTGCAACGGTGTGATCGGCGTCACGAGCGCCAATGAGGCAGTTGAACATCGGCTTGCGCCGCGCACCTTCAGGTTTTCGTATAAAGCCGATGTTACCAATTTGATTTGCCGGACGCCAATCCGCAGCCCAGCACGCTGAATTGCGTTCTGATTAAAGATCGACAACGCGTATCTGCCCGGCGGGTGCGAACGGTTTATAGCGCTCGTTCAAATACGCAGCATTGACGAAGCGAGTGGCTTCGTTCTCAAATAACCCCGCGCCGCCATGAATATGACCGAACAGGTGTACCCTGGGCCTCTTCTCCTCGACTGCTTTCAATAGCTCTTCGCATCCCAGATGCGGCTCGCCAGGCGCAGTTTGGTCGAGAATGCCAAATGGGGGACCATGCGTAATGAGCACGTCGAGACCGTGCGGAATCTGGTCCCAGTACCTGTTCGCCGCAGAACCGCGAGGGTACATGAAAGCCCAACTCAGAAACTCCGGTGTGTACGGAGATCCCCAAAAAGAGACACCGTCGATTGTGATTCCGCTGTTCTCCAAATAGATCGCGTTCGTCAAAAGCGGGCGTGCCATCTCCGGCGCCATTTGAAAATAGCGGTCATGATTGCCAGCGCAGACGACGCGGTGCGGAAAATTCTGTTCACCCAGCCAAGTATTAAAAGAGAAAATGTCCTCCACATCGAATCCGGAATTCATAAAGTCGCCCGCATGAACCAGCACATCGCCTTCAGGAAGACCTGGAATCCGATTATGAAGACCGTGGGTATCGGAGATTAAGACCAATCGCATCCATCTACCTCATACGAAACTCAGGTGGTTGTGCTGCGCCCGTCGCTCCAATGCGAACCACGATGCTCGGCCTATCCGGTATTGGGGGCCCTGAAAGTCATGGTTCAACGCGAACCGGGGCAGGTGGGGTAGAGGGGTGCGGGGAGAGGGGGCGCGTCTCCCCGCAGGCGGCTTTAATGATTGCGCCCATTCGTGAGCCAATTTCTGGGCTAGATCCGCTTCGTCTGTATTCCATTGACTTGGCGGTTCGTGACGGACATTACCCACGCGGATCAGCTTAGCACCGTTCAACGGAATGGCTTTCGCGGACGCGAAGGGTCACTCTCGAAATAGATTCCCGGCCGTTCCCCTTTCGGCGTAGGTCTTTCCACTATCAAGGGGCGAACGCGATTCCACAAGCTCTGCAAAGCTAAGCGGCCGAGATTGTCGTTAGTATGCAGCATCTGATTGAGTTCGGCATACGCTGGCCGGTATTTGAAAAAGTTCGGGTTCTTAGCGTTCTTTTGCGCATAGATCGCAGCGATCAGGTCGGCCGCCTCCAGCGGAGCTACGCCTTTCCCTTCGAAACTTGGAATGTTCAGATGGTCCCGCGTGAATACCCGGATCGTTTCTTCAATGTTCCTGTCCTCGCGCCTCTCGAATACCATCGGCACTCGACCAATGATGCTGTTTCTATCTGACCAATGCGTCACCTGCACTACCGCGAAACGCGCACCGAGGGCGTAAGGATGGGCTATGGCACGATCGAAATTCTGTCCAAGGCTGATCGCGGCAAAATCGTTCATATCCAAAGTCATCGAGAACGTCTGATAGGAGTTTTTGGCGACCACTCGTGCAGCTCTGGAGAGCAGCCTCTGCTTCCACTCCAAACCTTGGTTGTTCCATTGCTCGTATCCGTCTTTGCCGACTATGAACTGGCTTGTGTGCAATTCGCCAAGCGGAGCGATTGCCTCCCTCCATTGACCCTCGAAAACATCGGCGCCCTCTGTGTCCAAAACGAGGCCGCCGAACGTGAAGAAGGGTGCGGTCTCATGGCCGCTTTCGTCGAAATATGCGGTATAGGAGGCCACGCCGAAATTATCCTGCCTTCACTCTGCGGAGAGCCATGCCTCGGCAAATCATTGGCAAACGTCGAAAACCGCCGAAGTTCTCACAAGACAATCTGGGCTGTCAGTTCTTATTGCGTTTGGCCAAGGCAGAAAACTTTCTGTTCACGGCTCTCGGCGTGGTCTTCCCATTCACAAGTATCGCCTTCCACGTTGCGGCCTTGATCCTTTTCAGGTCACTTTGCAGATGACTTTTCATAATGAAAGGCTCCGCCTGATACATGACTGCGTAGAAGCGCGTCCAGTCCTTCGAGCCCTTGTAGCCGCCTGTGTCTTCGACAACGCCAGTGAAGGCTGTGATCGCTTTCTCTTTCGTGTGAGCCAGCTTGAACTCTATCGCGGCGCCCACATCCTGGATACCGCAATCTGGCTTGAAGTTCTTGATGGAGCCTCCAATCTTTGGTTCCGTGCGAAAGTAGGGAAAGGCTGCGCTGAGATAGTCGTGCATGATATCGCGGAGCTGTTTTTCAGTTCTTGGAGCTTTGCCTCTCCTGTGTACAAGGGTGGCCGTGTCCTCCAGCATGGCCTCCAGCCTCCGCAAAGTCCACGCCTCTTCGGAACTGAGATCAGAATCAACGGACATTCGGAGAGCTTTGATCAGCCGGTCCAAATAATCGAAGGCGTCGCTCGTGCAATATTCAAACTCCTGGTCCACGTAAAAATGCCGCAATCCCACCTTTTCAAATTCAGGCCATTTCTTGACAAGAGCAGCCTTTGTATCTGGAAGATCAGCGGCTTCCAAAACGACCATCAGCACATCATGAAGCTCCTCAAGACTACCGCCAAGCGCCGCTTCCGGGTCTGCGAAACCTCCTATGGGGCCATCGTCATCGCGGCCGCTTGTGAATGAGTTCCGCGTCAGTTCCCAAAGGGCATCCCTGCTAATGGCAAGTATTTTGTCGAGACCGCCAATCGCGTTTGCTACAACCGCATTGTTCATGGTAGTGGCAATTCTAACGCCGTGGTTTGCTGCTGCTCTGTCTTGCGCACGCTGCTACGCAGCGGGTGGAGATTGACACGTCATCCCCAATCTGGGTCGCGCCCGCATCATTTTGTGAACATCTTGATTTTGAGGTACTTGGAGAAATTGGATTCCCGTTTGTAAACGCGCCACTCATGCCGCGTCTGCAAATGTGAACATCTTTCGATGGAATCACTTAGGCTGGGGTGGTTTGACAATGCAGCAGCCCGGCGTTACTTTGCAGCTTAGGCGACTTACTGATGTCTTCCCCCGAGACCAGACCGCCTTCTGTGGTCCCGCCCGCTGTGCCCACTCCCCGCGCAGGCGAGAGTTTTCGGGCCAAATCCATCTCAACCCGGATTACCGAAACAGAATTCGCCGAGGTTGAATCGGCTGCATCAGCCGAGGGCAAGAAGGTGGGCGAATGGCTCCGTGAAGCTGCCCTCGCCCAGGCGCGAGGGCGGCGCCCCGGCGAAACGGACTCCGTCTTGCTCGCAGAATTGATGGCGGTGCGCAACCTCCTCGTGAACCTTTTTGCGTCCGCCTCAAGGGGGCCGCTAAGCGAGGAATCCATCCGCAAGATGACCGCGTACGCGGATTCGATCAAACTCCAGAAAGCTGAAGAATTCCTGGCAAGTCGAAAGGATAGAAAGACCGGAAAAGTGTAGGAGGTCATACTGTGCCACCGCTCCGATTTCCTCGACGGTCCATCTTCTGGCTGATCGTCTTCCTGGGTCTCGTGCTTGTCCTTCCCGTCCTTCCACTTTTGGGAGCCTTTCTGTTTGTCATTGAGCCGCCACTTCAGCGGTGCTACCTGCTCGCATACGTGGAAAGCGCCAAGACCGCAAACCAGCCTGGCGCAACAACCCCGGTTGTGTGGTTATACAAGACGGCTCCCGGCCGGCAACGTGTTCTGCTCACCAATCGGGACGTCCAGACCGAGAACAGTGGAACCATCGGCGTTCGCCTTTCTCCCGAGGCGTTGAGGGACGGATGGACAGGGGTCCAGGCGAGTTCCCAGGAACGAATGAACTCGGCGGAATTGGAAGCGTTCTTACGAGCGAACATCTACGAAGGCCAAAGCTCTGAATGGATCGTTGCGAAACCACTGCTGCTTGGTCTTCTTGGAGTTGCTGGATTGTTGGCTGTGGTGATCGTGGTCCGGCACAGATCGAAGGTGTCGAGAAGCCACGAGGAGCGACATGGTAGGAGAACCAAGGGGCCGGAATTGGTTTCGGCGGCAGAGTGGAATGCCAGGCTCCAACCAGATGGAATTCAGCTCCAGTTACAGCCGGCCGGGTTGCTCCGCCAATTGCAAGATCAAATGCTGGGCCGTAGACCTCCTTCGCTCGGGATTCGCCGGAAGCTTGAATCCAGCCACATCATAATCATGGGAGACAGCGGCAGCGGCAAAACTTCCGCCATGCGCCAGATTCTGCGCCAGGTTGCGTTTCGGCAGGAAGTGGCAGTCGTTTATGACCCCGCGCTTGAATTCACTCCGGAGTTCTATTCGCCTGAGCGCGGCGACATCATTCTTAATCCGCTCGATGTCAGGTGTCCTTTTTGGGATATAGCGGAAGAGACGGAATCCGATGACGCCAACTCCGCCATGGCCGCGGCACTATTCCCAGACAAGGACTTTGAAAAGGACTATTTCACTGACGCGCCCCGTCGAGTCTTTACGTTCCTCATGCGCCGCCGGCCTACCCCTCAGCAGCTCATCGCATGGATGAGCAATTCAGACCAAATTGAGACGATGGCGAAGGGCACCCCTTATGCCGCGTTCCTTGATCCCGGTGCGCCTGCCCAAAGAGGGGGTGTGCTTTCGAGCTTCAATATGATCGCTGAGAGCCTAGAACTCTTGCCGTCGCACGATGGCGCCTGCCCGGTCTATTCGTCGGGGCGCTGGAATGCTGAACGGCGTCAATGGATCTTCCTGACTTCCAGTCCGGCCTCTCGCCAAAAGATTCTGCCTCTTCACAGCGCATGGCTGGACATGCTGATCCTCCGCACAATGGCGCCGGCAATCCATGGCGCCAAGCCTGTTTGGTTTGTGCTCGATGAAGTTGCGAGCCTGAACAAGTTGCCTCAGCTACATACAGTAGTCACGGAGGCGCGGAAATCGGGGAATCCGGTGGTGCTGGGCTTTCAGGGGCGTAGCCAAATCGAAAAGAGGTATGGAAAAGATGCTGAGACAATGCTCTCCCAGCCAGCTACAAAGCTCTTTTTGAAGACTTCTGAGCCGCATTCGTCGAAATGGGTTTCTGACGCAATCGGAGAGATTGAGGTGGAGCGCCTTAAGGAATCGCGGCGGCACGGCTTGCTTCCCGGTAACAGGCAATACACGATGGACATCGCGAACAAGCCGCTCGTGATGGCTTCGGAAATAGCAGGCTTGGAACCCCTTCACGGCTATATCAAGCAAGAAAACCTCGTGGTTAAGGTTCGGTTCCCGTACGTCGGAGCAATTGAGCGCCAGCCTGCTTTTCTGGAGCGAGGAGCCGTGTCGGCGTCGCCAAAAGATGTTGGCAACAAGAACGTCACGCCAGCACGCCCTGGAATAGATATGCCGGTGGTGCCGCCCAAGAAGACCGCAGGAAGTCAAGGCATTTTTCCCGCTCATTCAGAGCAGAAAGTCGCAAATGCCGAACCTGCCGTCTGGGACGAATCGCAATGGATTGATTGAATCTTGGTTGCCCAATTCAGGCGGCTTCCGACCCGCTTCGAATTCTGGAGTTGAAGGCTATGTTGACCATTTCGAAGGCGCTCTCCGCAGGGCAGGCGCAAACGTATCATTCTCAGGAATTCACTTCTGAAGAGCAGATTTATTGGAGCCAGGACCGACGCGCGCACAGCGAGTGGCAAGGGAAACTTGCAGAGGATTGGGATTTGACTGGTCCTGTGGGCGCGGAGCAGTTTGCGCGATTGAGCGAAGGTCAACACCCCGAAACAGGCGAGCAGATGGTCAAACATCAGACCGCTCGCACATACGAGAATGAATATGGAAGGGGGATCACCAGCACGGAACATCGTGCGGGATGGGATGCCACCTTCTCGGCGCCGAAATCAGTCTCATTGACCGCTCTCGTCGGCGGCGATGATCGGATCCGCGAAGCACATCGCGAGAGCGTCCGCGTTGCCTTGGGAGAATTGGAACGGTACACGCAGGCCAGGATGGGGAACACCAAGTCTCCGGAGACAACAGGGAAGTTCGTCGCCGCAACCTTCGAACATGACACAGCACGGCCAGTCGAGGGATATGCAGCCCCGCAGCTCCACACCCATGCTGTCGTTTTTAATGTGACTGTCCGCGAGAATGGGCAGACCCGAGCCCTCCAGGAGCGCAGCCTTTTCCAGTCACAGCATTATGTGACGAGCGTTTATCGATCGGAACTGGCCGCCCGGCTTCAAGGTTTGGGCTATTCGATCGAGCGGGGCAAGTATGGTCAGCCAGAAATCAAAGGCTATACGCAGGAATACCTCGATGCCTCCAGCCCCCGGCGGGAGCAAATCAAAGAACACTTGCAGTCCGTCGGAATGGAGGGCGCTGGTGCAGCACAGGTCGCCGCTCACAGAACTCGCGATCAAAAGGAACTGCTCCCGCAAAATGAAGTTTTGAAGCAACACCGCGAGTTGGCTGCTCAGTATGGGAATCAACCAGATCGAGTTGTTGCGGAAGCCAGGCAGCATATCCAAATTCGTTCTCACGAGCCCGAAAAGACCCTTCAGCAGGCGGTGACTTATGCTCGTAGTCACGTCTTCGAGCGCGCCGCTGTTCGAGACGAGCGAGTTGTCCTTCACTCTGTGCTGGATCGTGGGATGGGCAACATTAATTTTCAGCAGGCGCGCGAAGAACTTGAGCGGCGGGTGAAGACAGGTGACTTCCGCGTACTGGAGCCACGAGAGGGAGAGGCTGGGCGACGATTCACAACGGCAGAAATGGTGCGCCTTGAAAAAGAAACAATCGCACGAATGCAGGACGGCAATCAACGCAGTGTTGAGACCTCACCGCTTGTTAGGCCGGAGAGCATTTCCGCAAGTGTGAATCGTCACCCTGAGCTGAATGAGGCCCAACGCAGCGCTGCTCTTGAAATCTTGAATTCGCGCGAGCAGATTGTTGGGCTCGATGGCAAAGCTGGGACCGGGAAGACGACGGCCCTCTCAGTTGTTCGCGAAGCTGCCGAGGCCGAGGGCTATCGTATTGAAGGATTCGCGCCGACATCACGCGCTGCACAGAAGCTGGCCGAGGCCGGACTTGAAACCTCAACATTGCAGCGCCACCTCGCCCGCGGTGAGCAGCCCGATACAGGCGACAGACGTGTTTATGTTCTGGATGAATCCTCTCTGGCATCGACAAAGCAAATGCACGCATTCGTGAGCCGGCTCCAACCGAATGACAGAGTGCTCCTGGTGGGCGACACGCGACAACACGAGGCAATCGAGGCGGGCCGCCCCTTTGCGCAACTTCAAGAAGCCGGCATGAAGACGGTGCGGCTCGACGAAATCGTTCGGCAGCGTGACCCAGCCCTTAAACGGGTCGTCGAGCAACTGGCCCATGGGGAAACACGGGCCGGCGTCGCTAGCCTTGAGCAGCAGGGAAGAGTTCATGAAATACCGGCACGATCAGATCGCATCGCCGCTATCGCCCGCGAGTACGTTCAGGCTCCTGACGGCACATTGGTAATCTCACCTGATAACCGCTCTCGTACGGAAATTAACCAGCGGATTCACGCGGAGCTCCAGGGGCAGGGCATTGTGAGCAGGCAAGAACACCAAGTGACCACGCTCGTTGCCCGCCAGGACATGACGGGGGCCGACCGTAGCTGGGCGCAGAAATATCAGCTGAACGACGTATTGCGATATTCCCGGACATCAAAAGAGACGGGCATTGAAAAAGGGGAGTACACGCGCGTCACGAATATTGACGCGCGCGGCAACTTGCTGACGGTTTTGCGAGTGGATGGGAGCGAGCGCACGTATGACCCACGGCGGCATACCGGAGTGTCAGTCTATCGTGATGAGCAGCGGAACTTCTCTGTGGGCGATCGGGTTCAGATCACTGCTCCGAATCAGGATTTGAAGATCGCAAACCGCGAGCTTGGAACAATCACGGCCATTGATGACAGCGGCAAAATGGCACTGCGGCTTGATAGTGGGCGAGATTTACGCATCGATCCCCAGCGTCACCCGCACCTGGACCACGGTTACGCCGTCACCAGCTATTCCGGTCAAGGGCAGACCGCTGATCGCGTCCTGATCCACGTTGACAGCGATCTACCGGCGAAAGACCTGATCAATAATCGAATGGCGTACGTTGCCGTTTCACGAGGAGCCTGCGATGCGCAAATCTTTACAAATGATCGCAGCAGACTCGCCGAGGCGTTAAGCCGAGATGTTTCTCACGAGAGTGCGCTTAAAGCGGAGAAGGCGGTTTCTCCAGCCCAGCAAGATGTCGCGCAATCACCGCAACCTGGGCGTACCTCTGGAATTGAAATTGGCATCGGCGTATAGATTTAATCACGGGCCTTAGACCAGATCTCGGCCCAAGCCATTTCAATTTCCAACCCACTCCTGTAATCGCCCGCGGCGATAGCGAAAGCGGGTTCTCGCGCTTGTGCCGTTTAAGAACCTCGCATTTTCAGTCCAGGAGTCACGGGTCGCGTCGATTTTCATCCACTTGTCGTAGAACTGAGGAATTCGAAATGCTCCGGTCAGACATCTGAAGGCTGCGCGCATTTCAATCGGCCTGCCTCCGCCGAAATCGAAAACTGCAATCACCGGACAGTGGATTAATGGGAATTTGCGGTTGTCCAAATAGTCTCGGTCACAGGTAACTAAGACATATCCATTACGCAAAGCAAAGGCAGCATGATTCTCATCCGGATGTCGTCGAAGACCGGCCGCTTGGGCAGTCAGAACCCTCGCACCATATCCACGAAGAATCTCTGTTGCTACAGCGGGGAAATTCTCGTCGGCATAAAACCTTACCTTGGCGTTACGGCGCAAGTATTTCTCTCCTTGGCGTATTTCAGCCTCGGATGGCGGATCGTCCTTTAGCCGTTCTGCAACATCCATCCACATTGTTAGTCACACAACCAAATCAATCATAGAATGGGCCATGCCCTCCTGCAGAGGGAATCAAGGTGACCGTCTGCGTCCTTGAGTGGCTTGTTGCAAAAACCACCGGGGTGAACATGTGGGGTAGGGCGACAGAACCTGCTCTGAAGATTGTGAGGCGTTAATTCGTGGCTTGGAAACCGATTTATACTCCGACAGACAACGAGGTAGTTGAGTTCAAGAAACAGCACAGCGGAAAGGTCCGCATTCTCGTCGATGAGAACGCCGGCCAAGAAGTCGCTCGTTTTCTGGAGGGATCATTTAATACCAAGTACGTGGGAGACCTTGGTCTCTGCGGCAAGTCTGACGAGGAAGTATTCGCGGCTGCGTGGAGTGAAAAACGCGTCATCGTCACCCATGACAGCGATTTTCTCAACGACCGCAGGTTTCCGCCACACCGCAACCCCGGCGTGATTCGCTTGGCCGCCGGTGCCGACGGTCGGGACGACGAGGGACTGCGACGCTCGCTCACCATCGCATTGATGATTACAGGGAGCTTTGGGAGTTGGTTGATTGGAAAGAAGATCGACTTCACGTCTCCCGATTACTTCACAATCCATGACGGCTACAGCAAACGCCGGATGCGCTGGATCGCCCATCAGCCCGCCGAGGAGTGGGTAGAAGATGAATCCTGATTCCGATGTAGCCCAACACGCAACCCACTAGTGCCGGATGATCCCGTCTTCGCACGAGCGGCGGAGGCCCGCAACGCATGGTCCTTGATTGCAGCTTGAACGGGGTGAAACGGTACTGAGAAGTTGGTTCTGAGTCAGCTTTTCGGAACTACACACCCGCTGCACACCCTTGGAGACTTAACCTATTTCCATACGGGCTATTATGGACACTGGCGCGGGAAAACATGATCGATTTCGGAAAGTTCCCATTTGAAAAGGCAGTTCATCTGCTGGCTAAGGTCTTGCCTGGGTTCGCACTCCTTTTTGTGTACGACGCCAAGAATTCCGGCGCGATCACAAACATCCTTTCGTTGCCTTATCTGGGATATGCCACCAGGCTTTGGCTGTTGATCGCAGTGTGTTTCATCCTCGGATATACGCTTTCCTCTGTCTTGAGTACAGTTGTCGGCGGCGTGGGAGGCGCGATTGGCGCGCTATGGGCTTCTATTGCGAGATCGAAACACCCATACGAATACCAAGTCGCTCCGTGGCGAGATCCGAACTGGCGAGCCGCCTATTGCTCCCGCTTTGGCTCAGCTGCGCCGAAAGATCTCACGCTGATCGTTCCAAGAGATGCTGCTGAGCTGCTGCGATTGAGTCAGCCTCTTCCGCCGAATCTGGCCGACCAGCAAAAGCTGGCTGAACAACTCACCGTACAAATCAATGCCGGATTGAAGGCCGCGATTGAAGCGATACAGAATGACACAGACTGGCGAATGCGGTACGAAGACATCAAACTAAAAGTACTGTTTCAGCAGCCCTTAGAGCCAATTGAAGAGGTCATTGGACGGCTCGATTCCGATTTCAGCGTCGCTTCCGCCGTCCTAATTGTGGGCGCTGCTCTCTCAGCAAACCTTCGTATTTGGTGGCTTATGCTCCTGGCTACGGGCTGGCTCATCGTCGGCGTCCTGCGATTCAGCGCGAAGGCTTACCAGATTCTTGCACCGTGGAGCACCCTTAGTGCGCAAATTGAAATGCTGAGATCTGGAACGAAGTAACGCTTCGAACCATAATCTAGGTGGTTGGAATCCGCCACGGCGGAGCAGTGCAATTTCCCTAAAAAACCAGAAAACTTACACAGTCTCTTTCACATCTTACATATGTAGACGAAGCAAGTTGTTTATTATCATTGCGAAACTGGCAGACGCAGCGGACTTAAAATTCGCAGGAGCTTAACCTCCGTGGGGGTTCAAGTCCCCCTCCGGGCACCAGAAAATAAACGAGTTACTTGAAAATAGCTGCCTCGATTTGAGGTGGCTGTTTTTGTCTGATGGCTGTTTTAGTGGTTGTTGGTTTTTACAGGGAAACTTCCCGGCGAGAATTGTAGCAATCGGAGGCTGTTCGGCAGTTCGATGTACTCGGAGAGGGATGTGTGGTTAACGGGTAACCTCAGGGGGCGCTTGACCGGGCACTCTCGCCACACCTATGAAAATGTCCCCGAAAAGAACGCGATGGATGGGCGATGACGATTCGAACCCGTGCCGCCGCAGTTCGTTCAGGAAATCGACTTCGCTGAAGCGATTTTCACGTGGGTGTTCGAAGAAGGTTCGATAGATCCAGCGATTCAGCGCCGCCGCTGTCACCTCTTCGAAAAAGAACCTGCCGCCAGGCTTGAGCACACGGCGAATCTCTGCGACACCGGTTTGCCATGCCGGCACGTGATGAAGAATTCCGAAATCAAAAACAGCGTCGAAGCTTGCATCGGCGAACGCCAGTTCGGTCACTGAAGCTACTTTCAGATCGATGCGGCTGTCGTATTGTTCCTTTATTCGCCTAAGGGCGCGCGCAATCTGTGCCGGATCGAGGTCAATTCCATGGGCAGTTGCCGCCTGAAAACTTTCGAGAATGAGTGGCAGGCCCACTCCTCGCCCGCAACCGACCTCCAGAACGCGGCCTCCATCGACAGTGCCCCCGAGACGACGGAGGAGCGGCATCTCGTAGAAACGCTGCACAAGAGCTCGTGCATGACTGTTGACCAGCCACCGTTCGGCTCCATTCAGTTTCATGCATCCGCCTTGCAGAGGACAAAGCATCGTACGAATGGTGTCACACACCACTGTTGCTCGATTTGAAGTCCCGCCTTCTGGATGCTCGTTTGCCAGCTGCGAACAGAGTGAAAGTGCAAGAAGCCAGGACCGAACGCAAGAAAGTTGGGCAGGTCACGCAGGTGCTCGACCATGACAACTCGCCCTCGTTGATTAAGCACGCGGTTTGTTTCTCGTAATAACTCGATGCGGTCGGCCGCAGCACGCACCTCGTGTGCCGAAAAGAGCAAAAAGACAACGTCGCGGTCCCTATCCGGTAGAGGCAAGCTACCGGCGCGGCCAGGTGTGAAGGGCTCTCTAGTGGGGTATAACCGTCGAGCCCGCGCGATAGACGCTTCTGTCATCGTCTCCGAGTCATATATGTCAATAACCGTGCCTTCAGAGTCCGGGAACAGACGACGCAATGAGGCTGTAGATTGATCGAGGCCTGCATGAATATTTGCCCACCGGCCGGGTGAGAATTGCAGACGCTCTCGAATCCAGTCCCAACTCGTCACTGCGGCAACGTCGTACACGTACCACGACGCGAGAAGAGAACTGCATGCCCAGAACACAAGGCAGACTCCGCCGCATAGTGCCGCCATTCTCAACGACCAGGGCAGGACTCGCACAGAAAAGACCATAATCGCCGTGCCAAATGCGAGTGTGCTTATTACGTAGTAGTCCCAGTTGAAGCGGACGATATTGCGGACTCCTTCAAAGCTCCTGCCGCTTCTGGAAGAAGGCATCATGGGAGTGCCTCCCGGATGCCCGGTTTCCAAGAGTAGGGCACGTCTTCGAGGAAAAACGCATTTGCCAGAACGGGCTTCGCTGCATGGAATCGATCTTGCTCCAGAAAAGTATTGCGGTGCACGGTCACTGAAACTGGCCTCGGATTCCACTGCTGGCGGACGCCTTCAATGCGAATGATTGAATTCGTCTGCCGCTCGTAGTCGAATGTGAAGGGGAGAGGACCGGCGAATTTGCGAGCTTCGCGCAAGTCGAGGAATGGAGAACCCAAGGGGGGTGATTTGACATCCGCAGATACATCAGCCTCCACTTGAAGATCGGCGTCACCCTTTTGTGATCGAACTGCAACCGAGTAAAGGGCATCCGTTCTCCGGCTTTCGTAGTGGGAGTGCTCATAGCCATAGTGCGTGAGCACATTCCCGAAGAGTTTCATTAAAAGGCGGTCCGTATCGCTTCGGAGAATGCGGAGGCCGCGTAAGTTTCGTCCGGAGAGAGTTTGATACCGTGTAAAGATCCGGTATCCGGTCAAAAAGAAATCGAGCCCAAGAGTACGCGGTACAAAAGGTGGTCGGAGACCGCTCGTTTCGACCAAGGCGATAGCAAGGAATCCGAAGTCTCCATAGGTATCGAGGCTAAGCCCAGGACCGAGTAACGGAGTCAGCACCTCTGCCGGAAATGCGTATGTCAGCACCAATGAAGCCCGCAGGTGGGCTTTAATGGGCAAAGCGTGCCGCTGCAGCAGATGAAGCATTCCCATGTCCCCCGTCGAATCGTAAGAAGGTTCAGAATAGAGCCATCAGCAATTGGCATCGCACCTCTGAAAGCAAAATCAGTCTTTTTGAGGCGTTGCGATACGATCCACTACTGACAGCCTGTGTTCCGACGACAGTTGGCTATAGCGCGCCGCCATCGTAATCGTCTGGTGGCCCGCAGCCTCCTGAATCTCTTTGATGGATGCGCCGGCCATTGCTAACCACGAGAAAAGGTGTGCCGGTTCGCGTGCCAAACGAATCCGGCGATACCTGCCTCTTCCAGCCACGGATGAAACCACGACCGTGTGTCGTAGCTCTTGCCTTGACGCGGGAAAACTGGATCGCCAGGTCGAAGATTTGGGCTGCACAGAGACGCACACTTACCCGCTGCC
>Ga0335072_10006881_pt1 | contig 16597 bp, 13 predicted proteins | sample Lox_Sample_21_FD_206725 | JGI IMG/M metagenome (GOLD analysis project Ga0335072, IMG submission 206725) | Soil microbial communities from Loxahatchee National Wildlife Refuge, Florida, United States - Lox_Sample_2.1 | ecosystem: Environmental > Terrestrial > Soil > Wetlands | place: USA...
GAAGGCGGCCATCTTCTGGTGCCGACCGCACCCGGCCTCGGCGTCGACATCGACGAGGCGGCGATCGCGCGTTATCCGAGCGTGCGCAACGTCTCGATCGCGGCCGGCGGCTACGAGCCCGGCACCGCGGGCGAGCATGTCTATGTCCAGACGCGTTTGCGCCGCGCCGCGGCGTTCGGGCGCCCGCCCGAGGGGAGCTGAGCCATGGCGACGCTGACCCAGGAAAACCGCAAGCGCCTCGCCGAGGTCTCGACCGCGACGCTCACGACGGCGCTTTTCAAGCGCGGCCTGCGCAATACCGCGATCCAGGGTGTGCTTCCGCTCAATCCCAAGGCCGCGCGCATGGTGGGCGAGGCCTACACGCTGCGCTACATCCCGGCGCGCGAGGATCTCGACACGATCAAGGTGTTCGAGGACCGCGCGCACCCGCAACGGAAGGCGATCGAGGAGATCCCGCCCGGCCACGTGATGGTGATCGATTCGCGCAAGGACCCGCGCGCGGCGTCGGCGGGTGCCATCCTGATCCAGCGCATGAAGGTGCGCGGTGCCGCGGGCATCGTGAGCGACGGCGGCTTCCGCGACAGCCCGACCTTGGCCGAGCTGGATTTCCCGGTCTATTGCGCGCGTCCCTCGGCCCCCACCAACCTGACGCGCCATCACGCGGTCGACCTCAACGTGCCGATCGGCTGCGGCGACGCGCCGGTCTATCCGGGCGACGTCATCGTCGGCGACGGCGAGGCGGTGGTGGTGATCCCGGCCGCGCTCGCGAACGAGATCGCCGAGGAGGCGGCGGCGATGACCGAATTCGAGGATTGGGTCGAGGCCCAGGTCAAGGGCGGGCGGGCGATCTTCGGCCTCTACCCGCCGAACGAGGCCACGCGCGCGGAATTCGCCCAATGGCAGAAAGGGCGGAAGCGCTGAGGCAGCGTTGACGGTGCATCGAACGGCGCCCGCGAATGGGGGCGCCGGCGGAAGGCGAAAGAAACGCGGGCGAGCGCCCGCACGAAAGGGAGGAACCATGAGCAACATCAAGATCACGCGGCGCGAACTCATCGGCGGGGCGGCGGGTGTTGCCGCGCTCGGCATCGCGGGGGCCCGGGCGCAAGTGCCGCCCTTGCCCAGCTCGCCGGTCTCGCTCAACATCGTCGACGTCGCGGGCAACCTCGCGTTGACACAGCGCGCGATCGAGACCTACGCCAAGACCCATCCGAAGCTCGTCTCGCGCATCACCTTCGCGAAGGCGCCGGCACCCGAGCTTCCGGGCAAGATCAAGGCGCAGCAGGACGCGGACCGGGTCGACATCGACGGCGTGCTCACCGGCATCGACGCGCTTTCGGCGGGCGTCGACCAGAAGCTCTGGATTCAGCTGCTGCCCGCCTTCGCCTCGAAACTGCCAAATCTCGAGGAAGTCTATCTGCCGGGGGCGCTCAAGATGCAGGGCCTCGCGCAGAACGACGGCGTGTGCATCGTGTTCTGCCCGGCGGGACCGCTGCTCGAATACATGCCGGCCAAGGTCAAGGACGTGCCGAAGACGGCCAAGGAACTCCTCGAATGGGCCAAGGCGCATCCGAACCGCTTCATCTACGCGCGCCCGGCCAATTCGGGCCCGGGACGCATCTTCATGATGGGGCTGCCCTACATCCTGGGCGACAAGGACGCGCACGATCCGAAGAACGGCTGGGCCAACACCTGGTCCTATCTCAAGGAGCTCGGCAAATACGTCGAGTACTACCCCGCGGGCACCGGCCCGGTGATGAAGGAGCTGGGCGAGGGCTCGCGCGACATGACGCCGACCCAGATGGGCTGGGACATCAATCCGCGCGCACTCGGCGTGGTGCCGAAGGAGGCGAAGGTGCAGGCCTTCACCGGCTTCCACTGGGTGCTCGACGCGCACTATCTGTGCATCCCGAAGAAGGTCAAGCCCGAGAAGGTCGCCGTGCTGATCGACCTCCTCGCCTACCTCCTCACCAAGCCGGCCCAGGCGACCACCTACGACGCGGGCTATTTCTATCCGGGTCCCGCGGTCAAGGACGTGCCGCTCTCGATGGCGCCGGAAGACAGCCAGAAAATCATCGAGGAGTACGGCCGGCCCGAATACGCTAAGCTCATCGTCGATTATCCGCAGGAGCTGCCCTTGCTCCCGGACCAGCTGGTCTACGCCTTCAATCGCTGGGACCAGGAGGTGGGGGCGGCGAAGGGCAAATAGCCGGAAAGCGAACAGCCGGGAAAGGGACCGATGGCCGCGATCGCGCGCGACTTCAAGACGCTGCGGCTCGACCAAGTGAGCCGCCGCTTCGGATCGGTCAACGCGCTCGAGGACGTGACCCTCGAGGTCGAGCGGGGCGAGTTCATCGCCCTGCTCGGCCCATCGGGCTGCGGCAAGTCGACGGCGCTCAATTGCCTCGCCGGGCTGCTGCAGCTCACCGACGGCAGCATCTGGCTCGACGCGACGCGCATCGACGGGCTCAAGCCCGAGGCGCGCGGCTTCGGCATGGTGTTCCAGAACTACGCGCTGTTCCCGCACATGAGCGTGCGCAAGAACATCGCCTTCGGCCTCAGGATGCAGGGGCGCGACAGAGCGAGCATCGCGCGCAAGGTCGAGGAGGGGTTGGCCCTCGTCCATCTCGAGACCCAGGGCGACAAGCTTCCGGGCCAGCTCTCGGGCGGCCAGCAGCAACGCGTCGCGATCGCGCGCGCGATCGTGATCGAGCCGCCCCTGGTGCTCATGGACGAGCCGCTCTCGAACCTCGACGCCAAGCTGCGCCTCGAGATGCGCGGCGAGATCCGGCGCATCCACGATTCCGTGGGCTCGACCACCATCTACGTGACCCACGACCAGGACGAGGCGCTTTCGCTCGCGGACCGGGTCGTGGTCATGCGCGCGGGCCGCGTGCGCCAGGTGGGGAGCCCGGGCGAGCTCTATGCGCGTCCGGCCCACGCCGACGTTGCCGAGTTCATGGGTTTTCGCAATCTCCTCGCCGTGCCGGTCGCGCGCGCGGGCGGCGGCGAGGCCGAGATCACGCTCGGCGGCGCGCGCCTCAAGGGCACGCCGGTCGAGGCTCTGCTCGACGGCACCGCCACGGTCGCGATCCGGCCCGACGATCTCGTGCCCGGGCCCGACGGGCCGATCCGCGCCACGGCCGCGACCGTCGAGTATCGCGGGCGCGATTTTTTCGGCACCGCGCGCATGGCGGACGGGACCGAGCTCTATTTCCGCTCGGCCGCGCGCGTCGAGCCGGGCGAGGCACTGCGCCTCGGCGCCGATGCGGCGCGCGTCCTGATCTATTCGGGCGCCAAGCCATGAGCACGGCCTCGCTCGCCGCGCGCGCGCGATCCGAGCGGCCGGGCCTGCGCATCGTCCTTGCGCGCCACGGCATCGACGGGGTGACGCTCCTCGCCGTCCCCTCGGCGCTCTTCGTGCTTGCGCTCTTCGTTTATCCGTTCCTCTACGGGCTCGTGCTCTCGCTCGAGCCCAAGGCGGGCGGCTGGCTCGCCAATTACGTCAAGTTCTTCTCCGACCATTTCCTCTACGAGACGATCTGGAACACGCTCCAACTCGCGATCCCCTCGACGCTCGTGAACGTGCTGCTCTCGATCCCGGTCGCGTTGCGCGTGCGGCGCATGAAGCACCAACGCTTGCTCACCGCGATCCTGGTCCTGCCGATCACCCTCGGGACCGTGCTGGTGGCCGAGGGGCTGCTCAATTATCTGGGCCCCCATGGCTGGCTCAACCGCGTGCTGGTCGATGGCGGCCTGATCGCGGACCCGGTGCGCCTCATCCACAATTACTGGGGCGTGCTGATCGCCCTCTTCATCTCGATCTTCCCGTTCACGTTTTTGCTCACGCTCTCCTACGTGACCGGCATCGATCCGTCCCTCGAGCAGGCGGCGTCCACTCTCGGCGCCAATGCGCGCGCGCGCTTCCGGCATATCCTCCTCCCGCTCCTCGCCCAAGGGCTCGCGATCAATTTCTGCCTCACCTTCGTCCAGGCCTTCTCGGTGTTTCCCTCGGCGGTGCTTTTGGGCGACCCCGCGGGCGTCACGCGCGTGATCTCGATCGCGGCCTATACGGCGGCCTTCGAGCAGTACGATTACTCGATGGCGTCGGCGATCGCGATGATCATGGGATTCTCCCAGCTCATCATCGTGGCGGCGGTGCTCGCGAGCCGCGGGCTGGTCTATCGCGGCCCCGCGGGCGGAGCCAAGGGATGAGCCAAGGGATGAGTGCTGGGGCGACAGGGCGCGCGGTGCAACGCGAGCCCGCCGGCGCGCGCCTCTGGGCGACCTCGGTCTGGGTGCTGGTCGGCTTCTTCATCTTGAATCTCCTGGCGCTCATCGCGACCGTGGTGGTGAACTCGCTCGGCACGCGTTGGTTCAATACCTGGCTGCCCGAGGGCTTCACGACGCGTTGGTATTTCTCGGCCTGGGACGAGTTCCAGCTCTCCGACGTGCTTATCGTGACGTTCCAGGTGGTGGCGGCGGTGGTGGCGCTCGCGGGAATCTTGGGCGTGCCCGCGGCCTACGCGCTCGCGCGCCGCGACTTCCCCGGAAAGCGCTTTCTGGTCCTCCTGTTCCTGCTGCCGTTGCTGGTCCCGCCCATCACCTTCGGCATTCCGCTCGCGACCGTCCTCTACAAGGTGCGGCTCGCGGGCTCGATGTCGGGCGTCATCGTCGCCAACCTGGTGCCGACCGTGCCGTTCGTGATCCTGGTGATGATCCCCTTCATCGAGCAGATCGATCCGCGCATCGAGGCGGCGGCGCGCGTGTTCGGCGCCGGCACCGGGCGGCTCTTCGTCCACGTGCTGGTGCCGCTCCTGGCGCCCGGCATCCTCGCGGCGTTGCTGCTCGTGCTCGTGCGCACCATCGCCATGTTCGAGCTCACCTTCTTCACCGCGGGGCCGGACAGCCAGACGCTCGTGGTCGCCCTCTATTACGCGGTCTACGCCGCGGGCGTGCGCGCGGGCCAATCGATCGACGCCATGGCGGTCATCTACATGGTGACGACGCTGGTCTGGCTCCTGATCGCGTTGCGCTTCGTGAACCCGGCCCAGATCGTGGGGCGGGCGCCGCGCGAGGCGCGCTGAGGATGCGCGTCGAGACGGCGTCGGTCGAGCGGCTGATCGATTTCCCGCTCAAGGCGGGCGAGAGCCCGGTGTGGGACGCGCGCGCGCAAGCGCTCTATTTCGCCGATCTCGACGCGCCCGCGCTATTCCGCTTCGATCCCGCGACGCGCGCGGTCGCGCGTTGGGACATGCCGAGCGGAATCGGGAGCTTCGGCCTATGCGCCGACGGGCGCGCGATCGTGGCCCTCCGGACCGGCGTGCATCTGTTCGATTTCGCCACGCGCCGGCTCGAGTTCCTGGTGCACCCCGAGCCGGACCTGCCCGACACGCGCCTCAACGACGGCAAGGTCGGGCCCGACGGGCGCTTCTGGGTCGGCACCATGCATGAGCGCACGCCGCGCGAGCCGGTCGCGTCCCTCTACCGCATCGATTGGGACGGAACGTCGACGCGCATGCTCGGCGGGCTCAGGATTTCGAACGGCCTCGCCTGGAGCCCGGACGGGCGCACGTTGTGGCATTCCGACAGCCGCAGCCACGTGCTGCGTTGTTTCGACTACGATCCCGCGACGGGCGCGATTTCGAACGGGCGCGACGTGCATCGCTTCGCGCTCGAGGACGGGCTGCCCGACGGCGCCGCGATGGATGCCGAGGGCCGCTACTGGAGCTGCGGCGTCACCGCGGGCTGCCTCAACCGCTTCGGTCCCGACGGCACGCTCGATCTCAAGCTCGAGCTCCCCATCCTGTGCCCGAGCATGCCCTGTTTCGGCGGGCCCGATTTGCGCACGCTCTACATCACATCCCTCACCCGCGCGCGCGACGGGGTCGAGGGCATCGGCACGCTCTCGTCACTGCAACTCGACGTGCCGGGAGCGCCCGTCGGGCGGTTCAGGGAGAGAATGGGGTGAGTGGGGTAGGGGCCGCGCTGTCGCTTGCCTATTATCACCATCTCCCCTAATAACCTCCCCCATGCGTCCCGAGACCCAAGCCCTGGCGAGCCAAATCGAGCAGTCCCTCGAGCTGCTGAGGAGGCACCTTTGACCTCGACGCCGCGGAGAAGCGCCTCGCGGGGCTGAACGCGCGCGCCGAGGACCCGAAGCTCTGGGACGACCCTCAAGCCGCGCAGCGGCTCATGCGCGAGCGAACCCAGCTCGAAAAATCGATCGACGGCTATCGCTCCCTCGAGTCCGAATACCGCGACGCGGTGGGCCTGATCGAGCTCGCCGAGGCCGAGGGCGACCAAGGCGTGCTCGCCGACGCCGAGAAATCGCTCCACCAGGTCGCGGCGCGCGCGGCGAAGCGCCAGCTCGAGAGCCTGCTTTCGGGCGAGGCGGATGCGAACGACGCGTTCCTCGAGGTCCATGCGGGGGCGGGCGGCACCGAATCCCAGGATTGGGCCGAGATGCTCTTGCGCATGTATGTGCGCTGGGCCGAGAAGCACGACGACAAGGTCGAGTGGATCGAGGAAAGCGGGGGCGAGGAGGCGGGAATCAAGTCGGCCACCATCAAGGTCGCGGGCGAGAACGCCTATGGCTGGCTCAAGACCGAATCGGGCGTGCATCGCCTGGTGCGTATCTCGCCCTTCGATTCGAACGCGCGGCGCCACACGAGCTTCGCCTCGGTCTGGGTCTATCCCGTGGTCGACGACGCGATCGCGGTCGACATTCAGGAGAAGGACCTCAAGATCGACACCTACCGCGCGTCGGGGGCCGGCGGCCAGCACGTGAACCGCACCGATTCCGCCGTGCGCATCACGCATCTTCCGACCGGCATCGTCGTCCAATGCCAGAACGACCGCTCCCAGCATCGGAACCGCGCGACCGCGATGAATATGCTCAAGGCGCGTATCTACGAGGAGGAGCTCCGGAAGCGCGAGGCGAAGATCCAGGCCGAGCACGACGCGAAGTCGGAGATCGCCTGGGGCCACCAGATCCGCTCCTACGTGCTGCACCCCTATCAGATGGTGAAGGATTTGCGCACCGGGGTCGAGACCAGCGACACGCGCGGCGTGCTCGACGGCGATCTCGATAATTTTCTTGAGGCGTCCCTCGACCAGCGCGTCAAGGGCGGGGGTGCGGCACCGGTCGCCGACATCGAGCCCGACTAGGGCGAGCCCGCGGCGTCGCGCGATCGGCCGCGCGAACTTTCGGTTGTAGAGCGAGCGCCCTCATCTGCTAAACTCGCACCCGACGCCGCGACGGCGGAAACGGGGGAGCGATGGCAGGGGAGTCCGACGAGGTGCTTGCGCCGCGGCCGCCGCAGCGGGCGTCCTGGCTCAAGGCGATCGGCGATCATTTCGGCGTCACGATCCCGCTCATCACCGCCGCGATCGGCGTGATGTGGGGGTTCTATCTCTACAACCAGCAGCAATGGGCGGAGACCGACGCGGCGATCGCGGCCTTCAGTCAGTCGCTCGAGCGCATGTCCGCCTTCTGCGCCGCGAGCGACACGAACCTGGTCGCGAGCATCGACGGGAACGGGCTCACCACGCGCCAGAGGCGCTGCCTCGACGCCTTCGCCTCGTCGAAGGAGCTGATCTACTCGACCTTCATGGCGGTGCCGCGCCCGTTCCTGGTCGAGCGCGACACCTGGGTGCAGCTCTGGCGCAACCTCTCGGTGAAGCTCGACGCGGTCGCGACCGACGGGTTCCACGAGCGGGACATTTTCGTCGCCTGGAAGGACATCATGGAGAAGCGCGGCGTCGATATGCCCGATTTCGCGCGGCCCGACAGCGCGCCTTCGAGCCCGAAGGGTGCCGGGAAATAGCGCGCGCGCTATGCGAGACGCGCCGTCACACCACGATCGCGAGGATGAGGAGGCAGACGGTGCCGCCGATGAGGGCGGCCAAGGGGATGGTGGTGAAAAGATGCTGCTTCTTGAGCTTGAACTTCATCGCTGCACGAGTCTCCTCTGACGGCACGATTCCCGAAGGCGGCAACCGCCGCGCGCCCCCGGGCACGCAATGACGTATGATACGGAGCGCGCCGATATAACCCTTCGCGTCCAATTGTCACAGAACCCTGTCGGCTCGAAACGACCTCGCTCACGCGCGCCTCGCCAAAGCGTGTCTTGAATATGTCAGGGCCGGGTGACATTTCATCGGTGGATCAAGTAAGGGGAGCGTCACATGTGGACCATGCTGCGGAAATCCTTGGATTTGCCGAGCGCCGAGACGGCCTTGCCGGGGCGTGCCAATTCCATGCCGGTGCCGGCCAAGCATTACATCCTGGGCAATCCCCTGAAGCCGCCGTTTCCGAAGGGCCTCGAGCAGGCCGTCTTCGGCATGGGCTGCTTCTGGGGGGCGGAGCGCAAATATTGGCACGCGGACGGGGTCTGGACCACCGCGGTCGGCTATGCCGGCGGCCACACGCCCAACCCGACCTACGAGGAGGTCTGCTCGGGCCGCACCGGCCATACGGAGGCCGTACTCGCCGTGTTCGACCCGCAACGCACGAGCTACGAGGAAATGCTGCGTCTCTTTTGGGAGAATCACGATCCGACCCAGGGCATGCGCCAGGGGAACGACGTCGGCACCCAATACCGCTCGGCGATCTATACTTATGGCGACGCGCAACGAAGTGCGGCCGAGGCGTCGCGCGCGATGTACCAGGCGAAGCTCACGGCCGCGGGCTACGGCGCGATCACGACCGAGATCGAGGCGGCGCCCCCCTTCTACTATGCCGAGGGCTACCACCAGCAATATCTGGCCAAGAATCCGAGCGGCTATTGCGGCCTCGGCGGCACCGGCATCACTTGCCCGATCGGGGTCGGCGTCGGCGTCGGCAGCGCCGCGAAATAGGCGGGCCGGCGCGCGACGCGTTTCCCTGCGTGCGACTCCTGCTAAGATGTCCGAAGCGGGGGAGGGGAAATCGAGCATGCTCAGGATCGCGCGGCAATTCGTCGTCGCGGCGCTCGTCGCCTGCATCCTGCCCGCGCTCTGGGCCCGGCCGGCCGCCGGCGTCGAGGCCGTTCCCGCCGACAAGGTCGGCATCGTCCTCATGCACGGGAAGCTCGGCGTGCCCCTCGGAACGCCGAGCGGCCCGCAGGTGACCATCGGCGGCCGCCTGACCACGGCGCTGCGGCGCGCGGGATACCTGGTCGAGACGCCCGAGATGTGCTGGTCGCGCTCGCGCGGCTTCGACCGCCCCTATACCGATTGCTTCGCCGACGTCGATTCGGCGATCGCGGAACTCAAGTCGCGCGGCGCCACGAAAATCGTGGTCGGCGGGCTGAGCCTCGGCGGCAACGGCGCGCTCTATTACGGCGCGACCCATGCCGGGCTTTTCGGCGTCATCGCCTATGCGGCCGCGGACGATCCGGGCGCGAAGTCGCGCCGGCCGGACGTCGCCGCCACGATCCAGAAGGCGCGCGCGCTCGTGGCGGCCGGGAACGGCGACGAGAAGGGCGAGTTCAAGGACGTGAATACGGGTCCCCAAGGCACCTACAATATGAGCCTCTACACCACGGCGCGCATCTATCTGAGCTTCTTCGCGCCCGACGCGCCGAGCGGTCTCGCGGGCAATGCCTCGAGGCTCACGGCGCCGTTGCTTTGGGTCGCGGGTACCCGCGACCCGACCCAGCGCTTCGAGCCGGGCTTCGCCTACGATCGCGCGCCGCCCAATCCCCTCAGCCAGTTCGTCTCGGTCTCGGCGAACCATATCGAGACGCCGGATGCCGGCACCGAGGCGACCCTCGCCTGGCTCGAGAAGCTGCGCGCCGCAACCTGAGCGCGGCCCCGCGCGGCTAAAGCCCCTTCGCCGCCTCGAGCACTTCCTCGACGTGGCCGGGGACTTTCACTTTGCGCCAGACGCCCGCGATCTTGCCCGCTTTGTCGATGAGGAAGGTCGCGCGCTCGATGCCCATGTATTTCCGGCCGTACATGCTCTTCTCGACCCAGACGCCATAGGCCTCGGTGATCTTGCCGTCGGCGTCGGACACGAGGGCGAAGGGGAGCTTGTACTTCTTCTTGAACTTGTCGTGGGACGCGACCGAATCGCGCGAGACGCCCACCACCACGGCGTCGGTTTTGCCGAACTTCGGGAACATTTCGCGAAAGCCGCACGCTTCCTTGGTGCAGCCCGAGGTATCGTCCTTCGGATAGAAATAGAGGATGACGCGCTTCCCCTTGAGGGAGGCGAGGCTCAGGGAGCCGCCGCCGTCGGTGGGCGCGGTGAAGGCGGGTGCGCGGTCGCCGATCTCTAAAGCCATGATGTCCTCCTGGTAAATGGGCGCGCTATTTGGCGCGCGCGGATTGGGATTCGGGATCGCGCGGCGCGTCGCCGCCCGAGAGCTTCTTGGCCGGCGTCTCGATGAGCGAGGCGAAGCGGCGCTTGACCAAGCCGGCGCTCGCCGCGAGCTTGACCTTGAGGGCGTCGAAATCGACCGCGTCCGCCGCGCGCGCCACGATGCGGCGGAGGCCATCGGGCGCCTTCTCCTCGTCGAACTCGCGCTCGGCGGCGAGGCGCGTGATGCCCTGGACGCGGCGCCAGAGGCGCGTCGCGGCCACGAGCTCGTCGGCGATCTTCGCATCGAGCGCGCCCGCGCGCTTCAGGCGCTCGAAAGCGTCGCTCGTGTTGGCGCTCAGCACCTCGGGATGCGCGTGCGCGTGACGCAACTCGAAATATTGCGCGATGAACTCGAGATCGACCAGGCCGCCGCGCACGCGCTTTCCCTCCCAGAGGTTCTTGACCGGAAAGCTGCGCTCGATGCGCCCCCGCATCTCGTAGACGTCGAGGAGGAGATTGTCCGCGTCGCGCGGCTCGGTGAGGACCGCGCGCAAGCCCGCCTCGATGGCGGCCGCGAAGTCGGGTGCGGCGGCCGCGACGCGCGCGCGCGTCAATGCCATGTGCTCCCAGGTCCAGGCGTTCCGGCGCTGATATTCGAGGAAGCCCTCGAGCGAGGTCGCGACCGGCCCCTGGTCGCCCGAGGGGCGCAGGCGCATGTCGACGTCGTAGAGCCGGCCCTCGCCGGTCTGGACCGTGATCGCGCTCAGGAGGCGCTGGCACAGGCGCGCGTAATATTGGCTCGGTGCCAACGGCCGGCGTCCGTCCGAGCCCTCCACGCCCTCGGGCACCGCGTAGACGAAAAGAAGATCGAGGTCGGACGTGATCGTCATCTCGCGTCCGCCCATCTTGCCCAACGCGATGACCGCGAATTTGCCCTTCGGCATGCGCCCGTGGCTTTCGGCGAGCTCCTCGATCACGGGCTCGATGAGCGACCCCACCGCGCAGTCCGCGATGTCGGCGAGCACGGGGCCGGCCGCCTCGGGGTCTAGGGTGCCGCGCAGCATCTGGACGCCGACCTGGAAGCGCCGGTCGTTGCACCAGCGGCGCACGATGTCGAGCACGTCCTGGAAGTCGGTCGCCTGGACGAGCGCGTCGGCGAGGGACGCCGCGAGCGTTGCGCGCTCGGGGAGCGGCTTGAAGAAATCGCTCGCGAGCACGGCGTCGAGCAGGAGCGGGTGCTGGGCGAGTTGGTCGGCGAGGCGCGGTGCCGAGCCCATGATCTCGGCGACCAGGCCCAAAAGCGTCGGGTTCGCGTAGAACAGCGAGAAGAGCTGCACGCCCGCGGGAAGCCGGCCGAGGAATCCGTCGAAGCTCAGGAGGGCCGCGTCCGGATCGACCGCCTTCGCGAGCTCGCCGAGCAAGGCCGGGGTGAGCTCGGTCAGGAGCTCGCGCGCGCGCGTCGAGCGCATGGCGCGGTAGCGGCCGTGATGCCAGCCGCGGATGATGGAAGAGGCGCGCTCGGGCTCGGCGAAGCCGAGCTTGGCGATGGTCTCGAGGGTGCCGGGATCGTGCTCGCCGCCGGTGAAGACGAGATTGCCGCGCGCGGCCCCGAGATCGGGCGCCTCCTCGAAGAGACGGGCGTAGTGCTCCTCGACCTGGCGCAAATGCTTCACGAGCGCGGCCGCGAAGGCGTCGGCGTCGGGATATCCCAGGAAAATCGCGAGGGCTGAGAGCGCCTCGGGCTTCTTCGGAAGCTCGTGGGTCTGCTCGTCGTCGATCATCTGGAGCCGGTGCTCGACCTTGCGGAGGAACGCGTAGCTCGCGCTCAGCTGGTCCGCCGCCGCGCGCGTGACGTGGCCGCCGGCGACGAGGGCGGCGAGGGCTGCCTCGGTGCTGCGTACGCGCATCGCGGGCTCGCGCCCGCCCCAGATGAGCTGCTGGGTTTGGGCGAAGAACTCGATCTCGCGGATGCCGCCGCGCCCGAGCTTGACGTTGTGCCCGGCGACCGCGATGCGCGCCCCGCCGCGATGGGCGTAGATCTGGCGCTTGATCGAGTGGATGTCCTGGATCGCCGCGAAGTCGAGGTGCTTGCGCCAAATGAAGGGCCGCAGCGCCGCGAGGAACGCCTCGCCCGCCTCGCCGTCGCCCGCGAGGATACGCGCCTTGATGAAGGCCGCGCGCTCCCAGTTCTGGCCCAGGCTCTCGTAATAGGTCTCGGCCGCGCGCGTCGAAATCGCGATCGGCGTCGCCCCCGGATCCGGCCGCAGCCGCAGATCGGTACGGAACACGTAGCCGTCGTGGGTGCGCTCCTGAAGGATGCGCACCAGCTCGCGCGTGAGGCGGACGAAGCGGTCGTTGAGCTCGTCGGGCTCGCGCGTCGCGATGCGCTCGTCGTCGTAGAGCACGACGAGGTCGATGTCGCTCGAGTAGTTGAGCTCGTGGGCGCCGAGCTTCCCCAATCCGAGCACGATGAAGCCCGAGCCGCGCTCCGGATCCTCGGCGTCGGGGAGCGTGAGCCACCCCCGCGCCGCGGCGTTGCGCAGGAGATGGCGCACGGCGACGCGTAGCGCGGTGCCCGCGAGCTCGGAGAGCGACGTCGTGACGCGCTCGAGGGGCCACAGCTCCGCGATGTCGGCGAGCGCGATCGCGAGGGCCGCGCGCCGCTTCGCGACCCGGAGCGCCGTCATGATCGCCTCGGTCGCGGCCGCGGGAGAGTCGGCGCCGCGCGCGAGCGCCAAGGCCGCCTCGAAGGCCGCGTCCGGGCCGCGTTCCAGGAGCTCGATCGCGAAGCCGAGCTCGGCCAGCACGCAATGGGTGAGATAGGGGCTGTTGCCGAACAGCGACTCGAGGATGCGCCGCGCGGCGGGGTCGGCCGCGAGCTTGGTCGCTTCGGCCGCGAGCGTGGCGTCGCCCGAGGCCTCGGCGCGCTCGGCCCAATGGGCGAGCCCGACGGCGGCGCGGCCTCGATCGGCCGCCTTGGGCAAGCGCGATAAATCGGTTAAGAAGGTCACCGAGGCTACGTCCCCATGGGGCGCCGTCCAACCCGGACCGCGCGGACCCAAGCTGCGCGAAGCCCGTCCGACGGTCAAGCCTCGTCGGGCGGTGCGGCGTGCGCGACAGGAGGCTCTACCGCAGGTGCTCAAGCGCTCGGCCACCGTGCTTCTGGAGATCGTCGGCACGCTCGTGGCGGGCATCGCGATCGCGGGCGGCCTCCTCGCCTGGCGCCTGTCCCAGGGGCCGATCTCGCTCGACTTCCTCACGCCCTATGTCGAGCAGGCGCTCGATTCCCCGAACCACGGCGTCAAGGTCAAATTCGACCGCACCGTCCTGGTCTGGTCCGGCTGGCGCGAGCCGGTGGCGCTTCACGTGGTGGGCGTGCACGTGCTCGACAACCAGAACAAGGCGCTCGCGACGCTGCCCGAGATCGCGGTCGGCTTCAGCGTGCGCGCGTTGGTCCAGGGCGTGCTAGCACCCACCTCGCTCGAGGTGTTCGGCGGCCACGTGCATCTCCGGCGCGGCGCCCAAGGCATGGTCGATCTCCAGCTCTCCGACGAGGCGCTCGCGCAAGGGGCCCCCGACGTGGTGCCGCTCCTGATCGACGACATGCTGCAACGCGCCGATCCCGGCCGGCCCTTGAGCTATCTGCGCGAGATCGCCATCACCGACGCCGACCTCGTGATCGAGGACAGCCACTGGGACACGTCCTGGAAGGCGCGCCTCAGCCATCTCGCCTTCGTGCGCGATCCCGAGGGCATCCAGGCGAGCGCCTCGCTCACGCTCACGGTCGCGGGCGTCGAGAGCCACGTGGTCGCGGCGGGGCTCTACGACGCGGCGACGCGCGACGCGAGCCTCGGCATTTCCTTCGACAAGCTCGAGCCCGCGGCCTTCACGCACCTCGCCCCCGAGCTGGCACCGCTCGCGCGCGTGGCTCTCCCGCTCAGCGGCAAGATCGAGGCGAAGTTCGGCGCCGACCGCACGCTCGAGCACGCCGATTTCGAGGTCATGGGCGGGGCGGGCAGCGTCTCGCTGCCCGAGCTCTACGACCACGCGGTCGCGATCCGCGGCCTCGAGGCCAAGGGCGAGGTGAGCGACCGCGGCAGCGCCGTGACGCTCGACCAGGCGACGCTCGAGCTCGGCGCGCCGGACGCGGCGAGCGCCGATCGCGCGGGCCCCGCGATCACGCTCTCGGGCAGCGCGACCGGACTCGGCGGCGACGCGCGCGCGCTCCTCACGCTCGACGGGCGCGATTTCTCGGTCGATGGGCTGCCCGCGCGCTGGCCCGCGAGCGTCGCCCCCCACGCGCGCGACTGGATCGTCCACAATCTCTCGCGCGGCACGATCGAGAGCGTGCACGCGACCATGGATCTGAGCGACCGCGCCGCCAATCCCGCGGACGTGACGCTCAACAAGCTCGCGGGCACCATGCGGGTCGCGGGCGTCGACGTGCATTATCTCGGCAAGATGCCGCCCGTGACCGGCGTTGACGGCGACATCCAGTTCGACCGGAAATCGATGACCATCGCGCTCAAGAGCGGGAGCGTCGAGGGCCTCAACGTCGACCAGGGCAACGTGCTCATCACCGGCCTCGACGTCGAGGACCAGGCGATCGACATCGAGCTCGTGATCCGCGGACCGCTCGGCGGCGCGCTCCGGCTCATCGACACGCCGCCCCTCGGCTACGGCTCGGCGCTCGGCCTCGACGCGAAGACCACCACCGGCGTGATGGCGACGCGCCTCCGCTTCGAGTTTCCGCTCGTCAAGGACCTCAAGCTCGCCAACGTGAAGATCGCGGCCGCGTCCAATCTCGAGCAGGTGGGGCTCGCGCGCATTTTCCTGGGCCACGATTTGACCAACGGCGATCTCAAGCTGCGCCTCAACAAGGAGGGCATGAGTGTCGCCGGCATCGCGTCCCTCGAGGGCACGCCGATGACGCTCGCCTGGGACGAATCCTTCGCCGCCGGCCGCGCTGGGCGCGGCGCGCCCACGCGCCGCATCGAGGTCAAGGCGGTGGTCGACGACAAGCTCCAATCGAAGCTCGACCTCATTCCCGCGGGCCTCGTCTCGGGCCCGGTGCCGACGCACCTGGTGCTCACGAGCGGCGGCCGGCTCGGCCACGCGACCGAGGTGGCGCTCGACCTCGACCTCAAGGACGCGACCTTGGTGCCGCCGCACTTCGCCTGGCGCAAGAAGCCGGGCACGGCCGCGACCGGGCATCTCTTGCTCGAGCTCAAGGGCGACCGGCTCGCGGCGATCCGCGAGCTGCGCCTCGACGGGCCCGGCCTCGCGGTCGACGGCAACGTCGTATTCGACGACAAGGGCGGCTTGCGCACGGCCGACTTCAAGGCGCTCGATTTCGGCCGCACCCACGCGGCCGGCACCGTCGCGCGCGGGCCGGACGGCACCTACCGGGTCTCGGTCACGGGCGCATCCTTCGACGCGGCGGGCTTCCTCAAGGGCGACAAGAACGAAAACCCGAACGCGCGCGGACCGCGCCTCGCGATCGCCCTCGACCTCGGCAAGCTCTGGCTCAGCGACAGCTCGAAGCTCGCACTCGCCGACGCCAAGGGCACCCTCGACGATGACGGGCTCCACGTCGCGCGCGCCGCGGTCGTTGCCGCGACCCCGAGCGGTGCCGCCGTCGAGCTCCAGATCGCATCCGCGCCCAAGGGCCGGGCGCTCAATTTCACCTCGGCCGACGCGGGCCAGACGGTCGACATCCTCGGCATCCTCGACAGCATGGTGGGAGGGAAGCTCAAGGTCGGCGGCACGTTCGACGACAAGAAGCCGCTCGCCCCACTCTCGGGCAGCTTCCGCATCGACGATTACCGGCTCACCAACGCGCCCTTCATGGCGAAGCTGCTGACACTCGCGTCGCTCACCGGAATCATGAACCAGCTCGGCGGGCGCGGCATCGCGTTCTCCTCGATGCAAGGCTCGTTCGTCAAGACCGGCGGAGAGGTGCGCATCGCCGACGGGCGCACCGCGGGCTCCGAGCTCGGCCTCACCTTCGAGGGCGGGCTCGACCTCGACGCCAACACGATCGACATCAACGGCACGGTGGTGCCGATCTACACGCTCAACAGCCTGTTGGGCAACATTCCGGTCCTGGGCAGCATCCTGGTCGGGCCCAAGGGCGGCGGCGTGTTCGCGGCCACCTACACGGCGACCGGCAGCCTCGACAATCCGAACGTCTCGGTCAATCCCTTGAGCGCGCTCGCCCCCGGCATCCTGCGCCGGCTCCTCGACGTGTTCACGAGCGGCGGCGGCAATGGCGCTACGACGCCGCCCGGTGCGGCGCTTGCGCCGACGCCG
>Ga0335072_10006883_pt1 | contig 16593 bp, 2 predicted proteins | sample Lox_Sample_21_FD_206725 | JGI IMG/M metagenome (GOLD analysis project Ga0335072, IMG submission 206725) | Soil microbial communities from Loxahatchee National Wildlife Refuge, Florida, United States - Lox_Sample_2.1 | ecosystem: Environmental > Terrestrial > Soil > Wetlands | place: USA: Florida...
GCCATGGAGCACGCAGGGCTGACTGGGGATGGAACGCGAGTGGGTGTTTTCGCCGGCTGCGGCATGAATACCTACTTGATGCAACTGCTCGGAAATCCTGAGCTGATGGCCTCGGCGGGTGGATATCAGTTGATGCTCGGGAATGATAAGGATTTTCTCGCCACCAGGGTTGCGTACAAGCTTAACCTGCGTGGGCCTGCAGTCGTGATCCAGACGGCGTGTTCTACTTCGCTGGCGGCAGTGCACCTGGCCTGCCAGAGTTTGCTCTCCGGTGAATGTGACAGTGCGTTGGCCGGGGGAGTTTCCGTGATGTTTCCGCAGGTTGCGGGCTACGCTTACATCCCCGGGATGATTCTGTCTCCCGATGGGCTTTGCCGGCCATTCGATGAGCAAGCACAGGGCACAGTCCCGGGAAAAGGCGCCGGCGTAGTGGTCTTGAAGCGTTTAAGCGACGCAACAGCTGCCGGGGACACAATTTATGCCGTCATCGCGGGTTCGGCCTGGAACAATGATGGATCCGGCAAGGTTGGTTACACAGCGCCGAGTGTGGAAGGGCAGGCAAGTGTAATCCGCGCCGCGCAGGCTGCGGCTGGTATCCAACCGGACCTCGTTGGTTATGTAGAAGCTCACGGTACGGGTACGGAACTGGGCGACCCAATCGAAGTGGCAGCATTAACGGAAGTCTTCGGTAATCGACCCGCCGAAAGTGCACCCTGCGTACTAGGTTCAGTGAAGGCCAACATGGGCCACGCGGATGTTGCAGCCGGTGTAGCGAGCCTGATTAAGGCGACGCTTGCGGTGCACCACGGAGTCATCCCGCCCACTCCTCACTTCAGTCGACCCAACCCTGCTGCTGGCATCGAAGAGTCTCCGTTTCGCGTCAGCGCCAGCTCCGCCAGATGGCCGGAAGGTGAGACCGATCGCTGGGCTGGGGTGAGTTCCTTCGGCATTGGCGGAACAAATGTCCATCTTTGTCTGCGCAACGCGTCAGCCAAGGAATCGGATTTTGAAACTCGCGCTACCGAAGGCGGACCGTGGATATTCCCAGTCTCCGCAAAGACGCCTGCCGCACTTGATGCGAGCCTCTCCCGCCTTGCGGAATTCGTCGAAGAATCGACGGACATTTCCCTCTCGTCGGCCTCCTTCACCTTACAGTCGGGCCGGAGGCCCTATGCCCACCGCCGTGCTGTGGTTGCAGAGACCAGTGAGGAACTTGCTCGGATGTTGCGCAAACCACGCGGGGCCTCCCAACGTGATTCGCACACAGACCCCAGCAAGTTAGCTTTCCTCTTTCCCGGCCAGGGCTTGCAATTCGCAGGCATGGCAGCTTCACTCTATGCGGACGACGCTCCGTTTCGTGCACTTATCGACAAAGGGTTGGGGTTGTTGCCTCCCGAAATCGCACAAGAGATCGGGCTCGCGATATGCGGGAATCAAGCAGGCCACGAGGAGCTTTCCACGATGCCGACCGGCACGGCGCAGCCGCTTCTATTTCTCGTGGAGTATGCGCTGGCAATGCGCTGGATAGATATCGGCGTGAAGCCAAGCCTGCTGCTCGGTCACAGCTTAGGGGAATTGACCGCCGCAACAGTTGCTGGAGTTTTTTCCTTTGAAGATGGTCTAAGGCTCACAGCAGCGCGCGGCAGGTTTATGCAGGAGATGGCAGAAGGCGCGATGCTAGCAGTCAGCCTGCCTGTCGAGTCGGCCGCTCTCTATTTGGATGGAGATGTATGGGTCGCGGCCGAAAATGGGCCAAAGCTGACAGTCATCTCTGGTACCCCCGGCTCTGTCTTTGACGTAGAGCGGCGATTCGCCGAGGCAAGGATAGCTACGGTACGTTTGCACACTGACCGGGCATTCCATTCGCCATACATGGCCGAAGCCTCCGCGCGATTCCATGCTGTGGTCGCGTCGGTAGAGCGCCGCGAACCATCCCTCCCGTGGCTTTCCAATGTTAGCGGAACGTGGATCACGCCTCAGGAAGCCACGTCCCCCGAGTACTGGGCGGACCAGATGACATCGCGCGTACGTTTCGTGGAAAATGCTGCACTTCTCGCCAATCGTGGATATTTCCTGCTCGAAGTTGGACCGGGTGACGCTCTGGCGAGCCTGGTGCGTCAACACGATCGTAGCCTTCCAAGCGCCTCGAGCCTGGGCGGTCCCAATCGACGCGGTGACGATCTCCGGTCGTTTGTCGAGGCCACGGCACGAGTTTGGGAGTCTGGCTTCAACTTAACTTGGGAGCAGTTACCGGTCCGTGGTACCGGTCGGCCACGTAAGATCGCTTTGCCTACCTATCCCTTTGAGCGTCAGCGCTACTGGGTCGAGAAGACGCATGGGAGCGCCACAGAGGTAGTTCAGACAGATTCAAGTATTCAGCGCGGTCCGGCGGAGAAGCGCAGTGATGTGAGTTCCTGGTTCTATCTGCCCAGCTGGCAGCGCACACCGGCTGCAACACAAATGTTTCGACCCTCATGGGAGGTGGTCACAACCTGGCTGATCCTTGAGGATGCGCGAGACGATGAGCAAAGCTTCGGAAAGCCTTTGAGGGGACGTCTTGAACAAGAAGGCAAGCGAGTGTTGCTTCTGCCTGCTTCCCTCGCGTCGCGCCATGATTTAGAGAGCTTCTGGAAAGAGCATCGCGAGGCAATTGCCGGCACAAAGTTAGGCCTCATCTGTTGCTGGACCCTGCGTGGGGCTGAAGTCGACCTCTACGCCAAGCTGCTGCTTGTGCTGCAAACCGCGCAGACCGCACGGGTTCGCTTCGCTCAGGCGGAGTTTCTTTTCGATGAGCTCTTCGAAGTCAGTGGGGAAAATGTCGAAGATACCCAACGTGCGGTAACTGAAGGGCTGGCCCGCATTCTGCCTGCCGAATTCGCCGGGTTGCCGGTCCGAATCATCGATCCTGGTCCGCTCTCATTTGCTTCGGATAACGGCCGATCGATGTCTGCTGTCCTGGACTCGGTTGCGAAGGAAATTGCTATTGTCCCTATGCCCGGCCAGATCGTGGCCTACCGGAACCAGATCCGTTGGCAACAAGTCTGGCAGCCGGTCCGACTGGAATCGCCGCCCGTGTCAAAGCTGCGTATCGGCGGAACCTACGTCATTACTGGCGGCATCGGCGGCATCGGCTATGTTTTGGCTCGGCACCTACTTGGCAAGTACAACGCGAAGGTGGCTCTACTGGGCAGGACATTGTTGCCAATTCGCGAGCGTTGGGAAGAGTGGCTTTCTGAACACGGGCCAAACGACCCCGTCTCGCGACGCATTCAGCGTGCAAAGGAGTTGACCGAGCTAGGCGGGGATCTTCTGCTACTTTCAGCCGACGTTGCTGATCCGGCAGCGATGGGAAAGTCCTGGGCGGCCATCGAGCAAAGTTTCGGTCCGGTCCATGGCGTGATTCATGCAGCGGGACTTCACATCGGCGCCCGTATTGCGGGGCAGAGCCTAGAGGCGGTGCAGGAGGTATTTCGTCCAAAAGTGGACGGAAGCCAGGTGCTGGCGAATTTGTTGGCCGGTCGGAAACTCGATTTTCTGCTTTTCTGTTCTTCAATCGATGCGATTGTTCCCCTGGCTGGTACTTCGGCTTATGCAGCGGCCAATGCATTTCAGGATCGATACGGACTATGGTGCCGCCAACATCTCAAGCTTCCGGCAATTTCCGTCAACTTCGATGCATGGCAGGAAGTGGGGATGGCCGCCGACATGGAGACTACAGCCGAGTTCGAGCCAGTCAAGGCGGCACGCCTGCGTCTTGCGATGACTCCCGAAGAGGGCATCGATGTGGTAGAGCGAGCCCTGGCGTGGGGCGAACCACAAGTGCTGGTCTCCACGGTAGATTTCCTAGCCCTGGTCCGTAATGCGATCGACAGCTTAGAGTCGCAACCGGCTTCAGCGAGCAAAGGCGAACGTGAACTGGATTCGCCGGATGCGATCGACACGGCAGACTCTCCGGAGACGCAAGCCGTAATCGACATCTGGAAAGAACTGCTGGGTGCGGATTGGATTGGAGCGGAAGATAACTTCTTCGACCTAGGCGGCCACTCTCTGCTCGGAACCATGGTATTGGCGCGCATCCGAGAGCGGTTCGACACGGAATTGAGCATCCGGGCAATCTTCGATGCGCCAACACCTCAGGCTTTAGGCGAGCGCATACGGGAGGCCCGGACCGCGGAATCGGGAATCGGCATTGCGGTTCCCGGCGAACGAGAAGAATTCGAAATTTGACTCACAGGATATCGAACAGTTTCTTGCAGAAGCGAGTAAGTGACAAACAGAACGACGGCCCAATTGAAACCCAGGTGTCAATGCGGTTGGTCCCCAGGGAATGCATGAAAAAAGCAAATTTGCCGGAACATCCACTCGCCACCAGGTTTCTCCGTATGGGCGTCGCTTCGCACGTTCAGGCGCGCCTGTTTTGCTTCCCATTTGCGGGAGGATCGGCAGCAGTTTTTGCAGGATGGGGAGACAAATTGAAGCCGGGGATCGAGGTGTGGGCAGCGCAACCACGAGGCCGAGGAATGCGTCTATCTGAGTCGCTGCATCGGTCCGTGGCGGAGATGGTCGAAGACTACCTTCAAGTACTGCGCGCTTGCCTGGACCTGCCCTTTGCTTTCTATGGGCACAGCCTTGGTGGGCTGCTGGCCCTAGAGATGACGCAGCAATTATGGGCGGAAGGACTTCCGCTGCCCGGCCACCTCTTCATTGGGGCAAGCGCCCCGCCGATCACTGGTCTGCACCATCCGCGTATCTCTCATTTATCGGATGACGGCTTTGTAACGGCAGTGCAAGAGCGGTACTCCGGCATTCCGGAGTCGGTTTTGAGGGAGCCAGAGCTGATGGAAATTTTTCTGCCGGCACTCAAGGCTGACTTCTCGGCTTACGAGACGTTTGACCGCAAAACTGCCGTGCAAGTTCGTTGTCCGATAACGGCTCTTGCCGGCAGCGATGATGCAGTGGTCGCACCTGATGTGATGCAGGAGTGGCGCCAGCACACGGAAGGCCCTTTCGACTTTCGCATTGTGCCAGGCGACCATTTTTTCCTTTCGACCAGCGGCGAGATCGTTACGTCAACGATCAGGGAGAAGATGTTGAGCCCGCTGCCTGAGTCGCGGAGCTTTTTGCAGCGACTCGCTTAGCGCAATGTTTGGCCTTGGACAGGGAATTCAGTCACATCATGAACGGATCCGGGAGTAAGAGTGAAATGACCAACGAGGGCGGTGAATGATCAACGAACCGATCGCCATCATTGGTATGGGCTGCCGGTATCCGCAAGCTCCCAGTGTCGATGCTCTCTGGCAACTTCTGCTCGAGGGAGGCGACGCGATTGCTCCGTACCCCGGCAGCCGTTTCCAGGAACTCGATGCCGCGTATGAGCAGACCTCTGCCGGTGGCAAGTCGCTTGCGACGCACCTAGGCGGCTTTCTGCCGAATGTTGACCGATTCGACGCATCCTTCTTCGGCATTTCTCCACGCGAGGCGGCATTCATTGATCCACAGCAGCGACTGTTGCTTGAGGTCAGTTGGAACGCGCTCGAGGATGCGGGCCAAGTGCGAGAGAGCTACCATGGCTCGCGCACCGGAGTCTTTACTGGTCTATGGACTACGGATTACGAGAACCATATCTTCCGCCATTCGGAGACGCCGGAATTCTATCTCCTGACGGGAGGCGGACGCTCGACCGCTTGCGGTCGAATTTCTTTCATTTTTGGATTTGAGGGGCCCAGCGTTTCAGTCGACACCGCGTGTTCCTCGTCTATGGTTGCGATTCATTTGGCCTGCCAAAGCCTGCGCCAGGGCGAATGCGATATGGCTCTGGCCGGCGGCGTCAACATCATTCTGTCCACTGATTTCACGCGGCTTTTTACCAACGCCAACATGCTCTCCCCTGACGGTCATTGCAAGTTTGGAGACCAGAAAGCCGATGGGTTTGTGCGTAGCGAGGGAGCCGGAATGATAGTGCTCAAACGCCTCCGCGATGCTGTGGATGCGGGTGATGGAATCTACGCGGTGATCCGGGGAAGCTCGGTAAATAACGACGGCAAGAGCAGCGGGCTGCTGGTGACGCCGAGCCGCGAAGGCCAGCAGAACATGCTGCTCGAGGCCTGGCACCAGGCAGGTATTACCGGCGCGGAGCTCAGCTACATCGAGGCACATGGAACTGGAACGCATGTGGGCGATCCAGTAGAGATTGGCGCGATCTCCGATGCTCTGAAGAAAATTGGCGTGACGAGCCCTGTTCCGCTTGGATCCATGAAGTCCAACATCGGCCACACTGAGTCTGCTGCCGGCGTGGCCGGTGTTATCAAGTCGGCGCTGATCCTGCACCATGGCAAGATCCCCGCCAGCCTGCATCATGAGATCCCCAACCCCGAAGTTGACTGGCAAGACGGATTGGTCGAAGTAGTTCAACATACTCGCCCGCTCCAATCTCCGGTCGCAGGCACGCCGCGCATGGTGGGGGCGAGTTCCTTCGGATTAACAGGGACCAACTCGCACATAGTGCTCGCCGAGTATGAACCTTGGCCCTCTGATGGGGAGACTGCTGTCTACGGCGAGAGCGAAAAGTCCTCTTGCTATCTGCTTCCTCTGACGGCTTATAGTTCAAAGTCCTTAACCCAAAATGCAGAGAACTGGCTGAAATTTCTGGACAGCCGCTTCTCTCCGGCGGAGTTGAGAGAGGTCTGCTGCCTTGCTGGCGCTCGCCGCACACACCTGCCTCATCGTTGCGCTGTTGCCGGTAAGGACACGGCTGAGCTCCAGGCACAGTTAGCAGCACTGATCGCGATGGAGCCCTCGGCATCGCCTGAAGCTGGGGTAGTCATGGCTTCTTCGATGCGGGTTGTGTTTGTTGCTCCCGGTCAGGGCTCGCAATGGGACGGCATGGCGCGAGACCTGCTGCGCGATAATGCGGCCTTTCGCGAAAGCTTTACGATGTGCGACGAAGTCATAGCCGCCGAGACAGGCTGGTCGCTGATCGAGCGCCTCGAAGGCCCGAACGCGTCCAGCTATCTGACGCAAATCGACTTCGTTCAGCCAGCGCTCTTCGCCATGAGCGTCGCACTCGCCGCCGTGTGGCGAGCTGCAGGAGTCACTCCAGCCGCTGTCGTCGGCCACAGTATGGGAGAGGTCGCAGCAGCCCATCTTGCCGGCATATTAACGCTGGAAGATGCCGCAAAGGTGATTTGCCGTCGCAGCCGATTGATGCGTTCGCTGAGCGGCTCGGGTGCAATGGCCAGTGTGGAGTTGTCGGCCCCTGAACTTGCGCGGTGGCTCGACCCGTTTGGCGGCAAGCTGTCAATCGCGGCGGAAAACAGCCCGGGCACAACAGTTGTTGCCGGCGAGTCGGAAGCCATGGATCAACTGCTGGAATGGCTGGAGTTGAAGGAGGTCTTCTGCCGTAGAGTCAAGGTCGATGTCGCCTCGCACAGCTTGCTAGTTGACCCCATTCTGCCTGCCCTCGCGGATGAGCTTGCCGGCATTCGCCCTCAGGACGGCACGTTGCCATTCTTCTCCACTGTTTACGGAGCGATCACACCAGGCAATGAGCTGGGAGCGCAATACTGGGTGCGCAACTTACGTCAGCCCGTGCGCTTGGCCAACGCAACAGCAGCCCTAGCGCGCGAGGCCTACACCTGTTTCGTCGAACTCAGCTCGCATCCCATCCTGGTTCCTGCGCTGGAGAGCACGCTGCGCAGCGTGCTCTCCGGTACCGACTCCGATACGGCCTTTGCATTGCCGTCGCTTCATCGCGGGGAACCAGCGTGGCCGACATTGTTGGGTTCCTTTGGCCGGTATTGGATTCGAGGGGGGACATTGGATTGGCGGACCTTGTCCGGCTTCCAGCCCGGGCACAGTTCGGGACTGGCCGCTCACCGCCTGCGGCTTCCCGATTACGCCTTCGAGCGAGAACGGATTTGGCCGGAGGAGACGGACTCCGTCAAGGTAACTGCCACGACTGCCTCCCGTCTAAGCCCGCTTCTGCTCAGGCGGACTGATCCTGCTAACGATCCGGGTGTCAGTATCTTTTCGGTGGACGCAGATCTCACTACGCTGCCCTACCTGAAGGATCATCGCGTCGGGGGAGCTATTGTTTTCCCCGCCTCAGCGCATATTGAAGCGGTGTTGGAGGCAGCGCGCTTGCTGGCTCCCGGCAAGTCAATTTCCCTGGAAGAGGTTGCCTTTCTTCAGGCGTTGTATCTTTCGGAGAGCGAGCCGCTGGACCTCCAACTGGTGATTCGTAAAATTAGCGGCCGACCGGACAGCTTTAGCTTTTCTCTCATGGGCCGGCCAGTGTCGCGGGACTGCGCAGGGGACGAGTCCGCGAACGGTGGATGGACCGAGCATTTGAGCGGAGCAATCCGTCTTGAGGAATCACGGCTGATTCCCGACCCGACATCCGCTGTGCTGGCGGCAGGCGAAGACAAGGCTAACCAATCGATCCGACGACCTGATGTCCAGCGCGGTACGCGGGAAGAACACTATCGCATCGCGAATCGCAGTGGGCTCGAATACGGTCCAGCCTTCAAATTGGTAGAGAGCTTCGAGACCACTTATGTTTCGAATCGGCGTACAGCGCAGACTCGCATTCGCTGCGACGAGGATGTCCGCATTCCCGGATATCTTATCCATCCCGCGCTTCTGGATAACTGTTTTCAAGCCATGCTGCACCTGCTGCCACACGACGGCGGCAGTTCGTTCAATGACGTGTATCTACCCTTGCGTCTGCGGAAGCTCCGTGTCTTTACACTTCCCTCGGAACTTGCGGCTGCGGAAAGCGGCCACCTAGTCACTGACGCTGCGTTTCTCGGGGCGGATAGTTCCTCAGGGACGCTGGAAATGCAGTTACAGCTTCAGACCGAGGAAGGGCAGATTCTTGCAGTCATCGACGCGATGACCATACAGCGGGTTCAGACCACGGAAGGCGAGGTCACGGCCCAAGATCTTTTCGTGATGGGTTGGAAGCCGCTGCATGCTCTTCCCCCTCCTACCCCGGGCGGCTCTGCGGGACGGCACTGGCTTATTTTTGCTGACGTGGCAGGCGATCTGAAAACCGCAAGAGACTCCTACGCTGCGGCTTTGGCACGTCGCCACGCTTCTCTTGCCGGCCGCTGCACCCTAGTCTGGCGCGGTAAAAAATTCCGTCCGCTCGGAGCAGGTGAAAGGCGTATCGATCAGCTGGGCGCTGATGAGTACGAGATCTCTCTGGAGGACGGCGTTGCTCTCGACCGTCTGCTCGGTCTTGTTACCGCAGAGGCAGGACGCATCAGTGATGTTTTTGACCTATGGACGCTGGATGAGGAGTCAACTCTCCCTAACGCGGATGACCCGATCGAATGCATCATGCACGCCCAACTTGCCGGTTCGAAGTTCATTCCGGCGCTGGTGCAAGCCATTACTCGCGCCGGGTGGCCAAAGCCCCCCCGCTTGTGGATGTTGACCCAGGGAACACAAAATCTTCCCGATGCTCCTCCCTCCGTGAAACTGGCGAGCTCAACCGTCTGGGGGATCGGACGCGCTGTTTCTCGCGAACACCCCGAACTGCGCCCGTCGCTAGTTGACCTTAGTCCGCGATGCGACGGCCCACAGGCGGAGGAGATCGAATCTCTGGTCCGCCTGGTCCTCGATGAGCAGGCCAACTCCTTTCCTGCCGAAGATCACGTAGCATTCCGTGGCAAACTCGGCTTCGCCGCCCGCGTTCTCCCATGTCCCCTGCCGGTGAGCATTGATCGAGCGCGTCCGCTTGCCAAGGATGAAGCGTATCGCGTGGAAAGCGCGCGGCCCACGGATCTCGACCAGTTACAGTTGCGAGTCATGCCATCTGCGGTGCCGGAGGCGGGCGAAGTGGCGATCGAAGTCGCCTACGCTGGGCTCAATTTCATTGATGTCACCAAGGCGCTCGGCATCTATCCAGGACTGGACCCAAAAGTGCCGATACAGATGGGCGGCGAATGCTGTGGCCGCGTCGTTGCTCTTGGTGCTGGCGTTGAACACCTGAAGATTGACGACGAAGTTGTGGCCCTCACTCCCTCGCCTACCCGCGTTGGGCTCCTGGCGTCTCGCGCGATCGTGCCAGCATCACTGGTGCTGCCCAAGCCCACGATGCTTACGCAGGTTCAGGCTGCTTGCCTGCCGATTGCTTATCTAACTGCGTATTATTCGCTCATTGAGCTTGCCCGCCTGCGCGAGGGCGAGTGGATCCTCATTCCTGCAGGTGCGGGAGGCGTGGGCCTGGCCGCAACCCAGATCGCGCTCGCCCAAAGTGCGCGTGTGATCGCCACCGCGAGCACGCCTGAAAAACATGCATTCCTGCATGAGTGGGGTGTCGAGCATGTGCTGCCGTCCCGCTCGCTGGACTTTGCTCACCGTGTCCTGGAGATCACCGGCGGCAAAGGTGTCGATGTCGTCCTCAACTCATTGTCCGGGGACTATATCACCAAGAGCCTCGATGTGCTGGCTCCTTACGGCCGCTTCATCGAGCTGGGCAAGCGGGATATCTACGAAGACCGCCGCGTAGGGCTCAAGGCCTTTCGTCACAACATCTCCTATTTTGCTGTAGACCTCGCGGCGCTGATCGAAGCGAAGCCGGAGTTCGCTGCGTCTATGTTTGCCACGGTCATGCAGTGGATCGAACAAGGCCGATGGAAACCTCTTCCTGTTCGTCCCTTTCCGGCAACCGACCCGAGGGAGCCATTCCAGTTCATGGCTCATGGGCGGCATATCGGAAAGCTCGCGCTCCAGTTTGAAAATCTCGAAGAGGTGCGCGTCCTGGCAGCGCGATCCAACGACCAAACTCCACTCTTTCACCGCGATGCCACGTACATCCTGACCGGTGGTTTGGGCGGCATAGGTGCGACTGTCGCGGAATGGATGTCGGAGAATGGCGCCGGTCATCTAGTACTCGTTTCGCGCCGGGAAGCAGGGCCGGCCGAAAGGGAGGTCCTTCGGCGCGTCCAGGCTAAGGGTGCGGTCGTCGAGCATCACCGTATCGATATCCTCGACATGCCACAAGTCAGACAGTTGGTGAGCGAGATTGCCCGGGCCATGCCGCCTTTGCGCGGAATTATGCACGCGGCTGCCGTTATCGACGATGCACTTGTGACTAACTTAACCCCGGACCGTTTCGACGCGGTCTTCGGACCAAAGATACGAGGCACCTGGAATCTGCATGAGGCAACGCTTGAATCGCCGCTCGACTTCTTCGTGATGTTCTCGTCAATCGCCAGCGTCGTTCCCCAACCGGGCCACGGAAACTACTCGGCAGCCAACAGTTTCATGGATGCGTTTGCAGGATATCGGCGCGGAATTGGGCTTCCCGCCTCTGCCATCAACTGGGCGGGGTGGTTGGGTCTTGGCCTTGCGCGCGAAACGGGCACCAGCCGAACCATCGAGGCCTACGAGTCGGAAGGCTTTGGCAGTTTTGAACAAGATGAGGCTTTGTGTCTGCTGAGGCAGGCCTTGCGTTCTGATCCGGTGCAGGCGCTGGCAGCGCGCATTGATGCAGACAAATTGATTTCTGCACACGAGGGCGTTCCGCCGCTGTTCCGCGAAGTGGCGAGGCCTGACGGCTGTAACCCGTCTGCAAACACCAGCTCCTCGGTGGCTAGGAGCTTTTTCGACGAGTTGCTCGACGCGGCGACCTATGCCGAAAAGCTGCTTAAGCTCGAAGCTCTTCTACGCACTGAGGTAAGCCGTGTACTCAAGCTGGCGCCCGACAGAATCGCAGGAGACCGGTCCTTCGGGCAGTTGGGAATCGATTCGCTTATGGCATTGGAGTTCATTCGCCGAGTCAATGGCGCGCTGGGCCTGTCGCTGCCGGCGACTGCAGTTTTTAATTATCCTTCGATCAACTCTCTTGCCATTCAGATTGCCAAGCGGCTTGGCATCATGCCGGATGCGGCACCGTCCGCGGCGCCGCGCTTGCCTTCTTCTGATCTGGATGGGGACGTGTGGGGTGGGCAAGCAGGCTTCGGGCCGGGTGTGCAGCAAGAGCTTTCTGAGACTGACGCCCTCCGTGCACTGATGGAACCGGGAGACCCGACCAATGGCGACTGATCGCATCGACCCGACATTGAGCGCAGCGCGGTTGACCGTGGCGGCAAAGCGAGCGCGCGCTGAAGCCGGAGCGGCTACCCAACTGCTCCTGGCCGAGCCGATCGCAATTCTTGGTATGGGTTGCCGCTTCCCAGGTGGCGCGGAAAGCCCAGCGGCGTACTGGCAACTCCTCGACGAGGGCAAATCTGGGATTCGCGAAATTCCTGAGGGCCGCTGGCCCGGCGCGCGCGAGACATTGGAGCCTCACCTTCGTGTGGGTGGGTATCTGGATGGTGTAGATTGCTTTGACCCTGAATTCTTTGGCATTGCACCCCGCGAGGCCCATTCCATCGACCCGCAACAGAGGCTTCTGTTGGAGGTCTGCTGGGAAGCGCTACTCGATGCCCGTATCACCCCAAGCTCCCTAAGCGGCAGCGAAACCGGCGTCTTTGCAGCCATCTACAACACCGACTACTTCCGGTTACAGATGCGCCGGGTTGAAGTCTTTAACGCATACACTGGCGTGGGAACAGCACACAGCGTCGCCGCAGGGCGGATTTCGTTTCTGCTCAATCTTCGCGGGCCATGCATGGCGGTTGACACAGCCTGCTCTTCTTCCCTCGTGGCGATCCACCTGGCTTGCCAGTCTCTGCGCCGGCGAGAGTGCGGCGTTGCGCTGGCCGGCGGCTCGAGTCTTAAGCTACTTCCCGACGAAGTTCGCATTTTCGCCGAATGGGGCATGCTCTCCCGCGACGGCCGCGCCAAGACCTTTGACGCAGCAGCAGATGGCTTCGTTCCCGGTGAGGGTTGCGGGGTGGTCATACTCAAGCGCCTCTCCGATGCCATTGTGGCGGGAGACCCGATCCGTGCTGTGATTCGTGGAACCGCCGTCAATCACGACGGCCGATCCAGTGTTCTCACTGCACCGAACGGACCGGCGCAGGAGACAGTGATCCGTAACGCTCTTCGCGATGCGCAAATCCGGCCCGGCGATGTCTCCTTCATTGAGACTCATGGCACCGGCACCTCGCTGGGAGATCCAATTGAAGTGGAAGCCCTCGACGCCGTGTACGGTGCGTCGCCAGACGGCGCCGACACTGCATGTGTGCTCGGCGCAGTCAAGACCAACCTCGGGCATCTCGAGGCGGCTGCCGGCATTGCTGGATTGATCAAGGTGGTGCTGTCGCTCGAGAACCAGGCGATCCCGCGAAATTTGAACTTCGATCGGCTCAATCCACAGATCCGTCTGGGCGCGCGCAGTCGCTTGAAATTAGCGACTGAGCCGGGAAAGTGGACACGAAGCACGCAACCGCGTTTTGCCGCCGTGAGCTCCTTCGGCCTTGGTGGAACCAACGCTCATGTGGTGCTCGAAGAGGCGCCGATTCTCCCACAGACAACGAAGTTAGCGTCACCCGAAGTGAGCGGCAGGGAGTTTTGTCTGCCGATTTCAGCGCATTCCTCGGAATCGCTGAAGGCCCAGATCGGGGCTTACATCACGTTGCTTCGCAAGCCAGACGCCGATCTGGCGCGAATCGTACCGGCTGCAGCGCTCACCCGCGACCACGCAGCGTTCCGTTTAGCCGTGGTTGCTGCAACGGCGACCGAAGCGGCTGAAAAACTCGAAGCAAAGATGGCGGCATGGATCGCTCCCCGATCGATCGGATCCGATGGACAACCTAACCTGGCCTTTGTTTTCTCCGGCCAGGGCTCGGTCTGGCCAGGCATGTTGCCAGCGCTGGCCAGGGAGTTTCCCCAGGCTGAGACTGTCCTCTCCACGTGCGAGAAGCTGGTGCGAGAAACCGCAGGGTGGGATCTGCGGGCAGCCGCGCAGAATGCCGCCATGCTGCAGGACACGGCAAGGTCCCAGCCGCTCTTGTTTGCCATGCAGGTGGCATTGGTACGGACCTTGGCGAGCTGGGGCATCGTTCCGAGCGTTGTTGTCGGCCACAGCGTTGGCGAGGTTGCGGCTGCCGTTACGGCGGGCGTTCTATCGCTTGAACAAGGCATGCGCCTGGTGCTGAAGCGCGGGCAACGGATGAGCGAAACGAGCGCCGACGGCGAAGAGCAAGGCCGCATGATGGCTGCGGAGATGAGTGTCGCCGAAGCCAGCTCCACGCTCTCTGCATACTCGCTTTCAGACAGCGGATTCGCGCCGGAAATTGCCGCCATCAATGCGCCGTCCTCAGTGGTGTTTTCAGGGCCCGAGGCGAGGCTCCAAGCCCTTGCCGGCATCCTCGCGAGCCGCGAGGTGAACACGCGCTGGATGGACGTGCGTTATGCCTTTCACAGCGCGGCGATGGACAGAGCCAGCAGAGCGCTGATGACGGATCTGCGCGTTGAGTTTGCTTCGGTTCCGCCGCGCTCGCGGCCCTCTGTCACCATGGTCTCAACTGTCAGCGGCAAGCTCTGGGAAGGGAACGACGGTGACGCGGCGTACTGGGGCGGGGGCATCCGCAAGCCGGTTCTATTTCGGCAAGCGATAGATCAGCTTTTCCGACTCGGCTGCCGAACCGTCATCGAGATTGGTCCACATCCCGTGCTCTTGCGCTCGGTGAGAGCCTGTGCTGAAGGGGCGCAGGATGGAAGTGGCGTCGCCCATGCGGTGTTGACTATCGCCTCCATGCGGCGGGGACAGGGAGCGCGCGGAACGCTCATGACCGCGGCAGCCTCGCTTTATGAAGCAGGAGCGGCACTTGCCTGGCAGAACATCTATCCCGGCGCGATTGCTCCTGTCGAGCTTCCACCATATTTATGGAACCGCAGACGCTACTGGCTTGCTGAAGAGAGTGCAGGACCAGCCGGAGTTGCGCGACGGGAACAGGATAAGGAACTGCTGCAGCAGGAAATCTCTTCACCTTTTGTTGAAGGCAGACTTTGGCAGACTACGTTGAGCACTAGCGCACTGCCATGGCTGGCCGAACATTGCTGGAATGACCAGCCCATCCTTCCGTTCGCCGCCTGGCTGGAGATGGCGCGCAGGGCGGCGTCAGGAGCCAATGGCGACCCCGTGTCAGTGCGAGACTTTGCCGTGCGTCAGCGCCTAATCCTGGACGCTGCGACAACTCCACTGCATACACTCTCGACTCCAGCTCGCGAACTGAAGCTTGCGGCGAAAGTTGAAGGAAGTTGGCACAGCTTTGCGAGCGGATTCTGGCAGCCCGACGAAACCAGCGTTGGCGAAGCGGAGCCTGCTATCGACGTTGATGCGCTGAAAGCCCAAGCGAGCGAAAGCCTCAGCCCGGAGCAGGTCTATCGCGAGTTGAACGAAAACGGCCTGAGCTATGGACCAGCCTTTCGTCTCCTGAAGCGCGTACATGTCGGTGCTGATTTTGCACTGGGGGAAATTGGAGGTGTCACCGAGAATGCGCTGGCTTGCACACAGGGACAAGATGCACCTGCCTTGCATCCGACGCTGCTCGATGCGTGCCTGCAGACCTTGCAGGCGGCACAGCCTCACGAATTTCGTCGCAGAGCCGCGCTGCCCATGAGCGTAGCCATCTATCGCGTGGTGCGGAACGCGGTGCCGGCTTTTGCGCTGGCCAGAATGATCTCGGCGTCGCGGGATGGAGGAGAAGCCGATGTTCTTGTTACCGACCGGCAAGGGTTCCTAGTCGCGGAGATCAAGGCGCTGCGCATGCGCCGGGTCGCAGCTCCGGTAAAAAGGTCCGCCATGTGGCAAACGGAGTGGCGGGTGACAGAAGAGGCAACTTCCATGGTCGCCGACCGAGATCGTTCGGCCTGGATCATAGCTGCAGTCGAGGGCAGCGACTTCCGGATGGCCCGATGCGAGGAGATCGTTCTGGCTCTAAAGGCAGAACCGGCATCAGTCCGCAACGCTGATCCGGCGAGGCTCTTCGATGCCTCGGCGCACGAGCCCGTCGGCGTAATGCTTGCGGGAGATCTCGCCACCGTCACCTCGCAGCTGCTACAAGTCGCGCGACAGGAAGACGATTATCCAGGCTCCGTGAAGCAGGTCTGCCTCACGACCCGGGGAGCGCTGGCTGTGGGTCGGGGCGAACCGGTAGACGCGGAACAAACTTCTCTTTGGGGACTCGCGAGAACCTTGCGCGCGGAATATCCCGCGATTGCCGTGTATCTTGTCGACTTGCCGCACGCAGGTGCGTCCGCCGTTGAGCTGGCGTTTCCCCCCGATGCTGTCGCAGGCAGCCGCGAAACGATCGCGGCTCACGAAGCGAATCTGGTTTCCCGATGGCTCGCTGCGAAATCGGTTTCGCGGTCAGACGGAATTGCCGCGGCTTCAGAAGAAGTCGCGCTGCGCAACGGCCGGTTCTTGAAGCCGCGGATGAAAGCCGTGCACCCGGACGCGGTCGAAGCAGTTGAGCGCTCGCTCGACATCCAGACCCCAGGTCTTCTCGAAACCCTTCGTGAGGAGCCTTTTCATATATCCGACCCTGCTCACGGCGAAGTACAAATCGCGTGCTACGCGCACGGTTTGAACTTTCGCGACGTGCTGACCGCGATGGGTTCCTATGCTGGCCAACCGGCAGCGCTCGGCGCCGAGTGCGCTGGAGTCGTAGTCAAAACAGCCGATGGAACGGG